>Ga0172380_10007441_pt1 | contig 12296 bp, 8 predicted proteins | sample Leawe162metaG_FD_119747 | JGI IMG/M metagenome (GOLD analysis project Ga0172380, IMG submission 119747) | Leachate microbial communities from a municipal landfill in Southern Ontario, Canada - Leachate well 162 metaG | ecosystem: Engineered > Solid waste > Landfill > Unclassified | place...
CCCGCGCGAGCAGCGCGATGGCGTTCTTGCGCCCGTACGCACCCCAGGAGTGCCCGCCCTCCGTCTCCACGCTTACCTCGTAGCGGAGCGAGGCGACGGCCTGCGTCTGGATGCGGTTCAGGGCGTGCCCCTCGATGGCGATCATCGCGTCGAAGTCGCGGGCGTAGGCCTTCACCAGTCGCCGCGCACCGCGCAGGTCGCCGCGGCCCTCCTCGCCCACGTTCGCAGCAAAGATGATGTCGCCAACGCCCCGCACCGCGGTCGCCTGCATCGCCTCCGCGACGCCGAGCATGGCCGCGACGCCCAGGCTGTTGTCGCCGACACCGCGGCCGGTGAGCTTGCCGCGGCTCCGCACCACCGGCGTCGCCTCGTCCGGGAAGACCGTGTCCAGGTGCGCGCACAGCAGCAGCCGGGCGTGCCCCACCTCGCCCTTGCGGACGGCGACCACGTTGGACAGCCCGTCCATCTCGAGGTGCGACCAGCCGCCGATCGCTTCCAGCCGGCCGTACACGTAGCGGCCGCGCGTGCGCTCGCGGAAGGTGGGCGCGGGGATCAAGCACACGCGCACGGTTTCCTCGATGACCCCGGGGACGGCGCGGTCGAGCGCGCGTTCGAAGGCGGTGGGCATGGCGGGCTCCTGTTCGATCCGCATCACGATTGCGATGCGTGTGCATACTATCGGCACGGCAACCCGGCGGTGCGTGCCGCCTGCGAGCGGTGGGGGGCGACGATGACCGCGTTCACACTGGACGACTTCGTCAGCATCGAGGTGTCCGAACAGCCCTCGTACGACTCGGCCGGCACGCGCGTCGCCTTCCGCTCCAACCGCTCCGGCGTGTCGCAGGCGTGGCTCGTCCCGGCAGCGGGCGGCGAGGCGCGGCAACTGACGGACACCGGCGGGGTCACCTACCAGGTGGCGTTTCGCCCCGGGCACGACGAACTGCTCTACATCGCGGACGACGGCGGCGACGAGCAGTACCAGTTGCACCTGCTCGACCTCGCGACCGGAGCCAGCCGTCCGCTCGCTTCGATGCCACGTGTGATCCACGCCTTCGGCGGGTGGTCGGCGGACGGGCAGCTGCTCTCGTACGCCTCCAACCGCCGCAACCCCGCGTACTTCGACCTCTACGTCCTGGACGCGGACAGCGGCGCGGAGCGGATGGTGTTCGAGCACGACGGCAACCTGGAGGCGAGCCGGTTCTCACCGGACGGACGCGCCGTGCTGTTCCGCACGCTCAACCAGGAGCAGCCGGGCGACTCCGACCTCTGGCTCCTCGACCTGGAGAGCGGCGCACCTCGATTGCTCACCAGGCACGACGACCTCTCGGAGTGGACGCATTCCGACGTCCACCCCGCGGGAGTGGTGCTCACGCTGGCCAACGACGGGCGCGAGTTCTTCGGCCTCGAGCGCATCGACCTCGCGACGCTTGAGCGCGAGGTGCTGCTGGCGCACGACTGGGACGTGGAGGCGCTGGCGCTAACGCCGGATGGCACGCGGCTGGCGATCGTGGTGAACGAGGACGGCTACGGCCGCCTAGAGGCGTACGAGGTCACCCCGGACGCACGCCTCGGCGCGCGGATCGCGCTGGACGCGGTGCCGGCGGGGGTGGCGAGCGCGCCGGCGTGGCGGCCGGACGGCAGCGGGTTCGCGTTCACGTTCGAGGGGCCGCGGCACGTGCCGGACGTGTGGGTCGCGGAGATCGCGACGGGGCACCTCGAGCGGCTCACGTCCAGCCAGACGCGCGACCTGCCGCTGGAGTCACTGCCGGAGCCGCGCCTGATCCGATACACGAGTTTCGACGGGCGCGAGATCCCGGCGTTCTACTACGTGCCGGACGGCGCGCCGCGCGATGGGTCGTTGGCCTGCCTGGTGCTGGTACACGGGGGGCCGGAGATGCAGAGCCGTCCCGCACTCTGGGGGCGGTACTCCGCCCCGCACTACCTTTTCGCGAGGGGTGACGTGGCGCTGCTCGTGCCGAACGTGCGCGGCTCCTCCGGCTACGGCAAGGAGTGGGGGCACGCGGACGACGTGGAGAAGCGCATGGACTCCGTGCGCGACCTCATCGCCGCCGCCGACTGGCTCGCCGCCACGGGCGAGGTGGACCCGGACCGGATCGGCGTGCTGGGCGGCTCCTACGGCGGGTTCATGGTGCTCGCCGCGATCACCGAGGCGCCGGAGCGCTGGTCGGCGGCGGTGAACCTTTACGGCATCGCCAACTTCGAGACGTTCCTGAAGTTCACCGGCGCGTGGCGCCGGAAGCACCGGTCACGCGAGTATGGTGAGGACCCGGCGTTCCTGCGCTCGATCTCGCCGATCCACAAAGCCCACCTGATCCGGACGCCGATGCTCGTCTTCCAGGGCGACCACGACGTCCGCGTCCCGCCCGAGGAGTCCGAACAGATCGTGGAAACCGTCCGCCGGAACGAGGGCGTGGTGGAGTACGTGGTCTATCCCGAGGAAGGCCACGGCTTCCACAAACTCGCCCACCGCCTCGACCTGTCGCGTCGCGTCGTGGACTTTGTCGACGAGCACCTCCGCGGGCCGAAGGGTCAGGGGTGATGCGGGAGGAACCGCGCGTCACCCTCGTCCACGCGAATGACACCGACCTCGCCGTCCACGACTGGGGCAGCGACGGCCCCAACGTGATGCTCGTGCATGCGACCGGCCTCAGCGCCCGCACCTGGGATGCCGTCGTGGCCACGCTGCCGGAGGACTGGCACGTGATGGCGATCGACCTGCGCGGGCACGGCCTGTCGCCCGCGCCAGCGCCGGTGGCACCGCGCTTCCGCTGGCGCCAGTTCGGCGAGGACATCGCCGCCGCCATCGTCGCCCTCGGGCTGGAGGATGTGCTGGTCGTAGGGCACTCGATGGGCGGGCACTCCGCCGTGGCGGCGGCGCTGGAGGCGCCCGAGCGCATCACCCGGTTGTTGCTCCTCGACCCGACGCTGTCGGCGCGGCCGCCGGAGGGCACCCCACCACCGGCCGAGGCCGCCGAGCAGCCGGCGGCGCGCCGTCGCAGCACCTGGGCTTCGCGCGAGGAGTTCTTCGACCGCCTGCGTGGCCAGCGCCCGTTCGCGGCCTGGGACGAGGCCGCGCTTCGCACGTATGCCGCGTCCGGCCTCGTGCCCGACCCGAGCATCGAGGGCTACCGACTCGCGTGTCCGCCGCTGTTCGAGGCGTCGATCTACGCCGGCCGCGACACCGCGACGCTGGACGACGAGATCCCGAACGTCCGGGCACGCGTGAGCGTGGTGCGCGCCCGCGACCGCCAGCCAGACGACCCGCCGGGCCTCGGGCCGTCCGCGACGCGGCCGGAGGCGGTGCGCCTGTTCCGGCAGGTGCGTGACCGGCAACTGCCGGAGGCCTCGCACTTCTTCCCGCTGGAGATGACGGGCGTGGTGCGCGGCCTGATCGAGGACGCCCTGGCCTGGTAGACCGCCGCCGCGGCAATGAGACACGAATGAGCCCCGGCTTGCACCGGGGCTCCTCGGTCATCGCAGCCTGCGACAGTTACTTGCCGGTCTGCACGAACTTAATGCAGAGGCCCTGGTTCTTGAAGGACGGCGACGTGAAGGTGGCCCAGCCGCCGTTCTTGCAGTCGTCCATGGAAGTCGGCACGAGGACCGGCGCGGTGATCTCGAAGTCGAACGTGGTGACACCTGCCGCCGTGCCGAACACGAACGCGTCCAGGTTCTCCGTGTACCCGCTGGCGTACGGCTCCCCCACGCGGAGGCCGAGCCAGGAATCGGTAACGCGGATGCGGACGCCCGGGTAGTCGGACAGGATCTGCGCCCACGTCTTCGCCGTGGTGCCGGGCTGGCCGGTCACCGGCCAGGTGGGGCCAGAATACCGCCAGAGTGCCGCGCCGCCCGCGATGGCGTCCCACTGCTGCCACTGGTCCTGTACCACGGCACCGTTCTGGCTCGGCACGAACACGAGGCGGCGCTGCCAGGTGTCGGAGCCGTCGAAGTCCACGTTGAAGTTCAGGTACGCGGACCGGGTCGCGGCGCCTCCGTTCCCGGCGGACGGGTTGTAGGTGCTGAAGCGCAGGTCGGTGATGTCGGCGAGAGACGTCCCGGCGAACCGGTAGGTCGCGAGGTTCCGGCGCTCGGTGCCGGTGACGCTGATCTGCACACTGTCGGTGCCGGCGGGCGGCGTGCCCGGCCCGGCGACGAACGAGCCGAGCGAGGCGTCAATCGTGTTGTTCTCGTCATTGAAGAAGAACCATGACTCGGGCGCGATGAGGACGTCCGCGAAACTCGCGGCCATATCCCCAGGGGTCACCACGACGGTGGAGGGGCCCGCGGCCGACGCGGGCGTCGCGACAGCAAACCCCAGCGCCAGCGCTGCAGCCAGCAGGATTCGTTTCGTCATGTGATGATCCTTCGGTAGGTCGGGATGTTCGGTTGCCGCCGTGCGGCGGACATTACCACCCCGACGTCACGACCGGGAGCGGTGCCGCTACGCTCGATGCTTCACGGGCATCACCGCCGGAGGCGCTCCACTGACCGCAGCACCCGTCGCTCCTGGAGGTCTGCCGCGTGTCCTCGGGTCGTTCTCCGTCCCGGGGTTCCGGCGGTTGTGGACGGCGGCGGTGCTGTTCGCGCTGGGCCAGTGGATGGAACGCGTTGCCATCGGCTGGTTCGTGCTGGACGTGACGGGATCCGTCTTCCTCACGGCCGCTTCCGTGTCCGCGCGCTCCGCGCCCGCCATCCTGCTCGGCCCGATCGCGGGCGCCGTCTCCGACCGCTACCCCCGAGGCCGGGTGCTGGCGATCACCGCGTCCTGCAACGCACTGGTGATGCTTACCGTCGCCTCGCTGGTCTTCGCGGACCACGTCTCCATCGTGGCGATCCTGGTGCTGGTCGCGGTCAGCGGGTGCGCGGGGACGTTCAGCCTCGCCAGCCTGACCGCGTTCGCCGGTGACGTCGTGGGGCCGGAACGGCGGCCGAACGCGATCAGCCTCATGTCGGTCGGCCAGCGCGCGGTCGGGGCGGCGGGCGCCCTCGGTGGCGGCGTGCTGATCGCGACGATCGGGCCGGGGCTCACGTTCCTGCTGGCCGCCGGCCCGCTGGCCGCCGCGGCGATGACCTACGCCAGCATTCCGACGGGGCACCGCACGACCGCACGCTCCTCCACCTCCTTCCTCGCGGACGTCGTGGGCGGCCTGCAGGCGGTGCTACGCATCCCGATCGTGGCCCTACTGCTGGCGATGATGGTGCTGGTGGAGATCGTGGGGTTCTCCTTCCAGTCGCTCATGCCGGTGGTCGCCGAGCAGGTCCTGAACGTCGGCGCGGCCGGCCTCGGCGGGCTGGTTGGCGCGACCTCCGTGGGGTCGATGCTCGGGACGATCGTGCTCGCGATCGTGAGTGACCGAGGGCGGCAGGGGATGCTGCTGGTGGGCGTGTTCGCGGTGTTCGGCGTGATGCTCGCCGCGCTGGGCGTGTCGAACATTTACGCGGTGTCGCTGCTCGCGGCGTGCGGCGTGGGCGCGGCGGCGGCGATGGTGGACGCGCTGGAGTGGATCCTGCTGCAAAAGCACGTGCCGGACCACCTCCGCGGGCGCGTGCTGGGCGCGTGGGGCGTGGCGATCGGCTTCGGCTGGGTGGGCCCGCTGATCCTCGGCGCGGTCGCGGACCGGGCTGGCACGCAGGTCGCCCTGGTGGGGGCGGGCATGATCCTGGTGAGCGCGGCCGGGATCATCGGCGCGCGGGCGCGCAGCCTACGGACGGCGTAGCGCGCTCCCGTGCCTCGATCGCTGCTACTGGAGGCGGCGGATCGAGGGCACGAAGACGGTGAAGGCGAGCACGGTGATGACGAGGCCGACGCCCAGGCCGCCGATCGCGTTCTGGATGCCGACGCGGTCGCCGATGATGCCGACGAAGAACGTGCTCAGTTGCATCATGCTCATCTGCATCATGAAGACGGCCATCACCCGGCCTCGGTAGGCATTCTCCACGTTGGAATGGAGGAGCCCCTGGCTCAACGCCTGCCGGAACGACGAGCCCACCCCGACGATCATCAGGAGCGCGCCTGCGAGCCAGAAGTTCTCCGTCTGGACGAACGCGATGAGGCCCAGGCCCAGCACCAGGCTGCCGCCGAGCAGCATCCAGCCGCGTTGCTTCGAGGGCAGCGTGGCGAGCACGAGCGCGCCCGCGAGCGCGCCGACGGCGCTGATCGCGAGCAGTTGGCCGACCTCCGCCCCACCGCCGTCGAAGATGTCGGCGACATAGCCCGGCATCAGGAACTGGTAGGGCATGCCAAAGATCGAGGAGATGAAGGAGATGCCGAGGAGCGAGAGCATCAGGCGCTCGCGCGTGATGTAACGCATCCCCTCGCCGATGTCCTTGAAGCTGCTCAGCGCGACCGCGAGGGGGCCGTCGCCGACCTTGCCTGGCGCCGTCGCCGCCTGCTTCGTCACCTGCATGAGCGCGAAGATGGCAATGAGGAACATCGAGGCCATCGCGGTGAAGGCCCAGCCGAAGCCGAAGAACTCCACGATGAAGCCACCGGCCGCGGGGGCGAACAGGCGCATGGTGTTCATGCCGGCCATGTTCAGTGACACCGCGTTCATCATCCGGCCCATGCCGACGATGTCCGGGATCATCGCCTGGCGGGTCGGCATCGTCAGGGCCATCACGATGCCCTGGGCGAGCGCTGAGATCAGGAGCCACTCCATGCGCATCACGCCGGCGAACGAGATCGCGGCGAGCGCGCCCGCGTTCGCCATACTGGCGAACTGGCCGACCTGGAGCACGGTCTTCTTCGAGATGCGGTCGGCGAGGACGCCGCCGAACGGTGCGAGCACCAGCATGGGCAGGCCGCCCATGAGTCCGACGAGGCCAAGCGCGGCGTAGGAGCCGGTCAGCACGTACGCGAGGTAGCCGCGCACGACCAGTTGCATGTTCATGGCGGCCATCTGGCCCAGCATGGAGAGGTAGAACCAGCGGAACTCGCGGTCACGGAACGACTCGAAGGTCCGGGGGAGCCCCCAGCGCGACCCGCCTCCACCCCTGGTGGCGACCGGTGCGGCAGGCTCGGATCGATCCAGCACCGCCGCGGGGACAGTCGTGGGCGCGCGATCGCTACGCGGTCGATCCGTGAGACGTGCCATCCAGTGCCCCTCTTCCGCCTCGGCCGGCTCCGAGGCAACCCTGCCCTTAACGTGCACGGGAAGCGCGGAGATTACCACGGATTGCGTGGCGCGCTCGGCCCAGCCGCTCGGAGGCCAGGAGGCGCGGCCTACACTTTCCCGACCAACTGCCAGCCCGACCGGATCGACGGAGCACGCCCGTGGCCCTCTACCTCACCAACGCCGATGTCCAGCGTCTCCTGCCGATGGAGGCGTGCGTGAACGTGCTCGACGACCTGTTCCAGCAGGAGTCACGCGGGCAGGTGGAGAACATCGCGCGCCAGCGCCGCCGGTACGGGCGCGCCGGCTCCACCCTCATGGGGGGCGCCGTGCTGGGCTCCGGCGCGTACGGGGTGCGCCACTCCAACGTGACCGTCCTCTACAGCACCGACACCGGGAAGCTGGAGGCGATTCTGGAGCCGGGCACCCTGGCGTGGATCCGCACCGGCGCCGCCTCAGGCGTGGCCGTGAAGTACATGTCGAAGCCGGACGCCGGTGTCGTCGGCATCATCGGCACCGGCCGGCAGGCGGTGACGCAGCTGGAGGCGATCGCGACCGTCCGCACGATCCGCCAGGCGAAGGTCTACGCCCGCACCGAGGAGACCCGGCGCCAGTTCGCCGCCCAGATGCGCGACCGCCTCGGCCTCGACATCGTGCCGGTGGACTCCTCGGACGCGGCGGTGCAGGGCTCGGACATCGTCGTTGCGATCACCAGCGCTCGGGAGCCGGTGTTCGATGGCTCCCTGCTGGAGCCTGGCACCTGCGTGGTGGCCGCCGGCTCCAACTCCTACGCGAAGCGCGAGGTGGACGACACGACGATCGAGCGGGCCGCCCTCATCGCCGTCGACAACCTGGAGCAGGCGAAGATCGAGTGCGGCGAACTGATCTCGGCGGCGGACCGCGGCGTGTTCCGCTGGGGCCAGGCGGTCGAGTTGCACGAGGTGGTGAGTGGCCGCGTGGCCGGGCGCCCCTCGGACGACGCGATCACGCTGTTCGAGAGCCAGGGCATCGGCATCGAGGACGTCGCCGCCAGTGCTTATGTCCTGCAGCAGGCGCGCGCAGCGGGGATCGGCGTGGAGCTGCCCTTCTAGGCAGCCCCGCCGCCGTCCGGACGCTCAGCCCGTGATCACCCCGCAGCGCGCGAGATGTTCGCGGATCAGGTCGTTGAAGGCTTCGGGCGCCTCCAGGTTGGACAGGTGCCCCACCCCGGGGATCTCGCGGAACACCGCGCCCGGGATGGCGTCCGCGGTCTCCTTCGTCACATGCGGCGGGATCAGCGCGTCGCCGCCGGAGGTGATCACCAGCGTGGGCACCGCGATCTCCGTCAGCCAGGGCATCGCGTCCGGGCGCTCCGCCATGCCGAGCGAGGCCGCGGCGATCGCCTCCGCGGGCTGAGCGGCAATCGTCTGTTTCACCAGGTCGACGAGCGCCTGCGGGCTGTTCGCGGAGAGCAGCGGGGGCGGGTTCTGCACCAGGAAGTCGTTGCCCTCGGCGCGAAGCCGGGTCGCGAGGTCGGCGCGACGTCCCTTCCCTGCCTCGTCGTCCGCGCCGGCACGCGTGTTCGCCAGCACGAGGCCAGCAACGCGCCCCGGGTACTTCCGCCAGAACGAGAGCGCGGCGTAGCCACCCATCGACAGCCCGCAGACGACGGCGCTGTCCAGGTGCGCCTCGTCCAGCGCGCGGATGCACACATCCGCCATCGACTCCATCGAGGTGACCGCGCCCACACCGGGCGTCCCACCGAAGCCGGGGAAGTTCGGGGCGATGGTCGTGATCACGTCATTGAGCGAGGCCGTCTGTGGCTGCCACATGGTGGCGTCCAGCGGGAAGGCGTGAATCAGAAGTAATCCGACAGGCATGAAGGCTCCTTTCGAACGGGGCCGCGCAGCAACCGATGGCGCGCGGACACGCTTCGAGCCTACGCCGGGCGGCCGGGCCTCGTCAGGCCTCCCACGGGACGGGCGTGCGAGGCGGTGCACCGAGGTCCGGGTCACGCAGTTCGCGGTCGACGACCCCGACCCCACCGACGAAGACCGCGCAGGCGACAGCGCCGATGACCAGTGCGACGGGCGCGCCGACCACCGCGGCCACGCCGCCGCTGAACGCGAAGCCCAGCGGCGGGCCACCGCCGGCCATCATGCTGCGGAACGCCTCCACCCGGCCGCGCAGCGCGTCCGGGGAGATCGCGAGGATCACGGTGTTCCTCGGGATCATCTGCACGGAGTTCGTCGTCCCGAGGAACGCGGCGGCGATCAGCGCCAGCCAGAACCAGGAGGTGAGGCCCATCGCCGCCAGCGCCACGCAGTATCCGAGCACACCGAAGATCGTGTAGAGGCCCTTGTAGCGCATGTCGCCCAGCGACAGGATGAACGTCGCCCCGACGAGTGCCCCCACTCCGGGCGCGGCGCTCAGCAGCCCATACCCGGTGGAGCCGGTCCCGAGGCCGTCCGCGATGATCGGGAGCAGCGCGCGGTAACTGCCGAACACCGTCTCGGCGAGATCCAGCAGCAGCAGCGAGACGATCACCTTCCGCTGGCGGACGAACGCCAGCCCCTCCATGAACGACCGCCACGGACTATCGGCGGTCTTCGCCGGCGTCACCGGTGTGCGGATGCCGATGATCGCGAGCATGCCGCCCAGGTAGAGCGCCGCGTTCACCATGTAGGTCGGTCCGAGGTCGATCCACCCGAGCGCGATGCCGCCGAGCGCCGGCCCGACGATCTGCGAGGTCTGCCCGATCGTCGCGTTGAGCGCGATCGCGTTCACCAGGTTTCCCTGCCCGATCAGGGAGGGGATGAGCGCCGCGCGGGCCGGCTGCGTCGCCGCCGTGAACGAGCTGTTGAGGAACGTGATCACGTAGAGGTGCCAGATCTCCACCGTCCCGGTGATCGTGAGCAGAGCGAGCGCGAGTACCAGCAGGCCGTTCAGTACCTGCCCCACCTGGATCAGCCGCACCCGGTTCACCCGGTCGGCGATCACGCCGCCGACCAGGGAGAGCACCATGTGCGGCACCGCCCTCGCGATCCCGGTGAGGCCGAGCAGGAGGGCGCTCCCGGTCAACTCGTAGACCTGCCAGAGCGTGGCGGTCTGGACCAGTTGTGCGCCGATCGAGGTGAGGAGCAGGGACGCGGCGAAGCGCCGATAGTCCGGGTACGCGAGCGCAGCGACGGCCTGGCGAAGCCCCGGGCGCTGACTCATCCTGCGTACTTGTCCGTCCCGTGCGCCCGGGCCACCGGGGAATCGCGCGAGTCTACGGCATCGCGTCCAGCGGGGCTCACAGCCCCCGTCCCTCTCTGCCTCGTCGCGATCCCCGAACTCAAGTAAACGAAGTCTGAAGTTTCCCTAAGAATTCTGACGATTCCCGTATACTCCCGTCGCCGCGCGCGACCGAGAGGAGGGCGGCCGTGGTCGCGCGCACCCGAGGGCGGCGCTTGCCCGCCGCCTCGTACCCACCACATGACTGGCTGGATTTGCCCCAGAAGGGGACATACTTGAAAGCCCGATTCCTCATGTACCCGCTGACCCTGCTGGTGGCCCTGGTGGCCGCGATCATGGTCATCGTGACCCCGGCCGACGCCACCGCCGAGGCGGCCGTCGCCCAGACCGATTACACCTACACGACGGACGCGGACTTCGACCAGGGCACCCTGGTGAACGTCAACCATGACGCGCCGAACAGCAACCAGATTCAGTTGAACGAGGTCAGCGTGACCTTCCCGTTCATCTGGGTGGCGCTCTCACAGCGCTGCACCATCGCCAAGATCAACACCGACACCGGCGCGATCCTCGGCGAGTACCGAACGATCTCAGACAGCACGAACTGCGCGGAATCGTCCCGCACAACCGTGTCGATCGACGGCAGCGTCTGGGTCGGCCACCGCGGCACCCCGGGCTACATCGCCCACATCGGTCTGGCCGAACTGAACCAGTGCCTCGACCGGAACAACAACGGCACCATCGAGACATCCACCGGGTACGGCAACGTGCTGCCATGGCCGGGAGCGAACGCCCCGGTCTCCGCCGCTCAGGACGAATGCATCCTGCACAGCATCAACACGACCGGCGGTGACTCCCGCCACATGAGCGTGGATGCCAGCGGCGACGTGTGGGTCGGCGACCGCGCCGCAGGCTCGATCTTCCGCAAGTACAGCGGCAGCACGGGCGCACTGCTCGCGGGCCCGTATGACTTCGCCTGCGGCGGCTACGGTGGCCTGATCGACGCCAACGGCGTGATCTGGTCTGCGACCTCTGGCGTGGGGCTCCTGCGGTGGGACACCAACACCCCGCCGACCACGGCGCAGTGCCTGCCGTACAACAACTACGGCATCGCAATCGGCCCGGATGGCCACGTCTGGGTGTCTACCCTCGGTGAGGGCGTCGTCCGGCGGTTCGCACCTGACGGGACCCTGGTTGGGACACACTCGCAGGGCTTCGCCTACGCGCAGGGCCTGGCCGTGGACGGCAACGGTCATGTCTGGGTCTCCGCCTCGTTCGTCGTGAACAATCCGGTGATCTCGCACCTGCGGGCGGACGGCTCCTTCGTGGGCCTCGTGTCGGGCGTGGGGCTGGGCAGCACCGGTATCTCGGTCGATGCGAACGGCAAGATCTGGTCCGTGAACCGCACGGCCAACAACGCTAACCGGATTGACCCAAACGCCGGGCCGGTCGTCGGCGGCACCAACGTGGGCGCGGTTGATCTCACCGTCTCCTTCCCGGGGACACCGGGACGGCCGGTGCCGTTCCCGTACAACTACAGCGACATGACCGGCGCGCAGCTCCTCAGCAGCACGTCGCCGCAGGGCTCGTGGACCGTTGTCCAGGACGGCGGCGCCGAGGGCACCAACTGGGGCAACGTCTCCTGGAACAACGAGCCCGAAGGCAACGTCCCGGCGGGCACGACGCTGACTGTTGAGGTCCGCACCGCGGAGACCGAAGCGGGCCTGGGCAGCCAGTCCTACGCCGCCGTCTCCAACGGCACGACCTTCAACCTGTCCGGCCGCTTCATCCAGGTTCGGGTCACCCTCATCGCGAACGAGGATGGCGAGAGCCCGGTGCTCTCCGACATCCGCATCTCGGTGGGCGACTCGGACGGCGACGGCGTCCCGGACACCATCGACAACTGCGTCAACGTCCCGAATCCCGACCAGTCTGACCAGGACGGCG
>Ga0172380_10007443_pt1 | contig 12295 bp, 15 predicted proteins | sample Leawe162metaG_FD_119747 | JGI IMG/M metagenome (GOLD analysis project Ga0172380, IMG submission 119747) | Leachate microbial communities from a municipal landfill in Southern Ontario, Canada - Leachate well 162 metaG | ecosystem: Engineered > Solid waste > Landfill > Unclassified | place...
CGGGCATTTACTGTATTATATGGTCGAGGTAATCAAGGGCGGACCGCTTTCCGAGCGGGTGATGGAAATCGGTCAGCAAATTGGCTTGTTCCTGCTGATCTTGCTGATGGCATTCGCATTCTATAACGACATAAACCGCCTCGTTTCCGGTTAAGAGCTGCTAACGCATGAACAAAAACCTGATCGCTGGACTGGTTGCGGCATTGTTTGCCGGCTCCGCCTCGGCTTTTGATCCGTTCGTCGTCAAGGACATCCGCGTCGAGGGCATACAGCGCACCGAAGCGGGAACAGTGTTCAGCTATTTGCCGGTCAAGGTCGGCGATACCATGAACGACGACAAGGCGTCGCAGGCGGTGAAGGCACTGTTCGCAACGGGTTTCTTCAAGGACGTGCGCCTCGAGATCGAGGGCGCAGTGCTGGTCGTCTCGGTCGAGGAAAGGCCTGCCGTCGCCTCGCTGGAATTCGTCGGCATCAAGGCCTTCGAGAAGGAACAACTGAAGAAAGGCCTGCTCGAAGTGGGACTGGCCGAATCGCGCATCTTCGATCGCTCGCTGGTGGAAAAGGCCGAGCAGGAACTGAAGCGCCAGTATCTGTCGCAGGGCTATTACGCGGTCAATATCACCACCACCATCACACCGCTGCCGCGCAATCGTGTCGGCATCAATTTCAACGTGGATGAAGGCGAAGTCGCCAAGATCAAGCAGATCAACATCGTCGGCGCCCAGGCCTTCAGGGAAAAGGATCTGCTCGACCTGTTCGTTCTGCGCACCCCGGGCTGGATGACCTGGTATACCAAGAACGACCAGTATTCAAAGCAGAAACTGGCAGGCGACCTGGAATCTCTGCGCTCGTATTATCTTGACCGCGGCTACGTGGAGTTCAACATCGATTCCACTCAGGTGTCAATCTCACCAGACAAGCAGGACATCTACATCACCGTCAACCTTGCCGAAGGGGCGCAATACACCGTTTCTTCGATCAAGCTGACCGGTGAAACGCTGTTGCCCGAGGAAGAACTGCGCAAACTGGTGACCATCAAGCCTGGCGCCATCTTCTCGCGTGAGCGCCTGACCGAGTCGACCAAGAAGATCAGCGACCGCCTGGCCAACGAGGGCTATGCCTTTGCCAACGTCAATGCCGCGCCGGAATTGGACAAGGACAAGCGGCTGGTCGCCTTCACCATCTACATCGATCCGGGGCGGCGCGTCTACGTCCGCCAAATCAACATTTCCGGCAACGCCCGCAGCCGCGACGAGGTGATCCGCCGCGAAATGCGCCAGATGGAAGCGAGCTGGTACGACGGCGACAAGATCAACAAGTCGAAGACGCGCGTCGACCGCCTCGGCTATTACGAGGACGTGACGGTGGAAACGCCGGCGGTTGCCGGCAGCACCGACCAGATCGACGTCAACATCAACGTCAAGGAAAAGCCGACCGGCAACTTGATGATCGGCGCCGGCTTTTCGACCACCGAGAAGCTGGTGCTGTCGGGATCCATCGCCCAGCAGAACCTGTTCGGCAGCGGCAAGTCGGCTGCCGTCCAGATCAATACCAGCAAGATCAATACCGTCTATTCGTTTTCTTTCACCGATCCCTACTATACGGTCGACGGCATCAGCCGCGGATTCGACGTCTACCACCGCAAGACGGACACCAGCAGCCTGGTGGTTGGCTCTTACGGCAGCAAGTCGGTGGGCGGCGGCGTGCGCTTCGGCGTGCCCATTGCCGAGGATGATTATGTCAGTTTCGGTCTGGCGGGCGACGAGACTGTGCTGTCCGTCGATAGCAACAGCCCGCTGCCATTCCAGAAATACGTCAACGACTTCGGTGCTGCCAACACCACGCTGCTGGGCAGCGCCGGTTGGGCCAAAGAGACCATCGACAGTCGCCTCTATCCGACCAAGGGCACCGTCGATCGCCTGGTTGGAGAACTTGGATTGCCTGGCGGCACCCTGCACTTCTATCGGCTGACTTATCAGCACCAGCATTTCATCCCGGTATTTGGCCGCGGCATGACCATCATGCTCAACGGCGAGGCGGGTGTGGCCAACGGCTACGGTGGGAAATCGCTGCCGTTCTTCAAGAACTTCTATGCCGGGGGCATAGGTTCGGTGCGCGGTTACGACTCCAGTTCGCTCGGCCCGGTAGACCCGGCGACCGACACCCGTCTCGGCGGCAACCGGCGCTTGTTGGGCAACGCCGAACTCCTCCTGCCCATGCCCGGCATGGGTCTGGACAAGTCGGTGCGGGTCGGGGCCTTCGTCGACGCGGGCCAGGTCTGGGGAACTGGAGAAAAATTGAACATAGGCGATTTGCGCTACAGTGCTGGCGTGTCTCTGACCTGGTCCTCGCCGGTCGGACCGCTGAAATTCAGCTTTGGCAGTCCGCTTAACCGCAAGCTCGGAGACAAGGTGCAGCGCATGCAGTTCCAGATGGGAACCGTATTCTGATATGCTTCACCAGTTCCTGTAAGCGCAGCAAGGAGAGCCGTTTTGAACAAGGGTTTGCCCAACTTTTTGATTCCGTTGCTGGCCGGCTTGCTGCTGTCGCTGCCCGCGAGCGCCGACGTAAAGATCGGTTTTGTAAACAGTCAGCGCGTGCTGAACGAAGCGCCACAGGCGGCGAAAGCCAAGAAGAAGCTCGAAAAGGAATTCGAGAAACGCGATCAGGAATTGCAGAAGATGGCCAAGCAGTTGCAGACCCTGCAGGAAAGCCTGGAAAAGAATTCGCTCACCATGGCGGAGTCCGATCGGCGCAACAAGGAACGCGAGTTCGCCGAGATGAATCGCGAATTCCAGCGTAAGCAACGCGAATTCCGCGAGGACCTCAATCTGCGCCAGAACGACGAGATGGCGGCGATCTTCGAGAGGGTCAACAAGGTCATCAAAGGCATCGCCGAGGTAGAGAAGTACGACATCATCTTCCAGGAAGCGGTCTGGGCGAGCCCACGCATAGATCTTACTGACAAGGTCATCAAGGCGCTCGGCGACAGTGCCGCTGGCGCAAAATAGGCGCCGCGAAGCAGCCAGGCAAGCGTGTGGCTGTCCTGCGACTGGCCGAGATAGTCGCCCGCCTGGGCGGTGAGTTGCGCGGCGACGGCGCTCTGGAGATCAGGCAGGTTGCCTCGATAGAGCAAGCCGGCCCCAGCGACGTGACATTTCTGGCCAATCCCAGGTATCGCGCCGGCCTCGCCAATACACGCGCTGGCGCCGTGATACTGTCGGCAGCGGCCGCTGCCGACTGCCCGGTCGCGAGCATAGTCTGCGACCAGCCCTATCTCTATTTTGCGCGTCTGTCGCAATGGCTCAATCCGCGTGAGCGTGCTGCAGCACAACGCCATCACAGCGCGACCATCGATTCCCCGCTCCCCGCCAGCGTCAGCGTCGGTGCTGGCAGCGTCATCGGCGCCGGCTGTCGGATCGGCGAGAGGGTCGACATCGGCGCCAACTGCAGCATAGGAGCAGGCAGCAGCATCGGTGCCGATGCCCTGCTGCACGCCCAGGTCACGCTCTATCCCGGCGCCGTGGTCGGCGCGCGCGCGATCCTCCACTCCGGTGTGGTGATCGGTGCCGACGGCTTCGGTTTCGCGCGCGAAGGCGACGGTTCCTGGTTGAAGATTCCGCAAATAGGCCGTGTCATCATCGGCGATGACGTGGAGATCGGCGCCGGGACTACCATAGACCGCGGCGCCCTCGAAGACACCGTGATCGAGGATGGCGTCAAACTCGACAACCAGATTCAGATCGGCCACAACGTGCGGATCGGGGCCCACAGCGCCTTTGCCGGCTGTGTCGGCGTCGCTGGCAGCGCCCGCATCGGGCGCCGCTGCACCGTCGGGGGTGCTGCCGTCATTCTCGGCCACCTGTCGATTGCCGACGACGTGAACATTTCCGCTGGTACGCTGGTCGCCAAGTCCATCCACAAGCGCGGCACCTATACCGCCACCGTGCCTCTGCTCGAGCACGGCGAATGGCTGAAGAACTTCTCCCACCTGCGCCACCTCGAAGCGCTGGCGGATAGAATACGCGCCCTCGAGGTGGAACTCGCGCGTCTTGCCGAAAAGGATAAGTCATGAACCTGCCAACCGACAGTGAGGCGCCGGCGGGTGCGACCGCCGGCACTGAAATCAGCACGATGGACATCCACAGCATCCTGGAGTACCTGCCGCACCGTTTTCCGTTCCTGCTGGTCGATCGGGTGCTCGAATGCCACCCCGGCGAGCGCATCGTTGCGCTCAAGAACGTCAGCATCAACGAACCCTTCTTTCCCGGGCACTTTCCCCACCACCCGGTGATGCCGGGGGTGCTGATCATCGAGGCCCTGGCCCAGGCCGCGGCGATACTCTCTTTTAAGACCATGGCCGCCAAGCCCGACGACAAGTCCGTCTACTACTTCGTCGGCATCGACAACGCGCGTTTCAAGCGCCCGGTTTCGGCCGGCGACCAGTTGCATCTCCACGTGGCGCTGGTCCGCTCCAGCCGCGGCATGTGGAAATACAGCGGCAAGGCGCTCGTGGATGGCAAGGTTGCCTCCGAGGCCGAACTGATGTGCACCTTTCGCACCCTGCCATGAGTGGCGAGATCCATCCGACCGCCATCGTGCATCCCGATGCGCGGCTGGGTTCCGGCGTGGAAATTGGCGCCTACAGCATCATCGGGGCGCAGGTCGAAATCGGCGATGGCACGCGCATCGGGCCGCATGTGGTGATCGAGGGGCATACCCGCCTGGGACGCGAGAACCGCATCTTCCAGTTCGCGTCGATCGGTGCCCAGCCGCAGGACAAGAAATACGGCGGCGAGCCGACGCGGCTGGAGATAGGCGACCGCAATCAGATCCGCGAATTCTGCACCTTCAACTGCGGCACGGTGCAGGACGCCGGCGTCACCCGCCTGGGCAACGACAACTGGATCATGGCTTACGTGCATCTGGCGCACGACTGCCAGGTGGGCAACAACACCATCTTCGCCAACAATACCCAACTCGCCGGCCACGTCACGGTCGGCGACTGGGCGATACTCGGTGGTTTCACCGGAGTGCACCAGTTCGTGCGCATCGGCGCCCACAGCATCACCGCCGTCGCCACCGTGCTGCTTCAGGATCTCCCCCCTTACGTCACCGCCGCCGGCAGCCCGGCCGCGCCACATGGCATCAACAGCGAGGGCTTGCAGCGACGCGGCTACAGTGCCGCGACGATCATGGCGATCAAGCGCGCCTACAAGACGTTGTACCGCTCCGGACTCAAGCTCGCCGAAGCCCAGACCGCCATCGCGGCCGCGGCGCGGGAGGATGAGGAGCTGGCTCTCCTCAGCAATTTCTTGGCCACGCCCGGGCGCGGCATCATCCGCTAAGGCGAACATGAGCGGGCCACAAAGAATTGCCATGGTGGCGGGCGAGGCTTCGGGCGATCTGCTCGCCAGCCACCTGATTGCTGCTCTGAAGGTGCAACTGCCCGAGGCACGGTTCGTCGGCATCGGCGGGCCCAAGATGCAGGCCGCAGGACTCGACCCGTGGTGGCCCGCGGAGAAGTTGGCAGTGCGCGGCTACGCCGAGGTCCTGCGCCATTACCGGGAGATCAGCGGCATCAGGCGCGCCTTGCTGAAACGGCTGCTCGCCGAGCGCCCCGATGCCTTCATCGGCATCGATGCGCCCGACTTCAACCTCTGGCTGGAAGGGCGCTTGAAGGCGGCGGGAATACCGGCCATACATTTCGTCAGTCCCTCGGTCTGGGCTTGGCGCGCGGGGCGTATCCGCAACATCGTCCGCTCGGTGAACCAGTTGCTCTGCCTGTTCCCCTTCGAGCCGCCGCTCTACGAGAAATACGGTTTGCCCGCCTACTTTGTCGGCCATCCGCTGGCTGACATGATTCCCCTGGAGCCGGATCAGCAAGCGGCGCGTGAGCGGCTCAATCTGGACCCCGACGGCTTGGTCTTCGCCCTGCTGCCAGGTAGCCGCCAATCGGAGCTGCAGTACATGGCGGCGACCTTCATCGCGACCGCGCAAGTGCTGGCGAGCCGCTACCCCCAGGCGCGCTTCCTGGTGCCGCTGGTGACGCGCGAGACGCGCAAGCAGTTCGAGCAGGCCTTGTGGGACGCGGGCGCGCAGGAATTGCCGCTACGGCTGCTATTCGGTCATGCGCACGACGCCATGGCCGCCGCCGATGCGGTCCTGGTGGCGAGCGGCACGGCGACGCTGGAAGCCGCCCTGTTCAAGAAGCCCATGGTGATCACCTACAAGATGTCGCCTTGGTCGTGGCGGCTGATGCGGCGCATGGCACGCCAGCCCTGGGTCGGCTTGCCGAATATTCTCGCCGGCCGCTTCCTGGTGCCCGAATTGCTGCAGGAGCAGGCCACAGCGGCAAATCTGGCGCAGGCGCTGGGCAACCTGGTCGCCGATCCGGTCCTGCCGGGACGGCTGCGCCTTGCCTTCACCGAAATGCACCTCACGCTGCGCCAGAACACCGCAGCCAAGGCGGCGGCGGCGATCATGCCGCTGCTGCAGACCGCAGCATGAGGGGAGCCCTGGTCGCCGGGGTGGACGAAGCGGGTCGTGGACCGCTCGCCGGAGCGGTCTACGCCGCCGCCGTAATTCTCGATCCGCGGCGGCATATCGCCGGTCTGGCCGACTCGAAGGTGCTAACGGCGAAGAAGCGGGAGGCGCTCGCCGGGCAGATACGCGAGCGGGCCCTGTGCTGGGCCGTCGCCAGCGCCAGTGTCGGCGAGATCGATTTGCTCAACATCCTGCGCGCCAGCCTCCTGGCCATGCGCCGCGCCGTCGAACTGCTCGAACCGCAGCCGGGCGCGATCGAGGTCGATGGACTGCATTGTCCCGAGGTCGCCATCCCGGCGCGCGCCATCGTCGCCGGCGATGCCCAGGTGGCAGCCATATCCGCCGCCTCCATCCTCGCCAAGACGGCGCGCGACGCCGAGATGGTGCGCCTGCACGCCGACTATCCCGACTATGGCTTCGAGCGGCACAAGGGCTACCCGACCGCTGCCCACCTGGCGGCCCTGCAGCGCTTCGGCGTCAGCCCCGTGCATCGACTGAGCTTCGGCCCGGTGCGCCGCCTGCTCGCTGACGCTGCGCTTGCGGCGCTGCACTCTTGAAGCTGATCGCTTCGCGCGCCAACGAACGGTTCAAGGCGCTGCGCGTGCTGGCGACGGACACGCGGGCGCAGCGCAGCAGCAATAGCTGCTTGCTCGATGGCAGCCACCTCGTCGCTGCCTTTTGCGACAAGCGCGGCTTGCCCGAGTGTTTGATCGTCAGCGAGCACGGCCTGGCCCAGGCCGAGATCAGGGCACTGGTAGATCGCCTGAGCGGCGACGGGCGGACGGAATGTCTCTTGCTCAAGGACAGCCTGTTCGCTAGCCTGTCGCAACTCACGACCCCGGCGGGAGTCATGGCCCTGGTGCGCATCCCCGATGCGCCTGGGGCGGCGATCGCCGGCGCATCCTGCCTGCTCCTAGATGCCCTTCAGGATGCCGGCAACGTCGGTGCGATTTTGCGCAGCGCCGCTGCGGCCGGCATCCGCGATGTCTTTCTCGGGCCGGGTTGCGCTTCTGCCTGGATGCCGCGCGTCCTGCGCGCCGCCCAGGGCGCACACTTCGATCTGGCGCTGCGCGAACAGGCCGACCTGTGCCAGGTTGCGGAGAACTTTTGCGGATCGGTCGTGGCGGCCACGGCGCAGGCCGGCGAGAACCTGTTTCAGCTCGACCTGACGGGACCGGTGGCCTGGCTGTTCGGCAATGAGGGCAGCGGCATTTCCCCGGCCCTCTTGGCGGCCGCGACGCGACGCGCGAGCATACCGATGGCGGCGGGCAGCGAGTCGCTCAATGTCGCCGCGGCGGCAGCCGTGTGCCTGTTCGAAGAGTTGCGGCAGAAGCAGTTTACGAACGCGGCGAAGCGTTAAGATACGCACTCTGCGCGGCCGTTGGCGACGATGCTTGGGGGGATGGGGAATGCAGGCTGAATGGTGGCATTGGGCGGTCTCGGGGATCGTCCTGTTGCTCGCTGAACTGGCGGTGCCGGCCTTCGTGCTGGTCTGGTTCGGGCTCGGCGCCCTGCTGGTGGCGCTGGCCACTGCCCTGTTGCCGGAACTCGGACTGACCACCCAGCTGTCCTACTGGCTGATCCTTTCCGTGGCCCTGGTCGTGCTCTGGTTCAAGATCTTCCGGCCGAGCGCGCACAAGACCCGCATCGGCATGTCCGAAGACTATGTGCTCGGCGAAGTCGGCCTGCTCACGCGGCCGGTGGCCCCGTTCGAAAAAGGCGCGGTGCGCTTCCAAAAGCCGATCCTCGGCAGCGAAGCCTGGGATTGCATCGCCGATGAAGCCATCGCCGCCGGCGAACGGGTCAAGATCGTGGCGATCGAAGGCAGCCTGCTCAAGGTCGCCAGATCCTGAGAGCAGAGGGGATTCAACAATGGAGGAAATCATGGGTGCCGGACTGATCTTCGTCATCGCGCTGCTGGTGTTCGCCGTGGTCACCCTGGCCAAGGGCGTGCGCATCGTGCCCCAGGGCCAGGAGTGGATCGCCGAGCGCCTGGGCAAGTACAGCAGCACCCTGCGGCCCGGCCTCAACATCATCGTGCCCTATCTGGACAAGGTGGCGTACAAGCTGGTGACCAAGGACATCATCCTCGACGTGCAGGAGCAGGAGGTGATCACCCGCGACAACGCCGTGATCCTCATCAACGCCATCGCTTTCATCAAGATCACCGATCCGATCAAGGCGGTGTACGGCGTCACCGACTTCTCCGAGGCTATCCGCAACATGATCATGACCACCCTGCGTTCCATCGCCGGTGACATGGACCTCGACCAGGCCCTCTCCAGCCGCGACAAGATCAAGGCCCGACTGCGCGAGAGCATCGCCGACGAAGCGATCGACTGGGGTCTCACCGTCAAGTCGGTGGAGATCCAGGACATCAAGCCGTCGGAATCGATGGTGCGGGCGATGGAGGCGCAGGCCTCGGCGGAGCGCGAGCGCAAGGCCATGGTGACCAAGGCCGAGGGTACCAAGCAGTCGGCGATCCTGCAGGCAGAGGCGCGGCTGGAAGCCGCAAGGCGCGACGCCGAAGCGACGGTGACCCTGGCCGAAGCCTCGGCCGAGGCCATCCGCCGCGTCGCCAACGCTATCGGCGGCCAGGATGCACCGATGCGCTACATGCTCGGCGAAAAATACCTGGCGGCGATGTCCAAGCTGGCGGACTCCAGCAACGCCAAGACCATCGTGCTGCCCGCCGACATCCAGGAGGCGCTCGGCGGCATCCTCGGTCGGGCGCGGCCCTAGCAGCGGCTGCGGCGCCTGGAACAGCGGGCGGGGGAATGTCCTAATCCCGGTAACGCCGCAGCGTCATCGCGGTCACGAAGGCGAGCGTCGAGGTGCCACCGGCGACCAGCGCCAGCGGCATCAAGCTGCCATCGAAGCTGGCACCGACGATTGCGCCGGCCGGCCAAGCCGCCAGCATGGTGATGGCGCCCATCATGCCGGCGGCGGTTCCGGCCTGCTTGGGAAAGGGCGCTACGGCGCCGGCCTGGGCGCAGGCGAAGTTGATGCCCTGGGAGCACATGGTGAGAAACATCGCCAGTACGACGACCAGCCAGTGCGAGAATCCGGCGAGCGCCAGGCCGACAAAGAAGACGGCCGAGAATAACGACAGCGTCAGGCCGGTGCGAAACGTGCGCTCGATGCCAATGCGGCCGAGCAGGTGGCGGCAGATCAGGGTGCCGCACAGATAGCCGACCACGCCAAAGCCGTGACAGTAGCCGTAGTTCTCGGTGGCCACTCCCAACACCCGGATCAGGACGAAGGAAGCGCCGGCGAGAAAGGTGAATATGGCGGCGTAGGACAGCGAGCCGGGCAGGGTGTAGGCCCAGAAGGCCGGGGTCCTCAGGATCAGCGCATAGGCGGCGAGCAATCCTCTTACGCGGGTGGCGTCGGGATTCTTCCCAGTATTGGTTTCCTCGAACTTGCGCCAGATTGCCCAGGCGAGCAGCGCGCAGAAGACGACCTGGGCGACGAATGCGGCGCGCCAGCCGAAGCCTACCTGCAGGTAGCTGCCGAGCACCGGGCCGAATATCGGCGCCAGGGTGAGCAGGCTCTGCGCCTTGGCCAGGGCTCGCGCGCCCTGCGCCGGCGTGTAGACGTCGCGCACGATGGCGCGGGCGACGACCACGCCCGTGCAGGCGCCCGCCGCTTGAACGAAGCGACCGAACACCAGTACGGACAGGGAGGGGGCCAGGGCGCAGGCCAGGCTGGCGGCGAGATAGGTGGCCATTCCTCCCATCAACACCGGGCGGCGGCCGTAGCGATCGGAGAGCGGTCCGGCGACCAGCTGTGCGGCACCGAAACCGATCACGAACAGCGACAGCGTCTGCTGCACCGCGGCCGGCGTCGCCGTGAAATAGGTGGCGAGGTGGGGCAGGGAGGCGAGGTAGAGGTCGGTCGAAAGTGGCTGCAGCATCAGGCAGCCGGCGATCAGCCAGATCAGGACGGAGGCGGGCATCTATGCCTTGTTGCGCATCAGGCGCGCCTTCTCCCGGTCCCAGTCGCGCTGCTTCTCCGTCTCGCGCTTGTCGTATTGCTTCTTGCCCTTGGCCAGACCGATGGACAGCTTGATGCGTCCCTTGGCGTAGTGCAGGTCGAGCGGCACCAGAGCATAGCCGGCGCGCTCCACCTTGCCTATCAGCTTGGCGATCTCGGCGCCGTGCAGCAGCAGCTTGCGTGTGCGCACCGGGTCGGCATTGACGTGGGTCGATGCCGTAGTCAGCGGGCTGATGTGGGCGCCAAGCAGGAATGCCTCCCCGTCCTTCAACAGCACGTAGGCTTCCTTGATCTGTGCCCGGCCGGCGCGTATCGCCTTCACCTCCCATCCTTCCAGGGCGATGCCGGCTTCGAACCTGTCCTCGATGAAGTACTCGTGGAAGGCCTTCTTGTTTTCAGCGATACTCATGGCTATGCGGCACGGTAGAATCGTGCATTTTACCCCGGCATCTGGCCATGGCTGTCGTCGAAAAATCGGTTTTGATCGAGCACAGTGCGGCGCAGATGTTCGAGTTGATCGACCGGGTCGAGGAATATCCCCAATTCCTGCCCTGGTGCAGCGGCATGGAGGTGTTCGTGCGCAGCGACACGCGCACCAGCGCCCGGCTGGATATCAACTACCACGGCTTTCGGGCGCACTTTGCGACCACCAATGCCAAGGTCTATCCGCGTTCCATGGACATTTCGCTCGACGACGGGCCGTTCAAGCACATGGACGGTGGCTGGCGCTTCACGCCGCTGGGGGAGACCGCCTGCAAGGTGGAGTTTCGCCTGCACTATGAGTTTTCCAGCAAGTTGCTGGAGAAGGCCCTGGGGCTGGTGTTCCATCACATCGTCGACACCCTGGTCGATTCCTTCGTCAAGCGGGCCGCGCAGCTCCATGGCTGATCCATTGTTGGTGGAGGTGGTATACGCCACGCCGGGGCGGCAGGAGGTGGTCAGACTGGAATTGGCGCCGGGAAGCACGCTGGAACAGGGCGTCAGGGCCTCAGGCCTGCTCGAGCGCTTTCCCGAAATCGACCTGGCCACCAACACGGTCGGCATCTTCGGCAAGGCAGCAGGCTTGGCCGCCGTGCTGCGCAGCAACGACCGGGTGGAGATCTATCGGCCCTTGCTCGTCGATCCGAGAGAGTCCCGGCGCCGCAGGGCGACGAAGAAGAAGTAGGGGGCTGCCGTCAGTTGCAGGAGGCCGCGACGGCGCGTCGGGCCGAAATCGTCTCCTGCGCTCGCCCTTGATCATCCAGAAACTCCCGCTCGCCCTTGTCATTGCTGCGCGCGATGCGCTCGCCGGATTCCAGGGCCTGCAGATAGGACTTTGCCTGCTTGCAGTTCTCCTGCCGCTCGGCGGCTTCTTTCTGGGCTCTTTCCGCCTTGACGGCTGACTCGCCGGCTTCGAGCTGGCGCTTGCGGAAATCCATCTGCTCTTTGGCCAGCCTTTGCCTTGCCTTGTCGCTGTCCTCGGCGGGCGCCAGATTGGGTTCGACCTTGCGCGTATTGGCGACACCGACCGGCGGTTGGTCGGAGTAGTGCATCTTGCCCTCGGCATCACGCCAGGAGTAGATCTGGGCGAGGCAGGCGGGAGCCAGCAGGAGCATGAGCAGCAGGGACGCAGTGCGCATGGGGATCGTCTGTCTGTCAAGAGCAAATAGAAATGTCCGGTTTTGTAGCAAATGAAATGTCCGCTTTTCCATCGGCGTGGGAAAGCGGCGAAGGGCGTAGCCCGTAGCCGGTTTTCCACGCGCGGCGGGGTGCC
>Ga0172380_10007444_pt1 | contig 12295 bp, 13 predicted proteins | sample Leawe162metaG_FD_119747 | JGI IMG/M metagenome (GOLD analysis project Ga0172380, IMG submission 119747) | Leachate microbial communities from a municipal landfill in Southern Ontario, Canada - Leachate well 162 metaG | ecosystem: Engineered > Solid waste > Landfill > Unclassified | place...
AAATCAAGAGAAGTTTTATAATAAGTGAAAAGATGAATAATAATTTATTACAAAAATTAAAAGATTGGCGAAAAAAGACAGCTGATGACGAGGGTGTACCAGCTTTTCATATTTTACATAATAGCCATATTGAGCAGATCGCGGAACTGAAGCCTAAAACAAAGGAAAGTTTGATGACAATAAAAGGCATTAAAGATAGGAAATTTGCCAAGTATGGCGAAGATATACTTTCTATGATAAATGGTAGTGAAGAAGAAGCCGGGTCTTTTGAAGAAGATATTGTTGAAAACAAGGAAGATGATAAACCTTTTTCAGTCAGTAGCTACTTAGATTTTTTAAATGCGGAGATAGGCAAGAGCAATGCCAGAATTCAAGGAGAAATTAGTAGTATAGATCCAAGAGAAAGGGTGGTCTATTTTTCCTTAAAAGATTCAGAGGACGGTAGTGTAATTAACTGTCTAATTTGGAAGAGAGATTATGAGTTAGCGGGAATTGTATTTGAAGTTGGAACAGAGGTAATTATTAATGGTCGTCCGGATATTTTTAAACCCAGGGGTACTCTATCATTTAAGGCTTCGTCAGTTGAATTAGTCGGAGAGGGTGCCTTAAGAATCGCTTATGAAAAGCTTAAAGCGAAATTACAAAAAGAGGGATTATTTGATGATGCTAGGAAAAAAGCTGTACCTTTGTACCCGAATAAGATTGGTTTGATCACCTCCAAGAATGGTGCGGTTATTGCGGATTTTTCTGCTAATATAGGAAAGTTTGGATATAAAATATCATTAATTGATTCAAGAGTAGAAGGTGCCACTGCAACTGAAGAGTTATTGAATTCAATAAAAACATTTAGAAATAAAGATATTGATGTTTTAGTCATTATTCGTGGTGGAGGTTCTATGGAATCCTTTTTGCCTTTTAATAATGAGATATTGGTGAGAGAAGTGGCAAACTTTCCTGTCCCAGTACTTGTGGGTTTAGGGCATGAAAAAGACGTTTCCTTGCTGGCTATGGCTTCTGATATGATGTTTTCTACACCAACAGCCGTGGCGAATTATCTAAATGAATCTTGGGAACAGGCTGGATCGATTATAACTTTATCTGAACAAAAGATATTAAGAAGATTCCAAGAGACGATACAAAGGAATAAAGATAATATTCGTGATGGTCTGGATATAATAAAGAATGCTTTTCAGACTATCTTTACTGATTTTTCTAAGGCCGAGAACTCTCTAATGCTTGGTCTAAAGTCAATTAAAGATCAGATCATTGATAATAAAAGAAGAATAGATGGGGTTTTTATTTCTGTGTTTAGAAAAATGAGTTTTTCAACTTTAGGTATCAGGAAATATCTTGATGATTCAATGAATGGAGTCTTTAAGGGATACCTAAATAGTAAAAATAGGATAGACGAGTTATTAATATCATTTGAAAAACAGCTTATCAATAATGATCCTAAAAGGCAGTTAAAATTAGGATATAGTATCGTAACGAAAAATGGTCGAATATTAAAAAATACAAGTCAGGTGCAGAAAGGTGATATGGTTAGTGTTGGATTGAGTGACGGGATATTTGATTCAGAAGTTAAGTTTATTAAAGATAATTAATTTAAAAATATATGTCAGAGCAAAAAGTTAATTTAAAGGATTCCTTAGCAAAGTTAAATGGTATTGTGGAGTGGTTTGATGAGCAAGAAGAGGTTGATGTAGAGGTCGGTTTGGTGAAAGTTAAGGAAGGTGCTGAATTAATAAAAGTATGTAAGAAAAGACTGTCTGAAGTGGAAAATGAATTTAAGGAGATACAAAGAGAGATCGAAAAGGAGTAATTAGCCTAGTTTAATAGCTTTTCCCTGGAGGATAATTTTACTTTTAAGACACCCTAACAGTTCTCTTTTCTCAATATCTCTTCCTTCTCTAAGTAGGTATTTGGCATAATTTTTGATATCTATGTCAGCTACTGTTATTTTTTCCTTTTTTCCTAGGATCATATCATTAAATTTTTTAACCTCTTCTACTTTGGCTTTTATTTTTTCTTTAATACCAATTTCATCAATATCTATTCTGTCTAATAGTTCTTCGAATTGTTTAATTAAATCAATTTCATTGATATATTCACATTTGCAATTTCTGTCTTTAGACTTACAACAACCATAATAGACGTGACGATGAACTTCTCCATTTTTTTGATTCTTAAACTTTTCATTAGCGGTAATACCTGAACCACAAAGCCCGCAGATCATCAGCTTGGTAAAAGCGAATTCTTTGCTCTCGTATTTTAGTATTTGGCTTTTGACTTGTGCTTGTACCTGATCAAATAATTCCTTTGTGATTAGGGGAGTGTGCTTGCCTGTATAGAAGTTACCACTTTTGACTGGATATTCAAATACTCCATAATAAAATGGATTTTCTAGTAACATATATATGTTACTAAGTGTTAAACCTTTATTACCAGTTATGCTTTTGAAATTTATTTCAAACTTTAGCCAATTATATATCTTTCTACCACTCCATTTTTCATAGGCAACTTTTTCAAAAACTTTCTTAATAATTGGTCCTCGCTCTGGATCAATTATAGCTTGGCACTTTCTATCCATATGTCTTTCGTTAAGATATCCCACTGGCGGTTGCCCTGGCCGTAAACCCATTTCACATCTAGTTCTTAAACCTCTTTTAACATTAATACTTTTATTATCATTCTCCAGCTTAGCTTGAGAACATAGAATCATTAATAGAAATTTCTCATTTGGTGAGTTTTGAAATTGTTGCCCGAATGTTCTAATATTTAAAAGTAATTTTTGATCCATTAAATCAACTAATGAACCAAGATCACCAGCATTTCTGCTTAATCTGTCAGGTGCCCATGTTAGTATTCCATTAAATCTTTCTCGCCTGATATCTTCCAATATTTCTCTGAATACCGGCCTTTGACCCGAATCTTTAGCTGAATGTGATTCACGACGAATATCTATTACTTCCAACCCTTCTTTTTCGGCTAGTTGTAACATTTCTTTAACCTGTGAATCGATAGATAGAATTTGGCGTTCTTCTGATTCGGTGCTTTTTCTAGCGTATAAAACATATTTCATTTTGGCTATTGGGATGAAAGCCATATTGCCGATTAACCCTATATTGGCTTGTATTTGCATATATCATTAATGCCAGAACTGTTTATTTTGCTAAGCTATGCAGAACAAGAAAAATGTAGCATACTCGCGTGAGTAGCTTAGCAGAAAGGTCTATTTGTGATATTATTTAAAAACAATTAAATAAAAGACGACCTAACCCCTTTAGTGTAAAACTTAAGGATATGGTTGCAAAACCCGCTAGAGAACAAAGGACTCCTCGTCAGAGTCACTCTAGCGGGTCATATCGGGAAACTGGTATGGGTAGGGCCGAAAGGTCTTATCGCGATGGCGGGGAGTTCTTTGTTCGCGAAGACTCTTTGCATCGTATAAAACCCCGCTAGAGTTTTTATGTCTTTTTTTTTGATTTTTTAAAGGCTGAAAAAGTTAATAAGGTGGAGAACGAGTTTGTTGGAAGATACCAGCATCTTTTTGCTATTAGAAATATTTTAGGTGCAGATTATTCATCGATGGAAATACAGATAGCTAAAAATAGAGATATGCAAGAAAGAAATGAAATAAAATCTAAAATTGAAGAAATAGAAAATAATATTAAATCTGAATTCTTTACAAACCTACCTGATGTTAAAGATGTAAATGACACAATCTTAGAGACATTAAAAATTGGTTATGAAAACTGTGTTTTGCAAAATGATACAGATCTTGAGGCCCGTTGTTTTGCAATTATTCTTAATGTTCAGGAATACTATAAAAAATTATTAAAGGAAAATGGACTACTTACACCACAATTGAATCAAAACTTTGAAGATATTACTGATTCAGCTTCTTCTATCGGTTGGTTTTATTGGTCAACGTTAGGTGACTTAATAAAAAAACCAGACGAGCAACACGCATGGATTATAATAGCAAGTGTATTAAATATTTCTAAAAAAATTGGTTTCTTGGATGCAACCAATTATTTGAAACATATGATTGCGTCACTACCATTAAAGGATATTGATAATTATATTAGAGACATTAAAGAAATGAATGACAGATTATATAAAACAAATAAAATCAGTGAAGACGAATCACAAAAGGTTGGTTTGATGATAGAAGAGGGTTTAAATGAAAATAAGGAAATTCATAAGAAATTTCCTAATCGCCCATAATTCTATATTTAAAAATGAAAAGTATATTTCTCAAAGTATTAGATAAGATTACGAATAAACTCGTCCGTCTAGTTGTTGATAACTCGACTTCGCAAGGCTCTTTTATTAAGCTAAACTAGGTATGGTAGTTAATCATAAACATGGGTGTTCCAGAATCAGAAAAAAGAATATTAAGTTTTATAACAAAAAAAAGACTTTGGGGTATCTCTATTAGTTGGTTGCTTTTAGTAATAATTGGTGGAGTTGGAATCTTTGTGTTTGGAGATTATTTAACACTTGTTACAGAAAGGGCAAAAGTATCAGTTGAAGACGAAACTACAAGCGAACCAGACTCCAATTGCAATGTCTTACAAGTAGATATCGCTGGATATATCACCTCAGATGGTATAAACGGATCAAGTGATTGGTTTGGTTCAGATGGCGATACTGTTTACTCCGATGACATTAAATATCAAATTGATTATGCGAAGAGAAACGAAGACACAAAAGCTGTCTTGCTAACTATAAATTCCTTTGGTGGAAATGCCGGATCAGCTCAAGAGATTACTTATGCTTTAGAGAATTTAGATAAGCCAGTGGTGGCGGTTATAAGAACAGCAGGAAATTCTGCTGCCTATTGGATAGCTTCGGTGGCTGATAAGATATTTGCTTACGAAACCGCTGACGTGGGTAGTATTGGAGTTACTCAGTCATATCTGGACGAAACAGCGACTAATATTAAAGATGGTCTGGAATTTATTTCTCTAAGTAGTGGAAAATTTAAGGATATGGGTAATCCCGATAAATCTATGACTGCCGAGGAGAAAGCTTTAGCTATGAGAGATATAAATGATGTTTATAATATTTTTGTAAAGCAAGTAGTCGAAGGGAGAGATATGTCTACTGAAAAGGTAAGGGAACTTGCCGATGGTTCAAGTATGATTGCAGGTAGGGCAAAACAACTCGGTCTCATAGACGAGATTGGTAGTACTTATGACGCCATTGATTACTTAAGTGAAATTATAGGAGAAAAAGCCGAGGTCTGTGAGTTAGAGGAATAAATAATTTTTTAATTATCAGCCTCAAGTAATATTATGTCTCTTTTTATAAGCTTCCCACTTTTCTAAATAAATCTCCTCTGGAGATTTTTCCTTAGGCTTTTCTTGTTCTGAATTTATTTTAAGCTCTTCTGAGATATTTTCTTTTTCTACTTTTCTGGGTTTAGATTCGTTCGGGACCATATTGGGTGGTATTTCTTTTTTACAGCCCAGACAGTATGGTATTTGTACAATTACTACTTTTTTCCTACCAAATTCCTCTGGTTTGTTTTTTTCCAACCACCACCTGGCTATTCTGGGATTCCATAAATTATCTACCACAGTCTTTTGAGCTCTAATTATTAACATTGATTCACAGTACTCTTTTACATCTCTAAATTCTGGATGTAGCTCTATAAAATATTTGTATTGACGTTCTGTGATATTCGCTAGGGTACAAGCTGACTTTATTGGGTAATCGTATTTAAAAGCATTAATCAAATTTTCAACCTTGTGTCTTTCCAACCACCAAGCATTGGCACTATTCTTAACTAGAAAAGGTGGAAAATTAGGGCTATATTTAATTTCATAGGCAATTTTTTCTTTCACGATTTTATTTTATCAAAATTAATGCCATAAGCCTAGTGAGTTTTGTACTTTTGTAATTTTGATTAAAGAGAAAAAAACTCATTTATATCCTTATTTATATAGGTATAAGTGAGTTTTGACTCATTTGCCAAAACCCGTCAAAAAGGTACAAAACTATTTGAGCCTGTATTATTATATTTTGACCTAAAGGGGTCGTCTTTGAGCTAAGTAATATGCTAGAATACCCTTATGACATCTGCTGGCTGTTGGTACCAGACCAGATTGTCCAGCTGTGCTTAGGAAGGCTTAAGTGTAAAAGGTGGTATAATAAAATTATGCAAAAAATAGCAACACGAATTTTTATTTACTCATCTATCTTTTTTGGAATTATTGGTATTTTGGTTGTAATAAACGCTTCTGGTCCAGATACACCAGATTCGAATATAAGTGAAATATTAATCAGACTCTTGTTTGCGGTTGTTTTTATTATATTACCTTCATTTGCCTTGAGTGTTGCCAGTAAGTATTTAAGTGATAAATCTTAATTTTTAATTATTTTTTTATTAAAAAATATGGAGATGAATCAAACTACTAGAGAATTTTTGGAAGAATTAAAACAAAGAGAAGATGTTCTGGGGGTTATTTTGTTTGGTTCTTGGGCGCGGGGGAATAACCGCCCTAATAGTGATGTTGATTTGGTTGTTATTTTAACTGAAGGATATAAAAGAACGGTTGAATATAAAAAAGATCAAGCTTTTGAAATAATTTATACGACAGCTGACGGTGTTATAGATTTTTGGAAATCACACAAAAATGATTGTTTTGGTTTGTGGGAAGTAGCAAAAATTATATATGATAAGGATGGAACGATCGAAAAAATTCGACGAGAAGCTTTAAATATTATTAAAGAAGGTAAAAGTTCGGTTGATTTATCTCAAATAAAACAATTTAAATTTAGTATGGAAGATGAATTGGTCGCGATTGAATCTCTGCTGGAGAAAGATTTTGTGACAGCAAATTTTGTTCTTCAAAAAACAGTTATCTCACTCACTGAATTATTTTTTGATTTACGTCAACTTTGGACATCGGCTCCTAAACAACGATTAAAAAAGATACAAGAACTTCAACCAGAACTTTATAATTTATTACAGGATTTTTATTTGATTGAGCAACCTTTAAAAAAGAAGTTAGAGATAGCTCGTGTTATTGTTTCTTTAGTTTTTGACTATTAGAAAAAGTATACAGTATCGACTTTTGGTGTTTTTAGGTGTATAATCACAAGAGATTAAGGACCTTGATATGAAATGCAGTTTTGGCCATAGCCAAAAGGTGCTTATTTTTAGGCGCTTTTTGGCTATGGCTACCACAACGGTTAACCAAGCAAAAAACAAAACACTAATCCGGAGCTAGTTTAAAAGTACTAAGCAATGGGGAAGTAATGAGGTTTATAAATGAAAACTCTTCGTTTTGAAGTAGATTTAGATGAACCACCAATTTTTCCTTTTAGGGGGGCAACCCTTATTACTCACACCGGCGGTGGAATGGTACCTATTGAGAAAAGACCTGATGGAACGGTCCATCTCAATGGCAACAAATTGGTTCTTTGTCGTACTGATCATCACTTGGATGAGAATCTGATACCGGGGTACAAACTCTGTGTTGAACTTGGTGGCGAGCTGCTTTTTGGTTCATTTCAAAACGCCAGCTTACTTGACTTCGCTGTCGTGAAGCCAGTTCTTTGGGCAGATGAATGGAAAATACCAGATGATCTTGGTAATACACCACGAATCTTTTTCTGTAACACCAAATTTGGTGACGGAAAAAAACGTGTCTTCATTCGATATGGTTACTGGAATATTGAGGAGGAGACGGTTATCTCTTCTTTCAGTCATCATTGTTGTGATCCAACTTGCATGAATGAGAAAGGAAACTGATCTTTAAATTTGTATTATGACCACAACGCTTTCGAAGATATGCGTTACTTCAACCCCCGCACGTTTCGTGTGGGGGTTTGTTTTAAATTAAATTTTTAAAAATATTTTTAATTTTCGGCTAAAAATTTTAGCTCTTTTTAGTAAAATAGTTTATTTTTTGTAAAAAAAGAAAAGATATTAGTAATTTTAAGGAAAAAAGCTTGCAAATAAATTTTATTTGTTTTAAACTTTATTTTTGAGATGATTTTTCCACAACTAAAAAATAAAATATACGGTTACATTAATCTTAATCTTGAAGTTCGAGAGTGGCTTATAAAAAAAGACAAACTATTAGCTGAAAAAAACCCACTGCTCAATCCTAAAACTTGTCAAGAGATGATAATGAGTGTCCACGAAAAATATGGACTAGATTTTTCGTATGGTGGTTGGATGGAAGACCGCAGTCTATTATGGAAAGGAAGTTATTTGGAAGAGCAAAATATTTTTAGTCATCTCGGTATTGATTTAAATGTTCCCGCGGGAACAGAGATCGCCGCTGATTTTAATGCCGAAGTTATAAAAATTGATACTGATTATCCTCGAAAAGGCGGTTGGGGTTCTCATGTATTTTTAAAACATTTGTCAGAACCAGTTTGTCTTATTTATGCTCACCTCGATCCAAATATAAAGTGCAAGGTTGGTGACAAATTAGAAAAAGGTCAAGTCTTTGCTGTTGTTGGTCAAGCCCCGCAAAATGGTAAATGGTATCCACATATTCATATTCAAGTCATTAGTGACAACCATTATAAGAAACTGGTAAAACACGATTTATGGGAAGCCTTTGATGGTTATGGAAAAGTAGAAGATATTCGTAGAAACTCCAGAAAATATCCTGATCCACTTAGATTTATTTCTTTTGTCTAGTTTGTGTTAGAGATTTTTGTTCAAACCAAACTAGTTTTTTTATTTTAATTTTCTGCTATACTCCCAATATGAAAATAAATTCAGCGATATTTATGAGGGGTATAAAAGGGTCCAATGATATTTTGGAAGACGGTATTCCGCAAATTGCTTTTATTGGGCGTTCCAACGCCGGAAAATCTAGTCTGATAAATTCCTTGGTAAATATCAAAGATTTAGCTAGAACCAGTGCTACACCAGGACGAACCCAAGAGCTAAATGTTTTTATGATAAACAAATCAGTTTATTTTATTGATTTACCGGGTTATGGTTATGCCAAGACGACGATTGAAGCTTTTAAAAAAATAAATAATTTGGTTTATTGGTATCTCTTTGATTCTGTTCATCGACCAAAAGTAGTTTTGATTATTGATGCGGAAATAGGGATGACGAAATCGGACTTGGGGATGTTAGAAGCTTTGGAAGAAAGAGGAAACGAGATTGTCATCGTGGCTAATAAAGTAGATAAAATTAAGAAATCTCAATATTTAAATCAAATAAAAAAAATCAAAGCTCAATTTAATGGCCACCTTGTCATACCTTATTCTTCGGTGACCAAAGTCGGCGTAGGAGAATTAGCCGAAGAATTATTAGGAAGATAAATCGACTACTTACTGTTTGCAATCGCTAAATGTGGTATAATAGATGTATTATGAAAAAAACCATAATTATATGTATCGTCATCGTGCTCGTCGTTCTTGGTCTTTATTATTTTATTCAATCATCTAAAAGCGTTAATTTAATTAGTAATAATGAGGTCGCGACTACGACCGTCCAAAATACCGCCACCACAACGGTAAACAAATTAGAAACCGTGATCGGTAAATCAGCCGAAGGTAGGGATATTACGGCTTATCATTATGGTGAGGGCGAGACCGAGTTATTATTTATTGGTGGTATTCATGGTGGTTATGAGTGGAATACTGCTCTTGTGGCTTTTAAAACGATGGATTATTTAAAAGCTAATCCGGAAATAATTCCCTCTAACGTAAAAGTAACCGTTATTCCAGTTTTAAATCCTGATGGTTTAAATAAAGTGGTAGGAACCAGTAGTCGTTTTACTACCGCTGATGTTCCTTCTACTGAAGAAACAGTTGTTGGACGTTTTAATGGTAATAATGTCGATTTAAATCGTAACTTTGATTGTGATTGGCAGGCCGAAGGTAAATGGCAAAGTAAAGTTGTCAGTGGTGGTACGGCCGCTTTTTCCGAACCAGAAAGTCAGGCAATAAAGAATTATGTTCAGACAAAGAAACCAGAATCGGTTGTCGTTTGGTATAGTGCCGCTGGTGGAGTCTTTTCTTCCAGTTGCCACAACGGTGTTTTATCCGAGACAAAAACTTTAACAAATATTTTTGCCAAAGCTTCTGGTTATAAAGCGTTTGAAGAATTTAATTTCTATGAAATAACTGGTGATATGGTGAATTGGTTAGCTAAAGAAAAGATTCCAGCGATTAGTATTCTTTTGACAAATCATAACGATATTGAGTGGACTAAAAACCAAGCTGGTATTGATGCTCTACTAAAATATTATACGGAATAATGAAGCTACGTTTTCCGAAGTGGCTAATCGTAACAATTATTGGCCTAATAATTATCGGGACTGGTTTGTTTGTCTTTTTTACTTTTTTTCAAAACAAGACACCAATATCAGAAATAGTTCCGCCAAAAATTAATTCGACTCAAACCCAAATTGGTCTGTCTGTTCAAGGACGAGAAATAAAAGCTTATACTTATGGAAACGGTATAAATCATTTGATTTTTGTCGGTGGTATTCATGGTGGTTATGAGTGGAACAGTTTTTTACTGGCTTATAAATTTATTGACTATCTAAATTCTTACCCAGAAATTATTCCAAAAAATTTGACCGTGACGATAATCCCTTCAGCTAACCCTGATGGTGTGTATAAAGTTATTGGAAAAGAGGGACCAATTACTGTTTTGGATATTCCGACAATTTCAAATTTACCAGCTGGCACTGGTCGGTTTAATAGTAATGAAGTTGATTTAAATCGTAATTTTGATTGTAAATGGCAAGCCACTAGTACCTGGCGTCAAAAAATAGTAAGTGCTGGTACATCTGCTTTCTCTGAACCAGAGGCTAAAGCGATTCAGAAATTTGTCATGGCGAATAATCCGAAGGCCGTAATTTTTTGGCATAGTCAGTCCAATGCGGTCTACGCTTCAGAGTGCAGAAATGGTATTTTGCCGGAAACTTTAAATTTGATGAATGCTTATTCGTTGGCTTCTGGTTATCCGGCTATTTCTACTTTTGATAGTTATGAAATTACTGGTGACGCTGAGGGTTGGTTGGCTTCTATAAATATTCCGGCGATTACGGTCGAGCTTAAAACGCACGAGAGTATAGAATGGGATAAAAATATTGCGGGTATTCGAGCAATATTTGATTATTTTCGTCAGAAATAATTGTATGTTTTTTTGATTTATATTATAATCTATAATAATAAAATATGTTTAAATTTGTCCCTCCCAAGAAAAATAAAGGTTTTACCCTAATAGAATTATTAGTAGTTATCTCTATTATCGGTCTGCTTTCAAGTGTCGTCCTCGCTTCTGTAAATTCTGCCAGAGACAAAGCCACAGCGGCAAAGCTTGTATCAGAAATGAAGGCCTTACAAAATGCAATAGAGATGTACAGAGCTGATAATAATGGTGATGTACCAATTGATGAAAGCGGTATGTGGTATAGTGATTATAACGGAGAAGGATATCTTGATGATCTTTCTGATTATTTAGTTCCGAAATATATTTCGCGTATACCTCATTCACCGGATTTTCCTCATAATGGCACTGATAGGTATATTAGTTATGTGTTACAAAATACATATTATGGGGAAGAAGACGAAATAGATGATAGGTTAAACTGTGGTTCAAATCGTTTTGATAATTATGCAATTGTATATTATGACCTAGATCATTACGAAAACGATAATGTTGTTTCTCGTTTTCCCCTAAATCTACCTCAATTGAATGATTACGGTGGTGTTTATTTTGGCACTTACTGTATCTCTGGATAATTTTTACCCCTTTCTATTTTAGCAAAAATGAAGTATTCTCTATCGGTATGGCTAAAGATGAATCAATATTAAGATTTGAAAAAGTATCTTTTGGGTATGGTGAAAATTATCCTCTTTTAACCGAGGTGGATTTTTCTATTCGTCGAGGAACCAAGACGACCATTATGGGTCAAAACGGGGCTGGTAAAAGTACTTTATTTAGTTTGATTACTAAAGAGAATCTTCCTGATGACGGTGTTATAAACGTGGTCAATGGAGTTTCTATTGCTTTATCACGTCAGGTTATTCCTAGAGATGAACTCGATTTGACCGTTCGAGAATTTTTTCAAAAATGTTTTCTAGAAAAAATTTATGATATTGATCCTAAAATAGATAAAATATTGGAGGTGGTAAATATGAAAGGTCATGACAAAGTATACGAACGGATAGTGCGGTCTTTTTCTGGTGGTCAGCAGGCTAGATTACTTTTAGCTTCGGCTTTAATTCAAGAACCAGATTTACTATTATTAGACGAACCAACAAATAATTTAGATAAGGCGGGAATAGAATA
>Ga0172380_10007445_pt1 | contig 12292 bp, 13 predicted proteins | sample Leawe162metaG_FD_119747 | JGI IMG/M metagenome (GOLD analysis project Ga0172380, IMG submission 119747) | Leachate microbial communities from a municipal landfill in Southern Ontario, Canada - Leachate well 162 metaG | ecosystem: Engineered > Solid waste > Landfill > Unclassified | place...
AAATTATTTCTTCCAGGCCATAGCTGAGACGCCCGACGGCGGCAGGGTCTTCGGCGGCCAGGAGATCTTCAGCACCGTTGCTACCTCCAGGATAGCCGTAACAACCCTGTCTGCTACTGCGGTAACCGGCAACACCGCCATACTTAACGGCATGCTTAACGACCTGGGCAATACACCCACGGTGCAGGTCTGGTTTGAATACGGCACCACGGCAGATTTCGGCAATACCACCAACATGCAGACATTGAACAGGAGCAGCTCTTTCAGCTCGGTCGTTACAGGCCTGGCGCAGGGCAGGACATATTATTACCGCGCCGTGGCACTCAATCCGACCGGCGGCGGGCGCTCCGTAAACGGGTCCGTAAGCTCGTTTGTAACGCCTGGCAGCGGACCGACACCTCCTCCTGCTCCCGGTGTGCCTGTCTTTGTCTGGCTGATCATAGGCGGCTTTGTAATCGTCATCATTATCGTCATCATTCTGCTGGCCAGCCGCCGCTAAGCTGGATTCCGAAGTATCAGACCCGGCGCAGGTGACCTGCGCCGGGTCTTTTTTAACCAAACATCCCCGTAAAGATTACCTTACACGCACAGCCGATGATATAATAGTTCAACTTATCATCGCAGGATACGCGGAAAATGGGAAAGATATTCTTTATCGATGTGACCAACCGGGACGGCGTGCAGACGGCCAGGTTGAGCCTGTCCAAGCTGCAGAAAACCATGATCAACATGTACCTCAACGATTTCGGTGTTTTCCAGTCGGAGTTCGGCTTTCCTACGACCAAACACGAGACCAACTACCTGCGTGCCAACCTCGAGCTGGCCGCCATGGGGGTGCTCAAGCCGATTCGCCTCAGCGGGTGGATCAGGGCAACCACCGAGGATGTTGAAAAGACTTTCGATATGGTACCTGAGATCGAATATCTGAACCTGTCTATCTCGACTTCGCAGCAAATGATACAGGGCAAATTCAAGGGCCGGAAATCCCGGGTGGACGTTCTGGAGCAGATGGCCGAAGCGGTCCAAATGGCCAAAAAGCTGGGCGCCAGGGCGATCGGCGTCAATGCCGAGGACGCATCGCGTACCGACATCGATTTCCTGATCGAGTTTGCCAGAGAGGCCAGGGCGGCGGGCGGCGACAGGTTCCGCTACTGTGACACGCTTGGATTCGACGATCCATTTTCGATTTATGAGAGCGTAACAAAGATAGCCGATGCGGCCGCTATGCCGGTGGAAATACACTGCCACGGCGACCTGGGTATGGCGGTTGCCAATTCGATAGCCGGGGCCAAAGCTGCCGTTGATGCCGGACAGGACGCTTATATAAACACGACTCTCAATGGCATAGGCGAGCGCGCCGGCAACGCGGACCTGCTCTCCTGCATCCTCGCCCTGCTCAAGTCCAAGGGTTTCGCCAATAAATACAAACTGGGCAGGGCGATAAAGCTCAACCGCGCCTACAAACTGGCAAAGTACGCCAGCCTGGCCTTCGGCGTACCTATCCCCATCAGCCAGCCGGGAGTAGGAGAAAATGCGTTCGCCCACGCCTCGGGTATCCACGCAGACGGCGTGCTCAAGGACCCCGAGAACTATGAGCTCTACAATTTCGAGGAGCTCGGCAGGGGTGAGCCAGAGCTGGTCGAGACCGGCCGCATGATCTGCTCGGGTGAATATACGGGCATCTCCGGTTTCAGCCATATCATGGGCAAGATGGAAGTCTCGTTCGCTAACGCCAGCGAGGCCCGCAAAATACTCGAGCTTGTGCGCTTCGCCAATGTCGAGGCGCAGGTCCCGCTCACAAAGGACGAGTTGCATTTCATTGCCAAATACCCCGCGATCATCAAACGGCTTTTGACGCTAATACCACTTGAGTAGCCTCCCCATCAGTCCATTTAAAATTTAATCCCCTCCATGCCGTGGTTCCAATGTACCCGGGCTTTGCCTTAAAAGTCTTTGTTGCCCCAAAAGTGGGCAATCTGCCCCAAAAGTCAGCCTCTTACGAGTGGGGAGGTGAGGTAGATGTGCAGGAAGAAGGATAACTTATTCTGTGGGAAAATTGGACGAGCGCTATCTGTATCTCTTGTAATTATTGGGGCAGTTGGCTGTATATTATGTGATCTAGCCTTATATCGCATTGCCCCAATAACCGTGTTCGTTAATGGATGTTGTTTTTTCCTAATTGGCGTGATTCTATTAATCTATTTACTTCTTACTCGTCAAAAAGTAAATCACTCCGATCAATCCTATAAAAAATGCGCCCCAACAATAAGGCTGTATAACTGCAACGCAATTTATATCACAACCAATTGGATCAAAATAATAAAGACCCCAATTAGTATTGTCAGAGGATTTATTAGCAATTTCCTCAAGGTGAAGTGTAAGCCAAGTCAAAAACCCACCTGCGAAACCAATAATAAGAACAATACTAAAGATAATCTTCCCCAACACAATCAACCTCCGAGTTAATATCTATACTATTGTACCATCATAAAAGACTGTAATAACAAAATAGGAGAATGATTAAATGAGAACAGATAGGGAATTTACGGATAAACAGAAGGAACTAATCAGACAAATGATACGAGAGGGAATACGCAATGATTGGGCAACCCTTAATCTCGACATAGGCTATGGTATTCTCGTTAAGAAATCCTCAATAAATGTAAAAACCTCTAAACATAGCATTAAGAATAGAAACCATCATCAATGAATTGGATACCTAACGCATGTAACCGATTACGACATTTATCTCTGAACTCATTTACTAAAGATAGAGGGTTTTCTGACATGTCTATTTTAGCATTGACATTTTTGACTTCGTTTGACAGTTGTGACACAAATTTCTGTCCCGTGACAGATTCCAACTTCTTAGCGTGTATTAAGCAAGAGTTGCAAATATTTCGCACAGATTCGCTTGCTAAGGCTTTCTGTGTTTTTAGAAGCTCTGCTTTTAATTGCTCAACCTCACTTTTGACATTATCAATTTTCCTTTCAAACGGTGATTTAGGCATCTCCCTACCTCCCAAACGATGATTATTAAAGTATAACAGGAGTGTCAACAAATTAGATATGAAACACGTATGTCATTATACAATTGAAGCATATCGCAAAAATGGTAGAATGACTACGTGTGGGTATTTTGGTGGGGAATTCTTAAACAAGCGCACTCAGAAACTTGCGAACTGCTCGGTATCTATAGTTGGAAAAAGGCAATTGTTTCCGCTATTGCCTTCGCTCTGGCAGTCGTTATACTCAGATGGTTACCTGGAGGCGAATATCAAATGAGTGGGGAATTACGTTGGATTATAGCAGTAGTGATTGCAGCGGCACTTCTATATTTACCAATTTTCGCTTATAAATTAATGTCGATACCATCCAAACAACAGGCTTGTTTAAAATCCAAACTGAATAGATATGAAGCAGGAGAAGACGAAATATCGCAACTCATTAAAAAACTCTCTTCGCTAAAAATGAATATATCTGATGAGGAAAAAAGTTATATTGATTTACTTGTGAAGTATCAAGGGAAATTAGCAATTGGCGGTATTACAGTCGAACCAAATATCCCCAATACCAAATATATAGATGGGAAAACAGGGCAATTGATGTCACTAACTACAAAATATGGAATTACATATACTCAATTATTTGAATTCCTCCGACAAATAAGATTAGTAGGCATCATAGATGTCCGTAGCGTTTACTTGACCGAGCATGGTGGATACCAAAATTTACAAGAAACATATACTCTCAATGATTTGGGCTTTCAAGTAATGAAGCGAATTAATAAAGAAATGGGGTAAACGAAAATGGCATGGTTTAAGAAGCCTCTCAGGAAAAACATCATCATAACTATAGCCATATCGCTAATCGTATTTGGAGGCAGTGGATATTGGATTGGGTATTCTACTGGTTACACTAATGGCAATGTGGTTGGATGGGATAAGGGTATCAAATATGGTGAAAATGTCGGATACGAAAAAGGATATTCCTTGGGTTATGACAATGGCAAAGAATTTGTAGTAACTCACTTAGATCAATATGTTACGATACCTAAAGCGGTCAGTTATGAAGAAGTGGTGGAGTTCTTGGAAATGGATAAGACAGATGAGATTAAGTATGTAGATGATGTATTTGATTGTGTTTCCTACGCAAAACAGGTACGGGATAATGCGAACGCAAAAGGCATTAAATGTGGCGTGGTAATTCTTGATTTGCATAATGATACAGAGATAATGGGTCATGCTATTAATGTATTTGATACTAATGATAGCGGTTTGGTATTTGTATCGCCGCAAACAGATAAAGATGTTGGTGATTTAATGGTAGGAAGTTATTATAAAATGGATTTACTATATAGAATAACCAAGGTAGATATAATTTGGTGAAGATAATAAGAAATCGCGTACAGTTTGGAGTGAACACCTATGACTGGGCACTTAGGATTAGGAAGGTTAGAGGCAGGGAATTGGCATCAGTTATTTTGGTAGGAATAACTGGCGGGGAAGAAGTACACGCAGGTTTTTGTCTAGAGAACAGTATCGATAGGATTGACTTTATATGGTAAATAGGCAGGGAGGTAGTGAATGCTTAAAGTTTACGAGTGGTGTAAAGAACATTTGATCTGGACATACTTTCTTCAAATATTTATTTGTTGGGGAATATTGTTCGCAGTAGTATTGCCAACATATAAGCCAAACGTATTTGAGGTTGGCATGGTAATATACATGATATTTTTTTGTGTAACTTTTGTAATTGTTAATGCTTGGGTAATATGGCAGAAAAAGAGGAGTTTATGGTGGTTGTTGCTAATGGGGTGGTTTTCCCCGTTGTGGCTAAAGAATAACAATGTTATTGAACCAAAAAAGAAACAGGATAGACCTTGGTTAGATGATGATGAAAATTTATAGTTGGTGTAAAAAGCATTTAAATTGGACATGGGTAATTTTCTATGTGCTATTCCTGTTGGTGTACTTCTGCATGGCACAACCGAGTAATCTACCCGAACCATTGCCTCTAATTGTTGTTCTTATAGCTGAGATTATCGCCCTTGTAGTTGGATTATGGGTTTTGAAACAAAAGAAAAGATCGCTATGGTGGATACTGCTACAAAATATTGGATCGCCCTTGTGGTTATCTAATAAGTCTAATCAGGCACAGCCATGATATTAGAATTAATGTATTTGCTTTTTCCGTTTCACGTTCCAGTAAGGACTCTTACACTTAGGACAGACACGAGGCTCTCTCTTGATATTTCTTGGAATCCACTCATGACCACACCTCTCGCACCTGAATCCCTGTGCCTTGATCTCAATAGTCTCAGTCGGCATACATCAACTCCATCCCCAAACTTTCACTATAAGTATATACCTTTTAAATAATATAGTCAAGGGGTATTGACAGATGCCTACTCATGTGGTAATATATTGCCAGAGTATATAGTAGGTAGGTAATTAAAATGGATGCAAGACAAGAACGAGGACTTCAAATCGCGGCGACCTCAAGGATTGAGAGGAATAAGATTGGTTGGAAAGTACCTTCTCAATCGGGGGTTGGAAATTATATTGTGAACCTCGACCAGGGCGAACCATTTTGCACTTGCCCTGATTTTGAGGAACGACAACAGCCTTGCAAACACATTCACGCTGTCGAGTATGTTATTCAGCGAGAAACAAAACCAGATGGCACAGTGACTTATACAGAGGGAATTAGAGTAACCTATAACCAAGATTGGCACACATACAACGAAGCACAAACGCATGAGACGGAACATTTCTTGAAACTTCTAAGCGAACTGTGCAATGGTATTGAGCAGCCTATTTACAAATTTGGCAGGCCACGCCTTCCGCTTTCAGATGTTGTGTTTGCGCTTGTCTATAAGTCATATTGCATGATGTCTGGCAGAAGGCTTACCAGCGACCTCTTAGAAGCCCAAAATGACGGGTTTGTGGATAAAGCACCACATTACAATAGTGCCTTCCGTTACCTTGAAAATCCCAAACTCACGCCGGTCTTAAAATGTTTAATAGAACAGAGCGCAAGCCCGTTGAAAGCCGTAGAAACCGATTTTGCGGTTGATTCCTCTGGCTTTTCCACATCCACCTACCGCCGCTGGTTCGATCATAAGTATGGGAAAGAACGATCTAAACAGACTTGGGTAAAAACTCATATCATGTGCGGTGTTAAAACTCATGTGGTAACAAGTGTAGAAGCCGATCCGTATGAATCCGCTGACAATCCACAATTTACCCCACTACTTAGCCAGACTGCTAAAACATTTGAGATTAATGAGGTATCTGCGGATAAGGCTTATTCAAGCAAACGGAATATCAAAGCAACTCAGATGATTGGCGGAACAGCCTTTATCCCATTCAGAACAAACGCAGCTATACAGAAAAATGCCTCATACAACGATATGAACGATATCTGGAATCGAATGTGGCACTTTTACAACTTTAACCGTGAGGTCTTTCTACAGCACTATCACAAGCGTTCCAATGTAGAAACTACTTTCAGCATGATTAAGACAAAGTTCGGAACCGCAGTTAAGGCTAAAACGCCTACAGCCCAGGTGAACGAAGTCCTGTGTAAGATTCTATGCCACAATATCTGTGTACTCATTCAGTCTATTTATGAACTCGGTTTAGAACCTACTTTTTGGACTTCTGAGGCAAAAACGTTAGTTGCCCCAAAAGTAATAGGAAAATGAGACTTTTAAGGCAAAGCCATGTACCCGGGCTTAATAATTTGCTAACAATCTTCTGTTAGCTTTGATTACAGTGGCACGGCCATAATAATTGATTTATAGTATTTGCAGGCAGTCATATGAGCGGCAGAAAAATTCTCGTCGTTGACGATGATGTCAAGACAGTTACCCTGGTAAAGATGTACCTGGAGCGGGACGGCCATTCGGTACTGACCGCTTACGACGGTCCTGCAGCATTGCGCATATTCAGGGAACGGCAACCGCACCTTGTCCTGCTGGATGTCATGCTGCCCGGCCTGGACGGCGTCGAGATATGCCGCATACTGAGGGCGGAATCTGATATACCTATCATCATGCTTACTGCGAGAACGCGCGACGAAGATAAGATGACCGGCCTGGATACCGGGGCCGACGACTATGTAACCAAACCATTCAGCCCGGGAGAGCTGGCCGCCAGGGTGCGCGCTGTCTTCAGAAGGCTGCCGGCGGAACGGGGTCCGGCCGAAATCAGATACGGCGGTTTTTACCTGAACTTCCCCAAAAGAGAGGTGCTCCTGAACGAGAAAAAACTCAGCCTGACATCGGTAGAATTTAAAATACTGGCTGCCTTCCTGCGTGAACCGGGCCGCGTATTTGATCGTGTTGAAATCATAGATAAGGCTTTCGGATATGACTTCGAAAGCTTTGACCGGGCTATCGACGTTCATATACATAACCTGCGCCGTAAAATCGAGCCCGATCCGAAACGACCCAGATATATCAGGACAGTTTACGGGGCGGGATACAAATTATCAGAGGAGTGATTTGAAAAACAGCCTGCAGTTCCGCTTGCTGGTTGCTTTCACGTGCGTAATCCTGCTGACCGTAGGCGCCGTGTTTTTCATGACATGGAGGGCCACAGTAGAGCAGGTTCAGGAATTCAGCTATCGAATCGAGCGGATGGTCATAGACCGCATACAATCCCAGGTCACGGAATATTACCTGGAAAACAACAGCTGGGAAGGCGTGCAGCCGCTGGTCTCACATATCGGGGAACAGTTCAGCCACCGGGTCATACTGGCGGATGCGGACGGCAAGATAATAGCCGATTCGTCGTCAGAAACACCCGATGAAAAATTGAACCTCGAGAACTTTTCCAGCAAAACGTTGACCTCCTCGCTCGATCACCGGGGTCCCGAGCCGGGCGGACCCCCGGCATCACAGCCCCCGCTCTTTATGTTCTTCGGACCGCGCGTACCGCCCCCGCCTGATTCAGCGGAACCTGCCACGGCCGCCATGGACGAATCAAAAACGATAGGTTTTTTATTTATCCTGCCGTTAACGCAGTCTGAGATCGGGCTGGCGGCGCTTCAGATTATATACAGCCAGCTGGGCAGCTATTTCTTGATCGGGGCATTTCTGGCGGTTATCGTCGCTTTCCTGATTACCCTTTTTCTGTCGCGCCGTATCCTGTCACCCATCAAAGAGCTGCGGTCGGCGGCACAGCTTCTGGGCAAAGGTGATTTTTCGCAACGTGTTGACATCAGAGATAGAAGCGAGATAGGCGAACTGGCCTCCACTTTTAACTCCATGGCCGATAACCTGCAGCGCGACGAGCAGCTGCGGCAGCACATGGTATCGGATATCGCCCACGAACTGAGAAGTCCGCTCACCAATGTCAGGGGCTACCTCGAAGCAATAAACGACGGCGTTATGCAGGCCGATAAGGAAACTATCTCATCGATATACGGAGAGACCATCCTGCTCTCCCGCTTGATAAACGACCTGCAGGAGCTGAGCCTGGCTGAGGCAGGCGAACTGAAGCTCTTCCTGCAGCCCGAGGACGTGGCAGAACTGGTGCGGCTATCTATTACGGCCGTACAGGCCAAAGCATCCGAAAAGGATATAGACCTGTCTCACGATATCCCCGCAGACCTTCCGCGCGTTAACATCGATTTCCTGCGCATCAAACAGGTGCTGCTCAATCTGCTGGAGAACGCTCTGGCCCATACACCCGCGGGCGGCCGGATAAATATCGCAGCAAAATCAGATCACGGATTCATCGAGATCAGCGTATCGGATAGCGGTGAGGGCATCCCTGCTGATGAGATAAACAATATCTTCGAGCGTTTTCACCGCGTCGATAAATCCAGATCGAGGTCGACCGGCGGCAGCGGCCTGGGATTAACCATATCCAGGTATATCATTGAGGAGCACAAGGGCAAGATATGGGCCCGCAGCGAATCAGGCAAAGGCAGCTGCTTCACCTTTACGCTGCCGGTAGCGCAATAAGCATTTCGGCGTATATATCAGGCTCAATTCTCAGCATTGAACCCGCCTGGGCTAAATAAAATCTTAACATTTGAATGTTACCTTTAATAAGATTGAAATCAAGAATTTGGTTTATAAGTAATTAGCGTGTAAAATCTTACGGATATGCTCAAGGCCCCTATTAAACTCCTCATCGTCTTTTTAACCTGCTTCACAGTCTTCGCGGCAGGTTGCACTGCTGCATCCACCACAACTTCGGCAACCATCAGCAGGCAGATTCCTGTTACGCGCGGCGACCTGGTGGTGAGCGTCTCGGTGGACGGCAACCTCGAGATGACCGACTACTATAATCTCCGGTTTGCTTCAACCGGCGAGGTTAAAAAGGTGCTGGTCGAGGAAGGCGACCAGGTGAAGCAGGGCCAGCTGCTGGCATACCTGGATGACACCACTGCTCAACTGGATGTGAAAGCGGCCAATAACGCCGTGCAGTCTTCTCTCAGCACCATGTACGAAACCGTCCCACGGCTGCCACAGTTTCCAACAAGTTACTATATTGCAAGTTCAGTTACTACCGGGCCAACAATACCTGTGACTACTACAACTACGGTTACCACATTAACACCCCCTGGAACAACTGGCGTGCCTTCGGCAGGATCTAATACGGTAGTAACTATCACAGGGAATACACCAACGTTAAAAAATCCCGGTACTATAACAACAACTTCGACTACAACAGATATTGGAACCACAAGTGTTGTTCATACAGGTACTGGCCCGACTGGCGTAACAGTCACAACGACGGTAACCCCTCCCGTGGGGCCTCCAATTGTAACCACTACAAATATAGCTGCGGGCGACATACCGACGGAGGCCATACCGATAGATAGCACGACAGTCACAACATCGGTGACCACTACACGGACATCAACCACGACCACTTGGGCAGCACCAGAAGGAATTCACAACGATATCAGTTACCAGATGTATTACCCCAACGCAACCATACTGTCATCCTACCTGTGGGCGCAGGAAGAGGTAGCCAGGGCGTATGCCCTGTTTGAAAACGATGAATTCAGCGCAGCGGCATCCGAGCTGTACGTGGCATCGGCGGACCTGGAAGCCTGCATAAAAATACTGGAGGACGCCATCACCAATCCGGAGTCCGGCCTGGGCAATACGGCGCCCTTCGTAGACGAGACCAACTATACGCTCTTTTCAATACAAAATGACGGGTCGTTCGCCGCTTACTATATTCAGGAGCTGCGCAGGGAAGCGGCTGCACTGAGACAGGCGCAAACAGATATTCAGACCGTGTACGGACTGATAAACGAGGGCAAATACGACGAAGCAAGGCCGCTGCTGAGCACAGCCCTCGAGACGGTCAATAAGACCGCCGGCGAGGTCATCGAAAACATAAACAGGCTGAAACTGCCCAACGATACAACTATCTACGGCAAAGACATCAGCCTCTACCTCTACAATGCGGCGCTGGAAAGGATTAACGCGGCAATAGCGGGCATAGGACAGGGCGGGATGTACTCCAGCAGTATGAACGACAACCTGATCGTCGCGCGCCACTATATGGAACTATGCAACGGGATATTGGGCTCCAATGAAATGGTCCTCCAGCACGGCCTGGGGCTGAAGGCCGAGCAGAATGCCAGAATCGACCTGGCCGGCAAGCTGGTCAGCCAGGACACGACACAGAATAACTACGTCAACACATTCATCTGGGCGCCCATCGACGGCACGGTGGTAAGCGTAGGAGTAAAGGAAAAGGACATATTATCCTCAAAAACCAATACATCCACCAATGCTATAGTGCTGGTCAATACCAAATATATCGAGTTCTGGGGCTCGGTTGACGAAATCGATATTACCAAAATAAAGGTCGGCCAAAAGGCCACCATATCCGTGGATGCAGTCCCAGATAAGACCTTCAGCGGCGAGGTATTTTTCATCTCACCCAAAGGAACACCCGACTCCAATAACGTGGTTAAATACAGCGTCCGCATAAAGCTTGATCCCACCGACGTCGAACTCAGGGGCAAGCTGACCGCCACGGCCGATATCGGCGTCTCCACGGTTGAGAACGCTCTGCTGGTACCGCTGTCCGCGGTAAACACAACGGGTACGGCCTCCACAGTCACGGTCGTCAGCGGCACCAAAGGCGAAACGGAGAAGAGGGAGGTCACCCTGGGCATCCAGAACCAGCAGTACGTACAGGTAATCAAAGGGCTGAACGACGGCGATATGGTAATAGTCGTCGATAAGGCGAGCGGCGCCCCTGTATCTACCACCATGGGCCCACCGGGAGGCGGGCCACCTCCGGGAGGAGGAGGTCCACCTCCATAAAGATAACGCCATGAAAAAACGATTGACTGCTTTATTGCTATTAATATCTATCCTTCTTCCTATGGCGGCTGCGGACTGCGCTTCCAGCCAAACGGCTGTGGCTTCTCAGCCTGTTGAAGTTAAACGGGGAGATCTGAGCATAGTAGTGACCTCAGACGGCACTCTCACCGCGCCCGACCAGTTCAACCTCGCGTTCAATACTCCGGGCACCGTACAGACAATACTGGTGCACGAGGGTGAAAAAGTACGGGAGGGCGCGCTTTTGGCCACGACGGACCCCTGGTCGCAGATAAACTCGATAAAAACCGCCCTGTTCAGCATTCAATCCGCGCAAAACAGCATAGACCTCGGGTGCGACACCGACCATCTGCCCTACAATTATCCCGACCTGAGCATAAGCCGGATGGCCGATGAAGCGGTTAAAGATATGAAAACGGCAGCGGCCTATTTCAGCACAGGCGACTATAAGGATGCCGGTTACTGGCTGGTCATGACTTACTTCGATATCCAGGTTTGCGAAAACCTGATTGAGACCAGGCCCAACGCCGCGCAGCTGGCGGGCGCAAAGATCAATTCGACCTGGTACCCTGCCGTAGATGCGGGAGGATGGCAACCGATAACCACGGATAACGAGAAGGCCATAGATACCATGAGGTTGTACCGCGAAAAGCTGATCATAATCTCCAACCTCATGAAAGACCCTGCGGTACCCTACGAAGATATCGCGCCTCAATTTGAGCAGGCGTTGCAGGAGATCTCCGAAGTGGCCAGGACCGCCAGGAGCACTGTGACCATCAAGAGCAGGATGATCTTCAAATACGCCGATACGCCAACAAGTGTCGATTTTCTGCAGTCCGCCCTGCGGTTACTCGAGGGTTTGCAGCAAAGCGGGTCATCGGATGCAGGCGATCTAAAAAATACGATCTGGGACATCTATACGGCCAAGCTCAACCTGCAGGTGGGCCAGGACGTGCTTGAAAA
>Ga0172380_10007446_pt1 | contig 12292 bp, 21 predicted proteins | sample Leawe162metaG_FD_119747 | JGI IMG/M metagenome (GOLD analysis project Ga0172380, IMG submission 119747) | Leachate microbial communities from a municipal landfill in Southern Ontario, Canada - Leachate well 162 metaG | ecosystem: Engineered > Solid waste > Landfill > Unclassified | place...
CGGTATTGTCCGGACCAGCACGCCGTTGTAAGTATCCCGGGCATTGTATCGGACTTCCCTCTCTTTGTGCAGATGCGCTATGTGCCATTCCCGGTGTTTTGTTTCCGACCAGCGAAGCGGCTGCTCGGTCGCCATGATAAGCGGAAGCGAGTCCTGTTTTTCATCCTTGCCGTGCGTGTATCCGATTAAATTGATTCCATATCGAATGTACTTGCGCGGATTCGGTGAATTGTCAATTATTATCCGGGCGCTGCCGTGGAACCGCTGCTTTAATGCCTCGCCGAGATAAAACATTCTTTGCCAATCATGATTTCCGGGAATAATAGGAATATGCACCGGCGCAATGGCGGCAAGCGAGAGTATGGATTTTACCAGAAGGTTTATTGACCGCTGAAACGCCCGCTGCCAGCGTGAATCCACGTCCTGTGGCGTTCCCCCCGCCGTGAGGTTCTGCGCGTTGTCCACATGAAGAAAGTCATTCCCGGTTGGGAGTTCGATAAGTTCGATATTCAGCCCGGTCGCCCTTGCCATGAGGTTTGATATGGCCTCCAGATACCGGGTTTCCGCTATTTTTGTATCGTAATCCTCCCCGGTCTCCTGCGCCCATGCCAGCTTTGCAATGTGTAAATCGAAGATGCAGATTTCGTACATGTACCGGTCAGGCGAATCCTGAACGAGCGCCGGGAGTGAAGGGTATACCGGAGCGGCGGCTTTCACTTCCTCCAGGAGCGATTTCATGATGATTTCGAGCGGTTCCGGAGTCCTCCTTTTAAGCCATACCTTGACCTGAAAAAGCGGTTCTACCTGTATCTGTTTATTGTCATCCTTCGCGCCGACCTCCCATTTATTTACGACGAACCGGTCTACTTCCCATACCTCCAAATCCACCTTGAAATATTCAATGGCTTCTTCAAGGCTCGTTATCCGGCGGCTTCTCGATGAGAGCGTTCCGGTGTTCTGGTTATATTCTTCTGAAAACTCTTCCCCGGATTCCGACTCCCCCTGTGACTTCACCTCTGACTTCACCTCCACACCCGCCAGCGCCAGCCGTTTAATTTCTCCCCACGGAATTTTGAACGCCCGGAACAGTGTCGCCCGGCCCGGCTTGTTCGGAAATACCAGCCGGTCATATCCGCCTTGCGATAGGTCTGGATGCGCCAGAAGTGCGGCGCGAAAGCGGGCAAGCAGTATGTCGGGGGGGTCCTGTACTCCGCGCATCAGTCCTCTTTCTGTGTCAGCACCATGAGCGCGAAATTAACGAAGTCCCGAAGCGTATCCGGTTTCATCTCGCGCCCGGATTCGTGGTCTTTGCACAGCCGCACGGCCTTGATATAGAGCGAGTCAATGGCATACTGGCGGGGCTTCTCCATGTGGCTCCCGTACTGCGCCCGGCGTTCGATGAAGATGCCCCGGCAGTCGGCGGCGGCCCGGTCATAGGCGGCGACATCGGGAAGCGCAACCGTCTTCGCAACTTCCCGGAACTCCCGCTTCTCTTCCGGCGTGGCAAACGCCGCATCTTTCGGAAACATGAGCCAGCCTTTCATCTTCTCTTCTTCCTCCCCAACAGCATGAGTGATATCACCGTCATTTCAACGAGCCTGTCCCGGTGCAATCCGCGCTCCGTGAACACGCTTTCCGAGAGTTCCAAAAATCGCGCCTCCATTTCCTCTTTCCCCGGCTGTGTCTCCAGCCCCGCGAACGCCTCTCGTACCTCTTTCAGCGCCCGCTCGAACGCCGCGCAGTCGGGAGGCGTCGCGTCAATGGTTTTGTCGAAGAATTCGCGCATGAAGTCGGGAATGTCCATTATGGTGTCTCCATAAGGTCAAAGAGGCTTCTTTGAGATTGAACGCAATGCGGCGAGAAAAACAACGCTTCCCGTTCACAATTCTTGTTCCCGGCCCGGTTGCCGTATCCGCCGTTCGCTTTCCACCGCTGCACCCGCCAGCCGTGCTCCAGCAGGTTCTCATGCTCTTCATAGTATCCGGCAAGTACAATCCGATAGGTCGGTTTATCGCCCCGCTTGAGCACCCATGCATTCACTTCGGCGGCGACGGTGGTTGAATCATGATGATAGAGGTTGGTATCGCGCCCGACATCGCCATAGGGCGGGTCAAAGAACATGCCGACGTTCCCCATAGAGTCCTGCCAGTTCCCGCCGCAGACTTGCGACCAGTCTCCGCAGACAACGCGCACACGGCGCAGGCGGGCGGAAAGGGCTTGCATCCACTCATAGATGCCCTCAGTGCGATTCACGAGGGCTGTTTCTTTGCCGGGCTGAATCCGTGGCCTTTGTCCGATAGTATCGTCAAAGAAACCCCCGGTCGCTAAAGATACCCCCTGTCTTCCGGTGAGCATCGGGATTTGACAGTATTCCGTTCCGGTTCGTGAGATGTGGCCGCTTGCCTGTACTCTCTCTCTCTCTCGATGTGCTGCGACTCCCCGTCCGCTGTGGCCGATGAACGGAACTTGACAGACATCCGCGCAGGACTGTGATTTCCGGGATTTTCCCGATGGTTTCTGCCCCCCCCCGTTGCGACAGCGTTCACGCCCTTGTCAGCCCATCCGGTCAACTGCGGACGCTTACCGGAATGAACGCCGGTTTCCGCAAATCCAGTGAGTCTTACCCCCGCATTCGGCCTTGTCAGCCCGCTCCCAATCCAGCACGAAGCAGCCCAAATCCAATAACCGGCCAGCTTTGGGTCGTGCCACTCCGGGTCGGCAATGAGGTTTGAAAGCAGCCGGTCTTCATTGGCGATGAGGACCTTGCGGCGGGCAGCAAGGTCGCAATGATTCACGGGCCAGTCACACCATTTCGCCACTTCGTCCGGTGAATACTGTATGCTTCTCCAGACGTTCGAAATATTGCCGTCTTTATCGTTCACCGTTTCCACATGCCGCGACGGGTCAAATCCGGGACGGGCAAGGAGCACCGCGCCGCTTCCGAAGAACGGCTCAATGTATGACTTGCAATCACCGAGCGCATCCCAAACAATGTGAGCGACCTTTGATTTTCCCCCATAGTAAGGAAATGGGGCTTTCAATCTCTCTTGCTCGAATGCGCCGATGGTTTCCTCCTCCTCTATCATTTCCCCTTCTTCCGCTCGTTCGCCGCGCCCTGACCGTAAGAGAACACATGCGTCCCGATGCCGGTCAGCAGGATTCCGAGTACGGTTGTGGTGATGGATACCGCACCGATTGTGGCGATGACCGGAGCGCCCGGAACGGCAATCAAAGCCGCCCCGAGCGTACCGAGAATGCCGCCATAAAAGCGCCGGTGTTTCCAGATGGGTTTTTCTTTCTCAGCCATTCGGCTTTCCCTCGAAACAAGGACATGTTTGAACATGTGGAGCATTCACACGCCCGCATTTGGGACACGTCCAGCCCATGCCGGAAACAGTATGCGGCTCCCCGAATACAGGACCATAATAGACAAACGGCTTATTGGGGCACGAGAGACACGCCGCAGTTCCAGCCAGTGAACATACACAGGTCATCGCACACCGCCATTATCAGGGTCAGGTTCCACCACATCATAATGCCGTGGCGCAAGCTCATTTTTGTCCAGCGCCTCGATTGCGGCAATACACAGCGCGGCGGCTTTAATCATCTGGGAGCGGAAATACACGTTCGTAAACTTGCGTTCGCGCCCGTCGTAAGCCGCCGTGGAAACATAGCGGACGATATAGGCAACCCAATCATTTGCGGTGTTCTTTGCATCAAACTTCTCACCCCAGAACTGGTCTTGTCTCGCCCGTTCCGCTTTGATTTCTTCGAAAATCTCATCCATTGCATAATTCCTTTTCAAAGAGATGCTGTTGCACCCCATCAATAAATTCTTCCAGAATATCGAACCTGTCATTCCTGACGAACACGGTCGAATCACATGAATCCGCGCCTATTTCTTTTGCCCGGCGCAATTCAGGGACGGTTGAACACCGCCCGATATGGCATTTCAGCCCTTCCCGATGGGCAAGTTTACACCACGTTTCCGCCGTCTGCCATTTCCAATCCACCGTGCCGCCCACAAACAGGTATTTGTATGTCTTGAACGCCAGCGAGCCAAGATGAACCGGGAGCATTCCATCCTGAACCGCCAGCGCCCATTTGTCGCACGGCAACCGCTTTGCCCAATTCAGAGAAAACCCAAGAGAGTTTAATCCTCCCGCCACAATATCGGGGCAGATGATAAAGTCAAGAGCAAGATTGTTCTCCCGGCACTTTGAAAGTGTGCGGAGAAACGCCCATTCATCGAACGGGTATCCACTGTTCCATGCACTGAAAGCACCATTATCGAGAGCGCACGGAAACTCTGCCGCGTTTTTCAGGATAGCCGTTCGCGGGTGGGAGCTTATCATCATGCCGAGACCATATTGCTTCATCAGGTCCGACTTTACCGGGTCTCCGGTTATGGCGGTGTAGATTCTCAATTATCCCTCATACGGCTTGGGTTCCGCCGGCGCATCGGGCAAATACTCTTCCGGGGTCTCGCGCCAGATGTTTACCACCTGCCGGACCTCTGCCTTGATTCGCTCGTATTCGTCTTTGGTTATCTTCCGGTCATGGAGCGCATCGGCAAGCACAATCATTGCTTCCCCGGCCTCTTTGAGCGTCTGCACGACTTTGGCGAACAGCACGCCGAAGATGAGCGCCAGGAGGAAGATGCCGCCCGTGAGCAGGAGCGGGATGGTTTCGCCCTGGAACCACGACTTGATGTCGCCGAATCCGAACGCCCACACCGGGCTTGCGGTAAGGAATACTACACAGAGAGTGAATAATACTGCAAAGAGACGTTTCATGAGGAGGCTCCTTGTTTTAATACGTTCACTGTATTGATGAGTATTTGTTTCAACTCATCGCTATAACCGAACCGCTTCTGGTTGATTTCGATTGACCTCATTATATCCCCGTCCGCGTGCCGCTTTGTGGCCGCCAGCCAGTCGCAGATCATTTCCGCGACATCTATGAGGTTCATTCCTTGAATTTGAGAGCGCCGGTATTCTGATAATAATGTACCCTCAAAAGTGAGACCAACATGCTTCCCTTGGCGATCCATTGCTTGCCAAATGCCATTCGCAGACGCACCATGATAGCCAAGCGCTTTTAATTTTCGCTCCATTTGGCACATCCCGAGCGTTGCAATATCTACTTCCGGACAATACACAACATATTTTACGGCAGGGTCTTTTAACTGTGTCTCGTATGCGTGTTGTAGATTTTCACTACTTGTTACCCATTCCAAATTCACAACATGGTTGTTCTTTTTGTTACCATCCACATGATTAACTTCTGGTTTGTTTTCTTTATTTTCAATAAATACTTCTGCTACAAGCCTATGAACCATATAGCTTCTACTCGAACAGTCCTTAGTCAGTTGTATCCTGAGATAGCCTTTTGGAGTTACGCTGGCCTTTAAAATAGCCCCAACCTTCCAATAGTCTCCCGTTGTATCACGCGAAACTGTACGCGAAACACTGCGGACATCACCAAAATTGCTTACATCGTAATACCCTTCGTATCCAATAACCGAGCGCCACTCAATCCCATTGTCCCCGTATTCAGGATGGTGCCTGTTATTGGACTGGTGATGGTCAATAGCCGGTTTCATCTGTGCAAGCATGTCCCGGTACTCTTGGCTTCCATACGTCACCCCGCTCAATTTCGGCGTCCACTCATCGAACACGGATTTCTCAGGTTCCCTGAGCTTGCTCCGGTCATGCACTGCGCCCCGGACAAATAGCATACTCACAAATTCATTGAGCAGTAAGCGAACCGCGTCGATGTGCTTTTGTGTTTCTTGCGCTGAATCGTATTCACCCACCTCTCCCCCCTTTCATGGCATCCATGCGGACACCGGAATGATTGAATTGCAGAGCCAGAACATTGAAAACACGGCTCCGATAACAGCGAACGCACAGACGATGCAGACGATGGTTAGTGTCACCCGGTAGGTCAGCGGATCAGTATCGTGTAGGGTCACTGCCGCTCCTTCCATTGTTCGATTGCGCGAATGGCGATCTCGTTGCGCAAAACCTTCTTTCTGGCATCTTGGAGGTTGTATTCCGCATTTTCGCGCAGAGCATCAACCGCTTCGGCTTCAATGAGATGCCAGCCATTCATCATACCTTCTTTCCTGATTGTCCACAGGAATCTACACCCACTTTCCTCTTTGATTTTGTACGTCTTTGGTGTTTCCTTTAATATCTCCGCCCTATATATCGCAACCACTTCGTTCTCTATTTTTGCCCTATAGAGATATCGTTTCTCTTCCATCTTCCCCTCGCTTTGTTAAGGTTTTCTCATAGTACCAACTGCCCTTCTCTTTCCGCTCTCTCTGGTCATTCTCCCGGAGCGCAGAGAACACGGCCTCGTTCATATTCCGCCCCTCTTCATCATGCCAGCGCGGGCAGCAGTTCGACGGCGGGTTGTCGCCGCACTGACGGGCGCAAGTGGCGCAGGTGCAGACGATATCAGATGTCATTTTTTTCGCCTCCTTGATGATCGCCCATCCTGGAACTTCCCATGCCGCAATCGGAAACCTGCTTGTGTTCATGAAGCCATCGTTGTATGCGCTGTAATAAAATGCAATCAGATACCATTGGTCTTCTATCCGCTCATATTCTATGATGGTGGTATCGTTTTCTGAAATTTTGGGGAGCGTAAGGGCGATAAGTGTATCAGGGACGCAAATAGAATCAGGGAATGTTATTGAGTATGACATGTCAGTCCATCCCACGGAATCGACCGTGCTTATCATTCTCATGTTGATCCATCGTGCCTCTTCCGCTTCCCATTTCTGCTCGTTCATCATTTGGCTGATTTCTTCCCACCGCTGTTCTCTCGCCCGGAAGTCATTCAGCCACCACAGCCCGTAACAGTAGCCGGATATGAGCGCCAGAGCGCAGAGCATGACGATGGAACCGAGAACAGTATCCTTTCTCATACCGCCACCGCCTCTTTCTGCTTCTCCCGTTGCTCTTTTCGCGGGTTCGGCATCACGTCTTTGTAATCCCCGAACTTCTCACCGTTCTTGTAGAAAAAGGTCTTGCCAACCAGCAGGAGTTTCCGGAATGTGCCGCCTCCATATACCGAGCCGTCTTTGACATACCATGTCTTATCGGCATGGCGAAACGGAACGCCTGGTTTGATATCGTCCTTGATGCGTCGGCATGTGTCCGGCTGAATGTTGTTGTTTCGTCGCTTCATGTCATCCTTTCTCATCGGCGCGCCCCGGTTGCCCGGCATGGGTGGAGAGAGGACCGACGCGCCGACGATGGGTTAAAACACTTCTCCCGCCTTTATCATCCCTCGTTTCATCATCTTTCCCGCCAGACTGTCATATCGCCGCCCGTTGACTTCCTGAGCCTCTCTGACCTCCCGCAGCTTCACCGCCTGTTCATGCCTCCATGCCTGCATATCCCGCTCACATTGCCGCATCCCGAGGTCAATAGATAGCAGGGCGATGGAGACAAGGAGCAGGAGGAAAAGGAGGAGGGAGCGAAAGGGGAGGGTCATGATTTAATCCCTTTTTTCCTGCCCGCCACGGTATTCGCCGCATTGAGCAGCATGTAGAAAGCGCCGAGGAAGAAAAAGACAAGGGCGATGAAAGCGTGAGCTATGAAGTGCATGAGGTGTCCTCGTAAATGATTTCCTTGCCCAACTCCACCGCCAGCGCGTGTTCGGCCTTTGCCCCTTCCGAGAGCGTCCAGCCGGTCATCATGACGATTGTGTCGCACCGGCGAAGGACTTCGAGATACCCGGCAAGCCACTTTTCGCGCCCAGACTGTTTCTCATCTTCGAACAGTGCGCTGTTCATGTGCGGGCATATCACGGCGTAAGTATTCCAAAACTTCTCCGCGACATACCGCGCCGCCGCAATATTCATTTTGATTTGCTCGATGGTATCGGCCTTATACGGGCCAGCGATAAAAGCTATTTTCACGATACCCCCTTCGGTCATCAAAACGGCAAATCCATCTCGGTTTGCGCCACGTCTTTGTCGCCAAAATCCTTTTTGACTTCCATTTTTGCCAGTTCGAGAAGTCTTGCGCCAACTGCGGCGGCGGTATCTCCTGATTCCAATATCGCGCCGAGTTCGGTTTCATGGCGCGTGTTGCTGAACGATGGATACCCGGTGCTTCTCAGTTCTCCGTATCTCTTGGTAACTCGGTCAATCTTCATACTTCCCCCTTTCAGTATAATTCCCGCTCGTTTTTATACCGCGCATCTCATTGTTTTTCTTTGACTTCCATACTGCTACTGTTTTCTCTCACAAAAGGACTATAATTGATAATTTCATTTTTTGGAAGCGAAATCTGCTATACTAACACTTTCGAATCGAAAATAGTTTTGTAAACATTTACACTTGCCTCTTTTCCCGCACATCAGTTCAGCCCCCGGACACAGCAAAGCGTTGTCCCGCTGATGATTCGCCCCGCGTGTATCACCGTCCACCACTTCACGGAGTCTATGCTCCACATTCCGAGCACGTTTTCATGGCCCGCCGCCGCTTGCCCGCAGCGCCCGAACCAATAGGAGAGTTCGAACGCCTCCCAGGAGAGCAGTGCGATACCGGCGAGGAATATCATTTTTCTGATGTCGGCAATATGATCGGGGAATAGACAGGTCGCGATAATGAGGAAAACCATTTCGGCGAGCCTGCCGATATGGTATAGGGCGAAGAGCGGATGATCGCGCACGTTGGGAAAATACATAGTCTGTGCCTCATTGAATCCCCGGAGCGCGGAGAACAGGAGGAGCGAAAGCGCGAATGTCATGCGGTTTTCCGTTCGAAGTGAACAAGGTCGTTGAACTTCTGGTCTTTCGTGTCTCCGTCGCCGTCCCAATCGCCGCCCCATCGTATCGGCACACCCTCCAGAACGGCGGCTTTCAGCACATCGACTGCGAGCTTGTGGAATGACGCGGTATCGTTCCAGTCAAGCGGATAGGGTGCAATATCCACGGCATCGGACGGGAAAGCGTTGTGTTTCCCGTCCGGCCATTTCAGCTTCGATTTTCCCTGATAGAAAAGTTCGTTCTGCCGTTTTTCGCCCCGGTGTCCCTCGATAATAATAAGGTCGCGGCTTTGCGCCGTCCGCTGAATTACCCGTTTCAGGTCCGGGTGCAACTGGTCAAGCCGTAATAGGCTTTGACTGCCTTTTATCATCTCACACCCCGCCTTTGAACAGCAGAAGCAACACGCAGCCCCAAATAAGCGCGGCGAGCAGCCAAACTCGCATTTCGGATTGTTGTCTTTTCATCGCCGGTTCACCGCCGGAACGCGCCCGTACCTGCTCACCGGGCGAGGCTGTCCGTACCGGGAGACCGCGCCATTGTCCCACGGCCATGCGCTGGCGGTCAGCGCATCCAGTTCCACCGGCCCTATCTCTGGTGCAGTCCCATTATAACTCAGCCCAACATCAACGCCTTTATCCCGCCATGTTTCAGGGGGTACGGTATACGCCGTTATCCAATATCCCGCGGCCAATACATCATGAGTACCGGAACCTTGCTTATACCCTGTAACCCATGCGTTATAATCCCATTCACTATCCGAGCCGGTATCGGTATATGCGGTATCGGTTACTGCGAAAACGTTATTTTTAACGTTTGCAGAATCACCATAGATATAAACACCTTTGGGAAGCGAATCTATTGCACAATTATAAACGTTGTTCAACCCGTCTGTTATTACAATACCAAAATTTGAGGCATGTTTTAAAACAAGCCCATGAACCGTTACTTCCCGCGCATCAACAGTTACAAGGTTTCGAAGCACATCGGCATACAATGAATCTATGTCCGCCGCTTCGGATAGGAATATATATACGCTATCCGGAGTTGCGTCCGCGCTGAAACACCATTGGTTATTGCTCGATAATGCTGCCCCCGCTGTCTGTTTGCTCATAAGGGTGTTGTTGTTCCACATGCGCGTAATCCATGTGGTATCGCCTATTGCTTTCACATACAGTCCCGCCGTACCGGTCTGTACATACTCGTAATAGAGCATCGCCTCTTCAATCGTTGCGTGTTCCAGCGATGCCCCGGTATACCGGTAATCCGAACCTGTCCCGTCCCGTATTACCAAATGATATGTGCCCGTCCCGTCAAATGAAGGAACTGCCGAAAACAACGCGGCAATGTCTGGGCTGGTGTAAGCCTCTCCCGCATTATAATACCCATAAGCGTAAGCATGATTCCATGCGATTGAATCACCATCGGCATACGAAGCATCAACAACCGCTTTCCACGATGCATACGTTGTTGGATGGACTGCCGCCGAACTGTCCGGGACGGAAAACATAACGTTCATTGTGCCGTTGTTGGTATACGTGCTGCGGTGGACAAAATAGGCATGGGTAAGACTGGAAAAGTTCGTAAGATTCAATTCAAACGTCATAACAGCGCTTGCCCTGTATCCGGTAATATCTCCTGCCCGCCATGTATCCTCAACCGAGGTAAATGAACCAGTTACTCCATAAACTGCAAAGCTATCGCCCGTCACCGATACACTATCTGTTTTCGAGTCACCCGTTCCTGCCGCCGCAAACCCGTTGAACTGCCGCTTACCACTCCCAACAGGAGTAACACCGGCGAGCGGCTTCACGACCACGCTATCCTTGTCAATGGTTATCGGCTCATTCCAGTTGCTTTCAATATGCACCGTTACCGCAGTATCGAGAGCAGCCTGAACCGTTGCCCAGAGCTTCATTGGAGAAACATGCGTTCCGGTTCCATCACTCACGGCATCGGCCTTATAATACAAATCCGTTACTGCGGCAACGCCGCTGTTATTGTCATACGCGCCTCTGTCCCATATATCGCCATCACCGCGAGTCACACCAAGCCTATCCTTGTTGAATGGACTTGGTTGGTCTTCTCCTGCCTCAGTTTCCGCTGATAGAGTAAAATCCCATCCCGCTAAATCCGTGAACGGGTCTGATTCAAGAAGCTGGTCGTTTAATTCTCCAAGGTCGGTTTCTGCGGCGTTTTTATCATGTATAGTTACTCCGGTAAACAAAGGGGCCGTGGTGCAGTCATACCATAGGTTATTTTTTACTATTACACTATCAATTCCATCTATGTATATACCAGAGTTTATCGAACTATGAAGATTAACGAATGTATTATTATATATATTAACATTTGAGACACCATCGCCGGAATCCGAACTGATTGTACGACTTGGCCCCTCGCTGGCATTCGATGTTCCGTTGAATATATTGCCATATATGTCATATCCGCCGCTCGATGGACCGGCATTATTAGTCCCGACACCGATATACGAGGTTCCACCCATTGCCAGCATATTCGCCATAGTATTATAGCGGAAGATAAAATTATGGTCTGCCACCGCTCCATTATGCGTAACCATTTGTGAGTGCGCCGCACCATTCCCAGAACCACAATTACGAAAATACGTATGCTCGATGGTCACTCCAACGGGAGCATCGACAAGATATACCATCGTCCCGTTGCAATCGTGTATGTAACAGTATTGGATGGTCAGAGAGTCGCAGTTCCCGTTTGAGTACAGTCCTGTCCCGCCATAGTTGCCAAGATTATAGCCACTGCCTTGCACTTCAATGTGTTTGAATGTGCACCCCGGAGCAGGAGACCCGTTTGATATTATTACGTAAACATTCGCTGCGGGTGCTGCCGTGCTTACAACCTTGATTCCCTGCCCGGTCGTATCCGCCTGAGTGGTACTCCCCATGCCGTCAAATATCCAGTAACCGGTCGATATTCCCCACACTCCGTTCGCATCGCTACTGGTAAATGTTGCCGTTCCATTCCCCAGTGCCTCAGACCATCCAGTCTCAGACCCGTGATTGCCAGCATGGGTTGCTTTGAATACGGTTATTTTCACTCCTGCACTGTCTGCGGTGTTGAACGTAATCGCTCAGTATGTCCCATCGGCAACAGCTATGGAATCACCCCGAGGACAGCGCGCTTCGGCTTTCGCCAGCGTCATGGCGTTATCCCAATCGCTCCCGGTGGAGTCGCCAACGCCCGCCGTGGGAATAGCGTGAAACACCGCCCCCCATGCCGTCGCCGGGAGCAAAAGGAGCATCAGGATTATGAGTATTCGTTTCATGGCCGCTCCTTATTTCAACACGACTTGTGAGACATCCATCCACTCGCCGTTCTCGACTCGCCAATCCATGCGCAGCAGCTTGCGCCCCTGCGTGAGCGTTACCGCCGCCGCCGCGTATTGCCAGGTATCATCGGCGGAAACGGTAAATACCCCGGAGTATTCCACATCCCCCGCCTCATTGAGTATGGCGATGGTCAC
>Ga0172380_10007447_pt1 | contig 12291 bp, 12 predicted proteins | sample Leawe162metaG_FD_119747 | JGI IMG/M metagenome (GOLD analysis project Ga0172380, IMG submission 119747) | Leachate microbial communities from a municipal landfill in Southern Ontario, Canada - Leachate well 162 metaG | ecosystem: Engineered > Solid waste > Landfill > Unclassified | place...
CGGGCCGGTACCGGCGGATTCCGCTTATCGTATTTACCGTCAGGAAGGGTTTCACCTGATGGTATCCGCCTATCACGACCAGATGCTGCCTCTGTTTAAAGCGCTTTATTTTGACCGGGGAGTTAATATTACTATCGGCCTGCCTTTTATCCGCACCAGTCCGGACCACGGTACCGCGTTTGACCTTGCCTACAAAAATATCGCGGATAGCCGCAGTATGGAAGCCGCCATCAATCTGGCCTTGCGCCTCGCAAAACACAGTTAACTGCTTTATAAGGAGCGGGGTGAGGGAAACGAACCACTCCGCTCCCGGCGGATAGACCTTTGGCAATCGCTTACGCTGCCAGGTCTAAACATCCGCCTCCGCTCCGTTTTCGAAAGGGGTGCGTCCCCTCTCGAATGACTCACCCCCACCAAGACTGTGCGGGAAAATAACTTTTCCCGCACCCTTCGGGGTTCGATTCCTCGTAAGAGTGAGCTGAGCGGGGTGAGGGAATCGAACCCTCATTAACAGCTTGGAAGGCTGTAGTTTTACCACTAAACTAACCCCGCATTCTATCTTTAAATATACTATTTTCCGTTGAAAAAGTCAAGAAAATCCCCTTTGCGTTTTCTCCGGATTTGTTGTATTATACAAGCATCGTGACTAAAGAAAATGGTGTGCTTTGGGCTCCCTGGCGCAAGGGTTACGTAGTTCAACCCAATAAAGATAAGGCGTGTCTGTTTTGCCGGGTGATACGGGAAAAGAACGACCGTAAGAACCTGGTTGTTTTCCGCGGCAATGGCGCGTTCATAATTTTAAACCGTTTTCCTTACAATAACGGGCACCTGATGGTTGTTCCCAACCGGCACCTAAAAGACCTTTCGGAGCTGAAACCGGAAGAAGCGAAAGAATTATTTTCGCTGATTAAAATGACAAATGAGGGGTTAAAAAAAGCGCTGAAACCGGAAGGTTTAAATGTCGGTATTAATATGGGTAAGGCCGCCGGCGCCGGAATCGCCGGGCATCTTCACGTGCACATTATTCCCCGCTGGGTTGGAGATACTAATTTTATGCCGGCGGTAAGCGGTATCAAATCTTTGCCGGATTCGCTGGACGCGCTTTACGATGAATTGAGCCATGTCTTTTATCGCTGATTTTCATATTCATTCTAAATATTCCCGTGCTACCAGTCCGAACATGGATCTGGAGCACTTGGCCCAGTCGGCCCGGGAAAAAGGAATATCCCTGGTAGGAACCGGGGACTTTACCCATCCGGTCTGGTTTCAGGAACTGAAGAAAAAGTTACAACCGGCCGAAGACGGGATTTATCTCTACCGGGGGGTCAGGTTTATATTGACTGCCGAGGTCTGTAATATTTTCCCCAGCCGTGGTTCCATTAAAAGAATACACAACGTTATTTTTTTACCGGACATGGATGCGGCTGAGCGGCTTTCCTCGAAGCTCGCTGTCTACGGCAGCCTGGGCTCTGACGGACGTCCGATGCTGCAGCTTTCCGCCGACGACCTGATCGGCCGGGTAAAGGATGCCGCCGAATTCGGCTTTGTGGTTCCGGCCCATATCTGGACACCGCATTTCTCTCTTTTTGGTTCTAACAGCGGTTTCGACCGAATAGAAGATTGTTTCCCGAAAAGATTATCGGAAGTATTTGCCCTGGAGACCGGTCTTTCCAGCGACCCGGAGATGAATTGGCGACTTTCCGGGTTGGATGCCTATTCCCTGATATCGAACTCCGACGCTCACTCACCGGCCAAAATCGGTCGGGAAGTCAACGTTTTCAGCGAAGTTCTCAATTACCGTGAAATTATTGACGTTTTGAAAACAAAAGATAAGAAGCGATTTTTGTATACCGTGGAATATTTTCCGGAAGAAGGAAAATATCATTACGACGGACATCGCGCTTGCAAATCTTCACTTCCGCCGGAAAAGACTATTGCCAATAAAAACCTCTGCCCGGTTTGCCGCCGGAAGGTCACCGTGGGTGTGCTGCATCGGGTTTGCGTTTTGGCGGACCGCCCGGAAGGTACTGTTCCGGAAAACAGCATTCCTTTTAAAAGGATGGTACCGCTTGAACAGATTATAGCCTTCGTTATAAAGAGGCCGGTAGAGAGTCCGGTGGTTAAAGAGAAATACCGGCAATTGGTTGCTAATCTGGCGCCGGAATTCGAAATTTTGCTCTCATTGTCGGAATCGGAGATTAAAAGCAAAACAGAACCGGAGATAGCAGCCGCCATCATGTCGGTACGCCAAGGCAGGGTTAGAGTGGAACCCGGTTACGACGGCGAATTCGGCAAGGTTGAAATAATACCGGAATCAGTGCCGAAACAGGCAACGCTTTTTTAAGGACTTCGCCCCAATAAATATTGATGCTAACTTTTTTAACACCGCTATACTATCTATTTTCGGAAGGCCGGCGTTTTCTTTATCAGAAAGGTTTGCTGGGTAAAGTTCGGGTTCCGGCCCTGGTAATCAGCGTCGGCAATATTACCACGGGCGGAACCGGAAAGACCACCGTCACCCAATATTTGGCTAATTATTTTCGCGGACAGGGAAAGCGGGTAGCGGTTATCAGCCATGGTGTCGGCGGCAGCCGCGAAGGTCTGGTTGTTTCCGATGGAAAAAATATCTTAGCAGACATACGGCAGGCCGGTGACGAGGCTTATCTTCTGGCGCGAAACCTGACCGGCGTTCCGGTTTTGTCCGGTCGGCGCCGTGAAATTCAGGCGCGGCTTGCCTGCGAAAAGTTTGACGCCGAAGTTATTATTCTGGATGATGCTTTCCATGCCCTGCGCCTGCATCGCGATTATGACATCCTGGTTTTTAATTGTTTTAGCCGTACGGGGAACAGCCGTCTCCTGCCGGCCGGACCCTTGCGTGAGCCGTTGGCTAATATTCGTCGAGCCGATGTTATCTGGTTTAATCAAACAGACTTGGTTAGCGAAGAAGAGGCGGATAGTTTCCGTAAAGAACTGTTTAGGTTTAATCCGACGGCATCCGTGGTTAAAAGCCATTATAATTACCGGCGGTTTTGTTTCTTGTCCGGAGAGTCAGTGTCTATCGAAGGCATGGCCGGCAAGAAGGTATGGCTTTGCGCCGCAATCGGTGAACCGCAAAGTTTCATTAAAAAAATGGAAGAAACAGGGGTTTTGGTGGTCGGGGTCACTCTTTTTGCGGACCACCATTTCTATTCGGTGGAAGAAGTACAAAAAATTCTCCTGAAAGACGCTGATTTTTTAGTTATCACCGAAAAAGACAGTGTCCGTTTCCCTCTGGTTAAGCTTTCAAAACCGGTTTTGTATCCGGAAATTGAATTAGTGGTGGAGGGTTTGAATTTATGTTGATTATTCCGGCAATTGACATTTTGGAAAAACGGCTGGTGCGCTTGACTCAAGGTGATTATCAACAGATAACCGATTATGGGCTTTCACCTTTGGAAACGTTCCGGAAATATGCTGAGGCCGGAGCACAACGTATCCACCTTATTTTTTTAGGCGCGGCCCGGGAAGGAATGCGGGATTTGGAGGAAGACCCCATCCTGTTGGAAATCCTGAAAGAGAAGAAGCGGTTCGGCGTTCAAGTGGAAGTGGGCGGCGGCATTCGGACGATGGATGAGGTAAGACGCCTTCTGGGGTGGGGGGTTGATTATGTCATTCTTGGAACCGCCGTTATTCTTGATGCAATCAAGATTAACGAGCAACGCCTTAAGATTAATTATCCCAAATCACTGGGTGATTTTATCGCCGAAGTTGACCCGCCCTATTCCAGTCTTATTCGGGAGATAATACTTGCCGGAATTATGGAAAAAGTAATTATCGGTTTGGATTGTAAGAAAGGCGCCGTGGCGATAAGCGGTTGGGAGGTAACTCTGCCGCCTCGGCCGGAAGGCCTAGCCCGGGATTTTCAGGAGATGGGTTTTCATCAAATAATTCTTACCTCAATTGAACAGGACGGCACTTTGTTGGGTCCGGACATAGAAGGGATAAAACGGTTGGCGCAGGCAGCACCGGAAATTTCATTAATTGCCGCCGGCGGCATCGGCGGTGAAGAAGATATCACCAAGCTGATTCAACTGAATATGCCCAACCTTAAAGGTATTATTGTCGGTAAAGCGCTTTACGAAGGAAAGATTGATTTGCAGAAAGTGATTCGTCAATATCAATGAAAAGATTTTTTTGGCTGCTGTTTTTTCTCGCGTTTGCCTTAAATTCGGTTAAGCTGCAAGCCGAGCCGGTTGAGGTGAAAGTAATTCTTGACCGTCAGTATTACCCGGTGGCTTTAAAGGCAATCAAGGAAGCGAAAGAATCGATTAATTTTGCCGTTTTTGAAATTCGTTATTACCCGGAATACCCTCAAAGTTTTTCCAATCGTTTAATTGACGGATTGATTCTGGCCGCTCAAAGAGGTGTAAATGTTGAAGTGTGTCTGGAGCAGTCAAAAGGTTATAACCAGGATAACGCTCTGGATAATGTAAAGGTTGCTTACAAGCTGATTAACAGCGGTGTGAAGACCTACCTGGATAATCCGAAAAAAACATTACACGCCAAATTTTTAGTGGTTGACCGGCGACTGGTCCTTCTGGGCAGCACCAACTGGGCGTACTATTCTCTTGATAAAAATTGGGAAACGAATTTACTGGTTGATTCGCGTAAAATCGCCGAAGAGCTGCTTGGCTATTTCGAAACGATAAAAAAAGATTCCAAGCTTTTTAAACCGTAACGCATCTTTTATGAGAATAGGAATCGGTTTTGATATTCACCGCCTGGTTAAAGGAAGGCCTTTGGTTATTGCCGGAGTAATAATTCCGTTTGCCAAGGGGCCGCTGGGCCATAGCGACGGGGATGTGCTCTGTCACGCCATTGCCGACGCGATGTTGGGGGCGATGGCTTTCGGAGACATCGGAACCCATTTTCCGGATACCGACCCCAAGTGGAAAGGAATTTCCGGCCTGGAGTTGTTGGAAAAAACCAGAAAGATAGTTGTCCGGAAAAAAATGAAAGTTATGCAGGTAGACACTGTTTTGGTTTGTCAGCAACCCCCCCTCTCCCCTTTTCGGGATGAGATACAAACCGGGGTAGCCGGTGTTTTGAAGATAAGCACGGAAATGGTCGGCGTTAAATTTAAAACTAACGAGGGCCTGTCTGAAATCGGGAAAGGTCAGGCAATTTCTTCCTTCGCTGTTGTTACCTTGAAGTCTGTAAAATAATATAATATTTACCGCAGTGGTTACAGAGAACGCAGAGGATTGTAGAACAAAAAAGAAAATTTTAAAAATAACATTATTTTTTAGCAATTCTCTGCGCACTCCGCGTTCTCTGCGGTTAAATTCAATACACGGGGGAAAATAATGAGAGTAAGATTCGCGCCAAGTCCAACCGGATACCTGCATATCGGAAACGCCAGAACCGCGCTTTTCAATTATCTGCTGGCGCGAAAGGAAAAAGGTTCTTTTGTTTTACGCATCGAGGATACCGATACCGAACGAAGTAAACCGGAATATGAAAAAATAATTTTAGAGGATCTGGCCTGGTTGGGCCTGGATTGGGACGAAGGTCCGGATGTCGGCGGTCCTTTCGGTCCTTACCGGCAGTCGGAACGTCTTAAGATATATCAAGAAGCGGCGCAGAGTTTGCTGAAAGAGGGAAAAGCTTATCTTTGTTACTGTGCCCCGGAGGAGTTGGAGGCGATGCGCCAGGCGCAGATGCAGCGCAAGGAGAGCCCGCGTTATGACAACCGCTGTCGTTCGCTTACCGCGGAACAGCGTGCCGCTTTTGAAAAAGAAGGCCGGAAACCGGTGGTCCGGTTCCGGCTGCCGGAAAAAAAAGTCACCTTCGATGATTTAATCCGCGGAGAGATTACTTTTGACACTGCCTTGATGGGTGACCTGATAATCATGAAGTCGGACGGTAAGCCGGCTTTTCACTTTGCGGTGGTCCTGGACGATATCGCTATGGAAATAACGCATGTATTCCGCGGTGAAGACCATATTTCCAACACACCCCGGCACATACTTCTTTTTGAGGCGTTTGGTAAAACACCGCCCCTTTTTGCCCACATGGCCATGACCCTTGGTCCTGACGGCAGCCGTTTATCCAAGAGGCACGGCGCTACTTCGCTGCGGGAATTGAGAATCCAGGGGTTTTTGCCGGAAGCGATCATCAACTACCTGGCGCTTTTAGGTTGGGGAACCACCGATGATAAGGAAATATTTACGCCATCCGAATTGATTCAGGAGTTCAGTGTGGAACGATGTAAAGAAGGAGCGGCCATTTTTGATATGGCGAAATTGACCTGGATGAACGGGCTTTACTTTCAGAAGGCGGATTTAAACCGGCTGGTAGATTTAAGCCTGCCTTTTTTGCGGGAGCCCGGACTGGTTTCCGAAACGGTTCTACCAGAAGAAAGGGAGTATCTTGCCCGAGTTATTACCGTCTTGGGGGAGCGCGTTAAAAAATTCTCCGATTTGCCGGAAGCGGCCGGAATATTCCTGAAGGACGAGGTTGAATATGATGTTCAGGCAAAGGCAAAAGTATTACAAAAAGAAGGAGTGGTGAAAATACTGGCTGAGGTAAATCAACTGCTGGCGCAGGAGGCTGATTTTTCTACGGCCAATCTGGAAAAAGTCATTCGCGATTACTGCACCAGTCAAAATTTAAAAACAGGCGCGGTTTTTCATCCGTTACGGGTGGCCGTAACGGGCCAGACGGTGGGCCCCGGCCTTTTTGAAACGCTATCCTTATTGGGTAAGGAAAAAGTACTTCATCGCCTGCAAACCGCGTTATAAAGCTTATGGCCTTACAATTTTGGAATACGTTAAAACGAAAAAAAGAGGAATTTCTGCCTCTTCAGCCCAACCGGGTCGGTCTTTATACCTGCGGGCCAACCGTTTATGATTTTGCCCACATCGGCAACTTCCGCGCCTATATCTTCGAGGATATTCTGCGGCGCTACCTGGAATATCGCGGGTATGCCGTCAAGCATATCATGAACATCACCGATATAGACGATAAAACCATTAAGCGAAGCGCCGAAGAAGGAGTATCTTTAACCGATTATACCCGGCGTTATGAAGAAGCTTTTTTCGAGGATTGTCATAAACTGCGAATTTTTACGAATAGGATAAACCCGACGAAATACCCCCGCGCCACCGAACATATTCCGGAGATGGTTGCCATCATTAAGATATTGAATGAGAAAGGCTATACTTATCAGAAGGATGGTTCCATTTACTTTTCCATCGAGCGTTTTCCCGGCTACGGCAAACTATCCGGAATAGACCTTTCATTTCTAAAAAAAGGGGCGCGGGTTGAGAGCGACGAATACGAAAAGGAAGATGTCCGGGATTTTGCTTTGTGGAAAAAAAGCAAGCCGGGCGAACCATCGTATGATACCGAAATCGGTCCGGGGCGTCCCGGCTGGCACATCGAATGTTCGGCGATGAGCATGAAATATCTCGGTGAAACGTTCGATATTCACACCGGCGGAGTCGATAATATTTTCCCCCACCACGAGAACGAAATCGCCCAGAGTGAAGCGGCTAACGGTAAACCGTTCGCTCGCTACTTTATGCACTGCGCTCACCTTCTGGTAAACAACGAGAAGATGGCTAAGAGCAAGGGAAACTTTTTTACGCTGCGGGATTTACTTGACAAAGGTTACGACCCGATAGCCGTTCGGTACCTGCTTCTTTCCGTTCACTATCGCAGCCCGCTGAACTTTACCCTGGAGGGATTGGAAGCCGCCAGAAATGCGGTTGAGCGGATTCAGGGTTTTTGTCGGAGAGTGTGGGCTCTTGACGGACGGTCGGAACGCGTTGACCCGATGATCGCGGAAAGACTGGACCAGGCAAAAAAGGAATTCCAGAAAGGGTTGGACGATGATTTAAATACGTCGGTGAGTCTGGCGTCGTTCCATAACCTGATTACCGACCTTAACCCGAAGGTGGAAAAGGACGCGATAAATAAAGCGGAAAGTGATTTAATTTCTAATTACATCAGAGAAATTGACGGTGTTTTGGACATTTTACGGGAAGAAAAAATAGAATTGACCGCGGAAGAAGAAACGCTGGTTTCCGAAAGGGAAACGGCCCGTAAAAAGAAAGATTTTGCCAGATCCGACGCCATCCGTAAAGACCTTGAAGAGCGTGGTATCATCGTCGAAGATACCCCGGCCGGTCCACGTGTAGCAAAAAAATAAAATATGGCTCCTGCCTGGTTGATTAAAGATAAGATTTTCGACCTCACCCGGCCTAGAATCATGGGCATACTTAACCTCACGCCCGATTCTTTTTCCGGAGACGGTTTCTATCCGGATAGAAATAAGGCATTAGAACGTGCTTTTTTAATGGAAGAAGAAGGCGCTGATATTATTGATATTGGCGCGGTATCAACCCGTCCCGGCAGTTCGCCTGTTTCTGAAGAGGAAGAAATAGGAAGGCTGATGCCTGTTTTGGAAGAAATTTGCGCCAAAATCCGGATTCCGGTTTCCGTGGATACCTGCAACGCAAAGGTGGCTGACGAAGCGCTTAAAACCGGTGCCGTTATTATCAACGATATAACCGCCGGAAAAGACCGGCGTATTCTGGGGTTGGTCGCAAAAAACAAGGCCGGTTTAGTTTTAATGCACATGCGGGGAATCCCAGCCACCATGCAGGAGAATCCGTTTTATCGGGATGTAATCTCGGAAATAAGTCAGTTTTTGGCGGAAAAAATAATAGCGGCAAAAAAATACGGTGTTTCCGAAGAACAGATTGTAATTGACCCGGGTATTGGTTTCGGCAAAACGCTGGAGCATAATTTAACCATCCTGAAAAAACTCGATGATTTTTCCAAACTTTCCCGGCCCATACTGGTTGGTTTGTCCCGCAAAGGATTTATCGGCAAGATTACCGGTCTGGGGGTTGATGAAAGACTGGAAGGCACCATTGCCGCGATAGTCGCCGCTTATTTATCCGGGGGCATTATTTTCCGGGTGCACGACGTTAAAGAAGTAAAAAGGGCCCTGGCGATAGCCGAGGCGATAAAAAATGCGAATCCTGGGAATTGATTACGGTCACCGCTCTATCGGTCTGGCCATTTCCGATGAGAGTGGTTTTCTGGCCCGGGGCCTGGCGGTTATTCCCAAAAGTCAGTGGGAAAAGGAATTACCTCGGATAATCAGGGAATACGAGGTGCAATTACTGGTGGTGGGCATGCCTAAAACCTTGGATAATCAGGAGGGTTCCCAGGCCAAAATAATACTCGGGTTTATGGAGAAGTTGCGGGAAATCACCGGTTGTGCGATAACCAGGTGGGACGAAAGGTTAAGTAGTAAATTAGCGGAACGCTATCTCCTTTCCGCGGATCTTTCCCGACAAAAAAGAAAGAATATTATCGACCGCCTTTCCGCCCAGATAATTTTGCAGGATTATCTTGATTCTCAGTGTCAGACGTCGTATTCCCAGAAAGAAGCGGAAGAAATGTAAAGGGTTGCCACCATATTAAATTATGCCGGAATTACCGGAAGTAGAAACCATTCGCCGACAATTAGTGAAAGATGTAGTCGGTAAAGAAATCCGGGAAGTGAAAGTCCTGGTTCCCAAGCTGATTAAAGAAACATCCCCGGTTCTTTTCCGGCGGAAAATTATCGGCACGGAGATTATTAATATTCGGCGTAGAGGTAAATACCTCATCTTTGACCTGGGGACGCGAAAAAATAAGAAAATCCTGTATCTTCAGGCACACCTTAAACTTTCCGGGCAACTCCTCTACTCCCCCGGGCCGGAACCCGCAGTTGATTACCACATCCGTTTTTTGTTTACTGACGGTTCCCGGCTTTATTACCATGACCTGCGGCGTTTCGGCGGGTTCACCTTACGCAGTGAAGACCCGGAACCATTATTAAATTTGGGTCCGGAACCCCTGACACCCGCTTTTACCTTTGAGTGTTGGAAACGGATTGTTTTGGGGAAAAACAGCCGTATTAAAACATTTCTTCTTGACCAGCACCGGATAGCCGGCCTGGGTAACATTTATGCGACTGAGGCGCTTTTCCGGGCCGGCATTCACCCGGACCGGAGGGTTTCAACTTTACAGCCGGACGAAACAAAAAAACTCTATCAAACGATAAAGTCGATATTGAAGGAAGCGCTTAAGGCAGGCGGTACCTCAATCCAGGATTACCTGAAACCGGACGGCAGTCACGGAAATTTCCAAAAAAGCCTTTTTGTTTATCGGCGGAAAGGAGAACCGTGTTTTCGTTGCGGCAATCCGATTAGAGTACAGAAAGACGGAAGCCGCTCCACCTATTTTTGCCCATCATGTCAAAGATAAAAATACAAAACAAAGTTTTAGAATACATCACCGAGCATTCCCTGATTAAGAAAGGGGACCGAGTGCTCCTGGCGCTTTCCGGAGGCCCGGACTCAGTTTGCCTTTTCCATGTTTTAAGAGGAATGCAAACCCGACTGAAATTCAGTATCTTTACCGGACATTTTGACCACGGACTTCGGCCGTTTTCCGGCAGCGATTCGGTTTTTTGCCGGGAATTATCTGCCAAATACCGCGTTCCGTTTCTGGCCGGAAAGGGTTCCTTGAAACCGGGTACGGCTGAAGATACTTCCCGCAAAGCGCGCTACGATTTTTTAAAAAAAACCGCCGAACATTTTTCCTGTCACTCCATTGTAACCGGCCATCACTTGGATGACCAGGCGGAGACAATCATTTTACACCTTATTCGCGGAACAGGATTGCAGGGTCTTTCCGGGATAACACCCTGTCGTCCTGTTTTGAACGGTTCCAAAATCAATCTTATCCGGCCTATGCTTTCTGTGTCCCGGGTTGAGATAGCGGAATTTCTCGCGGAAAACAATTATCAGTTTGTCAACGATGCGACCAATCTGGACCCGAAATTTCAGCGCAACAGAATCCGGCTGGAACTAGTGCCGTTATTGGCGGAGTATAATCCGAATATTAAAGGAACTCTTTTTCGAATGGCGGAGATATTGAATGCCGATTACCGGCACATATCCGGCCAGGCCGCTGATTTTTTAAAATCCCGCTGTTTTCTTAAAAATGTAGGGGCGGGGTTACATCCCCGCCCGGGAAAAAAGGAAAATTCAGGTGATTGCCAAATTCCGCTCAAGGAATTTTCATCTCTTTCTCTTTCTCTTCAACGCGAGATTCTGCGCCAGGCGCTCAGCGGTTTGATGGATACTCCTTACCGGGTTGATTACGAAGAGGTTGAATACCTGCGGCGTTTTTTTCTTTCCGGCCGGAGTCGGAAGATTAGGATTTCCGGTAATCTTCAGGCGGCGAGGGCAAAAAAATCCCTTCTTCTCTCTTTTATGGGAGAGCTTAAATAATAAATACCTGCGGGAATTACAAAAACTACCCTTTGTAAAAAGCCAGGAAGGCCTTGTAGGTGCAGTAAAGGTCGCCCTTATGGCTTACTTCATAAGGCGAATGCATTGACAGCAAGGCCGGTCCGATATCAATGGTTTCGATGTTTTGACGGGCCAGATATTTTGCCACGGTGCCGCCGCCGCCTTTGTCAATCTTTCCTAATTCCCCGGTTTGCCAAATAACCTTGTGCTTTTCAAAGAGACGCCGCAGATAAGCCACATATTCCGCGCCGGCTTCGCTGCTTCCGAATTTTCCGCCGTGCCCGGTATATTTAGTTAAGACCGTACCATAACCTAACCGGGGGGCATTCTGCGCCTCATTTACCTCCCGGTAGCTTGGGTCAAGGCCTGCGTTTACGTCCGCGCTGACGGCGTATGATTTTGCGAACGAACGTGCCAGTTCCGTTTCCGTAATTCCGGCTAACTGACAGAGGAAAAGGTTTAAAAATCCGGACTGGGCGCTGCTGATTCCTTCGCTGCCGATTTCTTCTTTGTCAGCCAGCAGGCAAATACTGGTATATTCCGGTTCACCCGCCTCCAAAAAGGCCTGAAAGGAAGCGTAGGCGCAGATGCGGTCGTCCTGTCCGTAGCCCAGGATGAGGCTGCGGTCCAAACCCAACTCCCGGGCCGGTCCGGCCGGCACCGCGGCCAATTCCGCGCTGATTAAATCTTCTTCTTTTATCCCGTAAGCCTGGTAGAGTAACTTTAAAACCGCCTCTTTTACGCGATTCTTGGCTTGCGGAGTTTTTTCGTCTTTTTCCTTGGGTACCGGCAGGGAAGCGATTAAAAGATTTAACGATTCTCCGTCCACCGCGTCCGACATTTTTTTTGCCATCTGGTCTTTAGCCAGGTGCGGCAGCAGGTCGGTAACGGTTAGAACCGGTTCGTTTTCTTTTTCGCCGATAACGATCTC
>Ga0172380_10007448_pt1 | contig 12290 bp, 11 predicted proteins | sample Leawe162metaG_FD_119747 | JGI IMG/M metagenome (GOLD analysis project Ga0172380, IMG submission 119747) | Leachate microbial communities from a municipal landfill in Southern Ontario, Canada - Leachate well 162 metaG | ecosystem: Engineered > Solid waste > Landfill > Unclassified | place...
CATGATAAGGATGCGTGTCGGAAGCCAGGGAAGTCAAATAAACCCATTTGGGAACGGGCAACTTGGGCAGACGGTATTGGTAACCGATATGATTGACCAAGATCGTCCGGTCGTTGCCGTACCAGAGAACAAAATGATAATTGGTGGGCTTGTTCGGATGGATCTTGGCATAAGTCGTGATCACCGCATTCCGGTGCAATTCAGCCAAACAATCATGACCGTTCTGGTCGGAGCCGAGATTGGTCACGATGGCCGTCCGCAGTCCCAATCGGGCGGCCGCCACCGCCGCGTTGCTCGCGTTGCCGACGGCTTTGATCACTTTGACGAACTCGAACGGAACCTTACTGCCGAACTTGAGACAGAGTTCGCAATCTTCCGTATTGATCTTGCAATGAACGGCGGCGTCCTTGAGTCGAATGAAAGCATCGGTCGTCAAGTCGCCGATAGTCATAATGTCAATATCTTTGCGGAACATGGGGTTATTATAACAGATTTTTTCCAGAGGTCGGACCTCTGGAAAAAGGGAAATAGTGTATAATAGAACAATGCTTTCTTTACGCGAATACATCTCTGAAGCCCGCGCTTCTCATACCGCTCTTGGTCATTTCAATGTTTCGACCATCGACGGGGTCTGGGCCGTGGCCGACGCCGCCAAAGAGCTGTGCGTGCCGGTTATTATCGGTGTTTCGGAGGGCGAGAGAGATTATATCGGCGTAGCTCAGATCGCGGCTGTGGTCAAATCCATTCGCGAAGAGCGAAACCAGCCTGTTTTTCTCAATGCCGACCATACCTATTCCTTTGAGAGAGTCAAAGAAGCCATCGATCACGGTTTTGATAGCGTCATATTCGACGGAGCCAGCTTGTCGCTCGAAGACAACATAACCCAGACCAAGAAATGCGTGGCCTACGCTCGGGAACGCTCGCTGGCCGAGAAAAGGGATATTCTGATAGAGGGCGAACTGGGATTTATAGGTAAGTCTTCGCAGGTGCATAAAAATCTGCCCGAGGGCGCGGAGGTTACCAATGAGAAGATGACCAAGCCCGAGGAGGCGGCAAGATTTGTCAAGGAAACCGGCGTTGATCTTCTGGCTCCGGCCGTGGGTAATGTTCACGGCGTTATTCTGGGCGGCGATCCCGCTCTCAATATCGGCCGGATCGGTGAGATCAGCCTGGCCGTGGGAATTCCTCTCGTTCTTCACGGCGCTTCCGGCAATACCGCCTCCGACATCGGTTTAGCGGTCAAGGCCGGCGTGGCTATGGTCCATGTCAATACCGAACTTCGCATCGCCTATCGGGCGGCTTTGGTCAAGTCCCTTTCCGAAGATCATGACGAAGTTGCACCTTACAAATACCTGAAGCCGGCCAAGCAAGCCATGGAGAAAGTTGTTCTGGAAAAGATTAGAATTATCAGATCTCGTCCGTAACTACCTTCCCTCCCGTCTCCTGCGGGCGCTAATCGCTGGCTACCCGTCCTCGGAGCACGTCCGGGAAGTAGTTACGGACGAGACCAAAGAAGTTGTTATTATACTAAGATAAAAAAATGAAAAAAGTATTTATCACAAGGAAAATACCAGACATAGGCTTGAAAATGCTTTCCGATAAGGGTTATGAAGTTGACTCAAATCCCCTTGGTCGTCCGCTCAAGAAGGAGGAGTTGATCGAATTTCTTAAAGTTAAACCGTACGATGCTGTTCTTAGTCTTCTCAATGATCGGATAGACGGGGAAGTTTTCGATGTCGCTCCCACGGTCAAAATCTACGCCAACTTTGCCGCCGGGTTTGATAATTTCGCGGTTGAAGAAGGTAAAAAACGCGGCATATATCTAACCAATGTGCCGGGCGGCGGAGCCAGCCGGGTGGCCGAGCACGTTTTTGCCCTTATCTTGGCTTTGACTTGCCGAGTCGTCGAAGGTCATGAATATGTCAAAGCCGGCAAGTATACCGGCTGGGATCCGATGCTCCTTCAGGGTCTCAAGATCGCGGGTAAGACTCTCGGTCTTATCGGCGCCGGCCGGATCGGTTCGGAAGTGATCCATATCGCTTCTCGCGGATTTGGAATGAGGGTTGTTTACAACGATGTACTTCGCAATGAGCATATCGAGCAGGAATTCGGCGCCCTTTTCCTGCCGACCATAACTGATGTACTCAAACAGGCCGATATTGTCACGCTGCATGTTCCGCTCCTGGATTCGACCAAGCATATTATCAATGCCGAAAGTCTCAAAATGATGAAGCCAACGGCTTACCTTGTCAACACCTCACGAGGGCCGGTTATAGACGAGGAGGCTTTGGTTCAAGCCCTTAAGGCCGGTCTATTGGCCGGAGTGGGATTGGACGTTTTCGAACGAGAGCCGTTGGTTAATCCGGCACTTCTGACCATGGCAAATGTCGTCCTGACGCCGCACATTGCTTCCTCGACCGCCGACGCCAGGGAAGAAATGGTCAAGATAGCCGTCAATAATATCGTAACCGTTCTCGAAGGTGGCAAGCCCAAGGACATGGTGTATAATTAAATTCTTAACATAAGAAACCAGAAAGATGTCTTCCAATGTAGAATTCGAAGAAGATTCGTTCGGTAAAAGTTTTACCGGCGCTTCTTCTCCTTACAAACAGCCGACCGTTGGAGGTTACGCGCCGCAGGCCGGTTACGGTTATGGCGGGGGCGAAGTGACCGGTTTTGCCGGCTGGCTGATGCGGCACGGTCTGACCAAGTCGCCGGAAGGCGCCCAAAAATTTCAAGTAGGCATTATTATTATTAATATCATCATTACGGCCATCGTCGTAATCTTTTTCTTATGAATTTCTTTTCCAAAAATTTACCTTTCTCGACCAGAGTCATCTTGGTTGCCGTTGTTATTTCCAATTCTCTAGTCGCTATCATCGTCTATCAGGGCTTGATTTAGGAGGGACAGTGCCGTACGGGGATGAATGCGGCTTTGACAGTTTCAAATCGGCATGTATAATGGTTCCTATGTTGGTTTTACCCATAGAAAAGAGAGACATGAAGCAAAGCGCCGATCTGATCCGCAAGGGCGGCTTGATGCCGGCTATTTTTTATGGTCCCAAGGAGACTTCTACTCCGATAACGGTTTCTAAGGCCGAATTCAAGAAGATCTGGAAAAAGGCCGGCGAATCCTCGGTTATTATTCTCAAGGACGCGGCCGGTCACGAGCATGAAGCTCTCATCCACGCTCTCGATGTTCATCCGGTCACGAGCGAGCCGCGCCATGCCGATTTTTATGTCATCGAAAAGGGCAAGAAAGTCCAGGTGGCCGTTCCTATCATATTCGAGGGTGTTTCTCCGGCCGTCAAAGATCAAGGCGGTATTCTGGTCAAGGTTCGTCGTGATCTCGAGATCGAGGCCGCTCCTCGCGACCTGCCCCGCGAAGTGACTGTTAATATTTCCACTCTGGTCGAGCTGACCGATGTTATCCTGGCCAAGAGCATAGTTTTGCCGGCGGGAGTCGATCTCAAGGTTGGTCCGGATGAAGTTATCGCCTCGATCGCCGTTGCCAAGGAAGAAGTCGAAGAAGCTCCGACACCTATCGATATGTCAGCTATTGAAGTTGAGACCAAGGGTCCCGTAGCCGAGCCGGGCGAGGGTGATGCCGCTCCCGCAACCGATGGCAAGTCAGCCAAGCCGGCCAAATCAGCCGAAGCTAAGAAGTAAGCAGGACATTCTTTTCGGTTGCGAGAATGCGGTTGATTCGATCGCAAACAGACTAATAAAACTAATAAAATTCCGGCGGTTAGAACCGCTTTTTTGTTTGAGACTTCTAAGTGTGAGCAAAGATGCGCGGCGATTTTTTGCAAATAACGACCGGAAAGGACATCTCGTTTCGGGCACTTTCCTGCGGGAAAGTGCTGTAAACCGTTAAGGCCTAAGCGGACAGCCGCTTTTGTAGCAGGTTCTTTAAAGAGCCATTTTGTGTTGATTTAAGAGGCGTTTATCGGTACAATATTCATAAGGCTGTTAAGCAGTAACAATGAAATTTCCTTCAAAATATAAAATTTTTAGTGGCTTCACCCTTATCGAACTATTGGTCGTTATCAGCGTCATCGGAATGCTGGCCTCGATCGTCCTCGTCTCGCTCCAGAGCGCCCGCGACAAAGCCCGGATCGCCTCGGCTATCATCTTCGCGGGCAACATGTATCAGGGCTGGGGAGCCGATGCCTTGGGCGTCTGGAAATTCGACGAGGCTAGTGGAGGAACGATTGACAATGGTGGCAAGAATATCAATCTCAACTGCACCGGTACATGCAATAGAAATACAAACCTTCGACCATTGGCATCTGGTAATTCATTGGACTTTCAGGCGAACAGTGTTAGCGACACATCTAATTTTTTAGATTCCGGTAGCATTAGCGCCGCGGCTTACAATTTTAGTACTGGTTATACTACCAGCGTTTGGCTTTATCTCAATGACCCAGTGGCCTCGGGAGGTGTTCCTTATTCGGTGTTTAATCTTTTGATGTTCATGAACTTTACGGCTGGGGGGTCGCCCATAAACATTGGTCCGAGAACAGCTTCAAATCTTTCGGGATACCAGTTTAATTACGTCACACCAATTGGTAAATGGGTTCATTTCGCAGTTTCATACGATGGGACGAACATTTTGAGAATATATGTGGACGGTAAAATCGCGGTTACCCAAGCCGTTGGCGCGGCATCGCTCGGCACTACTGCCCAACGAATAACGATAGGCAATCAAGGCAATAGTACCCAACATTTCAAAGGTCTTATCGACGACCTGGCCATCTATTCCAATGTCCTGACCGCCTCTGAAATCGGACAGATTTACGCAATGTCTCGACCGGCGCACTTGAGTTCCCGGATGTCCGACATCCGGAACGCTATTTTCTGATATAATGTGTCGGTGCAAATTCCGAGTAAAATAACATTTATTGTAGCCATTTTCCTGTGCTTTTTATTGCCAACTAGCCACATACAGGCTCAGACAGGTTTGACTCCCGAACAAAGAGCCAGCCTCCAGGCCGAGCTGGCCCAGGTAGAAGCCGAACAGAAGAGGGCCGCTCAAGACTTGTCCGCCGCCCAGAGCCGGAGCTCTTCTCTGGCCAAGGATATTGCCGTTCTGGGCGCCAAGATCAAGAAAGCCCAGCTCGATATCAAGGCCAAAAACCTGCTGATCAAGACTTTGGGTGATGATATTTCCAGCAAACAATCTCATATCAACAGCCTCGAAGACCGGATCGAGCAGGGCAAAGAAACTCTGGCCCAAATACTCCGTAAGACCAGTGAGATAGACGACTATACTTTGCCGGAAGTTATCCTTTCCCAATCTAACCTCTCCGGTTTTTTCCATGATGTCGATGATTTCCAGGCCGTCCAAGAAGGACTGAGATCGACTTTCGAACAGATTCGCAGCGACAAAGTTTCGACGGCTCAAGCCAAGGATGTCTTGGACAAAAGACGCGACGCCGAGATCGACGCTAAGTACGAGATCAGTCAGCAAGAAAAGAACATCACAGTCGCTCAAGCCGAGCAGAGGAAATTGCTTTCCATCAGCATGGGCAATGAAAAAGCCTACGCCGATCTTGTCGCCCAGAAGCAAGCCAGAGCCAGCCAGATTCGAGCCACGCTATTTCCTTTGGCCGGAGCCGTCGAAATCCCGTTCGGGGAGGCATACAAATTCGCTCTCGAAGCCGAAACGCGAACCGGCATCCGTCCGGCCTTCCTTCTGGCCGTCTTCGCGCAGGAATCAAGCCTGGATAAGGACGCCACTTTCGGCAAGCATGTCGGGTCGTGTTATTTGAGCGACAAGAATACCGGCGCCGGCGTGCGAATATCCACCAAAGCAGCGGTCAAAAATGTCATGAAACCCGATCGCGATGTCAAACCTTTCCTCTATCTGACCGAAAGACTCGGTCTTGATCCCTATGCCACTCTGGTCTCCTGCCCATTGGCGAGCGGCGGTTATGGCGGAGCGATGGGTGCCGCTCAATTCATCCCGTCGACTTGGGTCAATGATGTCATGGATCGGGTTGCCAAACTGCTCGGCGTGACGACCCCCAATCCTTGGAATCCCGAGCACGCTTTCATGGCTTCGGCCATGTATCTCACCGACTTGGGGGCCGCCAAGAGGACCTATACCGCGGAAAGAACCGCCGCCCTCAGATATTACGCCGGCGGTAACTGGAATAAAAGTTATAACGCCTTTTACGGCAATGAAGTCATGAAGAAAGCCAGCACGATCCAGAGTACAATGATCGATCAATTGTAAGGACGCTATATCGTCAGTATCACCGGTATCACCATCGGTCTCTTGGCCGTCTTGTTTAACAGGAACTTGCCGACGGCGTCGGTGATGCTGTCCTTGACGAAATCAATGTTGATGGGATTCTGGCCGCGGGTTGATCTCTCGATCGTATCCTTGATGAGTAGGCGGGCTTCATGGAGAAGCTCTTGCGACTCGCGGAGGTAGACGAAGCCGCGGGAGATGATGTCCGGTGATTTCCGGAGTTTGCCGTTCTGGGCGTTGATGATCCCGAAGATGATGAAGATGCCGTCTTGGGCCAACATTTGCCTATCGCGGATGACCACATCCTGGACGTCGCCCACCGAGAAGCCGTCGACCAAGACCAGACCGGAAGCGGCCTTTTCCTTGAGTTTGACTATTTTCGCGCCTTTTTCCTGGATCTCGATGATCGAACTGTTGTCGGGTATGACTACTTCGTCTTCCTTGAGGCCGTTGGCTTCCCGGGCGATCTCGCCGTGGACGCGGAGCATGTAATGGTAGCCGTGGACCGGCATGAAGAATTTGGGACGGATCTGGCGGTGGATCCAAGCCGTCTCGTCGTGATTGGCGTGGCCGGAAGAGTGAACATCGGCTATCCGGTAATGAATGATTTTGGCTCCTTGGCGGGAAAGATTGTCCTTGAGTTTCTGGACGGCTCTTTCATTGCCGGGGATGATCGAAGATGACAACATTATCGTGTCGCGGGGCGTGATCCTGATCTTGGCGTGGGTTTTGTTGGACATCCGCATCATGGCCGCGAATTCGTCACCTTGGGCGCCGGTTGCCAGGATAATGATCCGGTCCGGCGGGTAATTTTCGATATCGTCGGTCGAGATCATTGTCGAGTCCTTGGCTTTCATAAGTCCCAGATGGCGGCAGATTTCCAGGTTGGATTTCATACTGCGACCTTCGACGACCACTTTCTTGCCGTACTTTTCGGCGAAGTCGATGATCTTGAGCAGGCGTTCAAGCAGGGAAGAGAAAGTGGCGATGATCAAGCGTCCCTGGACGTTCTTGATGATCTCTTCGATGTTTCTATGAACGATTTTTTCCGGTATGGAGAAGCCGGGATTTTCGACATTGGTCGAGTCGGCCATGAGAAGCAGGACGCCTTTTTCCGGGCGGTTCAGCTTGAAGGCCCGATCGTATTCGGCTACTTCTTCGGCCGTCGGCACGCCGTCCACATGGTCGAGCTTGAGATCGCCCGTATGGACGATCGCTCCGTAGGGAGTCTCGATGATGACACCCATGGCGTCGGGAATGGTATGGGTGACGGCGAAGAACTTCAGTTTGAGCGAGCCAAGGGTTATGGTTTCTTCTTTCTCGACCACTTTGAGGTTAAGTTTGGACACATGCGGGAATTCCTCCTGTCTCTTCTGGATCAAAACCGAGGTTAAGAGACGGGTGTAAAGAGGCGGGTTGCCGATCCGGGGCATGATATAGGGAATGCCTCCGATATGGTCAAGGTGGCCGTGAGTGACGATGACGGCTCTGATCCGGTCCTGTCTTTCTTCGAGATACTTGGTATTGGGCAGGATGTAATCGATGCCCGGCGTATTCTCGTCGCGGAATTGGAAGCCGATATCGATGATGACGATGTCTCGGCCGAACTCGATGGCGGTCATATTGCGTCCGATCTCCTCGACGCCTCCCAAGGGAATGATCCGGATCGAGTCTTCTTTGAGGGGCGGAATAACATCCTCCGTCCGACTCTGGGTCAGAGGCCGAGCCGGACCGCTTCTCTTGAGCTGGCGGGATTCTTTTCTGATAACATTCATCCTGGCTCCGGCGATGTGGCGAACGGCTTCCGGATGCTTGCGGGCGCCTTTGCCAAGGACGATCCGGTGTCCGGAACTGGTGGTATTGATATTTTTTTGTGGGATGTTCATTGTGTTTTTATTTATTAAAGAAATTTTTCGAGAAAATAGGCCAGACTTTTTCGGTCTTCATGTACCAGTTCGCGATGCCGTTGAAACGGTCGGACGCGATCGCGATGTTGTCCGGTCTGATACCGAGGATTTTTTTCGGCACGGCGTAGAGGAAATCCGGCGAATAAAGGAAAACAGCCGGAACATCCTCGCCGATTTGCGATTCAAGTTGAGCGTATTTTTTTTCGCGGGTATCGAAGTCGCTCTCAGTGCGGATATCCTCGAGGATTTTGTCGACTTTGCTGTTCGTATACATAGCGATATTGAGGCCGGGGGAAATCCTCTGTGATGAATGCCAAAAGGCGTAAAGGTCGTTGTCTTTGCCGATCAATTCTCCGAATAGCAGAGCGTCGTATTGACGGGTCCGCACGACCGTCTGGTAGAGGTCGGTCGGCTCGAAGACCTTGACACTGACTTCGACGCCGAGTTTGGTCCAGGATTCTTTGATCATTTCCAGCGTCTGTTTGAGATCGGGTATGTCGGCGGTGTAAATTTCGAGCGAAAGTTTCTTGACTTCTTTTTTGGAAGAGGTCTTCTCGTATATGCCGGCCGGATTTTTCTTCCAGCCGTTTTTCTCAAGTAAGGCCGAGGCTCCGGCCGGATTTGCCTTGTCCGAGACGGTCTTGGAAGAGGTTGCCTGACCAAAAGCGACCGGCAGGGCGCCGAAAAGTGGAGCACCGTAACCGTTAAGAACGCTTTTTACGATCTTCTCTCGGTCAACCGACATATTCAGCGCTTGACGGACGGCGACATCGGCGAGGATGGGATTCTGACCGGCATTGAAGAAAATCCCGAAAATCCTGGGCAAGGTCGTTGAAATGATCCGATAGGGTCCGGCCTGATCATCTTGAATGGCGGAGGCTTCCTTCGGCGAAATCGAGGAAAGACTGTCGATAAGGCCGCTTGTCAGAGCGTCCAAAGCTTTTTCTTTGTCGGAAAAGAAACGAAAGACCATATTGTCTATGTAGGGCCTTTTGCCGTGATATTGACGCCAGGTTGTAAGGTGGTATTCGAGGGGTATTTGTTTGTCGTCCCGAACGATCGACTCGACTTTGTATGGGCCGGAACCGGTCGGCGAGATGTTGTTGTTATTGAAGACGAATTGCTCGTTGGTGACATTGCTCCAAATATGTTTGGGAATAATGCCGATGGTTGTGTTGGTAATGAACGGACTGTAGGCTTTTTTTAGGATGAATTGGATCTGATCCGGAGCGCTGACAATGACTTTGATGTCTTTCCAATCGGCCGCTCGGGGGTTTTTGATCGCCTGATCCTGGATTTTCTGGATCGTGAAGGCCACGTCATCGGCCGTCAAGGCCTGTCCGTCCTGGAATTTGAGGTTTGGTTTCAGGTAAAAAGTGTAGATCAGGCCGTCCGCCGAGATTTCATAGGACTTCGCCAGATCCGGGGCGAGCTCGTCGCCGTCGTACTTCATCAGTCCTGAATAGATGAGAGTAGTGAGGTCTCGATCGACATCGGTCACGGCCAAGACGGGGTTGATCGTGTAGGGCAGACCGACCACTCCTTCTCTTAATGTGCCGCCGTAGCCGGGAATCTCGATGAGGAATCGGTTATTGATCGAGGTTGCCATGATGAGGGTGGTAATACCGGCCGCCAATATGAAAATGCCAAAAATAACCCTTTCCGTCGCCGAAAAATGTCTAATATACTCCATGATCTTGAGTCCTTTTTTGATGCGGAGTTCCTTTTCCGGAAATGGCAAATTAGTGAGATCGGGGGTGTTCATATGCGAAAGCGTAGGAGTTGAGTACATAGCGAGGCGAGGCCTCGCAGGCTCATTGTTTAATTGGGGTTCGACTTTTTGTGGTTAAATAAGGTTGATGAGGGCGGACAAGGCAAAAAGCACTGCAACGACGATAGTGGTGATGAATAGGCCTTTCTCCAAGCCGCGGCGCGTATGGAAAGCCGAGCTGAAATTGTCGCTGCCGCCGAAGGCTCCGCCGACCTGAGATCCGGTCCTCTGAAGCAGGATGATGGCAACTAGAATGACCGACAGGGTTATCTGGATATAAGGGAGAAAAGACTTCATTGGGACAATCCTACCATAAATATTTTTTTATGCAATGTCTTCCGGTTTCCTTATTATTTCGGTTTTTTTCCGGCGAAATCGATTGCCCTGTTGTACATCCAATGGATTCTTCTTCCGCAAGTTACTTTTCTTGAAAGTTTCCATTTATGAAGTTTTTTGAGGATATAAATAGCAGTCGTGCGCGGGATACCTGCATCTATTGCGATTTTTGTGACATTTCGAGCCAGTTTTTGTTTTTCGAGAACAGTTAGAACCGCCTTTTCGTTTTCGGAAAGATTAAGGGCGGCGAGAGCCATATTTTTGACGATATTCTCAGTATTTTTTATGCTCATTGGGATAGGCGGATTTTACTACATATTTTAACGCGATACAAAAAATAGGGGGTTTAGGCTTTAATTATAAGTTTTTTTGGGACGGCCGGAATTGCTTTGAAATTTGGTGGAAAGATGAGAATTAGGTGTAAATTGTAGTCGATGGGGTGGGGCACATGCCTTCTGACCACTTTGTAAAAGTGTCGAGAATTTTCGACACTTTTACAAAGTCACGGAAAGGCATGTCCCGCACCTCGCTGTTCCATGTCTCGTCCGTAACCGCAACCGTCTATTTGAATATTCTGTATTATCAGAGTCTGTTAAATCATCAAAGCCCTTCGAGATTTTGTCCCGCGCCGAGCGTAATGAGGTCGAAATATTATTTGGAAAATTACTCAGACATCTTGTCAAGTTGCCAGACCGGTCTTCTTGACTATAATAGACCTACAAGGATTATTACTAATAACCAAGCTCACAGAGCTGAAAAACATGAAAGACATTTCCAAAAAAATCAAACCGCTTCAGGACCGCGTTCTCATCCGCGAGGACATCGACGGCAAAGAGAAGAAGACTTCTTCCGGTATTATCATTCCCGTCACCGTGAACGACGACAAAGGTAGCAAACGCGGCACCGTCGTGGCCGTCGGACCCGGCCGGACCGAAGAAGGTAAGGTTATAGCGCCAGGCGTCAAAGCCGGCGATACCGTCCTCTTTCAGTGGGGTGACAAGATCAAGATCGAGGACGAAGAATATTATATAGTGAGAGAGAGCGAGATATTGGCAATTATAAAATAAATCAATCCCATGTCCAAAAAAATCCTCTACAACGAAGCCGCCCGCAAGGCTCTCAAGGCCGGCATTGACGCCGTGGCTGATGTCGTCAAGCTGACCATCGGTCCACGCGGCCGCAATGTCGTCCTCGACAAAGGCTACGGTTCGCCGACTATCACCAACGACGGTGTTTCCATCGCCAAAGAAATAACCCTCAAAGACAAGTTTGAAAACATGGGAGCCGAGATCATCAAAGAGGTCGCTTCCAAGACCAATGACGTGGCCGGCGACGGAACAACAACCGCGACTATATTGACTCAAGCTATAGTCAGCGAAGGTTTGCGCCAGACTACAATGGGTATGAATGCCATGGGTATTCGTTTTGGCATCGAGGCCGCCGCCAAAGACGTCGTGACCGCTCTCAAAGGCATCGCCAAGCCGATCAAGTCCGACGAAGAGATCAAACAGGTCGCCACGATTTCGGCCGAATCGGCCGAGCTTGGCTCGATCATCGCCGAGACCATCAAGAAGGTCGGCAAGGACGGCGTGGTTACCGTCGAGGAATCTCAGTCGACCAGTCTCGAATCGGAGATCGTCGAAGGTATCGAATTTGACAAGGGCTATGTTTCCGCTTACATGATCACCAACGCCGAAAGAATGGAAGCCGAATTCAACGATCCCGCCATTCTCATCACCGACAAGAAAATTTCAACTATCAAAGAGATTTTGCCCATCCTCGAGAAACTGGCCGAAAGCGGCCGCAAAGATCTTGTTATCATCGCCGAGGACGTTGACGGGGAAGCTCTGGCGACTTTTGTAGTCAACAAACTTCGCGGAACATTCAATGTCTTGGCCGTCAAATCTCCCGGATACGGCGACCGCAAGAAAGAAATCCTCCAGGATATCGCCGTGACCGTCGGCGCCACCGTCATCACCGAGGATGTCGGTCTCAAGTTCGAGAACGCCGGTCTGGA
>Ga0172380_10007449_pt1 | contig 12290 bp, 17 predicted proteins | sample Leawe162metaG_FD_119747 | JGI IMG/M metagenome (GOLD analysis project Ga0172380, IMG submission 119747) | Leachate microbial communities from a municipal landfill in Southern Ontario, Canada - Leachate well 162 metaG | ecosystem: Engineered > Solid waste > Landfill > Unclassified | place...
AAGCACAAAAGCGAATCATCAAGCAATCGTTCAGACATTAATTTTCAAAACATTACGATTCATCGTGAAAGCATCTATAAAAAGACTATCGGTGAATTGTTGGATGCTTTCGGTTTGTATAAAGAATCACCTGAATTACATGCTCAATATGAGGCGGATCTTGATACTTTCATTGAGTATAGCGGACAGGTTAATTGTCAGTTTGTTACAAGCAAAGAGGCTATCTCGGTCACTGATGATGGCTCTTATTGGAGTCGTAACCGCAATAAATTGACGGTACCTTCCGGACATAAGCTGGTGAACGATGAAAGCATTATCGAGCGCACCATTGTGAGCGATTACAAAAGCCGCTTCTGGGAAAATCACGATGCCGATTTCGATCAGGTGCCATACCACTGCAAGCTCTATGTATTTAACCTGAACCTGCATCAGCATAACTGGTTGCACGTATCGTTCATTAAGCCTTATGAATATAAGCAAAACCTTAAAGAAAAACTGGTGCTGCCACAGACGCATCATGACCTGGTGGAAATTCTGGCCAGTGACATGGGTTTCATTATGGATGACATCATTGATGGCAAATCTGGCGGCACGACCATCCTTTGTAAAGGCAGCCCTGGTCTCGGAAAAACGTTAACGGCTGAGGTGTATAGCGAGGTTATCCAGAAGCCGCTCTATCGCGTGCATTCTGGTCAATTAGGGGTGTCTGCTACCGACGTGGAAAAGCATCTGAACACCGTGCTTACTCGCGCTGCCCGCTGGGGTGCCGTGATGCTGATCGACGAAGCAGATGTGTTCATTCGTAAGCGCGGTGATGATATTCAGCACAATGCGGTCGTTGCTGCTTTTCTGCGTACATTAGAGTATTTCAGTGGCTTGTTATTCATGACAACCAACCGTCAGGATGATGTGGATGATGCCATCTTATCTCGCTGTATTGCGGTGATCAAGTATGAACTGCCTGAATATGAAGATGCCAAGAAAATCTGGAAGGTGCTATCCACTCAATTTGAGACGAAATTATCAGATGAATTGGTTTCAGAGTTGGCTAAAACATACAGCGCAGCGTCAGGACGCGACATTAAAGAGTTGCTCAAGCTCACCCTCAAATTCTGCAAAGGAAAAGCAATTGAAGTGGATGCTGACGCTTTTAGACGCTGTGCGATGTTTAGGGGGTTGATTTAATCATGAGTGACGAAACGCAACAATCATTTGCAGAATGGTACGAATATACCTGGATGAAAACAGAAGAGTTGAGAACTCAATGGAAAGCAACGTCCGTAGAGGATATCAGCAAGTCTGCATGGCAACATCAGCAGCAGGTAATCGACGACCTTGAATCCAAGCTCAGAGTTTTGTCCATGAAGCATCTGGAATTGAAGGATGACGATGCTCGTTACGAAAAACTAAGATTGCTTAATCCTCAAATGTTCACTCGTTTATGGAAAGCACACTTATCTAGCACAGTTCAATTTGATGACATTATTGATTGTCTTGATAAGAAATTGGCTAACTTCGACCAGGTGGTAAATGAGCTTGAAACTACTGGAAAACTGAATGAAAAAGCATGCCAGCAATGTGGTGGTGAGCTGGAAGTAAAAAAGGCTTTTGAATTGAATTATGAAGGAGGAATGTCGCCTTTAGTCAGTTACCAACACTGTAAAAAATGTGGTGGCGAAATGAAACAAGGGAAGGCGCTTGAGCAGAGTTTCAGCGGTAAACCTGATTTCATAGGTGGCAGCGTGTGCACAGTATCACCAGATGGTACGGCCAATTTAATCGATTGCATGAAGTGTGAGAAATGCGGATGGAGTGTTAAATGAGTGAGTTGAAAATGGATATTGTAGATAGGCTTAAGTCAACATACAACATGAATGAATCCTGCGAATTGGCGATTGACGAGATACAGAAATTGCGCAACCGAGCATCTCAACTTGAAGATGAATTAGAACTGGCCAATGGCAAGTTGGATAAAATTAACGGCTGGTGTAAAGCCTATCCAATCAGCGTGTTTACCGAGCCTGATTGGAATGATGTTCAGTCAAAACTAGGAAATGTTTTGCTGACACAAGTAAGCGCTTCAAACATGCGTCATGTCGTGAATGGGGTTAGTGGAATTATTAAAGGTGACAAACAAGCCTGCGTGAGTAAGGACTTAGATCATGAGTAAAGTTAAAGAAAGACCAATATTGTTTAGTGCGCCAATGGTGCGGGCTATTTTAAACAACTCAAAAACGCAAACGAGACGTATTGTTAAAGAAAAAGATTATCCGATAGCTTTTGCCGGATTTACGGATGAGTTTGTTTGTTTGCCAGAAAATCATTTACACCAGTCTCCATACGGAACAATAGGAGAAAAACTTTGGGTGAGAGAAACATTCTGCAGCAATGAGAAAAACGTAGCTGGATATAAAGCAGATGCATTATGTGGCGCATTTGGCTATGACGGTGATGGTAATAAGCTTTTTGTAAAACACGGCTATATATTAGATGATTCATGCAAACAAACTTACATTGGAAATTTTAAGAATGGATGCAACACCTTCGGTTTAGGTCGTTTTGGTGGCAAATGGAAACCGTCAATATTCATGCCTAAATGGTTAAGCAGAATTCAGCTTGAGATCACCAATGTTCGCGTTGAGCGGCTTAACGATATCAGCGAGACTGATGTTTATGCTGAGGGTATTGGTGGCTTACAAAGCGAACTTGCTGGCGGATGTAGTGGACTTGAGTCGGCAATGATTATTAATCCTATTTTCGCCTACAGCACCCTTTGGGAATCAATTAATGGCGCTGGTTCGTGGGCCACTAATCCTTGGGTATGGTGTATAACTTTCAAGAGAATTAAATAATGCTCAACTGGCTAAAAAGAATCGGTAAATGGAAATGCCTTAAATGCGGCGAATACTACAAGCCAAGTCGAGGTGAGCGTATGCGTCTGGAATACTGGGGATGTAGTGGTGTAGCTGACAATCATAAATATGAGTGTAGGAGTGAAAATGAATAAACAATTAATTGATGTTCAAAATAAATTAAATAGCCTCAAAGCCAAGTACAGTCTGCTACGTGACAGCTTAATGATCGATGCAATCAAGCTAGGCATTGATGCTGGCATGAGGCAGGCAAGCGACGAGCATCTTGGTAATGCCAACATCCAGTACGCAGATGAAACGCTGATTTATGAGCATATTTGCGCACAACTGGCCAAAGAAAATGACGGCGATTCGATTCAGAATCGAGCAAACAAATGGATTGCAAGTAACGACACTGGAATGTCGTCAGAAGCAATCTGGGCTCACATGCAGGGCGTAATTAAGCCTTACTATGAACATCCAGGCGACCCTGCAGACCTTGGCCGCTGCTTAAGACTGTTAAAACTTATCCCTGAGTGGAAACCACGCATTTATGAGATGTCAAAACACTCAAAAGAGTGGGCTTCTTTTACAGCGCACTGGGATGAGTTGGAACACATGATGGAACAGGAAGTAGGTATTGATTGGAACAAAGGCAAATCGGCTCCAAAAACATTCAAGAGAATGTGTGATCTTCGTGGCATCTAAAGATAGCAATATCCGCATTCGACAATGTGACCAGGGTGATCCGCATTGCCCTAGAAACTACGGTGAGTCTTGTGAGCGAGGATGTGATGACGGACTACTTAACCCGGTAATGATAGAAGCTGCAAGCGCGTTAAGTGAAGTGGTAAGGCTTCTTAACGAAAGGCTGGCGACTGTACACAGATTGCTGTCAGACGTTGTGGAAGCGGTAGAAGACCAAGGTGCGTTGCATGCAGTGGACAATGAAGAATTGATGGAAGATATTAAGTCAGAATTGGATAAATAAAATGAATGTAAATAATACCCTCAATGGTTGCCACAATAGGCAACCTCTTAAAGAGATGGTGGAGTGGAAAGGCAAGCCTTTCCCGTTCACGATGTCTCGTGATTGTCAGTATAGTAAAACGACGGATGACGTGAGTTGTGAAGGGTGCGTCCACAAGAGCATCTTGTCAAAGTTGAATAAACGTTAATGTTCACGTAGTTAAATAAATTTAAGGATAAATATATGACATCAGTTACAACAAAATCAGAAACCATCCGCGCCGAGTTCTCAGGCAACGACTTCCTCGTGTTCAACGACCTTAATTCACGACTTGTATTCAAAGGCAGAGAATTAAGTTCGCGCAAGGAGCGTGAAGAGTCTGTGAAGTTTGCGGTCAAATTTACTGCGCTCGCAGTTAAATCCATCATCAATACTGACGGCAGTAACCTATTCGTCGAGGATAATGAAAACACATTGATGACTCAACTTGAGTTTAAATTCAACGCACCAATCGCCGCAAGAAACGCTGCTGTTGACACTTTGCTGCGGTCTTTAACAAAGATCAATTCAAAGTCAGATCTTGAGGAAGAAAATATCACTATCAGCTCAAAAGAATGGTCAGAGATTATGTCTCAAGTCATCTCGTTGAGAGAATAATAGTAATGCGTGCTTCGAAAATGCGATCAACTTACGCCGGATTCTGGGTGCGTTCAGCGGCCAGTAGTATCGACACCGCATTAATTACACTAATCACGATACCTTTGATTTCAATGGTTGGAACAACCGATGTGGTTGAACCAGCCATTAACGGTTCGGAGTTAATCAAGTCATTAAGTGGGCTTAACGCCATAAATGGAACTTCTCAATTAAGTGGGTTAGGCGATTTTAATGCTTTAACAGGTTTAATACAGCTTAACACTGGTTCAGGCGGGTACTCTGTAGCGAGCATCCTAATTCAATGGATATTACCCTTGGTGGCCACAGTTCTATTCTGGGTATATCGATCAGCCACACCAGGTAAGATAGCATTGTCGCTTTCAGTGGTCGATATGCATACCGGCATGCCAATAAGCTTTACCCAGTCTATTATCAGATACATAGGTTATTTTGTATCGATTATCCCACTGGGGCTTGGTTTTCTATGGGTGGTTTTTGATAGTAAAAAACAAGGATTTCATGACAAGATTGCAAAAACGATTGTGATAAAGGATATTAGATGAGCGGAAAGAGTCGTAGATTCCATAAAGATCATACATTGCCAGTGAATGGCGAGGTGTTTGTATTCGGAAGTAATCTTGCGGGAAGGCACGGAAAAGGAGCTGCATTGGTGGCTAAAAAAGAGTTCAACGCGATTGACGGAAGGGGTGAGGGATATCAACATTATTCAGATCATGAGTATTACGGTCCTTCATGTCATTGTTATGCAATACCCACTAAAGACGAAAAGATAAAAACGTTACCCCTTAGTAGAATAATGGTGCATGTTCAAGCGTTTATTGCTTTTAGCAAGGCATCCCCATCGCAATTTTTTATTACTCGCATAGGCTGCGGACTGGCTGGTTACGATGACGAGGATATAGCACCCATGTTTAAAAATTGTGGTGATAACGTTAATTTTCCTGAAGAGTGGGAATATTTTTTAAATTAAGCCGTGTATTAATTCAACACCACGTCGCGTTTGTTGTACCGTGTTGATCCTACATCCCATAGACCGCGAATATCTCGCGGTTTTTTTATTGGGAGATTCAAAATGAAACAAAACATTTTAGTTGATTCAATTATTCAAACTATGTTGTTATTTATTAACAAACACGGGCTTAAGCTGATGGAAACTTACCCTAACGACGTTCTTGTACATGACAGGGCTTTCCTTGAGCAAATGGCATCGCCTGGCGCTCATATTGCATGGATGGTAGGGGATAGGCATTCACACATCGTTCCTCTCGGTTTTGAGCGTGAGAATAACGGTCTGGTATATGCATTTACCAATCTAGCAAACGATGACAGGTTCTTCTCTATTAAAATCAACATGAATGACCGTGTTGCTTTTAAAGAGTTGAGCCGGAATGAGTTTAAGGAGTTGGCAAAAACACCGGTTCAATATTCAATGTCTTGTAGCGACACCAGCGATTTCAACTTAATGCGCAGCGGCAATATATTGGGTCACATTAACGTCGAGCGCGTCGGTTCCTTTCAGGAATCTATAATGAAATGCACAGTTACACCAATGGAAGGCATTTCATTACTGGACAGATCTGCGCTTGAATTCTGGGCTGATCATGCAATCACGAAGACAGCAGGTACGTTATTTGTGAAAAGCAAGATTTTCTGGAGTGAAGATATTCCGCAAAGAAAGTTGGCTTGATATGGGTGTTATTTATGTAGAAAACCATGATTGGCTTGATAAGATCATCGCGGAGCAGGCTGAGATGCATGCATCCTCATTCGGGAGTGATAGCATCGTGCAGCAAGCAGCAGAAGCATACGACCATTTTTCTGAAGATGATTTGGAAGATGCAATGTCCTTATGTCATTAATCAAAGCCACCCTTTAACGGGTGGCTTTTTTTTATTTCGGTGATTTAATTAAATATCACCGCATAACTCGCGGTAATAAATTGACAATACGGTAAAAAAAGCGACTTAAACGCCAAAAAATCATGCTTCCAATCAATAGTTCAGGTGAACCTGATTATGAATATATGGAGCAGTACATGATTAACCTAGAATTTATGAAGCGAAAACAGTATTTAAGTTATCAACATTAACCTTATACATGATTGTCTTTACTACGCAGAGAAGACAGCAAATTCCTTGCTGTATTACTAGGAGATAATCATGAATCAAGCAGTACAGAAACAAGTGCTAAGCGCTTTACTTAACCTCTACATGGAAGTTCGCTCATGTGATGGTTTCAATCCAAACCTTGAAGGCTCTGAGAATAAAGCTGAAGAGGATGCATTAAAGGCTTTACAAGCAGCTGGACTATTAGATGTGGATGGGGTTCAAATACTTAACCTTCGTCAACATTACGCTGAAATTCCCAGACAAGATAAGGTGAATGAAATTAGGAGTAAATATCCAACTGGAACGCGCATTCGTCTTGATAATATGCCATTTGACCCTGACCCAGTACCAACTGGAACTTATGGGACGGTGGAGTGGGTGGATGATGCAGGTCAGCTACAAACAAAATGGGATAATGGGAGAAATTTAGCCGTCATTCATGGCGTTGATGAGTTTACCGTTCTCACGATCTCTTTGGATGATTTTTTGGCAAGCAAAAAACTTGTAGATGACGTTGAAAAAGCGCTTGGTTTTGATAATGACACGCCTAACTTAAAGGCTTACATTTATAAAGATGCTTTTTACATTGAAAAATGTGATGACGGTACATTGAGACTACCTCTTGGCCGCGATGAATATGTTGAAGTGGAAGATAATCTGGATAAACTGGAAAAGATTCTTTACGACGCACATTTTGGCTATTAATCAAAACCACACTCTTAATCGGGTGTGGTTTTTTACTATCCATTGTCACTACTACTAACAGCAGACCGCCAATTCCTGGCGGTTTTATATTTAGGAGAGCAACATGGCAACAAAAAAGATTGATTTTACGGTGAATCATTACATTGCAGTTATTCTTGCGATGTATCACGCAGGCCTTGATAACGCGCTGGAAACTTACATCTCGATCTACAAAAAAGATGATTCACATTTTTCCAATGATGATTTTATCTCTGATTGTGCAAAACGCGATTTTGAATCGGATGAGCCTATCAAGGTTTATCAGGATTTAATTGACCAGGCGCAAGAAAACGAATGGGGCGCAGGTGTTGTTCTTACAAAACAACAAGCCATTCAGGTGCTGCAGTTGGGTCTGGAAGGGCGCTTGCCGGTTGGCTACGATGTCATGTGTAAAGAATATGGCGATGATGACGACTGGGTTGGTATGACGGGTGAGGATGATCTTGAATTATTGGAAGATGACCCTGACAACGATTACCGCACTTTTGTTTTAACCACCAATGACACGGAATGCTTCTGGGTGCCGGAAGTGATGGCAGTCAGCATCACCATGAACCTGACCGGCAAGACTGAAGAAGACGTTCACATGGCTTTAGATGAAGCTGTTCGATTGATTAAGGAAGGTAACGTTTGCGGCTTTAATCATAACGAAGATGGCAGCTTCAGCTTTAATGCTTCAATGCAGATCATCGAGCAATAATGTTTAACTTTGTGAGTGCAGCTCTAGGTAGAGCGGCGCAAAAAAGTATCGGGGTCGGAATTAAAAACTTTTCCCGTTAGCGTGCGTGCAGGTTCGATTCCTGCCTCTCACAAACCACACCCTTAATCGGGTGTGGTTTTTTATTGCCCATTGTTTCCACTACTTCCAGTACACAGCGAATTTCTCGCTGATTTACTAGGAGGAAATATGAGTTATCCGGAAAAATTAATCGAAAGTTTCTTGGAAGATGTTAAAAAAGGCGAATTAGTTGTATATGGAGAATCAACATTCAAGAAGAAATGTTTGGATGTTGGAAATGGATTTACTCTTGAAATTGAATATTTGGAAAACGACAATGAAATCCACTCAGCTAGATTTGTTTCTGGTAACTGGGTTCTTACGCTAGATGAAAATGATATCAATACGCTTTCATCCCAATTCTAAAAATCAAACCACACTCTTAACGGGTGTGGTTTTTTAATGTCCATTGTTATATCTATAACCAAATGAACCGCCAATTTCTGGCGGGATCTTATTTTAGGAGAAATAATATGAAAATTAAAACATTATTAACCCGGGCAAAGAAATGCAAAAGCGATGCTGACGCTTCATTATTGTTGGAGTCTATTGAAAATCATTTCAATGGAACGGTGTTGGGTGGTTTGCGTATAGCTAATTCTGAATCTTACATGGAAGATGGGAATGCTTTCGTTCAGTTCGAGATGAACCATGTCATATCTGATGATTACATCACCATGATCAAACCGGTTGTTCGTGATAAAAAGTTTAGTCTTTATATTGTCACAAATAGAATGCTTGATGGTATGGGAATGCACAGTAGAAAATGGGAAACAGTGGATGGGTCAGAACTGGATTGGAGTTATGATGACAACGACGACATTCAATCCATTGAAGACCTGGCAGAATTCGCCAAGAAAAATGCATTATGCAATCACCGCAATTTAATTGAATCTGTAGGTGTCAATTCTGAAGCTGCTATGGTTGCTGCAGAGTATTCTTGGTAACAACTAACCACACCTTTAACCGGGTGTGGTTTTTATTGACTGCTGTTATCTCTACATGACAGCATACAGCGAATGTCTCGCTGACTTACCAGGAGTTCGACATGAATATTGTAACAAGGAGTATTGGATGAAAGTATCGAATCGCAAATTCCATAAAGATCACACGCTGCCCGCGAATGGCGAGATATTTGTTTTTGGCAGCAATTTAGCTGGCCGGCATGGGAAAGGTGCCGCATTAATAGCTAAAAAGGAGTTTAACGCTATTAATGGAAGGGCTGAGGGCTACCAGTATTCAGAAACCACCTACATTGGTCCAACACGCCATTGTTACGCCATCCCAACGAAAGATGAACATATCCAAACCTTGCCGTTAAGCAGGATCAGACTCTATGTTCATACGTTCGTTGAGTTTAGCAAGCTTAGCCAGTCGATATTCTTTGTCACTCGGATAGGTTGTGGACTAGCTGGGTATAAGGATGAAGATATTGCGCCAATGTTCGCAGGGTGCGGTGATAACGTAATCTTTCCGGAAGAATGGAAATTTTTTCTAGATTAATGAAAAACATAGTATTAACCAAAGCCACACTCTTAACCGGGTGTGGTTTTTTATCACACCATTCAACCACAGATCGCTCACAGCTTGTTTATTTTAATCAATCCATACATTCAGTCATCTCAATTTGACATCCTCCTCCGCCTAAAGACAGGGGATTCCTACGGAGCTATACGATGATTTGCACAGTCTCTTCGGTGGGTTCTTGCCCTGAGCGCCTTACTGCGCTGCTCATGTCTGACAAGCGTTACTTTCCGCATACCCTGCGGTAGTCCAATTAAGGAGTTGAAACGAATGTTGCAAAATCTAATTGCCGTCATTGAGAGAGCCGAAGCGTCCTCTGGTAGCAAAAGTAGTATAGCTAAAAACAAAAACAATGACAACTTCGTTGTCAGCACTTACATCCTCGCCCTAAACGGCGAGGTTTTACGCGCGAACAGATAACGACTCCAATCGCTTTAAACATAAATGTTCACACTACTGAAAATACACAGCGAATATCTCGCTGATTTCATTTAGGAGAATCATGATGGGTGCAACAATCACAACAGGTAAAGCAGTAATGGCGTGTCAGCCAACAGCGCAATCAGAAGTTATTTACATTTTGGTTGAGCAGACTTATGAGAAAAATTGCAGTCCGCATACGCCTCACTGGGGTTGTTTTGCGATTGGCACTTACAAGCAGGTAATGCAACGTGTCTATGCGCATGCTGCAGCTGCGGAGGGTGGCAGTCTCAACAATCGCTCGATGGATCTGACGCCAGAAAGCTATTTGCGCGGCTGGAATCTGGCCTTTCATAAACCAATGATGTTCAATAACAGGGATATTTCTTTCAGAATTTTAGAAAGAAACCATTGGTATGACGGTATTGAGTCAACCAAAGCGGGGGCCGTCTATCATAAATTGAAAGACACGAACCGTCTGGATGTGTGGGAAAAACTCATCAGTGATGATGATAAAGTCTCATTGTCTTTCTATGACAATATTGACCTAATCATGAGCTTGTTTGGTGTTGACGGTGTAGAGCCGCCATGGAGAATTATCTCAAGATATTTTGAGCCTCACGGTGTAGTAGTGCCAGGCTTTATCCCAGGTAAAACTCACGGCGGTAGATTCCCTGCAGGCATGGATAAATTGATTAAATTAAAATCCAATATGGCTCGCACGGTGTTTGCAAAGCTTGGTGCTGATGGTTATTACCACAGCTACGAGTGGGAGTATCGCGTTATCGGTGAGTTTGTTGAAAAACAGGCCTACGAATGCGAGATGGTGCAGCATGGACTTGGCGTTAAAAACATCAAATCATTCCGGGAACTGCTGGATTCATTACCGCACTCAAATGATGATTATGATATTTTTATCAAAAAATCCGCGCTTCAAAATTACAGCCACTCCAGTTACGCAAGTAAACTGGGTTGTAAGTTTGAAGATGCACCGGAGCTTTACTCTATTGGCAATATGACGTTTGATGAGGCTGAGAAAGAGTTCTACTCATTTAGCAATGCTTTCGTTTTCATTCCGAAACAACAAGCTAAATTAGCTGCGTAATACTAACCCGTCTCTCACGAGGCGGGTTTTTTATCACCTATTGTTTTCACTACTTCTAGTACACAGCGAATGTCTCGCTGCCGTAATTAGGAGAAAATATGGAAAAATTAAAATTATTGAAAAGAAGGATTGAACTTGCTGGCAACAGCATTTCTGCTGCATTGTTCGCTGCTGCCGGTCTTTTGGTCATCAAGGACGGTGCGCCTGTGTACGCTTATGTGACTGAAGCGGCTGTGCTTGCTTTGACGGGGATTGCAGTTTACGCAGTGACAACGTGGTGGTTATACGAGCTTACGCCCGATACGACTACTGATATTTCAACTGAAAAGAGTGACGAAAATAGCGGCTGATTTGACGAAAGTTAAATGAAGTTCTATTATTAGTCATTATTAGGAGTTTTATTATGTACGAATTAGCTATGATTATTTTAGCAATCGGCGTGATCTTTATTGCCGTGGCGGTTATTAGTGCAAGCAAATTGCACAAAAAAAACCGGCACTCTGAAGTTTAAATAAACTTCAGTCGCATCGTTATATCTTGATATAACAACAAAAAGGACAGATTAAACTCTGTCCTTTTTTGCGTCTATCGATCCAAAATAAGATCATAAACTTTCTTCGCACCAGGCTTATTAAGCAACTTCAATTGTTTACCAAAAAATGTCTTTATGTAGGTGTCAATACTATCTTTAGATGACTCAAGGCCATTTGCACACCACTTCTCGATTCTCGTTGGCAAATCATAGTCTTTAGTATCCTTATGCAGCAGCATCGCCAATATTCTTCCAGTTTCAGTGACATACACCTTGTCATCGTCAGCTGTCTCGATCAAGCCCAAGTCAGACAGCAACAGAATTAGCGACCAGCGTGATGCTACACTTCCGAATTTATCTGATACTGGATACTTGCCTGTACCTTTCCATTCTGACATTGCTGCAAGTAGCTGGTGGTGTGTCTTAGGCTTTTCTAATTCAAGTAGGTAATGAAAAAGCTGAAGAGAATACTTTGATAGATGCAAACCTATGTGATTTTTACATCCGGCATACGTTAAAGTTAAGCCTAGTATGGCTATTGAGTTCAGATTCCAGTTCCAATCGAAGTACCTTTTAACT
>Ga0172380_10007450_pt1 | contig 12288 bp, 18 predicted proteins | sample Leawe162metaG_FD_119747 | JGI IMG/M metagenome (GOLD analysis project Ga0172380, IMG submission 119747) | Leachate microbial communities from a municipal landfill in Southern Ontario, Canada - Leachate well 162 metaG | ecosystem: Engineered > Solid waste > Landfill > Unclassified | place...
AAAAGATTGTGATAGGGGAGTCGCTTGATCTCTCGGGTGTAGCCAATGAGATTCAGAAAGATATTTTAATTTTTAAAGAAAAATTAGAACAGGAGACTGGTCTTGTTGTGGTTTTTGAGCGAGAATTTTTTACCACGTGGGAGGCGAAGAGAATTATTGACGAGAAACAGAATGATAAACAGACCGATGCTCGAGCGGCCGCTCTCATTCTGAAATCATTTTTAGATAAAGATACTAGTAAAAATTCTTAATCTCTGTATCTTTTTGTAGATTTGCTTTGCTTTTTCTATTATAATTAGGGGAATGAAGCAGGATCTTTTTCTTAAATTTTTTCCGGTACCTAAATTTTTACTACAACCAGCTATTGGTTTAGATATTTCTGATCGCTCACTTAAATTTTTAGAGTTGCTTAGAGATGATGACAACTTTAAACTTGGTCGCTTTGGCGAGATCGATGTCCCGGTTGGTGTCATGGAGGAAGGGGAACTCAAGAGACCAGAGGACTTCCGCAAGATACTCTTAGATTTAAAATCAAAATATCATTTTTCTAACTTCTTTATTTCTTTGCCTGATGATAATTCTTATACCTTCCGTATTGATTTGCCAACTTTAAAATCAGAGGATATATATAGTGCTATCGAATTGCAAATTGAGGAGCATGTCCCGTTGCCAGCTCCAGAAGTTGTCTTTGATTATGAGGTTCTTGGTCGGAAGGAAAAGGGTGATGGCCTCTCTGTTGGGGTAATGACTTTTCCTCGTAAAATGATTGAGAGTTACCAAGATATTTTTACTTCGGTCGATCTTAATTTATTGGCTATTGAGACTCAGGGTGGGGCTCTGACGCGAGCCCTTTATGAAACAGAAAAAAAATCTAATACCGTAATTGTTGATATCGGTCGTAATCACACGGGAATATTCTGGATTCAAGGGGGAGTTGTTGTCCGCACCGCTTCTGCTCCTGTGGGAGGGATGGCCATTACTCATAATTTGCAAAAGTCTCTGAACATTGATTTAGAAGAGGCAGAGAAGATCAAGATAACTCAAGGACTTCTGAGGTCCGAAGCCAATCAGCCCGCTTTTGAAGCGATGATTCCTGTCGTCTCGGCTATCCGTGATGAGATTGCGCGTCATACTTCCTTCTGGTTTGGGCAAGATGACAACAAGGAAGCAAAATTAGAAGAAGTTATTTTAACTGGGGGGCAGTCTTCTCTTCCTGGTTTTGCTGAGTATCTTAGTAACCATATAGATTGCCCCGTTAATATTGGTAATCCTTGGGCTAAAGTTTTTCCCTCTCATCAGGCGGTGGGGGGTGGTCTACCTTTCAATCAAGCATTGCGCTATGTGACAGCCATTGGTTTGGCTCTCCGTAATTTTATTTAGATGATTCATATGGCAAATTTACTAACAATTGAAGCTAAGAAAAAAAAATCTCGGACTAGGCGATTACGTCAATTAATCGTAATTTTTGGTTTACTCGGAAGTCTATTCTTAATCGCTTTCATCTTCAATCTCGCTTTGTGGCTGAATTTTAATATTCAGAAAGGATCTATAACTTTAGAATCGGTTCTTGGAGACAAGTCGACTTTGGGAGTAGAAGAGTCTCAGCAAGCAAAAGATAAAATCACTCAACTCGCTAAATGGTGGCCAGAATCTGATTGGTCAACAGCCATTGTTAAAATTGGGGAGTATCAACCTCAGACAATAAAGATCCAGCAGATTGCTGGAGTCTATTCTGATAAAGATAAGTCGATGAAAATGATGTTAAGCGGTGAGACAACTAGCCGTCAGGATTTAGTAAAATTTACTGAAGAGCTTAAGCAAGATAATTTTTTCAGTTCGGTTGAGCTACCTATTGAGAGCTTGCTTGTTGGTAGTAATGGTCAGTTTAGCCTTAGTTTGGGTTTAAAAAATAATGATTAAAAATCGTTTAGGACAATTAACAATCACTTCTGGTTTAATAAGCTTTATTATTATTGCTTTGTGGGCTTCTCTTTTTTATATTATTAAACAAGACAAAGAGTTTGTTTTTAATGCTGGCCAGAGTTCACAAATGAATACTGTTCAAGCTAACGAAAATTTCTCTCTTAGCCAAGACAAATTAGACAAACTTAACCAATATTTTCTCAATGATAAGATGATTGTTCAGTTTATCGAAGAGTTGGAGAATACAAGTAAGCAAGCTGGGGTTAAGTTGGTAATTGGTCAGCCTGATGACAAGACAACCGAGCTTAAGTTGAACTTATCAACTTTGGGAACTTTTACCCAGACAATGAAGTTTCTTCAGAGCCTAGAAAACTTACCATATGCCAGCAAGGTTGAGCGTGTCGAACTGAGAAAAGGGGAGCCTCTGTGGCAAAGTGTCTTTATCCTAAGAGTTCTAAAAGATAAAAAATAATGTTTAAGTGGTTTAAAAAAATTAATTTGTCTGATCCCTCAACCTTTTGGCGTTACGTCGTTGTTGCTTTCGGGGTAGGTTTGGTTGTTGTCTTTGTGGGCCAGACTATTTTTCTCTTTGTTATGAGCGAGGTCAGTCTTGACGAGTCCCTATCTTTATCTGAAGAGGCTTTGTCTAATGACCTAGACCCCCAAATTGTTTCTCAATTAATTGGTGAGCTTACCAATCGTCCTAATCGGTTGGCTGATGTCCTGGCGACGACAACCACTTTTGTTGACCCTAGCCTATAATTTTTTGGTGCCCTCAGTAGGAATCGAACCTACATCAGCGGCTTAGAAGTCCGCAGTTTTATCCATTAAACTATGAGGGCTTTTTTGTTTTCCCAAAACAATTGTATTGTTTGTAGGATTTTTTTCTGTGACAATTAGCACACCTTATTTCACATTTGTTAATTTCGGCTAAAATTGAATCCCATGAATAATGCCCAGATAACATTTTTGCGATGGTTTTAAATTTGTTTTTGGGGTCTGTATGGTCAAATTCTAATACGATAGGGTCATTCTCTCCACAATCAAGGCAGGATTTAGAAGAAAGAAATTCTAGTAGTTTTTCTCTGACCCTTATTCGATGATTCTTTTGGGCTTTGTATAAGTCCTCTTTCCTTTTGTAGGGCATATAGGGATTATACCACAAAGCTCTAACCTTATACACAACCTAGTTTATTTCTGTAACTATCTGGGTATTTTGCTATCGTTTTCAGGCCATTTGGTAATATAACAAAAAAACTTAATTTTATCCAGGAGGAGAATGCCAGGATGAGATATTTTTATTAGTAAAAAGAAACAAAACGTGTTATAAAAGAGGGTGTTTGGGCGTTTAGCTCAGTTGGTTAGAGCGTCTCGTTTACACCGAGAAGGCCAGGGGTTCGAATCCCTTAACGCCCACCTTGATAGAAGATCCTAAAATTATTTATGAAGATGATAATATTTCGGTAATAAATAAGCCGGCTGGTTTGGCGATGCATGGCGATGGCTTCAATCACGACCGGACTTTAGTGGATTGGATCCTTGAGAAATATCCCGAGACCCGTGAAGTGGGCGAATCAATGTTCACTCAGAAAGGAGAGGAGATAAAGAAGCCAGCCATTATTCATCGACTAGATAAAGAGACCAGCGGGGTTATAGTCTTGGCCAAGAATCAAGGAACTTTTCTCTTTATCAAAAAACAATTCCAAGATCACGAAGTTAAGAAAATTTATCGGGCAATTTTGTCAGGTAATGTCAGTCTATCTATTGGGGAGGAGAAGGTCTTAGACTGGCCCATAGGTCGGAGCAAGGCTGATCCTCGTCTGCGAGTCGCGCGCGCTCATGGCAAGGGGAAATTAAGGGAGGCTTCGACAACCTTCCGTCTTTTAGAAAATATTTGTACTAATTATGCCTATGTAGAAGCCGAACCTCAAAGTGGTCGCACACATCAACTCCGTGCCCATTTCAAATCTTATAGCCACCCCATAATTGGTGACAGTTTGTATAATCCCAAGGATAATGGTGACGGAGCCATCGGACGAACAGCCCTGCACGCTTACGAGATAACTATTAAGCTCATAGGAGGAGAGGAGAGGACTTTTGTCGCGCCTTTGCCTCCTGATTTTACCCAGGCGCTTGAAAAACTAAAAGCTTCGTGTTAAACTACTTCGCGTTATGGCACAAATGACACAATTCACAATTTCTCCCGTCGATATGGCCAAACGCCAGAAACTTGGTATCAAGCCAGGTTGTACTGTCAAGGTTTGGCAGAAGGTTCCCGATAAGGGAGGTAAGTTTCGTCTACAGGCTTACGAAGGCTTGGTTATTGCTTGTAAACATGGCACTGAAGCGGGCGCTACTTTTACTGTTCGTCGTGTGGCTTCGGGTGTGGGGATGGAAAAGATCTTTCCTCTCTACTCACCAATGATTGATAATATCGAGGTTCTGCGCGAAGTTAAGGTTCGTCGTTCTAAGTTGTATTATATCCGTGAGAAAGCTGCTCGTGAGATCCGTCGCCGAATGCGCAAAATCATCCCTGGTCGCAAAGAAGATGATGAACTTGTCGAGATGGTGACAGAAGGAGTAGAACTAGAGCCAGCCGTTGAAGAAGCTGAAGAAATTACCTCAATCCCAGAAACAACTCCAGAGATCCAAGAGGAAAACACTCCCGAAGAAGTAAAAAAAGAGGAGCTTGAAATAAAAGAATAAACAAAAGACAAAACCGGCCGTTGACTAAAGTCAACGGCCGGTTTTTCTGTGCGCGGGAGAGGATTTGAACCTCCACACCATTGCTGGCTCTACCACCTCAAGGTAGCGCGTCTACCAATTTCGCCACCCGCGCGCAAATTCTACTTATCTTGATAATCGTAGAATTTAGCGTCCCGCCGTAGCCTTATGCGAAGGCGGGACAATAAGTATATTAAGGCAAAAGTAGTTATTTGGCAAACTTTAAGTTGACAAAGATATTGTATATGCTATAATTAGGGTAGAAAGGAGGTGCTCTTATGATTGAAGTAAAAGTGTCTTTGCTTGACGATGACCAGGGCTACTCTTTGGAGTCGATTATTGTCCCAATAGCTACAGAGGCTTCAGTCAGGCACCTTGAGAAATTGGGGCGGTCGGGAGCTGAGGCTTCGATTTGTGGGCATGTCCGGCGAGGTCACCCAGACTTCGATAACAGATATCCGGATGCTCGTTGGGTCGTATCCTGGCCCAAAGGGGGTCCCTATGCGTAGGTTAGTTAGTAGGCGGGTTGTTAGCAGTAACAGTAACCCGCCTTTTATTTTTCCTTTTTTTGTGGTAAAAATAGGTGATGCTCTACACAGGAAAAGGGGATGATGGCAAGACGAATCTCTTCCATTGTGACCAACGTTTGTCTAAGAGTTCGCTCGTGGCCGAGGCTCTCGGCTCGCTTGACGAGCTAAATTCTTTTCTTGGTTGGTGTAAAGTTAAGGCTCCAGATTTCGCCCCCAAACTTGAGAAAGTGCAAAATAAACTTTTTGTCATTCAGGCAGAAATGGCGGGGGCGGAGAAGTTTGTTACTGAGAGCGATGTTAGTGAGTTAGAGGCTTGGATTGGGGAGATTGAGAAAACTTTGCCCCCGATAAAAAGCTTCATTGTCTCTGGAGGCAGTGAGTTATCGGCAATGTTAGATTACGCCCGAACTCTGGCTCGTAAAGTAGAACGAAGAGTAGTTGCGATAAAAGAGTCCAGAGAGGTTGATCTTAAGCCCGAGACCCTCGCTTATCTCAATCGTCTTTCGTCTTTTCTCTACGCCTTAGCGAGACAAGCTAATAAAGAGGAGGGAATAGAAGAATCTGGCCCGAAGTACAATTAAATATATATGGTGCCTATGGTGTAGTGGTAGCACAGTTCCCTGTGGAGGAATTAGCTCGAGTTCAAATCTCGATAGGCACCCAAATGACCCGTAAAAAAACTGGCAAGAATTTGCCAGTTTTTTTACGGCTTGTCATTTGGAGTGTGCTGGGAGGAAAGCCTTTTCCGAGCAGTGCAACCCGAGCTGGTGACTATATTTTTGGAGTGTGCCCGCATGGGTGCACCCCAATCAAACCCCTTGACAAGAAATAGTTATGGGTATATACTCATAATATAAACAAAAGGTCGTATTATTTATTTCTAAAAAATAAAAATTATGCCTAGATTAGATGGAACAGGCCCTCAGGGTCAAGGACCAAGAACTGGTCGAGGAATGGGCAATTGTCAGGGTTGTGCTTATTGCCCGTTCACTAATGCGACTAAAGAGGAAAGAATCAATTTTCTCAAGGAAGAGGTCGCAAAATTAGAAAAGGAGTAACTATCTTTTCCACAAATAAAATCGCCCTTTGTGGGTGATTTTATTTGTGAGATAATAAAAGTATGCCAAGACCAAGATTATGTCGTTGTGTAAAATTTAATCCAAGTGCTAAGTATTTTAAACCGCAAGGAATACCGCTTAGAGATTTGGAGGAAGTAGAACTAACCTTAGAAGAGTTGGAGGCTTTGCGCTTGAAGAATATTGAGGACTTAGATCAGGTGGAGGCAGCTAGTAAGATGAAGACTTCGCAGAGCACTTTCCAAAGAATCTTAACCTCAGCTTATAAGAAGATGACTGAGGCCTTGGTAGAGGGGAAGGCAATCAAGATAAACGAATAAATTATTAGCAGTTAATTTTTAATATTATGAAAGAGTTAATTATTTCACAATTTATCATTCTTCTTCTCGGGACCGTCTTTGCTTGGGGTAATTTTATCTACGAATTCTATGGCTGGCTTAAGATAGGGAGTTGTCAGACAGGTTGTGCGGTTGGGGCGACTAACCCATTCCTAACACCGTGTTTTTATGGTGCCTTATTTTTTACTATCGCCTTTGTCTTGAGTGTAGTTATCCTTAAGAAATTTGGAATATAATAATGCTTACTAATATTATTTTACTTATAATTTCTTTTGTCGCCTTGGGGGTTACGGCTGATTTGGCGGTACGGAATATTAAATATTTAGGTGTAGCCTTGAAGATGAGGCTCTTTGTCTTCGGCATTATTCTTGGTTTTATTACCACTCTGCCAGAATTATCTCTGGGACTTAATGCTCTCATTGAGGAAGCTCCGTCTCTGCCTATCGGCAACCTCTTGGGTGGTGTAATGGTTATCTTGGGTCTAGTTCTTGGGGTCAGTTTAATTCTTAATCGAAAAATTATAACGGATGGCCGGCTGATGAAGTTGATCCCTACTTCGCTTGTTATTTTTTCCCCAATTCTTCTTGGTTTCGATGGGCGCTATGACTTTCAAGACGGACTTCTTATGGTTTCTTTTTATTTTGGCTTGATACTCTATTTGTATTACTCGAACCATACAAGAAAAAAAAGCGCTATTTCTTTGCCTCATAATCGACAGGGGATCGCTCAGGTCATATTCCTCGCTTTACTTGGAATAGTCGGTATTTTGATTTCTTCTCATTGGGTCGTAAAAATTACTTTAGACTTGCTAAATCAGACTCCAATTAGTCGTTTGGTTATTGGTTTAATTGTTTTCTCTTTAGGAACGAATCTCCCCGAGATCAGTATTACCTTTGTCTCTTGGCGGAAGAAAGCGTCAGAACTTTCCTTAAGTCATCTTCTTAGCTCGGCTTTTTCTAATGTTTTAATTCTGGGTATTTTGGCTTCAATTCAACCTTTAATCTTCAATGTTGATCTATTCTTCTGGTCTACAGCGATTTTTCTCGGGTTGATTTTGGTGATGTTTACTTACTTCTATCATAGCGAGAAGAAAATGGACCGCCAAGAAGGCTTTATCTTGTTGGCTACTTATCTTCTTTTTGTTCTTGTTAACTTTTGGCTTTTATAGAGTAAACGGCGTAACTCGAAAGTTCGAGTTACGCCGTAAGTTCTAAGTTCTCTTCCAACTCTTGGCTGGTGGAGAGAAGGGGATAGTCTTTCCCCAGTCAATTTCGTCCTCGGTAATTGAGATATTGAGCAATACTACCCAGTAACCTTTGTCACAATTCTCAAACTTGTTAAGTCTAACAAAGATCCCTTGGTGGCATTGTTCAATTCTTAATTCGTGAGTTGGGCGATATTTTATCGAGTTTACCCCAATCCCTAGATTGAGTCTGACAAAGAGAGAATCATTCTTAATCTGGTGCTCATAACAGCAGATTGCCCCATTCTTTTTGTTAAGAAGAACAATTGACCTTACCACACCTTCACCTCCGACCTCCTCTAAACGATCATTGAGATAGGTTATAATTCTATCACGTTTGTTTTTCTGAGCTGGGGTCTCACGCCCGGTAGACTTTACTAGCCCCGAAAGTCTTTCCAAAAGACTATTTTTTTTGGTGATTTTCAATTAGACCACCTCCTTTCTATCTTCAGCCTAGCACATTAATTAATTCTGTAAATGACATCCTTTCTCTCAACGATAATTGACCACTTGTTTAGTTTGGCATAACGATATAATTTTTCGTTGGGATTAAAGCAGACAGGCTTGGCTACAAGCTCGAGCATTGAGATATCGCTCTCGGTGTCACCAACCCCAATAGATCCTTCGAGAGTTAAGTTTTCTTTCTCGACAGCGCGCCTAATGATGTTCGCTTTGTTGGCAATGAGGTGTTCGTCGACGACCTGGCCAGTAAATTTGTCGCCAGGGCCAAGCTCGTAGAAGCGTCCATAGACTTTATCGAAGCCGAGCTCTTGGCAGAAGCTATCTAGGGCACCCTTGGGGGAGTGGGAGATAGCGAGCAGGTAATAACCACGTTGCTTGAGTGAACGGACAAGCTCACGGGTATAGCGATATGTATGATTCTTTTGGCCAGCGACAATCTTCTCTACTATCTTGGCGAAGTCGCCATAGTAGACTCCCTTAATATTTTTATTGAAACTTTCGACAACGGCCATAATATATTTGTCATAACCATCTACGCGGTCAAGCCATCTCTGCCAAGGTATCTCATAAGTATCACGAGCAGTAGGGGGGAAGAAACCATCTTCGATAAGAGCTTCTGTCAATTCGATAAGCAAACTAGAACGGAAGATGGTCCCGTCAATGTCGAAGACGGCAAATTTTTTTGGCTGTTCACTCATAGTGTGAATAATAACATATTTTGCTATAATAATGACGTGAGACAAAAAGTAGAAAAATGGCTTAAGAAAAACGTAATCTATCTTGTCTATGCTCAAGTTTGGGCTGGTTTTTTTGGTAGCCTATATTTTAGCGAGATTCTTAATTTGCCCCCCTGTGTCCTCTGTACCGTCCAGCGCTTGCTGTTATACCCTCTAATTATTGTCCTTACTGTGGGTATTTGGCGTCGTGACGAAGACTTGCCTTGGTATGTCTTACCCTTCTCGATCTTGGGGATTATTGTTGCTGTTTATCATAACCTAATTTATTATCATATTATCCCAGAGTCATTAACCCCTTGTACCGTCCAGTTGCCTTGTACGGTAAAAGATTTTACATTGTGGGGCTTTATCTCAATCCCGACCATGTCCCTTGTCGCCTTTATCCTTATTACTATTGGGATTATCCTCCACGATCGCCTTCGCGCCTATCGTGATTGCTAGTAAAATTTTTAGTGTTATTATAATAATTATGATAGAAAAGTTCATTAACGATAATCTAAAAAAAGCCAAATTTAAAAAATTGGCTGACGGCACTTATTTTGGTCAGATCTCGGGTCGGCCGGGGGTTTGGGCTAACGCCAAGAGTTTGACCGCTTGTCGTCAGGAATTAGCCGAAGTTCTCGAAGACTGGTTTCTCGTCAAGGTTCAGAGTCGAGAAAAAATTCCTGGTTTTAATCTTCGTATTGGCTCGCGCGTTTGCGCTTAGTATGTTAAAAAATCTCTCTTGGCGTCAACTCGTCCGTAGTTTAAGCCGACTCGGTTTTACTGGTCCTTTTTCTGGCGGGAGACATTCATTTATGATTAAGGGAGATCTCAAACTCCATATTCCCAACCCACATCGTGGCGATATTTCTAAAGAATTGATTCGGGAAATTCTGCGTCAAGCGGGGATAAGCCTAAAGGATTGGGATAGTCTACGGTAATGGAGGCGAGACCTCCATTTGCCCTTATTTTAAGCCATATTTCCCCCACGAGGCTAAGCCTTGTGGAACAGTGTCTCTTGCTATTGACATAAGAGTAATTTGGGTGTATAATTAAAAAGAATTGAACATTGAGTCTAATACCAAAACCTGAGCAGGCTACATGGTTAGCAAGCTCACAAACAGAAAGGAACATGCTATGAATAGCGAGTTCGTGTTAAGTCAGGGAGCAGGCCAGAAGTTGGAGTTTGCCGTTGTTCGTAATGATGGCACATCGGAGGATATAGATTATCTCTCCACTGGCGAAAATTTCCGCGCAGTCACACTTTTGCGGACAGGGAAAGCGAAGCTCGCCCTTGTCACCGAAACGGGTAATGGGGAACTTGTTATCTCGACAGCCCCAACGCCCATCGCGTGGACTCTTGACGATGAAGGCAACATCCACTTCACAGTCACCAGCAATGGTCTGACCCGTGAACAGTGGGAGGAGCACCTCAAGCGTCGTGGCTTCCGTCTTGGCGATTGGACGCGTAATGTGTTCCGTCGTGCGAGTGATTCTCCGACCAATGGTGTTACCTACCATGTCGTAGTGCGTCCAGGTAAGAAGATTAAGGATAGCGACCGCATCACGAAGAAGATTCGCTCCGACGCCAGCAAGAAAGGTTGGCTCAAACCTCATTGGGAGGTTGCTTGCCTGATCCGCGACACGTTCACCGACGAACAGTTAGAACAGATGGACTTGTGGTATATCGTCACGATGCACGAACCCATCAAGGATTCCGGTGGCGACCCGCGCTTGCTCAACTCGAACCGCTTCGATGGTGGCCAGTGGCTCATTGCCGACTTTGTCAGGCCTGGCAGCGAGTGGGACGGCGATGGTGGCTTCGCGTTCGTTGTCCCGCAAGTTAGTGCTCAGGTCTAGGTTACTTAGGATTTTTTGGTCCTTTGACCTTGGCCCTCAGTTCTTGACTCCAGGTTTGCTTCGGCAGACTTGGAGCCTTTTTTTTGTTTATGATAAAATAAATATGGCGGTAGGTGAATATTAGCAAAAGGTTACGGCTTTTTGCCACCGAACCTAGTATCCATACGTCGAGAATATTTTTGACTAAGGTTTAAGATAGTGTGATGTATGTAGACACTTCATAAAAAATGAAGATACTTGGCACGAGATTTTAAGGCATTAACCCAGTAGGTCATTCTGTTGAATGAGATGCCGGATTCAATGCAATCCTGAGAGTATTCGAGGGGTGGTGGCACAGACGATATCTCGTGCGATTCCGATGGCGACCCGAACTTGCTCAACTCGAACCGCAACGATGATGGCCAGTGGCTCAATGCCAACTATGACAGGCCTGACAACAAGTGGAACGACAATGGTGGCTTCGCGTTCGTTGTCCCGCAAATCTTTTCATTTCCCCACTTGAATAAGTTTTCTAGTGGGGTTTTGTTTTTTCTCCAATTTTCGTTAGTTGCCCGTTCCACCCACCAAGCATTTTGCCAATTTCTTCTAATTTTAAAGAGATGGCCAAATATTTTTTATTATCCAAAGACTTAGTTTCCCATAGAAGCAACAACAAAATTTTAATCGTATCCATCTTCCTTATTGCCAATCTCACATAAGGGGCTTTGTCGGTAGGGGATAAAAAAGAAGCGCTCGCGACGGCCTCGATTGTTTCAATAAATAAATTATCAACTCTTAAACCCAGAGAAAATCTCTCGGCTTTAGGCAAAACTTGGTGATATTGGTGCCATAGAAGATAGGCTGACTTTAGATACTGTAAAAGTGGTAGTAATTTGAGCAGGGGGGGGGTATTATTGGTGAGGTGGGAAAAATTGTTTTCGATCATAAATATGAGGATATCATCTCGCTTGATAATTTACTAGGCGCTTGGCGAGAATTCACGAGAAACAAAAAATCTAAAAAAGATGTCCAAGAATTTGAGTTAAACTTAATGAGTAATATTATTTCTTTGCATCTCGACCTCCAAACCAAAACCTACACCCATGGCCCCTATCAAGCCTTCAAAATCTCTGACCCCAAACCCCGAGATATTCACAAAGCTCTCGTTCGGGACCGTCTGCTTCATCACGCTATCTACCGCATTCTCTACCATCACTTCAATTCTAAATTTGTTTTTGATTCATATTCGTGTCGATTGAACAAGGGGACACACAAGGCCATCTTACGCTTTCATAAATTTGGTCGGCAAGTCTCGCGCAATAACAAGAGAACTTGTTGGGTCTTGAAATGTGACGTGCGAAAGTTCTTTGCCTCTATCAACCACGAAGTTTTAATTAAGATCTTAAAGAAACACGAACACGACCCTGACATTAT
>Ga0172380_10007451_pt1 | contig 12288 bp, 19 predicted proteins | sample Leawe162metaG_FD_119747 | JGI IMG/M metagenome (GOLD analysis project Ga0172380, IMG submission 119747) | Leachate microbial communities from a municipal landfill in Southern Ontario, Canada - Leachate well 162 metaG | ecosystem: Engineered > Solid waste > Landfill > Unclassified | place...
ATGGATGGGCTAAACTAAAGTATTTTGTAGTCGCTTAATGAGTATTTCTACATCTTGTTTCTCGTATATAGAGAATAACTGTTCATCATCAAACAATCCTTCTCTACCCGTAAACTCGAAATCAACAGGTAGACTCTCTCCTGATTCCATGCGTTCAAGTATTTCAACATACTCATCACTATTATCATGTGATACAGCACCGATAAGGCTTGACACAACGAAATCAGTTGAACCGTCATTTGGTTCACTATCTTTTATATACAAACCTCTGAAAATGCACGGTTCATAGTAAGAGAAAAGTGTTCCTGCTGGAGACTCCATTAGTTGTTTTCTTGTGATTATTTTCATACACCTCATCATTCCCTGCGGTAATCCGCATTAGGGGGTAACCTGTTCAAGTTTTGCATTTGGTGGCTTAATAAAATGACCTTTTTTATCTCGGAACACTGTAGACATGGTAACTTCCATGTGATTGAGGATGATAGTAATCATCTGATCCTTCATTTTATAAAACAGACCAAAATTACCAGCTAATTCGTCTGTAAATTTTTTCACTATTTCTTCAGAACCTTCAGCCTTTAAATCCAGCATTACTTCTCCGTTGATTGTGAGCTTAAAAGATTTCTCTTCCATACAAATACATTAGTGAATAGTTACTTGGATGATTTTAAATTTCCTTTCAAACCAGCCAGTTCGGTTCTTCTCTTTAAAAAATTCTAGGGCAGGAAGTGCCATTTCTTTTTCATGGTATATCTGGATTTGTTGTCTGAAAATAACTATTTCTTTATTCTCATCTACAATCGCCCAGGCTTTAGTTCCTTTCGTGCTATCTGTTAAGGCGTTTATTAAACTACGATTATGTAGGCAACTTTCACACAATATGGGTGAACCAGCTTTTTTAGAACATTCTTTGCACTCTTTAAATTCTTTCATACCACTCAATTAAAGACTTAGCCGAATCAATATGCCCTAGAAGAAGTTGAAGGGCTTCCATACGTTCTATGGTGGTTAAACCCATTGTTTTACCTAATAGGTCGGCACTTTTTATTAGACCTTCAAGCCACTCTACGGGGACTTCTACAGTTTTTTTAAAACATTCACATTTTTTGTTTCTATGAGAGAAAAGTTCTTCATGTTTTCTCATATCAATTCTTCTTATCTCTAGCCTGCATCATAGCGTCAGCGTAGATATAAGCAGCTTCTGAAAAATTGAATGGATCTCCAGTCCGTTCACTATTCGCCAACATCCCCGTCAACGCTGCGTAAGCAAATTTATCCCTGAGTGATTCAAACCTTTCAGCAGGACAACAGGTAACATTGCATTCTTTCTTGCTATACGCTTCTGGTGGGTTGTGACATTTACATGGACACATACTCATAAAGTTAATTTAATCTCACAACTGGGGGCAAGGTTTGACTTGCAGACACCGCAAATTTCATTTATATGGTGTATTTACTCGTTGCCTTCGGTACCAGATTTTGGCCTTAGACACCCTCTCACTGGCTTCATACCGCAACGTTTTTGCATGAGCTCACTGTCAGCCACCCCATGTGTGAAATTGAATTGTATTGGTGGCATGAGCAGACAATCAGAGCACCGAACTGCCCTCTTGGTAGTTTGAGCCGTCAAGAGAAAGTTTTCTCTGATTGCCAGTTTATACCACCAAATTGAATTGGTGGCGTGTTAAGGGACACGCCTAAACCCCTACGGTCCGCGGTTCATCTTGCAGATGACGCACTCGTAGATTCTTCTACCATACACCGCCCTGACGAAGAGGTGTAGACGGACTTGGTTACACCCGTAACACCATTGGGACATTACTCACTCCAATCTCCCGCATTGAGCGGGTACTTCGATAGTCCGTAGACGAGGAAGGGTAAGACAATGAGGAAGATGAGCAGCTCTTTGAGCTTGGTGGCTTTCGATTTCTGTTCGTTCATTTCCCCTCCAATCAATCCACAGGATGGACTGAGGTAGAGGGGGAAGCCTCTACTGTTTTCCTTCTTCTTCAGCAATTTCTTCTTTAGCTTTTTCTACCAAAGCTACTTTGTTCGCTTGGAACAGGATGGTTTGCATCGCTTCTTCACCAAATGGGCTTAATGTAAGGTCTTCTCTCAAATAACCTGCTTTAATGAGTGTTTTTGTGTCTGCATCCAAGAGGAGTTTTGATAATGATTTCATAATAGGTTTAATAATTTGATGAATAATAGAATTTTCTGATTGATCTGAGTCCTTTGACTCAACCCTTTCTATCTTTAAAATTTTTAGGCTATCAATGTCTCGGTCACCTTTGTTGGAAATATACCAGCCATATTTGTATTTTCCGCTGATTGAATCCCATCCTGTACCGTTTATTTTCTTCTCAAATGAGAGTCGTCCTCCATTCCATAAAGCCTCTTGAACAAGAATTGTGCTACTACCTGAGATAAGCGAATATATGTAAATTGGCTTATCTACATTCATTTGAAGCAAGGTGTATACTTCTGAGCGCGACAGTAAATCTTCATCTGTGTATGCCATAGTTCTAAGTGTTCTTAAGGGTATCTATCGTTGACTTAAGTTCCGCAATTTCTTCCTCTAGGGTGAACTTCTCACCATCTAGTGTGACTTTGTCCGCCTCCAAATTATCGATTGTCTCCCGTGCTTCACACACGGGACAGAACCGAGTTGTGTATGCTATAGGGCGATGCCCTGACTCACAAACTTCCATAAGTTTTAAGTTAAAACCAGTGACTTAATTATGTTGTTACTATACAGTATAATAATACTCTTGTCAAGACCCCTTATCCACATGTTGCTCACTGAGCAGGTAGTGGGCTTGGCACGTTGGACAAGACACATAGTACCGACGTTCTTCTAGGCTTATCCAGGCACTTGGGTTCTTACAGTAACGACATTTGAGATTCTTTCCCACTGTTGACCTTGGGATTATCCGCGACACGTGCTCCATCTCCGCAGGGACATCGAACGAGTTTGTAGTTCCAGTATTCATCGGCTCCATAGAATTTTTTAGTAAGAGTTACATCACAAAGTTCAACATGATCTTTATGTTTGAACCAGAGGTTTTTTAGTTGATAGTGCTTTTCGGGCTTCGGCTGAAACATAGAACAAGTTTGGTGCGAATTTACCGCTCTTCAGGTACATGTAGTAGTTCGTGATAGTTCCAGTGTATCCGTGACGATTCTTCACGATTTTAATGGTCACTGGTACGTATTCCTCATCAGGGAGTTCATCTTCTTTTTTACGCTCAAGACGGATCGCGAGATCAGCTACGGCTTCAAGAGCACCTGTCCCTTTGAACCCTGCACCTGCACCGTTTCCCTTCTGACTTTCGTTTGAAATCTGCGAGACAAGCATGATCGAGATTTTAAGCTCACGGGCTAGAGCCTGAAGGTCTGTTGCTACTTTCGTAACGAGTTGGTATTCCGTCATTCGTTGGTCAGTCGTGATGTTCTGCACATAGTCCACAAGTACCACCTGCACCTTATGCGCTGCAACATCTCGACGAATGGCCATTTTGATCTTTTCGATGTCGAAGTAATTTGTGTGGACAAAGAACGTGTTGTTCTCTAAGAGAATTTTACCATCAAGCACGTTTGCTTGTTCTTGTGGGTTTAGGTTTCCCTTAATCACTTTTGCTGCGGTCATGTTGTGACGAATACCGATGATACGCGCTACGGTATCGACACGACTCATTTCAAGGGAAATGATCGAGACTGGTATGTTCGTGGTGAGGAGGTGGTGGACGATGTTCAACGTGAACTGTGTTTTACCTGTAGAAGTCCAGGCACCTACTACCCAAATGTGTCCAGGTCTTAGGCCATCAATTTCATCGTCAATCTTCTCAAATCCAGATGGGATACCGATGTACTTTTTTCCGCTCTTGTACTTAGCTTGAAACTCTTCTTGGCTTGCAGTGAGTTCGGTCACGATACTCGCCCCATCGTTCTTGTCTTGATCGTGAAGGAGGTCGATCTTTTGGGTATCAGCAAGAATGGTTTTGACATCGTCTTGCTGTATCGCTGCTCGTTTGAAGCTTTTTTCAAGCATCTCCATGAGCTTGCGGCGATCTGAGTTCTCTCGGACGATACCAGCCCACTGTTTTACATGATGTTCGTTTGGAAGGATGACTTCGTTTGTGATCTTGGTGAGTTTTGTTGAGGCTTCTTTGACCGTTCCCTTGATGTCTTCGTGGACTGAAACGATGTTGATGTGGTCTCCGTTCTTCGTCTTTTTCCAAACACTCAAGGCTATTTGTTGATACACGGGGTCGTAGAAGTCGGAAGGTTCAAGGAGGTCTGTGATGGCATGAATCAGGTTCGGGAACATGATTAACGCCCCTACCACGGCTTCCTCAGCTTGTGGGCTGTGAGGAACAACAATGTTTTCCATCATAGGATTCTACGGTCAGAAATATCTACGGTTTTAGTGTCTTTCTTTTGGCCAGCTATCCACTTATCAATCATCGGCATGTTCTTGTGGAGAGTGTGCGGGGTGAAGGAGAGGGAGTTGCTTTCAAAATACCCCGTAGAACGCTCTATAAACGCCATGGCTGCGTCTGCATCTCCGTCATGGTACTTGAGTATAGCCGCGAGAGGTTTAGACCATGGAGAGGCGTCGAATGTGCCTTTGATCTCGATCTCTGCACACTCTGCGAACTTGCGGACGAGCATCGCCATCGTGGCGCGGCCATATTTACTTTTTCCTTTTGGTTTACCATCAAGCGGCTCGTAAGTAAGTTCGTCCATAGGAAATGTTTCTTTACCAATTTTAATAAATGCTGGAGTGGCTTTAGCCACTGTATTATTACCTAACCTATCCTTACCTAACCTATCCTGTGTATCCAGTTGGTATACATTTGGTATACCAAGCTCGTATTTGCCCAAATATTTACTAGGTGTGTATCGGTCAGACCGTAGATAATTATTTTCTTTCCAATCAAGAATAACCAATACGTTATCATCAAAAACTTTAACAAATCCATTAGCCTGTAAGACAAGCAAATCCTGTTCCGTGGAGCCACTCATACGAACAATGGTGAACCACTCTGTATAGCCGTCATCATCCGCGTTCATTCCAAGGTCAAAATACAATAAGCGACTCGTTGGTGGCATTTTTAAAAATCTCCCACTATTCGTGATTGTTTTACTAAACATTCTACGCTGTGCCATACAAAAAAACTGTATTCTTCCTCCCGTGATAACCCCACCGCAAGGCGATGGCACGAGAGAAATAATACAGTTTTCTTCTGCCGTGGGTTATACACAGCTTTTCCAGTATACCACAAATTTACCAGTGGTGTACAAGACTGACCAAATTGATGATTGCAATAACCAGCAATAAGATCGTAATTTCCGTTAGTTGATTGCTATGATCTATATTCATAAAGTTTCTTCATAAGACTTATCCCCATGATCCTCACATCGACCTTTTTCATATTCACATTGTTGACGTGCAATCTGCTTACCACAGTCAAGGCAAAAATGCCTTGTTGTGTCATAAGGTTCTTGCACCTGAATTTCACCACAATATGTACATTTCATATAGATTTTATGAGTGTGCGGGCGACGAACCCCTTAGCCTGAGCCGATGGAGCCGTCAACCCGTAACCCGTTCCATCTCTCGATGGTTCATATAAAATAGCAGATAATCTGCCAGCCCGCCATGCGAAGATAGTCGCTATGGCGAGAAAGCCCACCTGACTGTATGGCTACTTACATCCGTTTACCATCCAGCTCGCGGCCACGCGCATGTCGTGAGTCTGGAATCGGAACATACTGTTTGTGTAGTCGAAATTTGCTTTGCCTATCGAAAGCATCATTCCGAACATGGCTACCAACCAGAGGCCAAGCAGTGCCATGAGCACGAGCCTAACTATGGCCTGTTTCTCTTTCTCCTGTTTCCAAAGTGTTCCTGTACCCACATACCGTAAACTATCAATTAAATGGTCTCCATTTGTCTTTGAGAACGGCATATGCTTGTGATTAAAATTATGGTATAATCTAGTTACTTCCCTCTAGGCTCATCAGTAGCTTCGTCTAGTAGGCTGGGCCACCAGTGACCTAGAGGGGCGTCGTGGTGAGTGTTGGTAACCAACTTGCTCTCACCTTGATGACTGTATTATTACACAGTATAAGCACAGTGTCAAGACCACAATGTGGATAAGTCTTTTTCTCCTACGTATGTTTGAACAAATCCTCTCTCATAATGGTGCTTTGTTTGCAATAAAAGATGGTCAACTTTTTGAGTATGTAGCTGTCATGGAAAACCTTGTGGAAGCAGAAGACGGAGTAATTCAGAGAGAACTAGCTTCATCTCTTACCGAGAAACAAAAACAAAGTTCTGAATGGTCGTTTGATCGGTTTGTATGGGTACCAGTCACTGAAGAAGTGTATGACGAAAATGCACCAGGAGAATCAGAGTTCAATGTAGTATCCCCAGGTCTTCGCCGTGAAATTCCTAACCTTCGCTAGTATGCACCCATACGGATACCTGTATTACATCGTAAAAGTAGAAGCAGTAGATGGAGATGTACGAACCGCAAACGTTTGGTACAACAAGATTACTGAGCCCATAGCAATTTACTTTATTCGTCCCTTGTATGCCCTCCTATGGGACTTTCTAGAACTCTTCGTAGAGATGCCAGAGTCAGGCCCAATGTTTCTTATCAAGGTGTCAGACGAGCAAAAGAAAGCCTTCCATGAAGCCGCAGGTGGCCCATGTGGAAATTGCAAAAACTAATTCATTCATAGATAGCAATATGGAAGAACTCTTTATAGTACAGATCACTCACATGAGTGAAGACACGGTTTTAGCACGAGCAAGGGATGGTCGTATATTCCTTGGTCGAGTTTCAGCAGTAACAGAAAGTATCTCTTGGGTAGAGATGGAGCAAATAGTTTCGAGAGTTAAGAATAAAAAAACAGGTGAATCAGAACGCTGGGACTGTTCTAAAATTCCAAGAGCAAAACAAGAGACAAGAAATCATGATGTTGTAGGGTATGTAGCAGGTAAAAGCATAGCAGGACAAGATCATGTTTATATTGGATCAAATGCAGGTGGAGAGAAGTTAGAAGAAACCGATTTAATTCCTCGTCCAGAAAATACTGGTTTCGGAAGTAAATCTTTAGTTGATTACAATAGAAAACAGACTGTGGACTGCTCATGTATGAACGCTATTTGTGACAAGGTACATTATGACCCTCAAATTATAACCAATTCACCCGAAGCTGATATTGCTGTTCGCGGTGCCTTACGAGACTGTAGTGCATTAGGGACTGGACGAGGAGTGAATACCGGTTTAGGGGGAAAGTCGTTATCAACGAAAGGTTCATTACCTGAAGCTAGTGTCGGTTTAGTCCGTGATTCATTATCGGAAGAACCTAGAGTTTGCCCAGAAGGAACACCGTGTCCTTCATGTGACGCACATTTACAAGACTGATATGCCAAAGGAGAAGAGACAACTTGGTGAAGGAGTACCTCCCAATGAACGCCCCGTAAACCGTACTAGACGTAAGAGAGGTAACCAATGGACTACTAACCCACAGCAGTTAGATTTTATTCGTTACTTCCTTGGTGACAAAACAGCTCCTACTTATGGCAATGCCTATCTCAGTGCTATAAAAGCAGGCTATGAAGAGTCCTATGCTTCCAAGATCACCTATGACATGCCCGAATGGCTACAGGCTTGGACGCGAGAAAATATCAGCGACGATGAATTAGTAGCAATTTGTGAACAAAACCTCCGTAATGACGTTTTAATGGACGTAGAACAGCCTATAGTGACTACCCTAGGTCTTATGAGAGACAAAGAAGGTAAGCTTGTTAAGATAAGAGACTCGAAGTTAATGAAGCTCAAAGCAGATCAAAGTAACTTCGCTCTCAAAGCTCTTCGCCCTAAGAAGTATGTACCTCCTACTAAGGTAGTAGGTGAAGGAGATAATGGAGAAGTCCTTCATCGTATACTCGTTGACTAACCTATGCCAGAGGTAGCCCTCCAACCAGTAAAAGATCACACCTTTAAAGAGCTTGCTAACTTCACTGACAAACAGAACCTAGCCCTAGAGACATTAAAGACATGTAAATATCTTCTCTATGGAGGCGCTGGAGGTGGGGGTAAAAGCTACTTTTTGCGTTGGGCTGCTCTATACCTTCTTATCAAGTGGTTCAAGCAAGGACACACAGGAGTACGTGTAGGTATCTTCTGTGAGGACTATCCCTCACTCCACGAACGTCAAACCTCTAAGGTTATTCGTGAGTTTCCTGAATGGTTAGGGAAATACAACAGCTCACTCAACGAATACCAATTAGGGCCAGAGTACGGTGGAGGTATCATTGCTTTCCGTAACCTCGATAAGCCTGAGAAGTATCGCAGTGCTGAGTTCGCAGCTATCCTTGTGGATGAGTTGACCATGAACCAAGAGCAAGACTTTCACGATCTACGCTTTCGTTTACGTTGGACAGGTATCACAGACACGAAGTTTATCGGTGCCACAAACCCTGGAAGTATTGGTCATGGTTGGGTAAAGCGTCGTTGGATTGAAGGTGATTTTCCTCCTGAAGAGCGAGGCATTGCCCCTTCATTCGCGTATGTGCGCGCTCTGGTAGGCGATAACCCTCATGTATCTCTTTCTTATCACGAAGTCCTCGACTCACTCCCTGAAGACATGCGTAAGGCTGTACGTGATGGTGACTGGTCAATCTTTGCTGGTCAGTTCTTTGGTTCATGGCGTGATGAGAGACATGTGGTTGAAGACTTCATTATTCCCGATGAGTGGCCTCGTTACTTGGCTATGGACTTTGGTAAAACAAATCCCTTCTGTGCTTTATGGGTAGCCGTAGACTACGATGGAAACTTTTACATATACAGAGAGCATTATCAGGCAGGATGGGAAGCCAAAGACAACTTCAATAAAGTGTTTGAGAGAAGCCAAGGAGAGGAACACAAGTGGCAAGTGCTTGATAGTGCATCCTTCTCTGCACAGTGGGGTGCCTCATTCAATCGTGGAGCTGGTGAGACTATTGCTGACATTGCATACGCGAGCGGCCTACAACCTCATCCTAGTCCTAAGAATCGTAAACATGGTTGGGTGTTATTTACGAGAGCGCTTCAATGGCAAGTGCCAGGAGAAAATGGTATAATGCACGAGATAGTACCAAAACTTCGCGTGTTTCGCTCATGTACCGAGTTCATTCGTACTGTTCCTGAATTGGTTCTAGACAAGAACGATAATGAAGACCTCGATACGAAAGGTGAAGATCACGCAGCTGATGCCTTTTCATACTTCCTTCAAATGTTTGCAGGTCAAGTACCCGATCAACCAAAGGGAGAAGAGCGAGAGAAAACCTACTTCGGCATGACACAGAAAGAACTGCGTCAACCACAGACTCATCCACTTAACCAGCCTCACGGCATTATTCTCTAGTATGGACGGACAGATGACCAAAGAAGACAAAAAGATTGACAAGTTCAGAGAGGACTGGCAAGAAGCTCGGGACTATTGGGTTAAGAAACACCCTATCCTCGACTTTGCTTATCTTCAATATCGTTCCATACTCACGTTTAACAGCCTGTGGGGCAAGAATTACCTCGATGCTTTTGGCTTGAGCGTGTATGTACCACTCACCTATCAGACGATCGAGTCCATTTCATCCGCTACAAACTCACGTAAGATCGACATTATCGTCGAAGCTCTTGGTTTGACTGGTGAAAAGCGTGAGAAGTTCTTTCAGAAGCTCGATAACGCTGAATGGTCACGCTCTAAGAGTGATGATGTACGTGCTGAAGCGAACAAAAACGCCCTTATCTTTGGTAATGGTTACTACCTGAACATTTTTAAAGACGATACCCGTGAGTATCATTTCCCTGTTACGAAGAAGGAGACAGAAAGCGCTCCTCAAGACCCAGAAGATGGTATTGAACAGGAGTCAGACCAGAATCTCCCAGCCGATAAGAACAAAATTAAGTGGGAAAAGAAGAAAATCACCAAATACAAGGGCATGAAACCACAGTCTCTTGACCCATATTCTGTATTTACTGATCCGAGTGCTACTTGTGACGATGATCGTGAGTACGTATACACCTACACGGTTACAACCGTGCCCAAACTACGCCAGTTCGTTGTAGACAATGGCTGGATGACCGAGGCAGAGGCAAAAATCAAGATCAAAGAAGGCTATAATGTCGAACATTTCGACAAGGTGCGTCAAACCACTGATGAACTGTTTTCATACGCAAGCACAGCTTGGGGTCGCAAGGACGGAGCTGGTTATTCTCCCATCACTCAAAACAACGGGACTCCAACCCAAAAGAGAAAAGATGAAATCGCTCTCATTGAACGCTGGGAAGATGACCATTACGAGGCACGTATCGATGGCTTACTCGATGAAACTATTTACGAAGACTATAGCATCTACCCCCACAAATCGATTCCTATCGTTACTGTGTGGGATAACAAGGTGCCTGGTGAGTTCATGGGTATGGGCGAAGCAGAGATCATGCGCTGGCAACAAGTAGAAGCGAATCGTGTACACAACTCTGTGCTCACTGCGATGCTCATGTCTACCTCGCAACGCTATGCTATTCGCGCAGATTTGCTTGAAGATGAAACAGACATTGCTTTCTGGAATCCGAACAAGCCTATTCGCTTAAAGAACCTTCCAGGGCTCGTGAACGTCAACAATGCGATCATGCCAATGACGCAACCAGATGTGAAACAAACACCGTTTCAACTCATGGAGCTCATCAAAGACACTGTACAGCAGACGACTGGAGCAAGTGACTTCGTTGTGGCAGGCTCAGATGCTCAAACAGACACCGCTACAGAGAGCAACAACCTTGTAGCCGCTACCTCAAACCGCATGAAAGAAAAGACTCGTCAGATGGACGAGGTATCAATCCCACGTGTGGTTGAACAATGGCATTCATGTTACGCAGTGTTTTACACTGAGGACATGGACTTGCGTCTCACAGGTGAGAAAGGGTTCATGCGCTACATCCCACTTGATCGTGAAGAAGCCAATGAAAACGAAGAGCTCATTAAAGAAGCAAAAGAGAAAATGAAAGCTGAAGGTGCTACTCTTGAAGAGGTGTACATGAACAAAGGCTACAAGTTCGTGATCTTCTTGTCTGATACGGTGGGAGGCTTCTCAGTGAAGATTGAACTCACTGATCTCGACATGAACGCAGACAAAGAACTGCGTCAGTACCTCACGGCTATCGATCTCTTCAACCGCTTGAACCAAGCCGCACAAGCACAAGGTGAAACAAAACGCTTCGATGTGTTTAAACTCGGTGAGAAAGCGTTGAAAGTCTTACCAATGGTTGAAGAAGCCGAGGACTACATCAAAGACATGATGGCTGGACAAATGCCAGGTGCAATGCAAGGTATGCCTGGTCAACAAGGTCAACCTCAACCAGGCGCACCACAGCCAGGACAACCGCAACCTGGAGCTCAACCAGAAATTCCTCCACAGCAAACCACAGAGTTATCCCCACCTCCGCAAGAACAACCAATGATGGTATAATGTGTGCATGATTATTCACTCGCATTGATAGCTTGCGAATTTTCACTAAGGCGATATGCCAACAAACTTTACCCGTAAGGGTGACGGAACATTAAACTCTGAGTACACAGATACACTCAGAAACCTTGATGCAGCTTGCACCGCAATCAATGCACTTGAAAACGGTACTGCAACAAGTACAATCCCTCGCGCTTCTTTATCAGCAGCCGCAGGAAGCAAATCATCATCAGCACAAATTGCGTCAATCGCAACAACTGGAGCATCCATCTTGTATGTGATTGCTCCAGAAGCTGGCACGGTCTCATCTATCCACTTTGTGGGAGAAGATACGCTTGCAGCCAATGACACCAACTACATCACCTTCACAGTGACAAACCTTGGTCTCGCAGGCTCAGGCACTGCCGTAATGCTCGCAGCAACAGCAGCAAACACCACACAAGCAACTGGTGGTTCAGCAATAACTGCATTGGTTCGTCGTGTTCTCACTTTGACAGCTACAGGTGCAGACCTCGTAGTAGCACAAGGTGATGTCCTTCGTCTTAGTGCAACAGCTACTGGCACGCTTGCCAATGCTGTAGCCCCAGCCTCATACATCGTTCGTTACTCAGGAACAACCTAATAAGGTTCTCTGGTGCCTTGACTTAACGGGGCATCAGGATAACCTCATTATTCTATGGATGAAATCGAGATAGCACGACAACAAACAGAGAACATTGTGGCTCCGATCAACGAAGCTAAAGCAGCAGAAGATGCTGCAAACA
>Ga0172380_10007453_pt1 | contig 12283 bp, 5 predicted proteins | sample Leawe162metaG_FD_119747 | JGI IMG/M metagenome (GOLD analysis project Ga0172380, IMG submission 119747) | Leachate microbial communities from a municipal landfill in Southern Ontario, Canada - Leachate well 162 metaG | ecosystem: Engineered > Solid waste > Landfill > Unclassified | place...
ATTTACCAAAAGAAGAACCCTCTATCACACCGTCAGCAGAAAAACCAATTACTGATAAATTTTTTGTTCATAATAGTGGTATAGGTTTTGTGGAAACAAAAGGAAAAAGTGTTCCGGTAGGAGCTAACTTAGACGCTTTTGTTCACAAAAGCACGGACGGAACCGAATGGGTAGTAACGGAAGCAAAAACAGGAATGATGATAGGTAGTGGTAAAACTCAAACAGAAGCTTTGGTGAAAACCAGAGAAATAGTCGCCAGTCATGAAGGAGAAATTGATAAGATAATAGCAAAAAATATTAAGGAACAAGGTCTTTCGCCTCGTTACGAGAAAAGTGCTACAATAAAAGGTAATGAACCAGGAACTACCAATCAAAATCTTGGGGGAGGAAATAGACCCAGACAACCAGCCAATCCTTTACCGGAAGGCGAAGGTGAACAAGCCGGAGTTGGAACGCCAACTCAAAAGCCTGTCGGAGAAGTGGCACGAGGGGTCAGTCAGGGCGGCGATATTAGCGCTGGAAAGCGACCTGGAACACGGATAGAAACAGCCAGAGAGGCTGCCAAAGACCTCATTAAAACTTATGTTCTTCGTGGCGACACCTTAGAATCAATTCAATCTGGTCATATGGGAGTATCCGGTGGAGAATACAACGCTTCAATTGGTGGTTATTTTGCAGGTAAACCAATTCCCTCCAGTAAAATTGTTGTTGATAAGTTAAATGGCAAAGAGATCAATGAAACTTTTTCTCTTAAAGAACTTTATGATGAAATAAAAGTTGAAGGTAAAACCAAACCGACTGCCGTAAAAATAGAAGAAATAATTTCCGGAGATCAATATAGAACCACTCCAGAAGGACAAAAAAATCTTCTTCAGATTGTTAAAGTGGGAGATATTGTTCACAGCAACTACAGTCCAACCAAATATAGAGTTGAAAAAATTACCCCCAACAATACCTCTTATATAGCTTCGGAAGGAACTTCGGTTCCTGCTCCAATAAATTATTCTTTGTCATTGTCTGAAGTAGACGCGGAAAGAAAAGCCAACGGAAAATTACCGAGTGATTATAATTATTCATTTATAAATGAATTAGTCGCCGTTGACGGTAAATTATTAAAAGTAGACAAAAACAATAATGACGAAGTATTTATTGACAGTCAAGAAGAAGCACCACCCGAAGAAGGTTCAATAGAAACCAAAGTTCCCTTTACTGTTATGGAGGAAGCTAAGGCTGATTGGTTAGAAAACTATATTGAAACCTACTCCGGCGAACACAACCAAAAAATTAAAAACCAATTAGAAACAGCTTTTATAAACAAATGGCGACAGAAGGCGGTTGAATACAATAAACCGTCTAAACCTTCTCCGGCTCAACAGGTTGAAATAAACGAAAAAATTGAACTTCTTGTTATGGAAAAAGGATCAGAAGTCTATACCGAAGAAGAAAAAGCTCTTTTACGTCAATACACCGGCTCTGGAGGACTGGAAAAGGCGGGGGCAGAAGGGCGGGGGCTTCTTGACGAATACTACACACCTAAACCTATTGTGGATTTTGTTTGGGATAAAATAAAGAACTCAATGGAAATTACCGAGGATATGGATATTTTGGAACCGAGCGCCGGTATCGGAAGTTTCTTAGAGGAAGCTACAAAGTTTAAAGCAGGGGTAACAGCACAAGAAATAAACCAAACAGCCAGTAGAATCGCCAAGGCTTTATACCCTTCCGTGGAAGTATTTAAAACACCTTTTGAGAGTAATTTCATCGGACTGCGTGGAGAAAAGATTGCTCCGGAAGAAATCTTTGACCTGGTGGTCGGCAATCCACCCTACGGTGAACACCGTGGCAAGTATTTAGGATTGGGAGAAGAACCAAAGATAGTCAAATATGAAGATTATTTTATGAAGCGTGGGTTGGATTTACTAAAACCGAACGGGCTTCTGGCTTATGTGATCCCTTCCGCCTTTCTACGTTCCGGTGGTTTTTATGCCAAAGAAGCAATCGCAAGTTTAGGTTATTTAGAAGATGCCTATAGACTGCCGAACGGAGCCTTCGGGACTACAAGCATTGGAACAGATATTGTTTTTATTCGGAAGCAACCATTACCCAAAGACGAAACAAATATGAGCCTTTACAGAAATGCCTTAGCAAAAAGAGGATTGGACTTTAATGATGACGGTTGGTTTAAGGCAAATCCTGATAAAGTTTTAGGCACAATTTCCAAAGGAACCGGAAATTATGGAGCCGATGAAGTAAAAGGAACATTAGAAAATGCTATTAAAAAGGCACAAGATACGCCTGTTAGTATTGAGGATTCAATACCAAACGATCAACTAAACGAAATTGAGAAAGCAGAAGAAGGCGAAATCGTCCAAGCCGCGGAAGCGGTTAAATCTGACGCAACCCCACCGGCTAACCGTGTTGCACAATCACCGGTAATGAATAATTTAAATAAGAAAGCGCAAATTATTCCTGCGAAAAAGGACAGCACAATGAAGCTGAACAATGCTTCCGAAGATGATATTAAACTTTGGCAGTCAGTAGATGTTACCGGAGCCTTGACCGTTCCATATATTGCCAATTTTGAACCGACAACCTTTACATCGGACCAAGTTGCAGTAGTTATGGATGGCAATAAGCCTGTTTATTATCCAAATGTTTCTTATTATCAAGGCAATATCTATGAAAAATTAGACGATCTTGAATTGTTCCGAAGCCAAATAAATCCACAACAATACGAAATACAAAAGAAAGGATTAGAGGCGGTTTTACCAACCCCGCAACCAATTGAAGCAATCCAACTTCAACCCGTATCCGACTTTGTTAAAAAGCTGGAAGTAAGAATAGAAGGGCAATCAGTTGCAATAATGACATTGTTCCGAGATTTTATGCACAGCCTTCCGTGGGAAGCTTATGGTAGTTCAAGTAGTTGGGAGGTTGAGGGATATATTTCAGGGACAATTGTAAACACTGGTGACAAATTGCAAAACATTGAAGTCAGAAAACGCCGAAGGCAAACAGGAAATTCACTTTTTAAGCGGTTTGTTGCAGAAGTATTGACACCGGAGCAACAACAATATATGGCAGACAGATTTAACCGAACCTTTAATGCCTATTCCCGTCCAGATTATCGGCAGGTTCCGATTCTTTCCACGGTAAATTCAACCTTTAACCCGAAACATAAATCCGGCAGCCATCCTCTTGTAGTAAAAGAGATTCAAAAAGAAGGGGCGGCTTTCCTTGCCACCAAAGGAACAGGACTTCTTGCCTATGATGTAGGAGTTGGAAAAACAATGACGGCTATTATTGCCATTAACGATGTTCTTAAAAGAGGGTGGGCAAAACGACCTTTGATCGTGGTTCCAAATGGCGTATACCGGAACTGGATAAATGAAATATCAGAAATTATTCCTGGTGTAAAAATAAATTCATTAGTTAACTTGGGAGCAGCTTTTAAAGGCGACCTAAAAACCTTGTCAATAGACGAAGGCACAATCTCAGTTATTACCTATGACGGTCTTGTCAAATTAGGATTTAAACCGGAAACATACGATAAACTCACAGGTGATCTTAAAGATGTGATGGCGGGAATGAATAATACCAAGCGGGGGGAAGCAAAAGAAGAAGCCAAAATAGAACAGGAAATCGGGAGAGCAATCAGGGGGACAACCGCAGACCGGTTCTTTGAAGATTTAGGCTTTGACCATATCACCATTGATGAAGTTCACAACTTTAAAAACATATTTGCCGGAGCCAAACTACAAAAAGGACAGGGAAATGAATTTAGAAATGTCCGAGGTTCATCTTCCGCAAGGGGAATAAAAGCCTACCTGATGAGCCAATATGTTCTAAAAAACAACAATGACCGGAATGTATTCCTGCTTTCAGCTACCCCATTCACCAATTCACCGATGGAAATCTATTCCATTCTTTCTCTTATGGGCAAACGCCGATTGGAGAATTTAGGTTTGAAAAATGTCAATGACTTTATGTCAATGTTTATGGAACTGAAACCAACCTTTGTAGTAAAAGCCGATCAGTCTGTTAAAGAAGAAGATATTATTGAGAAGTTTCAGAACCTACAACAACTACAAAAAATAGTAACAGAGTTTATAGACTTCCGAACAGGAGAAGAAGCAGGGATTGACCGACCTGGCAGAATAAAAAGAACAGTTACTTTGTCACCAACCGATTTACAAAACCAATATATCAGCCGAGCGCAAGAGTTGTTCTCAAAGAAAAATGAGGGCGGGGCGATTGTGGCAATTACTGAATTGCAAAATATTACTCTTTCTCCTTATTTATCACGCTATAACGAAACTTCACCGAGTTATATTGAATTTGTGGAAAATTCACCGAAGATTAAATTTGCCTTAGAGGGAGTGGCGCAAGTTCACAAAGACAACAAGGAGGTAGGACAGATTATTTATATGCCCCGTGGAGTAGATAAATTTGACTTAATCAGGCAATACCTAATAAAAGAAAAAGGATTTAAACCAGGTGAGATTGGGGAAATAACCGGCGGGATGAGTATTGACGCTAAACAAAAGGTTCAAGAAGATTTTAATGCCGGAACGGTGAAAGTTCTGTTGGGAACCGAAGCCATAAAAGAAGGCGTCAATCTTCAGGAAAGAGCAACGGATATGTATCACCTGCACCTTCCGTGGAACCCAACTGATATGCTTCAAGTTGAGGGCAGAATCTGGAGGCAAGGGAATGATTGGGCTAATGTCCGTGTTCATTATCCACTGATTGAAAACTCAGTAGATTCTTTTATCTTCCAAAAATTAGAAACTAAAGAGAAGCGCATCCGGAACCTTTGGAGCTATAAAGACAATGAGATTAGTTTAGGCGACCTTAATTTTGAGGATATGAAATTAGACCTGATTACCAATCCGGTAATTCGGGTGGCGGCAGAACAAACCTTTGAAACCAAAAAAGAAACACAAAAATTAGAGCAGTTGAAAGTAGAAAAATCTTTTATTAACAGGAAGATTGATAAACTTGCGAAGGCTTCGGAGGAAGTGACTAAATATGAAACTTGGATAAAAGAAGCAGAACCAGAAGCGATTAAAGACCCTGAATCTTACGAAGCAAGCAATATACTTCGCTGGAAACGAAACCTTTCCGATGCTAAAGGAGAAGTTACTGCGCAAAGAAACGACTTAATACAAAAAGGTATTGATGTTGTCGACTTGGAAAAGAAATCCGGCGACCTGCAAACACAAATAACAACACAAGAAGCGACAGTAGAGGCATTGGACAAAAAGTTTGAAGGGCTAATTAAAGAAGCAGAGGGCAAGGTAGAAGTATCGCTGTCAAAGCCAAACAACTACTCACTTCTTATCAAGACGATTGCTGACGAAAATGCTACTTTCTTTAAGAAACGATCAGGTCAAGAAGCCGTCCGGACAGCCAGTGCCACTCAAAAAGCCCCAGGCGGTAACGCTTCATTGGGTGGATATGCGGATATTGAGAGCGCAACGAAATCAGTTGAGGGAATAAGGGCGGTAGAGTTTCCGGAGTTGCTTCGTCTTACAAAAGAACTTACCGGTAATACTCCTACTCTTAAACGCTTCCGCCGTGCATTGGGTAGATTTTATGAAAAGGATAAGGGTTATATAAAATTAAGTCCGGAAATATTTAAAGACCCCAAACTGGCAGCTAAAGTATTTGCTCACGAAATGGGTCACCTTGCTGATTACCTGCCGGACAAAACCTTAATGCGTGGCAATTTATTGGGCAGAATCAATACTCTTAATAAGTTTTTAAGGGGAACTTTTGGCGAAAAGGAAGTTACCAACGCTGAACTTAGGATTGAACTGAAAGAACTTTCTCAATTATGGAAGCCGTTTGACGAATTAGAAAACCCTGGCTATACCAGTTACCGTTATTCCTCAAGCGAAATTTATGCTGACGCAATTTCTGTATTGTTTAATGATCCGGCTCTCTTACAAGAGAAAGCTCCGAAGTTTTGGAGAGAGTTTTTTGACGCTTTAGATAGTAAACCGGAAGTAAAAGAACAATTTGTTTCAACTTGGGATCTTCTTAACCAAGGGGACGAAGGGGTATTCCAGGCAAGACAGGAAGCAATAAACAATGCTTATGAAAAAGGTGAAGATATTTGGAAAGCGAAAGCCCTGGAAAAACAGAAAACCAGAACAAATGTTTTACATTTGTTGCAGGTTTTATTTGATGACCGTAATGCTCCGCTTAACCGCAAGGTCGCGGAAGCGATAAAGTCTGGTAGAGTAGTTGAGGACGCAATAAATCCTAAGTTTGAATTCGCCGGTCTTAATTATCTGGACGGGAAGATTAAAAACTTTATCGGTGACAATTACCAACCAGCCTATGTAAAAGCGGCGAAAGTGGACGGCGGATGGGTAACTTTGGGAGAAGTCCTGCAACTTGAACGCTCTATAAATGAAAGAGGGGAGTTGGCTAACCCTGGCGGGTATGATCCTTTGACAGCTAAGACGCAATTGGACGCTTTGGAAAAACATACCAGTCCGGAAGATTGGGCAAAAATTCAGGAGGCAAAGTCTTTGTTCCGAGATGCAGTTCAAGCCACAGTAAAGTTGGCAGAAGATAATGGTTATTACACTCCGGAGATGATTGAGGAAATGAAAGCCAACCCCGCCTATGCGACCTTTCAAGTTCTTGATTATTTAGACACTTATGTTTCCTCACGGATTCATAAACAAGTAGGAACATTAAAAGATGTTGCGAACCCTGCGACCTCAACGGTAATGAAAGCTGTCGCTACCGCAAGGGCAATTGAATACAACAACGCTAAAAAGAATGCCGTGGATTTTCAGCGTGAGATGTTTAAAGAAGAAATAGAACCAGCCAAAACAATTCACAACGGCAGATTTATGGAAATCCGCGACCCTTCAGATCCAGATCAAGGGTTGGTCATTATTATAAGGAATGGAAAACCGGAAGGTTATTACTTACCAAAAGATTTGGCTGATGTTTTTAACCACCAAAGCGACAAGACAATTCAAAGAGCCGCTAAAATCTCACGCCTATTAACAGGAAGCAGTCTTTATCGTCCACTCTTTACCACGGTCAACCTTGGATTCCAAACTTTTAACTTTGTGAGAGATTTTATGCGCTATTGGAAAAATATGCCCGATTCCAATTTGGCGGAAGCCGTAACTTCCTTTCCGAGAGCAGTCGTCCGTTACGGACAGGCAATCCCTCACGCCTACCGCCGTGTGGTCAATAAGCCGGACGAGCTGATTAAACTTATGGAAAACTCAAAGATACTGGGAATGACTTTTAATGATGCTTTTGTAAATGAAGGTGATTCGGAGGAAAGACAAATTGAAAGAATATTACAAAAAGTGGGGGTATTAGAAAAAACCCGCAAGAGAGGATTGCTTTCTCCGATTTACGCAACACTACAGGCAGTAGAAGTTTTTGGTAACTTCATTGAAACCCTGCCAAAAGTTGCCGGTTATATTGAATTAAAAAGCAAAGGAACAATGAAACCAAACGAAATGGCTAACTTTATCCGAACCAAAATTGGTTCTCCCGACTTTAGAACAATGGGAGAATTTACGCCAATTTCTAATAATATTTTGATGTTTTCAAATGCCTACAAAGAAGGTATCAAATCTGATTTTCAAGTTGCCACCGAAAAGAAAACACGCTCCGGATTCTGGTGGAAAACGATTATTGCGACTTTTATTCCGAAACTCCTTATGGTTGCTGCCACCTTGGGATTAGCAGGAACATGGATGAAAAAGCGAATGGATGATGTTTCCGAATACGATAAAACCAACTATACAATTTTACCAATAGGAGTAGATGAAAACGGCAAAACAGTTTATATGAGAATACCGCAAGACGAAACCGGTAGGTTCTTAGGTGGAATTCTTTGGAAACTCTCACACTTTGTTACCAAAGAAAAAACAGATATCGCCGATTTCTTTAATGTAATTGACTTCGGAGCCGGTCAACTGCCCAATTTAGTTCCTTCTTGGAACGGAGCAGGCGCTTTGCTTACCTACCTTTCCGGACAAAATCCTTATGATAGCTACCGCGGAAGAAACATAATCCCAGACACCGCTTTTAAAGCTGGACCAAAAGAATCTTTCCCAATCTTTTTAGATTGGCTATTAAAGAATCAAGGATTAGGAATTATTGTTCCTTCTTATACTCCGACAGGAGAAGTAACAACTTTGGAAAAAATACTCAACGCTCCGGTAATTTCCAATATCGCCGGACGCTGGATTAAGGTCAGCAACTACGGACAAACCGAACAATTAAGAGAAATTACTAATGATGTTCAGGCTCAACAAGCACAAAAGCTTTTAGAGAAGAACCGCAAAGTAGACGCCGCGGTAAAAGAATACACCGCTGGCACACAAAACATGATACGCCGGATAGATATTGAGAAGAAGTTAATTAAAGATGTTTTGGGGGATAAGGCTTCTGTGACAGACCAAAACGCCCTAATTAAGAAATTCAAAGTTGCTGTTCTTAAAGGGAAAGCAGACGCAAACACCGAAGCTCTTTTATACGCTGTCAGCAACGCTGAAAAAGTTGCCTTATTAGAAGGAATGAAAAAGACAATGAACTTTGACGAATTTAAAGCCTATGTCAATCTTATGCACGACCAGAAGATTATTGGTGACGATGTTATTATTCAACTGAAGAAAACACAATGAAACACCCAACATTAAAAGAAATTGCAGAAGCAATTATAGCTATTTTATTATTTTTGGCATTAATTCTGCCGAACTCTCTTGCCTTTTGGCTGCCAAACTTATAGACTAAAAGGAATGACAGGATGTAAAATATGCCAAAACAAACTTTAGACACTCCTAATATTCGTGAAGATATCGCTGTGATAAAAAATAAGCTCATTAACCTCACCGACAATTTTAACGAATTCAAGAATGATAATAAAACCTTCTGCAACGGTATGACCGAAAGAGTTAATACCATCGAAAACAAAGCCATCACCACCGACCAAAAAGTATCCGGACTTGCCATTTTCCAAGCTGCCCTCTCTATTATAGCGTCTGCAATTGCCGGTTATTTAGGATTAAAATGACATACATAGTTGAATATTTGCGTATGGTTTCATACGCCATTGTTATTCTCACCTCCCTAAGAGGAATAGTTAAAAGAAAGTTTAATTCCATGCTTTTTTTTGGGGATATTATAATGGCGGCAGTTCTTCTCTCAGGAACCCTTCTAAGTAAATTCTTCGGAATAAGCCGAGATATTTCCGGAACAATCATTCTTACACCTGCTGTTATAATTTGGGCTATAATACACTTTATAAACCTGTTAAAATACGAAAGGAACTAATATGAAAAGTATTTTACTCATAGTCGGACACTGGAATATAGAAAACATCGGAACCAAAGGGCTTCGTAAATGGCGCTCCGCGGTTGAACTCCGCAAGTCCACCGGCGCTGCCGGAGAAAGAGATTGGCTTTGGATGACCCTAATGCCAAAACTTAAAGATAAATTAATAGCCGAAGGTATTCAGGTTTTTATAACAGACGCTATTTACCACGAAGAAATATATTCAAGAGATTATGATTTAGCCCTTGCTTTACATTATGATGCCGGAGGAACAGCCTCACGGTGTATTATTTCACCCCCCAGAACAACAATTGATCCGACCTTCATCTCGCCAGATGCCTCTAAAAAGGCTGATGAATTTATTCAGGATTGGTTAAACACCTATCCCACCTTAACAGGGATTCCTGCTAAGCAAAGTGCAATAACAGACGGTATGACTGATTACTATGCTTGGGATTATATTGGAACGGAAACTCCGGCGGCTTTAATAGAACACGGCAACAACACTTGTCCGACAGATCACGACAAAATGTTTAACCAAGCCGACCTAATTGCGCAAGCGGATGTTAACGCGATTGTTAAATATTTTGGGTTGACACCGGAAGTTACGCCAACACCACCAACACCAGACCCAATAAACAATCTGGATTTGGAAAAGAAAATCAACGAACTGTCCGGAAAAGTTGTTAGCACGGATAATAAAGTTAATACGCTTACTGACAGCGTAGGAAATGTTGTCCGAAAGATTGACGATATGCAGAAAGATATCACAGAAATTTACAAAGATCGTGACACTCTTGCACAAATACAATCAAAGCTAACCGAAAACACAAACTCAATAAATAATGTTTCAGTTGCCAACACCAACTCAACTACTGAACTTAAAAGTGAAATAAGGTCATTAGGCGAGGCGGAGGATATTAAACTATCGGGGTTGGATAAAAGAATCACGGCGCTTGAACAAGGACAATCTGTTAGTAATGGCAAATTTGCCTCTATAAAGAAGTTGTGGGGCAAACTTTACCTCGTGACAATGAAGTAAGGGGGTGAAAATATGAACGAAAATTTAACCAGCACAAAATTTATAATGGCTATGGTTTGCTTAGTCATGGTTTTTATTGGATTTATTGTCGGTAAAATATCAAGTGAAACATTTATGCCTTTTGTTTTGGGAATTTTAGGGATATTTAGCGGAGCAAATGTCTTTGCCAAATTTGCAGATAAAAATTCGGCTAACTAAGCTTCAGAAGTTTTAGTCCAAAGAGGAAGAAATTCTTTCTTAATAAGTGGTTGTCTAACAACCTGCCAAAATTTCCTCTCTCCTTTTTTACCAGCAAGTTTCCAACCATGAACCTCAAACCTATTTCCGGCTTTCAGCCAAACAAACAAAGCCGCATTTTCCGAAGCTTTCTTTAATCGTACGGAAACATTGGTCATACTGGTTGTCTGTATTCCTAAAACCCCTGGTTCGTCAAGACGAATCGCCACCAAATCAATAATACCGAACAAGTCTTGCCGGATATGCGCGAAAGCATTCCAATGTTCTACAATGTCTACGGTGTAGGCTTCTTTGCGGAGAAGTTCCAGTGATTTTTTAGTAGGAGTATTCATAATTCTCCCTTTGGACTAATTGACCCAATTGGACTAATTGACCCAACAGGAAAAGGGTTAATATAACCACCCGTTCCACTACAACCATCTATTTCCCTTTTAATCTCAAAACTATAAAGCACCCGATTATGCCAACTCCCCATTTCAGAAATTAGCTCCCACCCTGTTTGTTGCTTCTCTACACGAATAGTTTCCACTCTGCCGAGCCGTTTGACTGTTCCGGTTAGATCAACCACATTACAGAACTTCTTGCCGTCTGCGGGTCTTACACCGCGTCCAATCATCTGCGAATAAAGCCCTATACTTTGTGTTGGTCTGAGTAAAATAATACAATCCAGTTCCGGAAAGTCAAAGCCGGTGGTCAATACGCCGACATTAAAGACAGTCTGAATCACCCCACTCCGGAACTCCCGAATAATTCTTTCTCTTTCTTTTTTACTTGTCTGCGCCGTCACCACTGCTGAATGGTCAATAAGCCCATTAAAGTTGTTTGCCTGTTCCACTGAGGAGCAAAACACCAAAACATGACGACCTAATTCCTGCCCAAAAAAGATTGTGTCAATAATTTCGTCCTGTTTTCCTTTTATTCTTGCCTCAAAAGCCGCCAAGTCAAAATCTGACCGGCTGATATTTGTCGGAATATCTTCGTGTTGAATCACCGATTTGTCAATATAGCGCGGCGGAAGCCAATATCCTAAACTTATTAAATCCTCCGGTGTTACATTAACCACAATCCTATGCCAAAAGTGTTCTTTTATACGATTAATAAGTTTAGTTGTGGTGTGAGTAAGTATCGTTCCGCTTTCTAAGTGTTCGTAAAATTGAGCCATCCGATACGGTGTGGCAGTTAAACCAATTACTTTGGGATTATCAATATCACGCAGAAAAGAAGTAAACATACCGTCCAGGTTCTTTGGGTTGACCAAGTGACACTCGTCTATTATCACCGTTTTAAAGTTCCTAAAAATCTCTGGCTTTTTATAGATAGACTGAATGGTGGCAAAAGTGTAAAACCCCAATTCTTTGCGATTCATTGAAGCTGAATAAATTCCAATTTCATAATCCTGAACATAGGCTCGCATTTTCTCAACATTCTGCTCAAGAATTTCTTTTGTTGGTTGAAGAATTAGAATAGGTTGGTTAAGTTGTTTTGCCAGTCCGGAGATTACAAGGCTCTTACCGGAGCCGGTGGGAAGAACACAAACATCTGCACCTTCAAGTTGGTGGCTCCATTGGAGTTTGGACACAGCTTGTTGTTGGTAAGGACGAAGGGTATAGTTCATATTGCTTCTTTATCCGCCTTAACTTCCTTTAAATCCCCCAAAGTTTCAAACAATTTGAGTGCCGC
>Ga0172380_10007454_pt1 | contig 12280 bp, 14 predicted proteins | sample Leawe162metaG_FD_119747 | JGI IMG/M metagenome (GOLD analysis project Ga0172380, IMG submission 119747) | Leachate microbial communities from a municipal landfill in Southern Ontario, Canada - Leachate well 162 metaG | ecosystem: Engineered > Solid waste > Landfill > Unclassified | place...
CCGCGCGTCGAAGTGCTGGCCGGCGTCAGCTGCACCCTCGCCGCCGCCGCGTGGCTGCGTATACGCATGCGTGCCGCCGGCCTGCGGGTCTGGATGCTGCTCTTGAATGGCCTGCTCTATCTCGCCTTCATCGCCGTCGCCCTGACGGGGTAGAAGACGCTGCGGCGGATGGTCGCCGGCCAGTGGGCGGTGGTGAGCGCTAAGTCGTCGTGACCGCTTCCATCGCGTTGCGCACCGCATCGTCCACCGTGTCGAGGAATATGAATTCAAGTTTTTCCCTTGCCTCCGCCGGCACCTCGTCGAGATCCCTGCGGTTCCTCGACGGCAACATGACGCGACGGATGCCGGCGCGCATCGCGGCGAGCACCTTGTCCTTGATCCCTCCTACCGGCATTACCAGGCCCCTCAAGCTGATCTCGCCGGTCATCGCCGTATCGTTGCGCACCGTCCTGTCGGCGAAGAGCGACGCCAGCGCGATGAACATCGCGACGCCGGCGCTCGGACCGTCCTTGGGGATGGCGCCCGCCGGCACATGGACATGGACGTCCGTCTTCTCGAAGCTGCCGACGTCGATGCCCAGGCTCGCCGCGCGCGTTTTCACCAGGGTCAGCGCTGCCTGCGCGGATTCCTTCATCACGTCGCCGAGTTGGCCGGTGAGGATCAGCTTGCCGCCGCCAGCGGTGCGGCTCGTCTCGATGAACAGGATATCGCCGCCGACCGGCGTCCAGGCGAGGCCAGTGGCCACGCCTGGCATGCCGGCGCGCAGCGCGACTTCGTTCTCGAACTTTGTCGGCCCGAGGATCTCGGCAAGATCGCTCTCCTCGATTTTCATCGTCTGCACCGCACCCTCGGCGATGGTGACCGCGGCGCGCCGGCATACGGCGCCGATTTGCCGCTCGAGCGAGCGCACCCCCGCTTCGCGCGTGTAATCGCGGATGATGGCCACCAGGGCCGCATCCGCGATTTCGAACTGCCCATCCTTGAGGCCGTTCTGCGCCAACTGCCGCTTGACGAGATAGCGCAGCGCGATCTCGCGCTTCTCCTCCTGCGTATAGCCGGGAAGCTGAATGATCTCCATGCGGTCGCGCAGCGGCCCCGGGATCGTGTCCAGAACATTCGCCGTGGTGATGAACAGCATTCGCGACAGGTCGTAGGGCAAGCCGAGATAGTTGTCGCGGAACGTGTCGTTCTGTTCCGGATCGAGCACCTCGAGCAGCGCCGATGAAGGGTCGCCGTGCATGCTGGCGCCGACCTTGTCGATCTCGTCCAGCATCATCACGCTGCCGCGTGATCCGGCCTTCTTGATCGCCTGGATGATGTTGCCGGGCAGGGCGCCGATATAGGTGCGCCGGTGGCCGCGGATCTCGGCTTCGTCATGAACGCCGCCCAGAGATGCGCGCACGAACTTGCGACCGAGCGCCCTGGCGATCGACTGGCCGAGGGAAGTCTTGCCGACGCCGGGCGGTCCCACGAAGCAGAGAATCGGCCCATGGCCACCAGGGTTGAGCTTGCGCACCGCGAGAAACTCGATGATGCGCTTCTTCACCTGATCGAGGCCGAAGTGGTCGGCATCGAGGATGCGCCGCGCCTCGGTGATATCGATGGCATCCGGCTCAGGCGCTCTCCATGGCAGCTCGATCAGCCAGTCGAGATAGGCGCGCACCATCGAGTACTCGGCCGAAGCGTCGGACATTCGCTCCAGGCGCTTCAACTCCTTGGTGGCCTGCCGCTCCACCTCCTCGGGCATCTGTGCCTCGGCGATGGCGCGGCGTAGCTCCGCGATCTCGGCGGCGTTTCCCTCTTCACCCTCTCCCAGTTCCTTTTGGATCGACTTCATCTGCTCGCGCAGGAGGTACTCGCGCTGCCGCTCGTCCATGGTCGCTTTGGTGCGCTGTCCTATCTCGTGCGAGAGGCGCAGCACCTCGAGACGATTCAGAATATAACCCAGCACCACGTCCAGCCGCCGCGCCAGGTCCACGGTTTCGAGCACCACCTGCTTGTCGGCGGCCTTGACGTCCATGACCCCGGCAACCAGATCTGCCAAAGCGCCTGCGGAGCCGACGCTGTGCACTGCGGTCACCAGTTCCTGTGGGGTTTGCGGCAGGAGCTGCAGCACTTCGAGGGCGCGTTCCTTGAGCTGTATAAAGCGGGCCTCGATCTCGCTGCCGGTCGCCTCGGGCTCCGCGATGAGCCCGACGCGCGCAACAGGAAACGGATAGCCCGTCAGATACTCGGTCGTGCGGAATCGTTGCTGCCCCTGGCAGACGATGACATGGGCACCGTCGGGCATGGTGACGTAGCGCAGAATGCCGGCAACCGTGCCGATAAGACGAAGATCATCCGGGCCTGGCGCTTCGACTTCGGGGTCGTTCTGCAGCAGGATGCCGACCGGGCGCTCCATCTTCAATGCCTGCTGGGCTGCTGCGATGGTATCCTTTCGACCGATGGTGAGCGGCATGATCATGCCGGGAAAGAGCACGACATTGCGCACCGGCACGATGATCATCGCGTCGTCGGGTATGGAGATGGCGGCATCCGCCGCATCGCGCGTCGCGATTGCGCTGGGCTCATCGCGCTGCGGATTGGCGCTGTCGAGTTGCATGTCGGTGTCACTCATGATAAGCGGCGTAGGACGAGCACCAGGCAGCCGTCCTCGAGGAATTGCTCCAGCAACTGGAAGTTTCCCGAAGGAAGCTTGACGCGGCGCTCAAACCGTCCGTAGGGGATCTCGAGGCGGTGGATCGATGCGCCATGCAGGGCCTTCGGCATCGGGCGCTCGCCGCGCACCACGATCTCGGCCTCATCGAGGAGCACTTCGAGCTGCCGCGAGCTGACGCCGGGAAGGGCCACGAGCAGCCTTAGCTCATCACCCTGCTCATAGAGATCGACGGGCGGCTCCCAGCATGGCAGGGCCTGCAAAGTGCCCACCACGAAAAACCGGCGCTGCAATCGCTCAGTGCTCTGAAGAAGCTCCAGCGCGTCTGCCCACAGCCACGACTTTGACTCACGGTATCGCATTTGTCATGCCTTTCTTCATCCCAGAGCCTTTGAGGCTTGCACCTGAAAGCGCTGCTGGATGCGTTACTGATACCTTAGCATAAACCGATGCGGTCCGCATATGTACAACGGGTACTCATTCGCTTAAAGTAGACCTCCGAAGCGAAATTGCTTCCACGATGAGCTATGTGCTCCACTTCATCGGATGGAGAGGTATTGGAGGCGATATGGAAAAGCAGACCGGCGTGACCTTTGACGATGTCGCCGGCGTGGACGAGGCTAAGGATGAGTTGAAGGAGATCATAGCGTTCCTCAAGAACCCGAAGGAGTATGGCAAGCTCGGCGCGCGCATGTCGAAGGGCGTGCTGCTGGTCGGACCACCCGGCACCGGCAAGACCTTGCTGGCGCGCGCGGTGGCGGGCGAGGCCAGCGTGCCGTTTTTTTCGATCAATGCCTCGGATTTCGTGGAGAGGTTCGTTGGTGTGGGCGCGGCGCGGGCGAGCTTCTGGCCCATGAAACCCTGGGCGAAGGCGAGTTGCGCGAATTGCTCAGGCCGGAGCCGGTTGCGGTTGCAGCGTCGAGCGCCCTGCAGCATTGAGCTAGGTGGGACTTGAGAGAAGGGGATGGATCATGCGGAATGCAAGCGAAGCCAACGAACGTGTCTCCCGGGAGCTGTCGGCAGTGATCGAAGCCATCTGCGGCGATCCCGACATCGACGAGCCGGTGACGCTCGGGTTTGTGCGCGACAGCATCAGGAAGGCCCTCGCCGGCTTCGCCGAGGCGTGGCGCGTGCATCGGTTCGGCGATGAAGAAATGCTTTGCGCGGAGGCCGATGCGCTGATCGAGGAATATGGGGAGGACGTCCTGGCCATCGATCTCGTCAACGTGAAGGCGAGCGAGGATCTGTCCATCGTCATCGAGGCCGTGGTGGATGACACCGACGAGGACGTCGCGGCAACCCTGGGGACGGTGCGGCAAGCGATGGCCGATGGCCTCATTGCGCGCGTTGCCGGTGATGGGCTGATCGAGGTGGACGACGAGCAGACGCTGCTGGCCGAGATCGATGCGTTGATCGCGCGCTTGGGAGCGGATGCGGTGGCGGAGAGCCTCCTGCGCTTCGAATAGCCGGGGCTGCCTGCACGGGGGCCAAGCATCAAACTGATGTCCTACGCCGGGAGATTATCGATGGTACTGACGAAGAAACAGAAGCTTGAGATCGAACTCATCATTGAGAAGCGGCGCGCGAAAGTCGCGGCGGAGCTGCAACAGGATGTCGACAAGTCACGCGATGAGCAATACTCGGAACTTGCCGACGGACCCGCCGATAGCGGCGACCAGGCGAGCGCCGATCTGATCTCCGATCTGGCCACCGCTGAGCTCTCGCGCGACTTGCACGAGTTGCGCGATCTCGATGCAGCGCGAGCCCGCCTTGCTGAGCACACGTATGGCACTTGCGTCGATTGTCAGGGCGAGATCGAGTTCGAGCGCTTGAGCGCATACCCCACAGCCGTGCGCTGTTTCGACTGTCAGCGGGTGCATGAGAAGGCCTTTGCGCACCCGAGCGAGGCGAAGCTGTAGGCTCGCATAATCCGCTCTAGATTCAGGATTCACGTCGGTGCCGCCGGTGATGGTGAACCGGATAAGGCCGTCGGCGTTCAGGGACACGGGCAGCAGGGCCAGCAGCATCGGGCGTACGGTCCGGCCAGGCGGCGAAGTTCTCGAATACCATATGCCGCTCGCGCGGAATGGCGGCGCCGGCGGTACGCCACCGCGAGGCAAGGCCAGTCCGATCACCATTGCGCGCCTGCGGTACTTGATCAATGCCTTGGCCAGATCCTGCCCCGCTGTGACCCTGTCCTTGATCAAGACCTTCATCTTGCCTCCGATGAGGATCGGCAAAAATTGCCACCAGCATAACGTCTGTGGCAACGCATGACGTTGACGAGTGTCAGATGCGGTCGTCATCTCGCCACGAGTCGGCGCTATACTGCAAAGCCGGTGACCCTGACAGGAGCTACGCAATGCTGACACGGAAACGACTACGCCGCGTGGTAGGTGTTCTGCTGGTCGTCGCAGGCGCTGTGCTCATGTGGATCGCACCCGGACCCACCTTTGGCGCGTTTCCCTTAACGGGACTCGTATTGCTGCTCGCCGGCATCCTTCTTGAAATCATCGGCATTTTTCTGGAACATCGCGACGCCAGCAGGAGACGCTGACCGACCCATCATCGCGCTCTCTTCGGTCCCGAGGCAGTCGGCGGCCGATTTCATGGTCGCTTGACAAAAATCAACGGCGAATTCGCAGAAAAACGCTATGCTAAATCCATAGCGGCGCTGATTGCAGGGGAAGTGCCTATGTGTCCCAAGCATACCTGGATCGCCTGTGCGGCGAACTGGCCGCCGCATTGCCCGACGAGTTGAGGCGGATGCGTCCGCCCCGTACGAAGCGCTTCGCCAACCGGAGAGACCACCATGAAGATACCGCTGCGCATCGCCTTTCAGGATATGCCCCATTCCGCGGCCGTGGAGCAGGCGGTGCAGGAAAAGGCCGAAAAGCTGGAGCAGTTCTATCCGCAACTGATCGGCTGCCACATCACGGTCCAGACCCTCGGCAGTCACAAGCACCAGGGCAAGCAATTCACCGTCCGTATCGACCTCAAGGCGCCAGGAAAGGAGATCGTGGTGAACCGCGACCACGATGAGGATATTTACGTTGCCATCCGCGACGCTTTCGATTCGGCGCGGCGCCAGCTCGAGGACTATGCCCGGGTGCAGCGCGGCCAGAGCAAGGCCCACGAGCCGGAATGTCTCGGGCGGATCAAACGGACGTTTCCCGAGAAAGGTTACGGCTTCATAGAAACATCGGACGGACGCGAGTTCTACTTCAGCCGCGACAACTTGCTGGCTGGCGACCTGGGCGACCTGGAGCCTGGCACGGAAGTGCGCTTCCTGGAGCAGGGCGGCAGCGAAGGGCTCCAGGCGCGGCGGGTCAGCATTGGCAAGCACATGACACGGCCGTAGCCAGGACAAGGTTTGCCGGACCGCGGTGAGTTGTGCCTGTTCGCCCTGAGCGTCACTTTGCGATGACGTCGCAGAGGCCTGGGGACGTCGCTGGCGGCGCACGAAGAGCGCGACTTCGACGATGGCGAGCGCTCATTGCGGCTGCCGAGCGTCTGACCTGCGCTAATGCGTGCGACCCCCAGAACCAAAGCCGACGCAGTCACGCGGCTTGCTGCCCGGGGCTACTCGGGCCGCATCTCGCCTACGCGCACCCAGACCCCGCGCTCCTCGCAGCGCAGCAGTTCGTCGCCGCTCAGCAGGTACTGTCCCATCGGGTAGGCGACATTGTTGAAGTAGCAGGCCCCGACTTCGAGTTCCAGGTCGAGTGAGACTTCCGCGTCTTCATCGAAAATCGGGGACGTATTGAGCTCGGGGTCCGGGGCACCGACTTGGGGTACGTGATCAGCCATGGTTCTCTCCATTGTTCCAGGATTGCTGCTTCGCGCCGGGAGGCGCACGACGACACTCAGCGTGCTTCAGAGCTTGGCGGTTCCTTCCTCTGTGCGCTGGCACCAAGACCTATCCATCGTGGCCTGCGTGGATCCCATGATATGCCAATTACCTAGCATCGGCTCAGCCTCCCAGGCTGTAGCGATGGGCCCCGTGCTGCAATTCAGGAAGCCTGAGCAGGGCATCGAGCATGATGCGCTACCAGCGCCGCGCCTTCGAGGCGGGCGCACTCGACGATGGGGATCTTTGCCTGGAGGAGCTCGCGCGCGACCGGCAGTATGCATTCGGTCGGTACGCACAACAGGGCCGCGTCTGCTTCCGGCAGGTCACGTATATGTGCCGCGGCAGGAAAGCGCTGCTGCCGACCAGTAAGCCGCCCGAGGGAGGCAGGGCGTTGCGCGATGCCGGCAAGCGTGAGCTTGTCGGCGTCCAACAGGGCTTCGGCGCATGCTCGACCTAGCCTGCCCAGACCGATCACGGCGACGCGCAAGCGTCTCATCCGGCTTCCTCGGAGGGACAGCGGCCCTAGAGCCGATTGGTGCCTTCTAAGATTTCCAGTGCACGCGGAGCAGATTGTCTTCGTCGTTGTAATGGAACTCGAGTTCGCCGTGATGGGCGTGGTGCAGCGCCTCGCCGATCCCGCGCGCCAAGTGGATGTTGGTGGTGGTGACGAGGATACCGCCGTTCTCGTCCTCGATCGCCATGATCCGCTCGAGAGGATGCTCCTTCTTCGTCCGCTCGGCGACGTTCTCGACGATTTGCAGCAGTTCCTCCCGGTGCAGTTTCAAGTATTCGCCCTCCAGGGTGACAAACCCGGCCGGAAACTTGTCGTGGATGCGGTGGCAGGCCGGGCACATTTGCTCGTGGGCGCCTGCCGGCACCGCCGTCCACTGCCAGCGGCCGTGGTGAAATACCGCGCGGCATACTGGGCATGCAGTTGGCTCGGGCAGCTTCCCCCTGGACTTGTAGGCGTCGTGTTCGCGTTCATGAATTATGCGATCGTGAAGAACCGGAGCGCCGATTGGATGAAACCTTGTGGGTTTAGAGTGTTTTGACATGATGGTGTTTGGAAGTGGTTGAGAATCGGTTTTGCGACGGGGTGCGCCTGTTCGCGCTGGCAAGCCTGAAATCCACCGGCCAGCGTTGCCGCAGGAAGTCGATGATGTCGAGGCCGGTTGCCGGTGAGGCATAAGTCCATAGCGGGCGGTGACGCGGCTGCAAAATTCTCCAATGGGCATGCGACTCTCCTTTGGCCCTAAGATGTCGGGTGGGGCCGCAGGCGGTTGGCGAAGGCAGGCAGTCCATCCCTTTTATCATATGCTAGGCTCATTGCTACTTCGGCGCATCAATTATGACGAGCGGGTCGGCTGGCGATGGCGATCAGAATCTGCCTGATCCCAACGCTAGCTTCGCCCATTGGCCATCCCTGCCAGATGACCTCGTGGTGCTTGCCCGAAGCGACTCGTCCAGCAGTGCCTGCATCCGCTTCCAGTGCGACCCTTCCCAGAATATGCGGCCGCAGAGCTCGCAGATGGTGAAGCGTTCGTAGTTCGCCTGCACCGATGGGGGCAGTTTCTCGAGCATCTGCGCCTTGTCGATGGCCCGCAAGGGGGCGTTGCACGCCATGCAGAGCGTGAACGGGCGCAGGCTGCGCGCAAGATCCAGCCGATCCACCATCTCGCCGAACTGCTCTGCCGGCTTCAGGGCATGGACGTAGCAGCCGTGCGTGATGTCGCGCAGCTTGAGCAGATCGCGGTCGCGCGTGAGCACGATGCGCCCTTCGCGGATGGCGATGTCCGCGATCTCGCGGTCGTGGTAGTCGTTACGGTAAAGCGTGTCGAAACCCGCCATGCGCAGCAGGCGGGCAAGTCCTCCGAGATGGGCGTCGGCGACGAAGCGCGTCACGCGCAGCGGCCATTCGCGCACGCGCAGCAGCGGCGTGATGTCGAGTGTCTCGAACCTGGGATAGACGGCAACACGGTCGCCGTCCTGCAGCGGGCGGTCAAATCCTACCGACTCGCCGTTGACGAGAATCAACTCGACCTCGGTGTGCGGCACCCCGAGGGCTTCGATCATGTGCTTGGTGGTGGCCGCCCGCGCGCAAGCTACGCTGAACTCGCGCTGGCGCCGCTCGGGCGCCAGGAAGTCGTTGAGTTCCTCATAGAAGCGAAATATCGCCGTCACCATCGCTATCGACCTGTTGAATGGCTTACTCTACCTTGCTTTCATTGGTATCGCCAAAGTGGATATCGGGCTGCGAACTTGCGCGCTTCGTGCAGCAGCAGGCTGCTGGCGGCAATCGCAGCCGCGAACAGCCGGTTGCTGCCAGATATGCAAGCGCCTTTGCAGCGATTATGATGTCTCGCTAAAGATTCACGGGACTGGCCGGAAATCAGCGCGCGTCAACCGTCGAATCAGGAGCCGCCATGGAACTTCTTTACGCCACGCTACAAAGCGGAGTTGCCAGCCTCGCCTCCTATCTTGCGGCCCACGTGCTGCTCTGTCTGGTGCCGGCATTCTTCGTCGCCGGGGCGCTGTCGGCGCTGGTGCCGCAGCAGTCGGTGATCCGCTACCTCGGGCCGGCCGCGCCAAAATGGCTTGCTTACCCGGCAGCGGCTGGCGCCGGCAGCCTGCTTGCCGTCTGTTCCTGTACCGTTCAGCCGCTCTTTGCCGGCATCTACAGCAAGGGTGCCGGACTCGGGCCAGGCATCACCTTCCTCTTCTTCGCTCCGGCGGCCAACATTCTCGCCCTCTCCTACACGGGTGTCGCGCTCGGGGTCGACTTTGCCATTGCCCGTGTCGTGCTGTCGCTGTGTTTCGGCGTCGGCATCGGCATGATCATGGCGATGCTGTTCCATCGCGAAGATGCGGCGCGTCTCGCCAATGCCGCCGCCTTCGTCGGCGGAGAAGCGATCAGCGGCCGCGCCGTCGCCTTCCTGCTGGCGCTGATTGCCTTGCTGATTGCCGGCACGCTCAAGCTCGACTTTCTGACCGCCCGGCTGGCCACCTTCGACCTCACGCTGCCCGCCGCCTTGTCGGCGCAGGAACTGCTCGACCGTCTGCTTCCGGTCAACACCATCAAGGGCGAAGAAGGTCTCAGCCTGCAAGGGGTAGGGTTGATCGTCATGCTGGCCTTGATCGGCGCCACCGCGCTGCGCGGACTGGGCAAGGTCGACACAGGATACAACCGTTTGACGAAGCTCACGCTTGGCTTGATCGCCGCAACGCTGGTTTTCGCCGCGCTCGGCATAGAGGCCGGCGGTGATGGCCTGAGGATTGCCATCACCGGGCGCAGCCTGGCCGTCGCCGCGCTGCTCGCCTTACTGGTCCCGCTGGCGCGGCGTTTCGACGCCTGGGACATGCAGCAATGGCTGTGGGAGACCTGGCGCTTCGTTCGCCAGATATTCCCGTTGCTCATCGTCGGCGTCTTTCTCGTCGGCGTGATCCGCGTCTTCATCCGCCCCGAATGGATCCAGGCCGTCGCCGGTGCCAACACGGTGGCCGGCAACCTCGCCGGCGTGGTCTTCGGTGTCTTCATGTACTTCCCGACCCTGGTCGAAGTGCCGATCGCCAAGATGTTCCTTTCGCTCGGCATGCACCCAGGCCCACTGATCGCCTACCTGATGGCCGATCCGGAACTGTCGCTGCAAAGCATCCTGATCACCTCGGCCATCATCGGCAAGCTCAAGGCGTGGACCTACGTTGGCCTCGTCGCCTTGTTCGCCACGGCTTCCGGCCTCGCCTACGGCGCCTGGGTCGATGGCGCCCCCATTGCCGCAATCGCCCTGACGATCGCGGCTTTTGTCGGGACCTTGATTACCGCACTGCATTTCATCGATAAACACCAGGCGCCCACGGCGGCCTGAATTTTCCCGATTCTTCAATCAACCTCTCCTGGAGATTCGATATGGACATCAAGATACTCGGCAGCGGCTGCCCCAAGTGCCAGCGACTCGAACAGCTCACCCGCGAGGTCGCCACCGATCTCGGTGTCGACGTCCAGATCGAGCACGTGCGCGACATGGCGAAAATCATGGAATTCGCCGTCCTCAGCACGCCGGCCTTGGTCGTCGATGGCGAAGTGAAAGCCTCCGGCCGCATGCCCAGCAAGGAGGATATCGGCCGCTGGCTAGTCAGGGCCTAAGGCGGTCGAACCAGACTATGAGGCGCACATGAGAAAGCCTAAAGACGCAGCACCGCGTGCCCTGAACCCCCGTTCTTGGCATACCCTGACGCCCGAGGCAGTGGCCAGCCATCTGGAGGTGAGGCCGTCGGACGGCCTGAGCGCGGATGACGCCGCCAGCCGCTTGCTCCGCCATGGCGCGAACGTCCTGCCGGAAGGCAAGCAGCGCGGCCCGTTGCGCATTTTGGTCTCCCAGTTCACCGATGTCATGATATTGGTCCTGCTTGCTGCAGCCAGCGTTTCCATGGCTCTCGGCGAATTCGAGGATTCATTGGCGATCATCGTCATCGTGGCGCTCAATGCCGGTATTGGCTTTATCCAGGAAACCCGCACCGAGCGCGCCATCGCAGCGTTGCGCAGCATGGCCACCCCTTCTGCACGGGTGCGGCGTGACGGTGAACTGCATAACTTGCCATCGCACCAGCTGGTGCCGGGCGATGTGGTGCTGCTGGAGGCGGGCAATATCGTGCCGGCCGACCTGCGCCTGACCGATAGCGCACACCTGCGCATCGCCGAGGCAGCGCTGACGGGCGAATCGCATCCGTCGCAAAAGGCCGTGCAGGCGCTGGCGCTCGCCGACAGCGCGCTGGGCGACCGCAGCAACATGGCTTACAAAGGCACCATCGTCACCTATGGACGTGGCAGCGGCGTCGTGGTTGCCACCGGCCTTGCAACAGAGCTGGGCAAAATTGCCACCCTGCTGGCGGACGCCAAAGAAAGCCGCACCCCACTCCAACAACGGCTGGCACGTTTCGGCGGGCGGCTCACCGTCGCCCTGCTGGCTATCTGTGCCATCGTGTTTGCCGCCGGGATTCTGCGCGGCGAGCCGCTGCTGCTGATGTTCATGACGGCAGTCAGTCTGGCCGTGGCCGCCATACCGGAAGCATTGCCGGCGGTGGTGGCGATTTCGCTCGCCATCGGCGCATCGCGCATGGTCAAGCAGCATGCACTGGTACGCCGCCTGCCCGCCGTGGAAACCCTGGGCTCCATCACCTACATCTGCGCCGACAAGACCGGCACGCTGACCCAAAACCGCATGCAGGCAGAAGCTTTCTATGCGGCCGGCTCTGCCACCCCGGCTCTGGAAACGGAGACCTGGCGTCACTTCTTCCGTACGCTCGCCCTGAACAGTGATGCCAGCATGGGCAAGTCCGGCCAGACCTCGGGCGATCCCACCGAAATCGCGCTGCTGGAAGCGGCATTGCGCCACGGCGCCGACCGGCCATCACTGGAACAGGCGTATCCGCGCGTTGCGGAAATCCCCTTCGATGCCGAGCGCAAGTGCATGACGACACTGCACCGCGCCGGGCCGGGTTTCATCGCTTACAGCAAGGGAGCGCCGGAGGTCATACTGGCACTATGCGCCACCCAGTTCGACGTGAATGGCGAGCATCCGCTCATGGCGCAAGCGTGGCAGCAGCAGGCCGAGACGATGGCGCAAGCCGGGCTGCGTGTGATGGCCATCGCCATGCGGCAACTGGCAACGCTACCGGACGAGCTGACTGCGGTGGAAACCGGGCTCACCATGCTCGGACTGGTGGGCCTGATGGACCCGCCGCGGCGCGAAGCACACCACGCCGTGGCGGAATGC
>Ga0172380_10007455_pt1 | contig 12279 bp, 7 predicted proteins | sample Leawe162metaG_FD_119747 | JGI IMG/M metagenome (GOLD analysis project Ga0172380, IMG submission 119747) | Leachate microbial communities from a municipal landfill in Southern Ontario, Canada - Leachate well 162 metaG | ecosystem: Engineered > Solid waste > Landfill > Unclassified | place...
GATCACCGCCACCGGCGGCGCGCTGCGCGATTGCGTGGTGGCGGGCAGCCGGGCGGCCTCTGGCGGCGGTGTATACGCATCCGGACCCAACACCCGGATCGGAGACTGCCACGTCGTCGGAAATACCGGAACGAACGGCGCCGGCGGGATTTACGCGGAAAACAGAACACAGATTACAAACTGCCTGGTCGAGCGCAACACGGCCGCGAGCGGCCCGGGCGGCATTCATTTGGGCGCCAATTCATCAGGCGAGATCCTTTTGCTGGACAGCGAGGTGCTCAACAATACCAGCAGCGGATCCGCTGACTACGGGGGCGGCATCCGGTTATATTGCAATGGGTCTGGAAACCAGCCTGTTATCGTTCGCAATTGCCTGGTGAAAGGCAATTCTCCAAACGGCGTGTCGTTCGTGACTTACGCATACAACCAGGCAGTTCAAAACTGCACGATCGTTTCAAACACGGGGTACGGCGTGCATCAGCAGTGGTGGTACGGCACCGGCCAGGTATACAATGCGATTATCTACGACAATACGTCCGGCTCTATCAGCTCCGGCGAGAGATTAATCTTTTCCAACTGCTGCGCCTTCGTCGCCGATCCATCCGCGCTGAAAGGAAGCGGCAACATCAACGGCAACCCGGCATTCGCGGATTCCGGCGCCGGCAACTACCGGCTGACAAAAGAGTCGCCCTGCATCAACACCGGCTTGATCCAGCCCTGGATGGAAAACTGCACCGACCTGGACAATAACTCCCGCATTGACCGGTTTTCCAACCGGGCTGACATGGGCTGTTACGAACATCACCCCCGGGGAGTGCTCTACATGGTGCGCTGATTGCATAATCGTCGCAAGCATTCCTGCATCTGGCATTAACATGAACGGAAACAATGCATGCGCAAGCACAAATCAACCAGGCCGGTCCGTGAAAAAGTCGCTTTGTTCGCCAAGGATTCCCCTTATGCCCTGAGGTGGATCAACCAGAAAAAGCGCAATGCCCGCTGGTTTCAACTGCACTGGCATCCTGAGATCGAGATCCACCTCATTACCGGCGGGACCGGAAAATACATCATCAACGGCAAAGCTTACCAGGTCAGCCGCAACTCGCTGATAGTTATCCACCCCCGCGAAGTCCACAAGTTTGTGCCCCCCGGAAACGGATATGAACGCGTCTCGCTCCTGCTGAAGCCGCAATGGCTCGGCAGGGAGGGCAGGCTTGGCAGGGATTTTCACCACCAGAAGCTGACCGCCTTGGAAATATCCCGGATCATTGACCTTCTCCAGAAAATTCGCATGGAAACAGAAGACAAGCCTCCTCTATGGCAAGACTATGTCCGGGCAAGGCTGAAAGAGTTTTTCATCCTTGTCCGCCGCGCGGCCATGCGTCCCGCCGCCTCATCCCTGCGCATCAGCCCCCTGATGAACCAGCTGCTGGCCTACCTGGACGAGAATTACATGCGCCCGCTGAGCCTGCCGCAGATGGCGGACCACTTCGGATTTTCGCCATTTTACCTCGCGCACTGCTTTTCGATTTTCACCGGCATGGGAATCAAGCATTACATTCTCCAGCGCAGGATTGCCGAGGCGCAGCTGATCATGGAAAAGCAGCCGAACCTCAAGCTGACCGCGGTTGCCCGCCAGCTCGGATTCAAGGACTATGCCCTCTTCAACCGCGCCTTCAGCAAAATCGTCCACGTGCCCCCTTCCGCCTGCCGCAAATAATCACATTTTCACAGTAAGATTGAATATCGCTGTTCCCGCGCTTCTGTGGTATACACGATTCTAACTTGGCAAGTCTCTATGAAATGCATAACCAAATGAAATTAACGGCTGAAAATATGTTTTGCCTGCTTGCAGCATTCATATCCCTGGTCGTGGTCAGAACTTCACCTGCGGATGTGGAACTTGCAAAGGATGGCCAGCCCATGGCCGACATTGTCGTGGAAACGAACGCCATTTCCAGCGTTCAGCTGGCGGCCAATGACCTGCAGGAATTCATCGAAAAAATGTCGGGCGCCAGGCTGGAGATTACCAACGCACCGTCGGATAAGTTTAAGTTTCATGTTTACGTGGGCCCAAGTGAATTCACGCAAAAGCTCGGTGTGACAACTGAAGATTTCAAGCCGGAGGAGTTCAGGATCATCGCCAGGGATAATTACGTCATCCTCATCGGCTGCGACGAGCAGCGCAAGCCTTTTCCCTACAAGCATTTCGGTGAAGGCCTGACCAACTGGTGGAAGTTTGCCGGGGAAAAATACGGCGTGCCGGTGGCCGAGCCGTTCACCGGCAAGCTGGGTTTTTTCCCCTTTGACGCCACCGCCACGCTTTATGCCTCCTCCGAACTCCTGGAGCAGCTCGGCGTGCGCTGGTATTTTCCGTATGAAGACGGCACGGTGGTCCCTAAAAAGAAATCCGTTTCCGTGCCGGAACAAAATACCGTCAAGGCGCCGGTTTTCCCGGTCCGGCAGTCGAGCTTCTACTGGACGATGGACTCGGACGCCGAGGGGGTCCTGTGGTTCAAGCGCCTGAAATACGGCTCATCCTATGCCTATCACGTCAGCCACGGCACGGCGACCATGATTAGTTTTCCCGAACAGAAGAAAGAACACCCGGAATATTTTGCACAGGTGAATGGGAAGCGCCTCGGGAGCTTGGGGGGCGGCGTGCCGCGGCTCTGCGATGAAGGCTTCCGGAGGTCTTCCCTCAATTTCCTCAACAAGACCTTCGAGGCCTGCCCGGGGCTCATCGGCTTCAACCTCATGCCGACCGACGGCTTTACCCAGATTGACGAGCGCGATGCAATAATATGGTCCCGGCCGGAGCGCGGCTACGTTAATCAGTTCTCGGACTATGTCTGGGACTACTGGCTCTGGGCGGCCAAGGAACTGAAAAAAATCCATCCCGACAAATACCTGATCTGCGTCTCCTACGCGCCCTACGACGGCCCGCCGCTGGGGGTGGACAAGCTGCCGGACAACATCGCCATGCAGCTCGGCCAGAACACGGCGACCTTGTTCATGAACAAGAAAACGGTTTACGAAAGGCGGGCCAAGTGGCTTTCCCTGCTCTCCTCGGGCAAGATGTTCATGTACGATTACTACCTCTTTTACCGCGAGGAAAATTTCCCGCGCTACCCGGCCTTTTTCACGAAGCTTCTCCAGGAGGACATGCAGGCCCTGCGTGGGGTGTGCGAAGGCAAGAACATCGAGGTAGCGCCGGGGCCGAACAAGAAAGACAAGAAAGGCGGCTGGCGCCTGAGATGCCCGGGCCTGACCCACATGCTCCACTACTGGCAAGGCAAGCTCTACTGGGACCCGGACATGGACCGGCTCAAAATGCTCGACGAATATTACGAGCTCTACTTCGGCCCGGCTAAGGCGGAGATGAAGGAATTCTACGAATTTGCCGAGGAGGTCTGGATGCGCCCCGAATCGCGCAGCGTGACCGCCACCTCCGGATTCATGAAACAAAAGGACGTGGACCGCTACTTTGACATATTGAAACGCGCCCGGTCAAAGGCCGGCAAGGATTCCGCCTATGACCGGCGCATCTTGCAGATCGAGGAAGAAATGCAGCCCCTGAGGATCCAGTTCGCCAATCTCAGGCGCACCGGGCCAACCTTCCAGGGATACATTACCAAAATACCGCCTCAAATTGACGGCGATCTCACCAAGCCATACTGGCAAAGCGAGAAATGGTGGGAACGCTATACGATGAAAGACCCGGTGACCGGGCAGGAGCCGGACAAAAACCGCACCCGGGTATCATTTACCATGACGCCCGACGGCTCAAACCTGGTGGTCGGTATAATCTGCGATGAAAGCCGGATGGACAAGATTGTCGCGAAAGCAAAGAACAATGACGATCCGGATATTTTAAACGACGACGCTGTGGAGATTTACCTCGAGACACCGGAGCACTCGTATTTTAAGATTGTTGTCAACTCCGAGGGAAAAATATACGACGAGAGCCAGGACGTTTCAATCGTGGAGCGCGACACTCTTCCCCTCCTCTGGAACCCCGGGATTAAAGCGGCGGTTTGCAGGGATAAATACCGGTGGATGGCGGAAATCCTGATCCCGACAAAGGATTTCGGCACCCTCGGCCCGGACCAGGCTTACCCCTGGGGCATCAACGTGGGCCGAACCCGCCGGGCGGGCGGGGAGCCGGAAATATTTACAATCGCCCCCACGGGGCAGGCGCAGCTCTGCGTCCTTTCCCGCCTGGGCAACCTGCGCGCGCAATAAAACAAGAAAAAATATTTTACATAAGCGAACTAAGGAAACAAAGTTTTCGCAAAGAAAAGAACATTTTCCTTCGTTAACCTTCGTTTTCTTCTGTTAATTTAACTAATTTTGGGTTGCGGACATGTGCCCGCGTTTGAATAATATGGAGGTCATCGAAATGCACCGATTCAAAGTAAATATTGAAAATGCTCCGGCAGAGATCCGCGCCGGATTGCGTGAAATAGAGAAAGAATATCCGGGTCGCTTCACCGATGGCCGCAGCGGCCTTGAGTTGCGTTTTGAAAAAGACCTCCAGCAGCCCGGCCTGGCGGTGACCAAACAAAAGAACATTTTCGTCCGCTACCATCGCAAAACCGACGCCTTCCGGGCTCTGGGGCGGCTCCTCGGGGAGGAGCCTGGCAACCGCGTTAATTTCGAGGAAACGCCGCGCTTTGACATGATCGGCGTGATGAACGACGTCTCCCGCAACGCGGTCATCCGTCCCGGCGCCTACCTAGCGCTCCTGCGCCGCTACGCCCTGATGGGGCTTAACACGGCCATGCTTTACACCGAGGACACCTACGAGGTCCCTGGCGAGCCCTTTTTCGGCTACCTGCGCGGGAGGTATTCGCAGCAGGAACTGCGGGAGCTTGACACCTACGCCTCCCTTTTCGGGATCGAGATGTTCCCCTGCATCCAGACCCTGGCGCATTTGGAAGAGATCCTGCAGTGGCCGGCCTTCGCCGAATACATGGATACGGGCGCCGTCCTGATCGCGGAAGAGAAAAAAACATATGAGCTCCTTCAAAAAATGATTGCCGCGGCGAGTTCACCTTTCAAGTCAAAGCGCATCCACATAGGGATGGACGAAGCCCACGGCATCGGCTCCGGGCGCTACCGCCAGCGCCACGGCGTGAAAAGCCCGTTTGAAATCCTGAACAGCCATCTTGCCCATGTCCGCGATATCTGCTCAAAGCTGGGCTTGAAGCCCATGATCTGGAGCGACATGTATTTCCGCCTGGGCTGCCAATCCCATGACTACTACGACCCCTCTGCAAAGGTGCCGCCCGAAGTCGCCAGGAATATCCCGCGTGATATCCAGCTGGTTTACTGGGACTATTACCACCTCGACAAAAAATTTTACTCCGATTTCATAGACCGCCACCGCGCGCTCGGCTCGGAGCCGGTCATGGCCGCCGGCGCCTGGACCTGGAGCCGCTTCTGGGCGATGATGTCCTTCACCTTCAACGCCACCGACGCCTGCATGGCGGCCTGCCGTGAAAAGGGACTGCGCGAAGCGTTCATGACAATCTGGGGCGACAGCGGCGCCGAGTGCGACTTTTTCAGCGCCCTGCCCTGCCTCCAGCGCTTCGCGGAGCACGCCTACGCCGGCAAGGTGGATCCAGTCCGCCTGCGGGAGAATTTCCGCGGATCATGCGGCGCCGACTTTGACGACTGGGTCAGGGCCTCCGAAATTGACGCCGGCTCCCTTGCGGTGAACCCGCACTCTACCAACGGCAACGTGAGCCAGTGGCTGCTCTGGCAGGACCCGTTCCTCGCGATCATGGATCCCAACCTGGAAGGCATTAATTTAAGGCAACATTACGAAAAGCTGGCGCATAACCTTGCGCTGGCGGCGCGCAAGGGATCTGCCGCCGGGCGGCTTGAATTCCCGGCCGCAATAGCCGCCGCACTGTCACTGAAAGTTAACCTGCGCCGCGACCTGGCAAAAGCTTATGCGGCCGGAGACCGCGCGCGCCTGCAGCGCATCCTTAAAACCGATCTTGCGCACCTGCGCCGGGCGGTCAGGGCGCTCTGGCAGTGCCACCGCGCCATGTGGATGGAAACCTACAAGCCCTTCGGGTGGGAAGTCATTGACCGGCGCTACGGCGGCCTCATGGCGCGCCTGGACAGCGTCTCCGCGCGCCTGGGCGACTTCCTGGCCGGAAGGATAGAATCCATATCTGAACTTGAGGCCAAGCTGGAGCGGGTGTATGATTTCAAGAAAGGCATCATGCCCAACATGGGCTGGTCGCGGGTGGTCACGCCGAGCACGATCAAGTGAAATACCTCAAATTACACCCCGACGGAGCGGGGTGGCTACAGACCTGTAGACACGGCGCTCTGCCGCCGTGCCGGATTGAAACTTTTAGACATAAAACAGCCTTGTCGGAAAAAATAATGGAAAGGAAATGATCATGCGGAAACTGGCAATCTCTCTTGGAATGGCTGCATGTTTATCCTTGCCCGCCCCGGCGGAACTTCCCGAAGATTTCCAGGCGGCCGTGGGGCTATACCAAAAGAAAGACTATGCCGGGGCCCATGATGCCTTTGTGAAAGTGGCCGAAACCGCCCCCACCCCAAAGTCAAAGTCGGAGTGCCTGGCCTATGCCGCCTCGTGCCTGGGCAAGCAGAAACAATACGACCAGGCCATTGAGCTTGCGCAGACGATTCCGGTCAAGCCGATTGCCGTCAATTGCCAGATGGAAATAATGCTGGAGAACGGCAAGCAGAAGGAACTTATAGAAGCGTTCAAGGATGAAAATATCAGCGCCTGGCCTGATTATTTGATACATCATGGATTTTACAACCGCGGTTGCGCCTGCCGCCTTGCAGGCAATGCGGAAGCCGCGGCAAAAGACCTGGAACAGGCCGTTGAAACCTCGAACACCACCGGCCATTTTCAGGTCAGGGTGTTGAGCGACCTCGCAGGCGTCCGCTCGGCCCTGAAGCAGGACGACAAGGCCCTGGAGGCCTACCGCCGGGTCCTGGCCGCCACGGAATACAAGGGGCTCTACACCTTCTGCGGCGCCGCCATCGCCGCCCCGAACATTCTGATCAAACAGGGCAAATACGACGAGGCGCTCTTGGAAATAAATAAATTCGACCCGCTCCCCACTTCAGGGGTATACAAAATCCAGGCCATGGAGGTTTACGGCGACATTTACGCCGGCCAGGGGAAGAAGGACGAGGCAAAAGCCAAGTATCTGGAAGCTCTCAAGGACCCGGGCATCTCAAAGGGCTCCGCCGATAAAATCAACGGCAAGCTCGGCGCACTCTCTGAAAAATGATGCCCGGGCAGACCCTGGTGTTACATCGCAGCGGGCCGCAACTGACCGGTGTCCGGCAACAAAATCAAGCTGACAATTAAATAGACAACGATCGGATTTCGTCATATAAAGTGATACATTTCAATCAATGGCATGCAAATGCGAAGGACTATTATAGCCATATTGCTTGTATCTGCCGGCGTTTTGATTGCCAAAGGCGCCGACCGATACGTTTCGCTAAAAGGCACGAACAACTTCGCCAACCAGTTCACCGACTGGGCCGGGGCGGCCACCCAGATTCAATGGGCGGTCAATTTCGCCCAGGCCGGCGAGACGGTCTGGGTCTCCAACGGAACCTACTACCTCACCAACCAAATCACCATCACCAACGGCATAAACCTGAAGAGCTTCAGCGGCAACCGTGCCGACACGATTATTAACGGCAACCACCCCGGCGTCACCAACCGCTGTATGACCATGAACCACGCCGCCCTGGTCGTGGAGGGTTTCACCATCACCAACGGCTATGCGCCCACGAACAACCAAAGCGGCGGCGGAGTGTATATCACCGCCGGCACCCTGCGCAACTGCCTGGTGACAGGCAACCATGTGACCAACACCGGTGTGGGCGGCGGCATTTACGCCATTGGGATCAACAGCATGATCACGAACTGCGATATCATCGGGAATGTCATGTTCAGGGGAGGAGCTGCAGGCGCCTATCTTTACACGCATGCGCAGCTGGGTAACTGCCGCATCATGTACAACTGGACATCGAATACGAACCTCTCGGGCGGCGCAGGATATGGCGGCGGGCTGTCTGTTTATTATTCTACAAACACGGTAATATGCAACAGCCTCATAATCAGCAACCGCCTCGGGGGGAGGAATAATCCTGAATACGGCGGCGGCGTCTACATGTATCAGGGAGGCACTCTGCGCAATTGCCTGGTCATGGGCAATTTTTCCTGGCTCGGGGGCGGTGTTTGCGCACATTCCGGATCACCCGCCATCTACAATAACATTGAAAACTGCACGATCGTGAGCAATTACGCCACCTCTTCCTGCGGCGGCATCGGCTCGCCTTATGCCGGCGGCAACACGAACAGAGCGGTTCAGGTAAACAACACAATTTGCTATTCAAACAGAAACGAAGTCGGCTGGGCGTACCTGGGCAACGCTGTTTTCTCGAACAGCCTTGTGCCTTATACCGGCACACTGCCCGGCGGCAATAATCTCACCAATAAAAATCCGCTCTTCGTAGATTTTAAGGGCGGAGATTTCCGGCTCACAAAAGAATCGCCCTGCATCAATGTCGGCTTCGCCCAGTCCTGGATGTCCAGCGGCTCAGTAGACCTGGACGGTTTTTCCAGGATTGACCGGTTTGCGAACCAGGTCGACCTGGGCTGCTATGAGCACCATCCCAACGGACTGATGTTCAAGATGCGCTGATTCCGCCGGGCATATCTCATGTTGCACCACCGATCATGAATAAAATAATCCTCCCATCCTGGAGCAACCCCCTCAAACGCACCGCCTCCCACGGGCCGGTTGCGGGCGAAGTGACGCCGTTCGTCTTCAACGGCCGCCTCTGCCGCGCGGAAAACCACCCGCGCTATCTCGACTTCCCGGACCAGAAAGACCCGACCTTCCGGTTCAACGAGGACGAAGTCCGCATCCGCGATGTCGGATTAAACTCCGTCCTCAGCGTGCCTTTTCGCAACCATTATTTCGGTGAGGGTTTTTTGCACGGCGGCCGGCTGTATGTTTACGCCGCGGATAACGGCACAAATCTTCCCTGGCGCCATCACCGGAAAATCAACATGGTTTATTCGGATGACCTGCTCCACTGGTCGCCCCAAGTCACCTGCATTGAGTCAGAAAAAGATGAGCTTCTCTTCAACACCGCCCTCTGCCGCGGTCCCGACCGCTTCATCATGCTCTACGAGACCAACGACGTGCGCTGGCCGCCCTTCACCTTCAAGTATTGCGAGTCCGACGATCTCATCCATTGGAAACGCATCCCGGACGCACTCTACGGGACTGACAAATATGTCGGCGGGCCGGCGCTGCACTATGCCAACGGCTGGTACTACACCCTGTACGTTGAAAGCCTGCCGGGCGGTCAATATGACAACCGGATAACCCGCTCGCGTGACCTGGTCCACTGGCAGGACGCACCCGCGGAACGCGCGATGATACCTGTTGATCCAACCCATGTCCCGGACCCGGCTCACCCGGAGGTCCGCGAGCTGAGCGCTTCGGACGCGGAACTGTGCTATTGGCGCGGCCGGACGATCGTATACTTCCTGAGCGGCAACCAGCAGGGCGTGTTCGGGCTGGAGACGGCGGAATTTAACGGCACGCCGCAAGAACTCCTGGCGTGCTACTTCGAAGATTGATACGGCTGCGAATCACGGCCCGATATACGCGAAGAGTCCTCCCGAAACATCATTTCCGGCCTCATCGAGGCCGGCTACAAAAGACCACATGAACGGATTCCCTGTAGCCGGGATCGTTGACCCCGGTGGTCCGGGCGGCCAGATTTTTGAACATTTTCTGATCACCCCGCCGATTCCGGCGGGGAAATGATGTTATCCTTGATATTGACACCTTCCAGCCCGAGCAGGTCAATTGTCATCGGCCGGGTGCAACCCGCAATGGTATTGTGATGGATCTGCCAGTTGGCCGAGCGGGGATAAACCGCAAACTTTTCACCGGCCTGCAATGGAATATCGTCCTTCAAGGCAACGATGCGGTCTTTCCTTTCGTAACCCTCTATGGCCGTGGTCCGGCCGGCGTTCGGGCCAGTCAGCCAGCGCAGGTTCCAGCCGCGGTATGGCGCGGCATCATCGCACAGCATCGGCAGGGAGCTCGCGCGGAACCTGCGCCGGTCGATGACCTCGCCTACTTCCGCCCCGGTATGGCGGAACTCAAACCGGCCCCCCTCGCCCTGGGGCACGTAATCCCTCCGGCCGGTCCGGAAACCGTCTTGGCAGTTTTCAATGATATTGTCGTGGATGTGGATGTTGACGGCATGGTCGGCCACGTGAATGCCGGTAGCCTTTTCCGACCTTTCGCCGCGGACATAGACGTGGTTGTCGGCAATGATCACATTCGAGGCCTCCACGCAGATCCCGCAGCGCTCGTTATCCGGATTATTTTCAATCCGCGTCAAATCAATATGGTTCCCGCTCACGACTACGCGCCGGCCGCCCAGGATAAATATGGCCGATTCCTTGCTGTAGCCAATGAAAATATTGTTGGCCACGACAACCTGGGTGGCATGGTTGCCGACCGAGACGCCGCCGCTCAAGGTACCCCCTTCGAAAACATTGTCGGCAATAACCGCCTGGGTGGGCCCGATTTTGCGCGGGTCATCGGCCGAGCCGCCGTGCACGCTGGTGGCGCAGCCGTCCAGGACGTAGTTGCCTATGATCCTGGTAAAACGGCTGGCGTTCTCGCAGAAATTCGTGGCGCGCTCGACGTGGCAGTGCAAAATGCTCGTGTTTTCCGCGTGGTCGTTGTTATTGAATGCGTTGAACCCGCAATCGCTGACGTGGCAGCGGTGAAACACGCATGATTTTGTATATTGCTTAAGCAGCTCGGGCCGCCCCTCGTGCGGCGCCTGGATGTAAGGCGGCAGCCCGTAGCGGTCGGCGCCGTGCGAGTAAAAAGCCTCCGAGGCCATCCGGCTCACCTTGAGATCCTCGAAAAGCAGGTGTTCCGTGCCCACGAAGTTCGCCGCCGCGCAGCCCTTGATTTCCATCTGCTGGTTGGCGGTCGGCCAGTAGGCAAAGCCGGTTGCCGTCGGGAAATGAGTATTGGCAGGCAATTCCAGAAAACCCGTGTGGCCCACCATGCCAAGGTTGCGAATGACCACCTCTTGCCCTCCTGAAATCCAGAAGACGGCGGTATGGTCATCGCTTATGTCCAGAGTGGTCTGGTCGCGGTGCGCGCCTTCTATGCGCACTGTGGCGTTAATGATCCAGACCCCTTTGGAAAGCCGGTAGCGCCCGGCAGGAATAAAGAGGCCCTTGCGCTCCGCAACCGCGCGGTCCAGCGCCGCCTGCAGCGCCGACTGGTCGTGGTGGCGCACTTTCACTCCGTCCGCATCAAGGTTGGCTTTAGAGTCCAAAACCAGATTCTTACCGCGTATACCCTCAATCCTGGCCAGAAGCCGGTTACGAGCATGGAATGAAATGCTTTCCCCTGCCTGCCAGTCCAGCTTTCTGAAACGGATCTGGACGCCGTCGGCCAGCGTCATCCAGTCGTTTGTGACCGGCATATTTTTCCCCTGCCAGCACCACTCGCGGTGCAGCACAGGATGGTGTCGCACCTTGGTCTGATGGACAGTGTCCACCGCCATCCAGCTGAACGTGACCGGGTCGGTCTTGTCGAAATGAACGATGAAGGTCTGCCATAGTTTGCCGGCATCCAGGCCGCGCAGTTCTGCCTCGCCCGCGAGGGGTTTCTGGTTCCTGGCAAAATACGGGGCCTCGGCGTTGTATACCGTCCCGTAATGATGCAGGTGACAGCCGTAAACGGCCACCTCCTGTCCAACTTTAAAATCGCCTATGTCATCCACGGCGATTTCATTGGAGCCGGCCTTTGCGCGGCCGGAGGCCTGGAATTCGGAACCGGACGCCCCGCACTCGCAGGCATTGATCCAGCCGTTCGGGCAAGGGGGCGTGATCGCGCTTAAGTTGTTCATGTTGTGCCTCTACTCCTGATGCATTTTGAGTTTTTTATAAAACAATTGATAAAATATGGCTTCATCTTTCCGCCGTCAACCTTATTAAGTAATTTACCGGATTCTGGATTTGCCGGCCAGGCTTTTGACTGCCAGGCAAGTGCTTTTCAATCAACAAACCTGCCATGCCGGAAAATAATAAATCCATTCCGGAAAATGGTCTACCGGCATTTCAAAGAAACAGGCAGGATTCCTGGAAAAAGGTACACGGCATGCCCCAAAGACCGATAACACCAATAATATTGTTGATAA
>Ga0172380_10007456_pt1 | contig 12279 bp, 13 predicted proteins | sample Leawe162metaG_FD_119747 | JGI IMG/M metagenome (GOLD analysis project Ga0172380, IMG submission 119747) | Leachate microbial communities from a municipal landfill in Southern Ontario, Canada - Leachate well 162 metaG | ecosystem: Engineered > Solid waste > Landfill > Unclassified | place...
CCAGCTGATCGCCCAGTCGGTCGAGGAGATCACCCAGATGTCGCTGGAGAACGTATCCGCCGCCGAGAGCGTCAACCACGATGCCTCCCAGCTGACCGACATCATCCACCAGCTCAATCAGGGCATAGGCTTCTTCAAGGTGTAACAGGCCAACAAGGGCTGCCATTCCGGCAGCCCTGCTTTTCCCCCTCCCCGCGCCTTCATCCGGCCCGTCTCGGCCCCAACATCCGTGTCAAACCCCATCAACCCGAGCCGGGCCCTGCCACCAACTCACTGAAAAACCCACATTAACCCCTGCCTTTTGGCGGGTCATAACCAGTGATAAATATCGCGTGATAGGGAGCAAGACAAAGCGTTGGGAAGCACATTTATACAGAGGAATATCCCGTATTCAGGCCATTAATGTGCTCCCATTCGCCACGTAATTTACCAAACAAAAAACAACTGATAACATAATCGTACATTTTAAAGCATATAAATAAACATCCGCTGCGTGCTCCGGCGACCCGATACAAGGCGCCCAAGCCAGCGGGTCAAGATTGAGACGAACAGCCAACCCAGATCCTCATCGAGCAGATACCCGAACCCATGATGAACACAGTTACGGCCAGCATCGATGTCGATGCGCTCCATCACAATTTTGCCGTCGTGCGGCGTCACGCCCCCCACAGCAAGATCATCGCGGTCCTCAAGGCCAACGCCTATGGTCATGGCCTGCTGCAGGTCGCCAACACCCTGGTCCAGGCGGATGCCTATGCGGTGGCGCGACTCGAAGAGGCGCTGGTGCTGCGTGCCAATGCCATCACCAAACCCATTCTGGTGCTGGGTGGCTTCTTCTCGGCCGAGGCGCTGCCGCTGCTGGCGGAGCACAATCTACAGACCACACTGCACACCTGGGAGCAGTTGGCGCTGCTCGAACAGGCCAAGCTGCCCGCTCCCATCAGGGTCTGGCTCAAGTTCGATACCGGGATGAACCGGCTGGGGGTGAGAGCGCAGGATCTGCCCGCCTTCATCGAACGACTGAGCCATTGCAAGAGCGTGGTACAACCCTTCCATCTGATGACCCATTTCGGCCAGTCCGACGAGCAGGAGAACCAAGCCACCCAGCAGCAGATCGAAGCGTTCAACCTGCTCACAGCCCACCTGCCGGGCGAGCGGGCCATGGCCAACTCGGCGGGGATCCTGGCCTGGCCGGGTTCACACAGCGACTGGATAAGACCTGGCATCATGCTCTATGGCGCCTCCCCCTTCGGGGGGCAGCTGGCCACCGATCATGGGCTGCGCCCCGTCATGACCCTCAAGAGCCAGCTCATCGCCATCAGAGAGTGCAAGCAGGGAGAATCGGTAGGATATGGCGCCCATTGGGTGGCCCAGCGCGACACCACCCTGGGGGTGGTCGCGGTCGGCTATGGCGACGGCTACCCGCGCATGGCTCCCGAGGGGACGCCCATGCTGGTCAATGGTCGCCGGGTGCCCATCGTCGGCCGGGTCTCCATGGACATGATCACGGTCGATCTCGGGCCACACGCCAGCGACCAGTGCGGGGATGAGGTGATCCTGTGGGGAGAAGGTCTGCCGGTGGAACAGGTGGCGGAGAAGATAGGGACTATCCCCTATGAACTGCTGACCCGCCTCACCTCCCGGGTGTTCGTCACGCTTGCCCAGCCCTGCGCCAATGCACAGTCGCTGGCAGACGCCGATATGCCCTCATATGCAGGCCACGCCCGGCGAGTCATGGCCTAGCACAGGCTCCCCCATCTCAACTCGGGAGAGATGAGGCATGGCGGCATCTAAAAACACCCGGCGCAGCCGGACTGCGCCGAGTGTGACTGAGCCTCTGGTGGCTGAGGCGGGCTCACGCTGGCCAGCCGCTCCGAGCCGGGTGAATTAGGTCAGTTTTGGTGGCATTCGGCCGGGATGCGCTCACCGTCAGCGGGCTCTCGCCCAACCGACAGCTTCGGCGGCCCAGCATCGCTGGGCCTGTCCGCTTGCCGAGCCAGGATACGGGTTGTACCAGCAAGCACTGAAAAACAAAAGGGCCTGTCTTTCGACAGGCCCTTTTGTTTTATTTGGCGGTGAGGGAGGGATTCGAACCCTCGATACGTTGCCGTATACACACTTTCCAGGCGTGCTCCTTCAGCCACTCGGACACCTCACCAATTTGTTTTAGTCATGTGCCGTTGCTTGCCGATACCATCGACTGGCAGCCACTTGGGCACATCACCAAATTTTGGTCTGTTGTTTAACGTGTTCAGCCAACACTGTGTTCACGGCGCTGTTGCGCTGGAACGGGGCGTAATTTAGGGGAAAGCCCCGCCGGCGTCAACGGCTTTTTTTGCCTGACGAATCGTTCGCACATTTAACGCACAAATCAGTGCACGCATTCCGGCGCGACCAGGATCTCGGGCAGGTTCAGGAAGCCAAGGCGCTCGCATTCGGACACCACTTCATGGGTCGCGGCCGTGGTACTTTCGACGAACAGCAGGAACTGTTCCACTGAGAGACCCGCCTTGGTGAACACGGTGTGGCCCACGATGAGGCGCGGCAGGTTGTCATCGATAATGTCGAGGAACACCTTGAGCGACGGGTACTGCATGTTGAGGCGACCCAGTTCGGCCATCAGCGGCAGCAGCGAGGAGGGACGCACTTCCAGCTCGGATGAAAACAGCAGCCCTTCCTCTTCGACAAAGATCCGGCTCTCCTGGATGCCGTCGACGGACTGCAGGGAGACAATGTGGATGCCATGACACTGATCGCAGACATAGTGCTCGATACGAGCCTGCTGCAACCAACGCATTATCATTTCAGAGCTGGGGATATTCATCATTTCCACGACACGATAAGGATCAAGGGACGCAGTCTAAACCAATTTTCCGGCAACCAAAAGTGCAGTGGCCGGATAAGCAGGGAGCCAGCTTCTTTTTGGCAAACACTAAACATATACTCAGCCATTCTCGCCCCACCTTCACCCCACAGAAGGCCTGATGACCATCCAAGAAAAGTACCGCCTGCATCTGAAATCCCTGTCGGATGAACTGCTGGCCCTGCAAAAGCCCATTCGCATTCTGGATGCCATCAAGTGGCCCCGTCACCTCCAGGCTGATTTTCTGGCCAACGGGGGACGAACGCTGCCCGCAATCGACCAGCACTTCTACGATGCCCTGCCCCTCGGCTTCGATCCCCGCAACAAGTATCTTGAGCTCAAGGAGTTGCGGGACAGGATCCGGCGCCGGCTGGGCCCTCAGGATGACCTGGGACGGATCCTGCAAGAGACGGTCGATCAGTACATGGTGGTGATCGAGATGCTGCGCCAGCGCGGACAGCCCGATTTCTTGCGCTATAGCCAGCTGCTGTACGGCTCGGCCAGCGATCACCTGCGCGGCGATCGCAAGACCCTCAAGGAGCTGGGAGCCCGCTTGTGCGACATCTTCTCCCTGCCCGGTGCCCGTCATCTGGTGCGCCCCTACCCCAAGGAGTTTGAAGGGGAAGCGGCGGTCGCCAAGCTGCAGGGCAAGCTGTCGAGCTATTTCAGCGACGGCACTGTACAGGTCAAGCTAAGCGATGGCATCGTCTCGGACGCCGCCGCCGGCGGCGATTACATCAAGCTCAACTCCCACGCCCGCTTCTCCGAGCTGGATCTGCAGGTGCTGGAGGTACACGAGGGCTGGGTGCACGTGGGCACCACCCTCAACGGCCGCCAGCAGCCCTACGCCACCTGGCTCAGCGCCGGCTCACCGCGCATCACTGCTTGTCAGGAGGGGCTGGCGGTCCTCATCGAGACGCTCACCTTCAGCTCCTTTCCGGATCGGGCCAAGCGCATCTCGGATCGGGTGATGGCCATCGACATGGCGGAGCGCGGCGCCGACTTTGTCGAGGTGTTCCAGCATTTTGTGGCGCAGGGCACCAGCGAGCACGATGCCTACAAGATTACCCAGCGGGTGTTTCGTGGCGGCATGGTGGGTGGCGGTGCCTGCTTTACCAAGGATCTCTCCTACGTGCGCGGCTACGTGGAGACGGTTAACTTCATCCGCAGCGCCGTGCTGGAAGGGGTCCCAGAGATCCTGCCCATGTTGTTCGTCGGCAAGGTGACCCTGGACGACATCCCCGTGCTCTATCAGCACTATCTGGAAGGACTGATCGATGCCCCCCGCTACCTGCCGCCCATGTTTCGCGATCTCACCGGACTCTACGTCTGGTTCGGCTTCGCCTCCGGCATGTCGCTGGTGGACATAGGCCGGGTTCAGCAACATTTTCGCCAGCTGTTCCATCGCCTGCCGGTGGCCGATCCCATCATTGCGCCGGTGGATATCGAGATCGACTGAGTCGCGAACAAGAAGGGCGCCAGATTGGCGCCCTTCTCTCTTATCCCGGCCGGATCACTTGTAGGCCCGTCCTTCCAGATAGTGCTTGCGGCACAGCGACACATAGCGATCGTTGCCACCTATCTCCACCTGCTCACCATCGAGCATCATCTGGCCTGCTTCATTGACCCGGGAGTTCATGTGCGCCTTGTTGCCGCACCAGCAGATGCTCTTCAGCTCCTCGAACTTGTCGGCAAGACAGAGCAGATGGTAGGAGCCGGGGAACAGTTCACCGCGAAAGTCGGTCTTGAGACCGTAGGCCATCACGGGAATATCCTGCTCATCGACGATGCGCGCCAGCTGGTAGACCTGCTCGCGGGTCAGAAACTGGGCCTCGTCGACGATGAACACATCGATGCGCTTCTGGGCATGGCGCGCCTTCACCATCTCGAACAGATCGCAGCCGTCACTGAACACATCCACCTTCAGCTCCAATCCCACCCGGGCACTGATCACCCCGGCGCCGAAGCGGTCATCGATGGCCGGTGTCATGGCCAGGGGCTGCATGCCCCGCTCCAGATAATTGAAGTGGGCCTGGATAAGCTGGGTGGATTTGCCTGAATTCATGGTGGCAAATTTGTAGTGCAGTGAAGCCATGGTGTTGTTCCGAAACTGAATTTATGGGGCGCATGCTAACCAAAGCCCCTGCCAAAACCAAGGGGCCCGTGGGCCCCTTGTTCTATTTATGCGATAGCCAGCTCTCGATGGAGCCGAGCCTTGCGCAGATGGTAACCGGAGAAGATCACAAACCAGAGCCCGCTGACCGTGAAGCCCGCCAGCACGGAATGCATCAACCCCATGACCAGGTAACCGAGCGCGGCACCGAAGGCGATGGCCAGCGCATAGGGCAGCTGGGTCATCACGTGATCGATGTGATGGCACCCTGCGCCCGTGGCCGACAGTATACTGGTGCTCGAGATGGGCGAGCTGTGGTCGCCAAATACCGAGCCTGCCAACACGGCGGCCAGCATGGGCAGCATCAGGCTGATGTCGCTGGCGGCCGCCATGTCACCGGCCAGCGGCAGCATGATGCCGAAGGTGCCCCAGCTGGTGCCGGTGGCAAACGCCATGGCGCAGGAGAGGATGAACACCACCGCCGGCAACACTTCGATCGGCAGGTTGCCATTGGCCATGGAGGCCAGGTACTTGCCGGTCTCCACGTCGCGCACCACGGCGCCTATGGTCCAGGCAAACAGCAGTATGTTGATGGCCGGCAGCATGGCCATGATCCCTTGCGGGGCGGCCTTCATCCAGTTCTTGGCGCCGAGCTTGAGGCGCATGGCCAGACCGATGGAGACCACCAGGCTGCACAGGGCGCCATAGACCAGGGAAGAACCGACATTGGTGTTCTCGAACGAGCCGAGCACGCTGAACGGCAGCCCCTTCTCGCTCAGCACGGCGGCACCGGAGTGGATCATGAAGTAGACGGTGGCGGCGGTCAGGGTCAGGATTGGCAGCACCATGTCGATCATGCCGCCATTGCTCTCTTCCGGGCTCTCCATGTCCAGACCTATGGGACGGCCCTTGGACTCGTCCCACAGCTTGCCTTCCAGCGCCCATTGCTCATGCTGACGCATGGAGCCGATGTCGAGCTGGAACGCGATCACCACCAGCACCATGATCAGGGTGAACACGGCGTAAAGGTTCATCGGGATCATTTCGACGAAGGCGGAGATGGGGCTCTGATCGGTCAGACCGTGCGCCGCCATGATGCCCCCCACCAGGGCAATGATGTAGGCCCCCCAGGAGGAGATGGGCATCAGCACGCAAACGGGCGCCGCGGTGGAGTCCAGCAGATAGGCCAGCTTGGCACGGGAGATCTGGAAGCGGTCGGTGACCGGACGGCAGATGGCCCCCACCGACAGGCTGTGGAAGAAATCATCGATGAAGAAGGCAAACACCATCATGCCGGTGAGCGCCTTGGCCCCCTTGCGAGTCTTGGCACGACGCTCTGCCCACTCGGCGAAGGCACGGGTCGCACCGGAGACACTCATCAGGCTGATGAGGCCGCCCAGCAGCAGCATGAACAGCAGCATGTTGACGTTGTCACGGTTGAGTGCACCCTCGACCCAGAAGATCTTGAGCACGGTATTCAACATGTAATGCAGGGAATCGAGCGGGGAAAACTGATTGAGCAGCAGGCTGCCGGCAACAATACCTACCCCCAGCGACACCAGGACGCGGCGGGTGATGATCGCCAGAGCGACGGCCAGTAAAGGGGGAATGACAGACCAACCGGAGTCGGCGTAATGAATGATGTCCATGATCTCTTTGCACCTAAAGACAGCAGGTGGAGATCTACCGAGAGGATAAAGAAACAAAACCCATGGGGAGGTTATACTCCTCAGCCCCTTCAGGTAGCGCTCCATAGTGGATGACTATGGCAGTCCTGCACCTGTTCGATGCAGAACCAGCAGCCCGGTATGATGGCCTGGCCACTTCGGCGCTGACTCCTTTCCTCATGCATCACAGGCATCACCCTCCGCACAAGTAGTCATAGGCAGCGCGCCTCTACTTAAAGGTATTCGAGGCACATTTTATCGTGCTGGCACGTTATAGCAAGTTTTTTGATTAAATCCCCACATGGGGCGTTTTAAAATGGCAAAATGGTAGTCAAATGGTGCAAATATATTGGTTTTGTCGCTATTTTCATCTATCCAGAACTCAGTCGAGTATGATGACGGCCAATATTGCTGAATCCAGCCTGAATTCAAAATAGTTCACTTAATTTGCACTCTGAATTTATTAATTCGCTTATCTTGACTTAATAGCAAGCTGCCGTATAAATTACCCAAAATTACTCTTTTTATTTAATTCACTCCTTTGCTCGCGTGGTGGACACTATGAACGAATTTTTGAAAGTACTGCTGAATATCCGTAGCTTGCGCGCAGCTTGCCGTGAGCTGACCCTGGAGCAATTGGAAGAGGGGCTGGAAAAGCTCTCTGCTATTGTTGCCGAACGTCAGCAAGATGAATCCGCCGATCGTCAGGCCCGTGAAGAGCATCAGCGCAAGATTAACGAATATGCTGAAATGCTGAAAGCCGCCGGCATTGATCCGGCCGAACTGGTGGGCACGGTTGCCACTGAACCGGCCAAAGCTGCCAAAGGCAAGCGCGCCCCTCGCCCGGCCAAATATCGCTATCTGGATAACGGCATTGAAAAAACCTGGACCGGTCAGGGTCGCATGCCGTCCGTGATTGCCAAGGCCGTTGCCGACGGTAAATCCGTCGAAGAATTTGCCATCTGATCAGGCAAACGACCTCCCATAAAAAACCTCGCACTGCGAGGTTTTTTATTGCCTGATATCCGCTCATCAACTCCATTCTGCCGCCTTGACCCAGAGCACTTCCGGCGTCGCGGTACAGGCCAGCAGGTAGCGGGCTATGGTGAAGAACCAGTCACTCAGCCGGTTCATATAAGGCAGTATGGCCGGATTGATCTGCTCCGCACGGCTCAGACTCAGCAGCAGGCGCTCACAACGACGGGTCAGGGTGCGCACCACATGGGCTTGCGCCGCCGCCCGGGAACCACTGGGCAAAATGAAATTGCGCAGCACGGGCAAATTGGCGCTGTAGCCATCAATTTGCCGCTCCAGGCGCAACGTCCATGCATTATTCACCTGCCAGATGGCCTCCTGCTGACCCTCGCTGGAAAATGCCAGTTCACCGCCCAAATCGAACAACTCTTGTTGCAATAATAACAAGTCGGCTAATAAGCCGGTTTCAGCAGCAGGCACCTCGGCAATGAGTAGACCTATATGAGAATTTAATTCATCGATATAGCCATAGGTTTCCACCCGCATATCGTCCTTGGCCAATTGCACACCATCGGCCAGCCGGGTCATGCCTTTATCACCCTGCCTCGTATATATTCTCATACCGACATCCTGTTAATAATGGGAACAATCATGGATTCGAGCCCGTTGAGCTTGATCTCATAGGCAAGGGCCAGGGTCTGGCCCAACGCGCCAGCGGGAAAGCCAGTGCGCGCCATCCACACCAGATAGGGCTCTGGAATATCTATGATGCGCCGCCCCTGATATTTGCCGTAAGGCATCTTGTGGGCCAGGGTCAGCAACACCCGCTCGTCAGAGAGCCACTCCATATTAATCGATGTCCAGATATTTATGGGTCTGGATGGAGAGCCGCCAATTACGGGCGATGCAGGTAGCCATCGCCAGCTGGGTGGCTCTGGGCTTCTGACTGATGGGTTGCAGCGCAATCACCACGTCAGGGCGCAAGGTGGCGGTCGCCAGCAGGGCATCCAGCTCCTCGATATGGCGCTCGGTCGCTACCGGATGCTTGATCTCGTTGGCACGCTCGAGGGCCGAAACCAGCACGGGCAGGCCCCCCTTCATACCAATCTTGGGCGACACTGTGACCCAGGTATTGGCATGGGTCTGGATCTCGCTGGTACCGCTGGTTTCGATCTGCACCTGATAGCCGGCTGCCAGCAAGGCACAAGAGAGCGCCTGCAAGTCATACAGACAAGGCTCTCCCCCGGTGATCACCACATGACGGGCCTGATAACCGAGCTGCTGGAAACTGGCCAGGATCTGCTCAGTGTTCATCTTGCTCCAACCATCGGATTCATTGGAACAGTCGAGCACCGCCTGAGCCCCCACTTCACGAGCGGGATCGACAATCCAGGTATGGCGGGTATCGCACCATGGGCAGCCCACGGGGCAGCCTTGCAGGCGAACGAAGATGGCGGGCAGGCCGGTGAAGATGCCCTCCCCCTGGATGGTCTGGAAAATCTCGTTGATTGGGTAGTGCATCTCGGTCACGGCTTGTTGCAAAAGTCGCGGATTATACCCCAAGCGAAGGCAAGACGCAGGCTCACAGTCCGCTTTTCTCGCCCAGCCCGGTTTTCTCGTACAACCGGGCCATGATGCCCGCCTTGTCGGCCAGATACAGATTCAGCCCCCGGCTACGCAGTTCGCAGGCAGGACAGGTGCCACAACCATCGCCGGCGATGCCGTTGTAGCAGGTCAGCGTCTGCTGGCGCACCGTCTCCAGGTGGCCATAGTGATCCGCCAGCGCCCAGGTATCGGCCTTGTCGAGCCACATCAGCGGGGTATCGAAGCGGATGCCGCGACCCAGCCCCAGGGAGACCGCCTGATTGAGCGCCTTGACGAACTCGTCGCGACAATCCGGGTAGCCGGAGAAATCGGTCTCGCACACCCCGGTGATCACCGATTCGGCGCCCACCTGGTAGGCATAGATGGAGGCCAGGGTCAGAAACAGTATGTTGCGGCCCGGCACGAAGGTATTGGGCAGACCGTTGTCCTGCAGCTCGCAGCTCACCGGAATGTCGTCCCGGGTCAGGGCCGAGACCGCCAGTTCATTGAGCAGGGTCACGTCCATCACCTTGTGGGCGGCAATGCCAAGCGCGCCGGCCAGTCGGCGAGCCGTCTCTATCTCCTCCCGATGGCGCTGGCCATAGTCAAAGGTAATGGCGTGCACCTCGTCATACTGGGCCAGAGCCTGCACCAGACAGGTGGTGCTGTCCTGCCCACCACTGAATACCACGACGGCTTTTTTCACGTTTATCACTCCTTCAGGCAGTTCAAGTACGGCGACCTTGTGCAAAGTCATGCCACTGCCGGTTTAAATGGGTAAAGAGGTTCATCAGCGGGGCGAAGCGCGCGGGCTCGCCCTCCCACTGGGATAACAGATGATAACCCGCTTCCAGGGTCGACAACGCCTCGGGAAACGGCTTCTTGCGAATGGAGTACTGGCCCGGTATGGCGCCGAGCTTGATCCTGGGCAGCCTTAGCAGCGCCGGATTGCTGTGCAAGATGCGATACGCCTTGCGCCAGGTGCCATCGAGCAGCAAAAAGCAGACCTGACGGCGATCCCCTGCCTGATGCCGTTGATCGCGCACCTGATCCAGCGCCAGCGCATGCTCGTCAGGCCAGAGCAGATAGCAGTGCACCTCGGGATCCGCCAGCAAGTCATTGAGCCAATGCGCCTCGGCAAAATCCTCCCCCACATGAATACTGGCCTGGGTGAGAGAGGCGGCGAGCAGAGCGGCTGTGCCCTTGGGGTGCCCCGCTTCGCTCGGATGCTGCAAAATATGGAGGGGAGCGAGATGCGGCACCTGCCGAATATAATCACACAGACAGGCTTTGAGGGCTCTGGTGCAACGTGTACAGTATCGGCTGTTCTTGTCGTTGGGCTGTTTCATGTTGTCAGAAAAATCAGGATTGCTCTGGGTCATCACGCTTTCACTCGCCAGCTTGTTGCTTTTCTTCACAGTACCGAATCATTTGCTCTCCTTCGATCGCACCCTGATCGCCCAAGGCGAAGGGTGGCGCATCATAACAGGCAATCTGGCCCACACCAATTTATGGCACCTGCTGCTCAACCTGAGCGGCCTGTGCGTGCTCTACAGCCTGTTTCGTGAATACCTGACGGGTTGCCGCCTGCCGGTATTGCTGCTGTTGCTGGGGGGTGCCGTTGGTCTTGGCATCTGGTGGTTATGCCCGCAGACCCAGTGGTACATGGGGCTGTCGGGCGCCTTGCACGGCCTGTTCGTATGGGGAGCCTTGCAGGACATCCGCTATCGCCGCTATTCGGGCTGGCTGATGCTGCTGGGGGTGGCCATCAAGCTTGGAGTGGACTTCTACAGCGCGGGCGAGAGCCCGGTTTCTGTACTGATTGGCGCCCGGGTTCACATCGAATCACATCTGATTGGCTCGGTGGCGGGCCTGCTGCTCGGCCTGTTGCCGGTCAGTCTTGGCAACCAGCCCATCAAGGAGTGATGGCGCTCAACGCCTGCTTGCCTTGACCAAAAAACAAGCCGGGGCTCACCCGGCCTTCAAACCTTAACGCCCGGCCAGCTCCGCATTGATGCCTGCCAACATGGCGGCGGGATCCTCTGCCTGAGTGATGGGACGACCTATGACCAGATAGTCGGCGCCGGCTTGCATCGCAGCCAGCGGCGTCATCACCCGGCGTTGATCCCCGGCCGCGGACCCGGTGGGGCGAATACCCGGGGTCACCAGCTTGAAGTCGACGCCGAGCAGGGCCTTGAGTTCACTCGCCTCATTGGCGGAGCAGACCACCCCATCCAGCCCTGCGGCCCTGGTCAATGTCGCCAGCCGGATCACCTGCTCGGCCGGGCTCACATCCAGGCCAAGGGGCGCCATGTCGGATTGCTCCATGCTGGTCAGCACGGTCACCCCGATCAGCAGCGGCGCCTTGTCGCCATAGGGCAGCAAGGCCTCTCTGGCGGCACGCATCATGCGTTCGCCACCGCTGGCATGGACGTTGACCATCCAGACACCCAACTCGGCACTGGCAGCCACGGCCTTGGCCACGGTATTGGGAATGTCGTGAAACTTCAGATCCAGAAACACATCGAATCCCTTGGCGACCAGCTGACGCACAAACTGGGGGCCAAACAGGGTAAACATCTCCTTGCCCACCTTGAGGCGGCACTGGGCCGGAGAGATACGTTCAATGAACGCGAAGGCATCGGCCTCGTGCTGATAATCCAGCGCTACCAGTACTTTGGGATCTAGCATCTCACTTCCTATTGATTGTTGTTCACCATCTGGGCACGGCTTCACCATCCAGGCCCAGGTTCAACCTGATGACACCGCGGCGGCACTTGCAGCCCCGGCATCTCACTTTCAATTGATCTGGCTCTTACTCGCCGTCCAGGCCGCGGATCGGCTTGATGGATCCCCACTGACGGCAGGATGGGCACTGCCAGAACAGCGAGTGGGTGGCAAAACCACACTGCCGACACTTGTGGGTGGATTTGATCTTGATCTGTTCGCCAACCAGTTGCTGCAGCAACTCCAGGCTCTCCTTGGCGGGCCCCTCCTCCGCACTGGCAAGCTGGAAGCCCACCAACTGGTAGAAGCCCTTCATGGAGGGGTGACGACGCAGTTGGCGCAGCACCAGC
>Ga0172380_10007457_pt1 | contig 12279 bp, 14 predicted proteins | sample Leawe162metaG_FD_119747 | JGI IMG/M metagenome (GOLD analysis project Ga0172380, IMG submission 119747) | Leachate microbial communities from a municipal landfill in Southern Ontario, Canada - Leachate well 162 metaG | ecosystem: Engineered > Solid waste > Landfill > Unclassified | place...
GATGAAAATACTAAATCTGATTTTAATAAACTAGATATTTCCAATTTAGATTTAATCGTATCATGTCCGAAATGTTCTGGTTTATCTATGATGAATCAAGGTTTTAAGGGAGAAAATAGAGCATCATCGGATTGTCATCTTAACGATTATCAATTATTATGTGTACAGTTTGCTTTATCTTTGAAACCAAAAGTATTCATGTATGAAAATGGAATTGGTCTTTCTGAAGAAATAGGTGAAGATTTAAGAGTTAAGATTAATAATATAGCAAATATCGAAGGTTATTCGGTCAGTTATATTAAAGTTGATACTAGAAATTATGGTTTGCCTCATAAACGACCAAGGACAATGGTTATTTTCGTTAAGTCTAATTGTCCTATTTTTGAGAATTTTCACGAAAAAAGAGTATTGTTAAAGGATTTTTTAGCTAAATATCCGCCAGAAGAAAACGAAGATCAATTGCAAAAATCTTTCACTGACAAATTATATGTCAGATTTGCTAAAGCTAAATATGGTTCGGATTATTTTGATATATTGTGTGATTTATTGAAAAAACATCGTTTTGCTAGAACTTTCGATTTGGAAGATTGCACTCTGCTTAAAAGTATAGCTAAAAACGATAAAGAATTTAAAAAGATAGATAAAATCACCGAACGAATCAAGGTTAAACGAGGTTGGTTTGAAATGGACGATATACATATCCCCGTAGATTACATCGGGGCTATTTTATTCAAGACATTTTATCGTGATGTGAATATAATAAGACATAGACAAATATCCAGACGTGATGGTTTGAGATTATTTGGTATGCCCGAGGATTTCCAAGTACCCAAGGGGGAATATCGTGAATCTTGTAGGTTCATCGGTAGAAATGTACCTGTTAATACAGTAGAATACTTCATAAAACAAATCTCTAAGTATCTTAATAATGAGCTAAATTTAAGCAATAAACGTGTAAATATAGTCGATTTCAGATAAACCTATATGTTTATACCCTATTGATAAAAATTGTCTTAAACGGCAGTTTTTGTGTAAATAAACAACATCTATTTTAAATTCAACTCGATTATATTTTAGTACAATTCGATCACTAAGGTTACAGCTTTGGTACATTCAAATATATATAATTGAGAGGAAAATATATGTTAAGATTGTTTAATGAGGCTTATGACCGTGAAATAGCCGAGAATTTGAAATACATTAGTGATAGTAAAGATAATACTAATATGTATCTTAAAGGGCCATTTATGGGGGCAGAAAAAAGAAATCGAAATGGTCGTATATACAAACATAAGATAATCGAACGCGAATGTAATTCTTTCCAATCTTTAATTAAAAATCACGAAAGTTTAGGTGAATTAGATCATCCCGATTCATCTGCTATTGATCCTAAGAGTTCTGCGATTTTAATAGAAGAACTTCAAATGGATGGTAATTTTGCTATAGGAAAAGCCAAAGTATTACATACTCCTAATGGCATAATAGTTTCTAGTTTGATGCGCGATGATGTCAGATTAGGTGTATCTAGTCGTGGTGTCGGGGATTTGGATGCTGATAACTATGTTACTGAAAATTTCAAATTGATAACCATTGATGTTGTGTTACAACCTTCATGTCAAGATGCTTATGTAGATGCTGTTAATGAATGTTATAAATGGGTATTGAATGAGAAAACGGGATTATATGTCGAGAAGAAAGAACCTAAATCTGATGTAGTAAAGGGTAATGAATTACCAGATTTGACTTTAGATAAAGCTACAATAAAAGTAGTAGACGATGCTGCTAAAGTATTCAAAACTACTTTGGATAATGGAGGTTCTAAGAAAATAAAAGATGCCTTCATCGAATTCATAAAGACTATATCTAGACCTAAATCGGCTAAAAACTGGCTAGAATAAGATCTTTTAATCTTAAGATATTGTACTTAATATCCAAGCTTTCGCTATAAAATGCGAAAGCTTCTTTAGTATTTAATGCCGAATAAGGTAGTTTATATACTATATCACGAAATGGTTTTTCTAGCATTAATAAATGAATATCTCTATCGTGCAAATCGGAGTTGAAATAAGTTACAAAAGGAAAAGCTAGTCCTTTTTCGTTCATATAATTCGAAATAGTGCCCGTTTGAACAGATATACCTTTGTAGGAGTATTCAGTTTGTCGTCTTATAAGATTATTAGTTTCACCTATAATACAGGATTTAGAATAAAAAGTATCCGATATTATATTATTTGCAGCAAAATAGATCATAATTAACTGACTTAATCGAAACTGTAAAATCTACCAATGTTGTTGCATTAAAAGAATAAATCATACTAAAATTTCACCATATATTTTATGAGAACTCACTCTCAAGTTAATAAGCCATTGATTATCGCCAATTTCCCAGTCTTCAAAGCCTTTAGATGTTGCACTTACTAATGTAGTTTTATCACCTGTTACTACACTGTAAGGTACATATCTTTCGACTATTGTTATGGCATATAGTTTACCAACGGTAAAGTTACCATCCCAAGAATTTATTAATTTTGAACTGTTATATGTGTTTTTCATATAATATATCTCATTACCATCTATAATTTCACCGGTATCATTAACAGAATTTTGAGAATTATCTACATAAAGCCATTTAGTCATCAAATATGTACCATCCATATTATCTGATAGTTCGGCAATTCCACAGATTGGATTGTATAAGTTAGCTATTATACTTTTACCCTGAATACCTGACCACGAATGAGTAACTGTAGGTGTATAAAAAATGAATCCCGTGCATCTACTATTAGTTTGAGTTTCAGTGGAAAACTCTCTAGCCCATATATCTCGGTCTAACAATGTAGGTTCTAGGCTTGTACCTTCGTCAGACCAAACCATTTTTGTCCCAAAAAAGATTTGATTGACCTTTTTATTACCAAAAAACATAGATACTAATTCTTTATTTTTGAAAAATACAGTATCATTCATATAACTATATATTTGCTAAAATGATTTCATTTTCTACTATAGATTTCTTTACATCGATAATTCGCTGATTCGAACTACCTCTGAAACGTAAACTTAAATCTTTTAACTCTTCGATAAATGCCCCGTCGACAAGAAAATCGGTTTCGAATAATAATTCAGATTTAATAGGATCACGAATAAGTTCTTCATAAGTATAACCCGAATAGATCATGATATTATATTTGGGGCTTAGTTTTTTAACTAGATCCAACAATTCTTCGGATTGTTCGAAAGGTTCACCTCCACTTAGTGTTACACCTGTAATAATGCTATCCTTAATTATACGTGAATAAAGATCGTCTGTTTTCACTAATTCTTTAGTTTCGAACGACCAAGTTTTAGGATTTTGACAACCCGGGCAGTGTCTTTTACAACCTTGAACGAAAATAGTTGAACGCATACCAGGACCATCGACTATACTTTCTTGAATAAAACCAGCTAAATTAATCATATTTGATAATATATATTTTTCACGAATATGTTTTTTCTTGAATAACTTATATTTCGATTATGGATTATTTAATCGTAGATTTTTCTAATATAGCTTCTCAGATTTTGTATTCTATTCCAACTTTAGAACTTAAAGATGATGATTATGCTTTGTTCAAATATAAATTGGTTAATACATTCACTAGATTTATTAAAAAATTCGAAGGTCGAACTATTTTTGCATTAGAAGGTGGTGATAATTGGCGTAAGAAGATCTTTGACGGTTATAAAGCTGACAGAGCCAATAAAAGAGATAAATCCGGCATAGATTTCAAAGATTATTATAAAATGTTAGATGATTTAGTAAAGAATCTCAAAAAAATCATGTATAAAGCTAAATTCATAGAAGTTACCGGTGCAGAAGCCGATGATGTCATTGGAGTTTTAGTCAAACATATTAAAGGTAATGTAACTGTTATAAGTACAGACACTGATTTTTATCAGTTGTATAAATATCCAGGTTATAAACAATTCAATCCCCGTACGAATTCGTTTATAGAAGTTACAAATTCAACTAATTTTCTTCTGGCTAAAGTATTGAAAGGGGATAAAAGCGACAATATCCCGAATGTACGACCGAAAATAGGTTTAAAGACAGCAAATGCTATAGTAGAACATGCTGATCTGAATGCTTGGCTTAAAAAAGAAGGTCTTACTGAAAGATTCGATCTTAATTATAAACTGATTAGTTTCGATGCTATACCTAAAGAAATAGAAGATGAAATAATTAATGCCTATAACTCTTATAAACATGAAAAAACTAACATTATGTCATATTTAATGGCTGCGGGTTTAACTAACATTTTATCAGAAATACCCGACTTAACAAAATCAATAGAATTTGACAATACGGAGTTAAAATGAATATCAAAATAAAATATCTCGAAAATGCTACCAAGATAGTTAAAGTAGAAGGAAATAAATCGGATTGGTATGATTTATACACTTATTCCGATGTAAATCTCTTGAAAAATGATTTCAAGTTGATAAATTTGGGTGTAGCTATGAAATTGCCGGAAGGTTATGAAGCTCATATAGTTCCTAGAAGTTCTACTTTTTCTAATTATGGAATAATACAAACTAATGGTGTTGGTATTATAGACAATTCATATTGTGGACCCGATGATCTATGGCGTTTTCCAGCATTAGCTACACGAACTGTATTTATACCTAAAAATACACGTATTTGTCAGTTCAGATTATATAAAAAACAAGAAAATATAGATTTTATAGAAGATTCTTTATCCAATGAGAAAAATCGATCCGGTTTTGGTTCTACCGGTATTTAATTTTCCGAGAATATAATTTTTTAGATTTAATGACTCTAGTCTTTAACAAACTAGAGTTGTTTGTTAGATATATTCTCAGTTTTCTTTGATTTTTGTTTTCTTTATTAGGCATACTTTAAATATAAGAAAATCATTCAAGCTTTTCGATAAAATCGTGAGCTAAAATTCCCGTATTTTTCTTAGAACCCAAGAAAATAGCTTTATCGACATCACTAGTAATAGTTTTAATCTTAGCTCGGTATTGTAGTTCGGTTAAAAGCATCATTACTATAGCAAAACTATCTACTATATCGGATATTGTTTTCGAACCATGACCATTAGTTACTGGTTTAAATTGCGAAATGTCGGGTTTTATACCATTAAAATTTATAAATGCATTATACATTGAAATTTTATCAGATAAACCATAGCCTGTCCAGAATTTTTTGATCGAATTTATAGCATAAAATCTTAGCTTTTTTCGTTGTTCGAATAAACTTAATCTGATGAAACCTTCAAATTCACCTAAATCAAATATCATACCAGTAGCGCCAGTTGAACCCATAGCATAATCTTCTACGGCTACATAATCGCAATCTTTTACCCAGTCTAAAATATATTTGAACATGAAAAAAAACTTGTCATAATGATCACGGAAATCATCATTTTTATAGAAAATTATGTGATCTGTCGAGTATTTACGATGTTCTGTGAAACCAAAAGCTTCTACATTTGTAACATCGAAGTGATCTGAAATAGTTAAAATGGATACACCACTACTAGTAATAGATAAATCAAGACCAGCAATTTTCATATGTATTCTTTCCGTAATAACAAATTAGCTACCACATTGGGGTCTATATTCGGATTTATATCTAGAAAAAATGGTTTTATAAGCAATCTTACTCCAGAATAACGTAATAATTGTTCAATACTCAATTTAGACATACCTAAACCTATATAGCCTTTAAGACTATAAACTGTTATAATTTCGTTATGTAACTTAGTCATATTGAGATAATGTTTGTTATAAACTAAATAAACATCATCCTTTACGAATTTATACCATTTTCCTTGTTCTGTTTTATTGACGAAATCGACTAATTCGTCACCATTAGAGTCAATAACATTATTATCTTTTTCTAATTTAGCTTCAGCTAATTTGATTAAATCACCAAATATCATGTTTATATTTATTAAAAAATCCCGATTAAATCGGGATTTAATTGTTAAAGAAGATTCTGGGCGTGCATTATCTTTGTAATATCAGTTAATGCTTCAAGATAGCCCTTTTTATATGCTTCTTCTTCCTTCTTAGTAGCTGTACCATCTTTAGGTGGTTCGAATTTCTTAACTTCTTCGATACGTTCATAAATGGCACTTTTCAAAGCCCGAACTGCATTAAAAATATAGGTAGTGCTATCAGTGCTACTTGTATTATTACTATTATAATCAATCATATCTTAACTCCTAAATTTTTAAAAATATACATTATATATCAGCAATTTTTCAGATAGATATAGCTTGTAGGATTTGATCTATAGTGACAGAATACTGACGTATCATTTCAGAAGTTGTTTTATTAAATGTCGTATATACTATAGCACCATTAGTAGATAAAATCATGGTATCTACGATAATTTTATTTGCACTATTCGTATGAGTATTAGTGAAAGCTAAACCATTCGGAGTTAATTGATACCAAGAATTATTGTCTTTTTGAATTTTTAATTGCCCACTAGTAGTTAAATTTAACAAATCTAATCTATTATTATCGCTTTCACCATTTCCAATTACAAAAGATACATCATCACCAGTTATCCTCGATGGATATTGTCCGAATACTACTACTGGGTTATCTCCATCACGTATATCTATTCCATTGCCTATACTTATAGAACTATTTCTGCCCTTTATTGTACAACCATGACCTACTTGAACTGAATTAAATGTGTCAAATGATTTATTATATGATCCGCCGATATATGAATCAACTACATGTTCCGAATAATTATGATAACCTAAAAATTCCGAATTTATTCCTTTAATAGTGTAATTCAATTGACCTATGATATTGCTTCTGTAGCTATTCCATATTTCATTCTGCAAGCCACCGAAAGTAACTTGTCTATTATTCCAAGATATACATTCTTTAGCACCTAAACCGATTGTATTATATGAATAAGAGTTATTATTTTGATTACAAGCTAATAAACCACAACTTTCTGTACTATATAGAATATTATCTGCTCCACCGATTATGAATTCACTAGCCACTTTATCATAGCTGTTAATAACATTTCTTTCTCCACCGAGTAAGATAGATGTACCTTGATAATTGCCACCACTTCTAGTAGCAAGATCTTCATTACATTGAATTACAGATTCATAAGATCCAAATATAGTGCCCCCACCACGACCAATTTCGCAAGCAGTAGTGTTGATCAAAACCCCGGCTTCATCAGAATAATTTACGCCGAGTTGATTATCAGATCCACCTATAGCAATTCGATTACCATAAGCCCATTGAGTATTTCCTCCGATTACTATTGCACCATTATATGCCGTAGATTGATCGGACATCAAACTAGTACCCATTTTACTAGGACCACAACTATCTAACCAGTACATGCCGCCACTAGCAAAAGTGTGATAGTGTTGCATAGCACCATCCCAAGTAGTATAATTTTCACCTACTGTAGCTTCAGATAACATTAACTGTGGGCTTCTATATCCATCTGATTTAGTTTTCATTATGTTCAAACGAGCAGGAGATCCGAAGTCATTTGAATAGTTTTTCGAGAAATCATAGCTCATGAACAAACGTTTAGTTGTCGATATTACTCCATTTTTAAGTAAATTTGGATATAGTTTATAATTATTAGCACTTATTGCAATATCATCATCACTAGTTAATAATACTCTAGCAGATGTGCCAATAGAATCATTTACAACTTGCATAGAGCCTAAAACGTCATCAGTTCCAACATTCCATGATACATTACTAGTATCATCTATGCCATTTACACCTAAAAGCACATTAATCTGAAGATTCAAGTATTTAGATTGATCATTAATTATAAATGGCTTGGTATCAGTATCATTTCCAGTAAAAACTACTATTGCCAGAGGTACTAAACCTTCACTTGTCCAAATTTTACGTTCATCGGGATAAACTTGATAAAAAGATTGGCCAAATATGATAAGAGCATCGAGATATGCCGGACTAGAAATAGTGGCACCAGCCATTTTAGTTAATGTAAATGCTGAAGCATCAAAAGATACTGAATATGTCCCCATTACAGTATCAGCAGTAGCATTATTAGCAGCTGGAAGATAATTACCCCTGAATAGGTGATTTGTTATATCTAGAAGTGCAGCATTATAATCTTTGGAGTTTACAAAGCGTAATGAATTTTTAGAACCTTTGGTATAAGTAATATCAGATAAAATTAATGTGCCGTTGTCTTCGAAATCAGAAAGTTTATAATTTTTAAGTGTTTCTAAAGCACTTTCATCTGTAATATCTGGTATATTGCCACAATAATAAGCATAACCATCAATTTCCCATTTTATGCCATTACTCTGTTTTACTAGAGATTCGAGTCCTTTTCTCAATAAAATAGTCTTATTATTCATTATGCTTTACCTATTTTTATATAGAGTTTGTAAGGCAGAACTTCGATCAATTTTTCTCGAAATTTATCATTAGTCTTAGCAAAATCTGCTTTTACTCTATTTATGAAGAAAACATCATTTTTTAGTTGATCTGTTATTTCATCGATTTCATTAGGATCCAATTTCAACACAGTTGGTTTGTTTTTGTCTTTATTTAAAGATATTACCACATTATCGTGATAAATGTTATATAATTGCTTAAGCCATCCTCCATTGGCCATATCTTTTGGCGAAAATGATTCTTCAGCACAAAAATCCCAATATTGGTCCTCACTGGGTATCAATTCGACATGAGGTTGTTCATTTAACAATTGTTCTTTCAAGTACGCTATAAATGATTGCATATTGTATATATAACGAAAATTATCCCCGAATTTTAATATATTTAATTATATGAAAACTGAAAATGTTGAGAATGATGAACATATTACATATTCGATTAGTATGAGAGTTATGATAGAATATTTGGTTAAAGATTACGAAAATTATCATTGGGGATTATTGGAAAATAATCTCTTTTTTGGATATCCTACTAATGATATTCCAGCTTCTATTTTTATTCTAGATCAATCTGGATATATGCCCGAAATAGATCGTTCTTGTGTAAGTAAAGAGACTAGGAAATTGTTAAAAAAAGATTCTATTTTAATTAAATTGCCCATTATGAATATACCTAATATATGCAATGAAGTGGATTTATACGAAGATCTTAATAAAGCACAAAAGGTAAATTTAGCGGTTTTCTTGAAAAAAACAGTAGTTTTAACCGAGTATTTAATGCATAATAAATTGCCGGAATATGATCTGGATGAAACTACGAGATTGATTATCGAAATTGTAGCAACACCAGGTAATAGTTATGTACATTGAATTTGAAAAATTGATCTTTCGTAATATATTGTCTTATGGTAATAATGAAACTGAAATAGATTTTAAACCAGGAATAAATATCATTTTTGCTAAAAATGGTTCGGGTAAATCTTCTATTTTAGATGCTTTGTTCTTTGCATTATATGGAAAACCTTACCGAAATATTAAATTAGTTAATTTAGTTAATTCATTAAATAAGAAAAATATGGTTTGTAGAGTGTTTTTCAAAAAAGGTGATGACCATTATGAAATTATACGGGGACAAAAACCCGATATATTGAGTTATAAGAAAAATGGTGTAGAAGTTGCATTGACATCTACTAAAAAGTTGATTCAAACCGATCTAGATCAAATAATAGGTATAGATTCTTTCTTGTTTAAGAATATTGTAGCCGTAGCTACTACATATAATCAACCATTTTTAAGTTTATCCAATACCGATCGTAATAAACTAGTAGAAAATCTCTTCAATTTAGCAATTTTAAGAAAAATTGAAAAAGCTATAAAGGGAGAAAACATCATTGCTAAACAAAATCTTACACTTATTATGAAAGATCTGGAAAATGCTGAAAATCAGTTAAATTTAACTAATACTAGTATAGCTAATATAAACCAGACTATTTTAACTAATCAAAATAAAGCAGAATCTCTACGAGATAAAGAAATTGGTGATTTAATAGAAAAAAATGAGAAAAATACCAAGATATTAAGTGAATTTCGTGAAAAATCTAAAATTGCAACTTCTAACATTATAGATGTTAGATCTAAAAAAGATACGTTACAAAATGAAATTAATAATTTAACAGTGTCTATTTCAAAAATAGATATCTATCTGTCTGTATTAGATAAAGGTTCTTGTCCAGTATGCGGTAATATATTAACAGATGATAAACATATTCAAGATAAAGATAGTAAAATAGAAGAACGATCTAGTTTACTTAAATTATTGAATGAAGATCAGTCTAGTTTACGTGATTTGAATAAAATCGAAGAAAATAATGTTAAAAATGAGAAGATAATTGCTGATTGTAATAATATTATTACAATTGGTGAAGCTAAAATATCGGATAATTTAGCTAAAATAGAGAAATTAAGAAAAACAAAATCTGAAATAGATCTATCCGAACTTCTTGAAAAAGAAAATTCTATTAAATCGAAATTAAATACTGATATAGTTTCTTTCAAAAAAGAAATAACCGATAAAAATAAAGAATGCGTAATAATCGATAATGTTTTTCGTATCACCAGTGAAGATGGAATACGTCATTTCTTGTTTGGAAAATTAATAAATGTTTTCAATAATATTGTAAATAAAAATTTACATAATTTATCAGTCAAGGTACAAGTTAAATTCGATTCTAATTTGGATTATGTTATTACTGGGTTACGTGGTGAAAATATCGAATATAATCAGTTCAGTGGTGGAGAAAGAACGAGAATCGATATGGGTATATTATTAGCTTTCTTGAATTTAAGTGGAGATTTAGCAAATTGGAATACCAATATCTTATTCATCGATGAATTATTCGATAGCGGTATAGATAATGAAGGTATAGATGCATTATTAAAGTCTTTAAACTCTTTAATTATGATAAAAAATCAATCTTGTTATCTGATTTCTCATAGATTAGACACGCATAACGAAACATTCAAATCCATTTTGAAAATAGAGAAAAATAGTGGATTTTCTACTATATCGAATCAGAATTAGTTAATGTAGTTTTTAACCAAGTCAAAGTAGTTTGCAAACTTGAGCTAACTGTTATATTGTCTAAGTATTTTGCACTTGAATAAAACATGCCGTTCGTTATGAATACTAATACATTAGCATAAGATATGAATTCTGTTGCATCGGTCGAACTCATTTTGTCTAATAACTCATCTATAATTAGCTTACCGAGCTGCCTATTATAATCACGGCCAGAATAATTACATGCAATTGTGTAAACTTCATTCGAATATGAACTGGGATTATTAAAAACCGTATTTCTATTGTTAAATTCCATATACTTATATATGTTGTAAACTCAGATATCTCTTTCCCGTACTTTCTTGATGAGAAAGAGTTGTAGTTGAGATATTAATAGTAGCTAAATTAGCAACAAAATCGGATATTGTTAAAGCATTAGATATGTTGTAAATTATTAATGACATATAAGGATTTACTAAATTATAAGTAGATGAAGTATTACCTGCTATAGTTAATGCGGTTTGATCACAAGCATGAAAAGCATAATATATTTTACTCGGTTTAATCGTATTATAAGTTGTATCTACATATCCCGTATCTAAACTAGCTAAACCTATTACACTATTATCGTGACTTGCTCCATTAACACTCATTGCTACAAGATGAAATGTCTGATTTTCTTCATCTAACTCATATATGCCCACGAAATGTACAGTTTCTTCACTAATACCCTGTATATTAGTATTAATATAAGTCCAAATATCAGTATTTTCTGGTACAAAATAGTTTCCTACCGTGAATGCATGCAATTGTATAGCAATTTTCTCGCCTTTTTTTATATAATTATCATTAGTAACAACATTCAATACCTCTCTAACATTATCACTCTCCGGAGTAGAAATACGAGAAAGTGGTGAAGCCCCAATCGGATCTTGATATATTACATATTTGTCATTTTCAATTCTGTTTTGTATCGGGGCAATAGTATTCATTTTATCTTTCAAATATCCTGCTGTACCCGAACTTGATACTTTAACTTCGTAAGTATCAGAAGTACCTTCACTAGAACCAGTTTTATTCTCATAAACATCGATGAGACATGAATTCAATTCGAACTGATTACTATCACCGTCAAACTTAAAATAGATAGAATTTTCTATAGAACTGTCTAATTTCACTAATTTTGAATAAGATAAGACATCTGAACCACTTGTTAAAGCAAATTTAGACTGATTAGATAAAATAGTGGATTGATTATTTAGCAAATCTATCCCGAATTCA
>Ga0172380_10007458_pt1 | contig 12278 bp, 11 predicted proteins | sample Leawe162metaG_FD_119747 | JGI IMG/M metagenome (GOLD analysis project Ga0172380, IMG submission 119747) | Leachate microbial communities from a municipal landfill in Southern Ontario, Canada - Leachate well 162 metaG | ecosystem: Engineered > Solid waste > Landfill > Unclassified | place...
ACCGCCGCCACAATTGGAATCCAAGGCAGAATAAGCAGTTCCTTCCAGCGTTTTTCCCAAATCATGTACGGCGCGATTACTACAGCCGGCACCGCGAACGCAATAAAACCTTTAGTCATAAAGGCCAGCCCGCAAAAAACGCCGAACAGCGCCAGCAGCGCAACTTTCTTCCAGTTGAACTTCTTTTCCATATCCGCCAGAAAGAAAAACACCAGCGCTCCGGTAATAAACATCGCAGTCGGCGCATCCAACACCGCGAATGTGCCGATGCCGAAAACCATGCCGAAAGTAAGAAACAATGCCGCCGCCAGTAACGCCGGTTCATCCTCCCGACTTTTCGCCCGCACCAGCCACCAGATAAAAAATGCCGCCAAACCAGTCGCCAACGCCGAGGGCAATCTTACCGCAAAACCATTTTCCCCGAACAGCATAATGGAAATCGCGTTCAGCCAATACCCCATAACCGGTTTTTCAAAGTATCTGACACCGGCCAACCGGGGCACAACCCAGTCGTTACTAAGCAACATTTCCCGCGGAATCTCCGCGTAACGATATTCGTCCGGAGCAATCATCGGTCTGACTCCCAGCGGCAGAATGTAAATAACAATGAACAGGGCAATCAGCCCGATGTAATATTTCTTCATTTACCGTTATACTCCTGAAATAACATACCTTTTTCCCATATTTTAAACTTTGATTCCGGCAATTCTTTCATCAAACGTTTTGAGTTCATGATAATAACAATATATTTTGACGGGTCTTTAACCAGCTCCGCAAACTCTTCTTTGCTTACCAGCCGCCCTTTCGCGTCCGGCTTATTCAGTCCGTACTCGAGTTCCCCGCCACGGTCATATACATAAACATTGTCCCGTTTATAATACCAACAGACAGAAGTGACCAAATTTTTATAACATACCACGGTCGTGTTTTTATCCACTTTTCCAGCAAAACGGGCAAGAAAACTTCCCGGCGCTTTTTTGTCCACCACCAGTCCCGGCATAACAAAATGCACCACAAACATTGCCGCCATCGCACCGCAGGCAAAATATGCGGTTTTCTTATAAAAACCGCCCGCTTTTAACGCCAGCCGGAGCAACCACGCCCAAGCCAGCACCGCCGCTACCGCCACCAGCCACTGCCAGGTTTCATGCCGACTGTAAAGCCCGACAGGAATCACGCCGAACGCCACCAGCAGTTGAAAAATAAAAAACACCCCGGCGACGGAAAATAAAGCATAGCTCATCCATTGCACTGTAACATTGAAAATCTTGGGCGGACAACGATCAAAATATTTTATCAATCCGTAAGCAATCAGTATTGCCAACGCAGGAAAACACGGCAGGATGTACGTGGCAAGTTTCCCGCTACTCGCCGAAAACAGCAGAAACGGAAACACCAGCCAGCATAAAGCAAACCGCAACAACGGCTGCTGAAAATATTCACGCCATTTCCCCTGATAACCTTTCAACAAAGCCGGCAATAACAACATCCATGGCAGCGCGCCGCCAATAATTACTGGAATAAAAAACCAGAATCTTTCAGGATGCTGCGATTCCTCTTTCTTCAAGAAACGCTGAACATGTTCCACCCAAAAGAAATAATTCCAGAAGTCATTATCTCTCAAGTGAACCATAATCGCCCACGGCAGTGAAACTATTATCACAAACACCAGCGGAATCCACGGCAGAATAAAAATTTCTTTCCAGCGCTTTTCCCAAATCATGTACGGCACAATCGTCAACGCCGGAACCGCAAACGCCAGAAAACCTTTGGTCATAAACGCCGCGCCGCAAAAACTTCCGGCCAATGCCAGCAAGCCAAACTTTTTCCAGGAAAACCTCTGAATATCGCTCCCCAGAAAAAAACAGACCAGCGTGCCGGTCACGAATAAGGTGAACGGCCCGTCCAGCACCGCGTAGGTTCCCACCGCAAAAACCAATCCGGAACTCAAGAATATCCCAGTTGACACCGCCGCCAGTTTTTCGCCGTATTTTCTGGTAAGCCACCACAATAGCAACGCCGCCAGCAATACTGACAATGCGGACGAAAACCGAACCGCAAACTCATTCTCTCCGAACGTCAGCATCGACAAGGCATTCAGCCAGTGTCCCATAATTGGTTTTTCAAAATACCGCAGGTTGTTAATCTTCGGCACCACCCAGTCATTATGCACAATCAGTTCGCGGGCAATTTGACCATAGCGCGTCTCATCCGGAGTGAACAACGGACGAAAACCAATGGTGGCAAAATACAACAACAGGAAAAAAAACACCGCCAGAAAAACATATTTCTTATTCATAAAAGTTATCACTTCAGAAAATTATTATAATTTAGCAAGACAAAAAAACTCATATAAAATACCCTGATTTGTGGATTTAGCAACCTTCGTTCCGAGCTTTCATTCCCGAATCAACCAAGCTATTTTGGTTTTTTTTAACAAAAGCTTGCAAACTACACTTGATTATTTGAAAAAACATGGCATTTTTAATGGCTTTGTTAGCTGATATTTTGCTTTCCGTACAATACGGGACTTAAAATTTCAAAGCTCGGATTTACAAAGATTGTAATGTTTAAGAATATAAATTAAAAAAGGTTATGAAGAATGGCAAGTTCTAAGTCAGCTTTAAAAAGATTGCGCACCAGTAAGGCAGCATGCCTGCGCAACAAAGCACGTAACAGTTCGTTGAAAACATTTGAAAAGAAATTCCGTTCCGCGGTTGAAGCGGCTGACGCGACTCAGGCGGCTGATTTGCAGAAACTGTATTTCAGCAAGCTGGATAAAGCCATGAAAGTCGGCCTCATTCATGCAAACAAAGTTGCGAATAAAAAATCCCAGGTTAGTAAGCTCATGAATTCACTTCAGGGATAATTTTGCTGTTGATTTTATCAAAGCCGCTTTCCATCACGAAGGCGGCTTTTTTGTTTCCAACAAGATAAAGGTTTGATTATGCCATACATTCAATACTTTGCCAACGATGACCAAAAAATATTTAAATTGGCTGACAAGCAGACAACCACATTCGGCAGAGAAGACACTTGCGAATTTCAGATTCTCGATTCTCAGATTAGCCGGAGACATTTTATCATTGAAAAACATGAGAGTGGCTTCTTCATACTTATTGACCTCGGCTCACGCAATGGAACCTTCCTCAATGAATCCCGCCTGACCAAAGAAGAAGTCCATCTACACAATGGAGATAGAATCAAGGCCGGAAACCATACTTTCGTATTCTGGGTGCTCCAGCCGGTAGAACCAATACAAAAACGCATGCCCTCCTCCAGCGGCAACGACAAAGGCTATCGCACCGCCATGCTGGAAATATTCAACCAAAATGAAGAGGCCAAGTAAGTACTATTCGCTGGCAGCATCACCCGATTTTGCCAGTTTTCTAGTCAAGCCGGCCAGTGATACCAGGAAAAATCCGAACATCATCAAATAAATGCCGATAATCAGAGCAACTGCCAGCAACCCGACTCCCGGTCGCATAATTAGAATTATCCCGAAAATCAACGAACACAGCCCGCTGAAACCAATCAACCAACGCGCCGGAGACGCAGAGATTTTTGAGTGTAGCGACAACATGATTTGACCAACTCCGGTCATTATCGCCCACACTCCAATCATCAGAATTATCACCATTTCTGCCAGCCATGGTTGCATAAAAACCAGCAGCCCGGCAATAATGCTGAACAGACCGTAAATAATTGCTGCCATTCGTCCGTGGGTAATTTTCAAACCGGTGGCCAACGTCAAAATACCGCTGGCACAAAAAAACGCTCCAATCATTACTGTTAAAATCGTCAACGCGGAAAATGGCTTAAAAATAAAAATCGCCCCGAAAATAATAGCTATTATCCCCTGAACGAATGTTGCCTTCCAGGACAAACCGTGAAAAAAATGTCGTACTATCGATGCTTGCGTTTCCATGTTACGCGTCTCCTTAATTATTGTTGATGTTAGCGGTTACTCTGTACCGGAAAACGATAAATTGCAAACTCCGCCATAAAAAGTTTGCTGCTTTCAGCGAAAGCCGACAAGGCTGTAGAACGCCTGAAATCCAAATTACAATGCGGTCAGGTTATTGCTTTTTGGCTAAAAAAGACTATATTCCTTCTTTTATTATTATTGTTTAATGAACCGGATTAATGCAAAACTATGAGTCTTATTTTAGGAATAGAAACCAGTTGTGACGAAACCGCGGCGGCAATTGTCGAAGACGGATATAAAGTCTTGAGCAGCAGTGTGGCATCGCAAATTGCCAAACACGCAGTTCACGGCGGCGTAGTTCCGGAACTGGCGGCGCGTGAACATCTGATTGCATTGCGTCCAGTGCTGGACGAAGCCTTGAAAGACGCGGGCGTCAATATGTCCGACATCGCGGCAGTTTCAGTCACTAACGGACCGGGCTTGATGCCGGCGTTACTGGTCGGGTTGAATTTTGCCAAAGGGCTGGCGGCGGGACACCAGTTGCCGTTCATCGGCATCAACCATTTCATCGCCCACATTTACGCCGCGTTTCTGGATGACGGAGCCGGAGCGCTCGAAAATCCGACGACTTATCCCTTGCTGGCGCTGGTCGTTTCCGGCGGACACTCTTCATTGTTGCTGATTGAGGCGGACGGCAAAGCCACGCACATCGGCATGACCATTGACGATGCCGCCGGCGAAGCGCTCGACAAAGCGGCAAAACTGCTGGGGCTCGGCTATCCTGGCGGTCCGGTTATTCAGAAAACCGCCGAACTCGGCAATCCTGAAGCGTTCCATTTTCCGCGTCCGCTCACTGGCGGAGCAGGCAAGCCGGTTCCGGAAGAACATAGATTCAATTTCAGTTTCAGCGGTGTGAAAACCGCCCTGCTCTACCATGTCCGCAAACACGCCGGTGAAAACGGCATGCTTGAAGGACAACTTCTTTACGATACCGTCGCCTCTTATCAGGAAGCGATAATTGATGTGCTCTGCCGAAAAACAGTGGCGGCGGCGGAAATTCTGAACGTCAAATCCATTGTTCTATGCGGCGGAGTCGCCTGCAATTCCGGACTGCGCGAACGATTGCAACAAAAAACTCCGGCTGGCATGAAACTGCATCTGGCGCAACGCAAACATTGCACCGACAATGCCGCCATGGTCGCCGGGCTCGCTTACCATTATTTCGCCAGCGGAAAATTCGATTCTCCGGATTTGGATGCGTTCGCGCGTCTACCACAAATCACTCGCGTTCCATTTGTTAACAACCTTTAAAAACAACCGGGAAATTCATGAATTTTTGCATTATTTTCGATATGGACGGAACCTTAGTAGACTCGCGTCTCGACTTGGCTTTGAGCGTAAACCTGATGCGCCGGAGTTTCGATTTGCCGGAACTCCCGATTGAAACCATCACCTCATTTGTCGGCAACGGCGTCAGAAAACTGGTGGAACGTTCCATCACCGGAACGCAAATCGACAATGCGGAAGCCGTCAAACGCATGAAAACATTCTACCAGAAACATCTGGTCGATAAAACGGTCATGTATGACGGTGTCGCCGAAGGCCTGGCAACACTTCACGGCACGGGAGTAAAATTAAGCGTAGTCACCAATAAACCAGTTGAAGCCGCCGTACCTATCCTCAAAAAACTCGGAATCATCAAATGGTTTGACGAAGTAATCGGCGGTGGCAGCGGACATCCGTTGAAACCCGATCCGGAACCGTTATTGTACCTGATTGACAAATTCCAATGCCGCCCGGAGAACAGCTGGATGATGGGCGATCATTACACCGACCTGGAAGCCGGAAGACGCGCCGGAATAAAATGCTGTTTTGCAGCCTACGGTTTCGGTGACCCGCAAAATGAAACATTTGATTTCCGCGCTGAACAGTTTAAAGATATTATTTCAAAATTCAGAAAATAAAGATTATGAATTTAAGAAGCATCGCCATCGGCTTTAGGGTGATATTCCTCGACGAATCGCGACTCTGAAAAGTATCGCCAGATTGTTGGCGGCGCGCTGTTTCGGGAACTCCATTTATTCCCGGATGTGCGTCTTTACTTGCAGGATTGAAATAAAATAAGCGCTGGCTACTTTAATTTTACTTTCAACAAATCCAGATTTTTTTGTTCCTCTTCGTCTGGCTTGGAAACACCGTTTTTAACCGCAATACCACCAATCAGCGTTTCAGTCAGGCGTATTCTGAATTTCCACAAAATATTATTTTTGCAATTGGCTCTATTGTTATCTTTTATCCTTCGCTACACGAGGATGGAAAAACTGACACGGTTTCTGCCGCGAGCTAGCCTTAATGCTTGTGGAGTCAATAAAAATCAACCGTAAAACAGACATCTGCCGGTTGATTTTTGGCTGGCTTGATATATTATAAATGGGTCTTGAATAAGCGGGTGTAGCAAAACGGTCATGCTCCAGCTTCCCAAGCTGGCTACGCCGGTTCGACTCCGGTCACCCGCTCCATTTTTAAAGGCGAACAACAACAACCATCAATAATAATTAAACCAGTAAATTTATATTTAATTATCAACATTAACACTTCTGCATAAAGTAATTCTTAAAAAAACCGGTTGTTTAAATTGAATATCGTAAAGAATGATATATTATGTTTTAGTGAGATACAACCATATAACAGGAGCATAAAAAATGAGTGAAGTAAAACATCTTAATGCCGAAAATTTCGAAAGTGCAACATCTACTGGAACAGCTTTAATTGATTTTTGGGCGCCGTGGTGCGGTCCCTGCAAAATGCTCGGACCAATTCTTGATCAAGTTGCGGCTGAAATCGGCGATCAGGCAGTTGTAGCGAAAGTGGATATCGAAACGTCCAGAGAGTTAGCAGTAAAATTCAAAGTCATGAGCATTCCAGCTATTTTTATTCTCAAAGATGGCGAAGTAGTTAATCAATTCATTGGACTTCAAGATAAAACGACCCTGCTTAATGCGTTAAAATCTGTATAAAACTTAAAATCTGTTGCGACGCACCGGCGCACTAAGCTCTGCGGCCAACAGATTATTATAAGTTTTTAAGTTCGTCAAATCCTTTGCGAAACTGCAATCTTAACTTTTTTCTGGAATAATTTATCGGCATGGACAGTTATAACAGTACGGAAAAATTATTTAAGGTTGTATGTTTCGGAGACAGTTTAACTACTTGCGGCGGCAAAGACGGACGTTATTCCGACTGGCTGTCGAAAATGTTACCGGAATGTGCCATCATCAATCGCGGAATTGGCGGCGATACTATTATGCGAGGAAAAGTTAGATTTGCCAACACCGTTCTCCAATTGAATCCAGATATTCTAATTATCGAACTTGGCGCCAATGATTACTGGTGGGGGAAAAGTTCACTGAACGAGTTGCATGCCGCTTACGAATATATGGTTTCAACCGCCAAAGCACACAATATCGAAGTGATTATTGCCAGTTGTTTCGGATATTCTTATAATCCTGCACGAAAATTTTGCTGGGTATCAAGTCAAATACCTTTAAGCGAACGTGCCGCCGGAATTGCCGCCATCGAAAACTATTTAGTTCAGCGCTACAGCTGTTTTTATCTCCCTGACTTGCAAGTGGATATTCGTCCGAATGGTCGTGAACCTTACTGGGAAGAAATGGATCACCCCAATAAAGCTGGCAACAAACTTGTTGCAGAACGGATAACGACTCAGATACTCAAAGCCACAGAAAAAATTAAATCTGAAAATGCGTATGCGGTTGAAAACGCTGTTTAAAAGCCATTCTTGTTGTCTGTCAATCAAAGTCGTTTTTATTCGCGTCTTTTAATAATCTTCAGAATCTGCGAAGGCCGGGTGATATTATCCAGGATTTCCTGAACAATGCCGGAAGTGCGCAGTTTCCTTGAAATACTGCCTAAAAGCTGGAGATAATCATCTTGATTTTCGTCCGGCGCAACGATGAATACAATCACTCTTACCGGTTGCTCATCCTGACTGCGATAGTCAGCAATGGGGTTATTACATATTCCGAACAAAATTACGGGATCAGGAATATTATTCATCCTGATATGTGGCAAGGCCAATCCATTGCCAATCCCGGTAGTCATCATTTTTTCTCTCTTCCAAGTCATACGTGAAATCAAATCCCGGTCCAGCTTAGACTGTTCAGCAGCATGAGTGATTAAATCATCAAGCACTTCCAGTTTGGTTTTTCCGTTGAGAATAAGAATTGATTCCTTGGACACATAACTGGTAAACGAATTTTTCATCACAGCCTCCGAATAAAAATCACCCAGTTGATTAAAAAGTATTTACAGGCGGCCAACACGGCGCGTCGTTGCGAATAATCTTGTCATTTGAATATTAGTCTAATCCATATATATTTTTTTTCAACAACAGAAGCAAGTATTAAAAAGATTTTATTATTGTTTAGCTTTTTTCCCTCATTGAACCATCCAAACAGTAAATATTTCTGCATATAACGGCATCACTCAAAAATAATACTCGTTGCGCACTTTTATTTGCGGCGGGACCTGCTAAATTATTTTAACATTAAATCAATAAATGGAGAACATGTCATGAGAAGTTTAGTTTGGTTTATTTTCTTCCTCCTTCTGCTTGCCGGAGTCTACTGGTTTTACAGTTCTTTTTTTCAATCAATATCCGGCTCATCTTCCATTGTCCAACAAACCGGAGGTCAAAACAGTCAGCAAACAGAATCCGCACCAACGTCAAGTTCGACTCAACAGGCAGTCACTCCAGCCGCACCTTCCGCGCCGCGCTCTGGCGACAGTATGCGAAATACCAGAATCGGGAATCGCATAAATAAAATATATTCTCAGCACAATAACTCGCTGGATCAGACAGACAAATAAAACCAACAGGTGGATTGAAAAATGGAAAAATTTCTTACCGCAGTTGTCTTGATGTCGGGATTGGTATGCAATGCAGAAATTTCGAATATTAACATAAACACCATCAATATTAAAGACCACTCATCCACGGTCAACAGCGGAATCTCCGGCCTAGAAACTGGAAAAACCATTGAAGGCAATGGAAAATTAACCCGTATTGAACAGCCGCTCAGCGTGCAGATAGAAAAAATAGAAACAGGCAACGGCCTTGACGTACATATCCATTGCGGCGCTAAAACGTCCAAACTTGAATTTCAGGCTGACAGCAATATTCTCCCGGCAATAAAAACAGAGATTAAAGGCAATACCCTGATGCTCTCACTGTCCGGGTCGCTGACAACAAAAAATCCAATTTCAGCCACTATTTTTCTGCCAACAGTCAAAGAAGTAAAAAGCAACCAGGCAGGAAAAATGTCGATTACCGGACTCGACAATGATGCTTTTACACTCATTAGTGACGGTACTGGCGAAATCGCCATCTCCGGTTCAACAAAAATACTGAATGTAACGTTGAACGGGGCATGCATACTAAACGCACAACAACTAAACGCGCAAACCGTGCAAATTACCGCTCGCGATGCAACCGAAGCAACGGTAAATGCCAGTAAAGAACTGAAAGTTGAAATCACCGATGCTGCCGCAGTAAATTGTTACGGCAAACCCCAAAAAATAACAAAGCAACTGGATGATGCGGCCACGTTGAATATGCGCTAAACCACAGCCTCGAGACTCAAGAAAATTACTGTTGTTCTTTTCCAAAATCGCATCTATGTTCCTGTATTTATAAACAACATAGTAGCTTAAAAGGCGTTTTTGAACTCGGAGAGCGCAAACTGCCACAAGCTGCCAAATTGATCAGTTCAAGTTCAAAGGTTCAGCTTATCGTGTAAACCAGCGGAGAATACCAATTTTATTTTTGAATGGGGGGTAGCGCAGCGGAACATCCAGCCAGCCGCCTTTAATCATAACCGGTTTGTAGTGGGTGAATGTGTCGAAACTGTATTTGCCATGGTACGCGCCCATTCCGCTGTTGCCAACGCCGCCGAACGGCATTGACGGATTAATCAGGTGTGTAACCGTTTCATTGACGCACACTCCGCCAGCCGAAGTGCGTGACAGCAACGCTTCGAGATTCTTCTGCTGCCGGGAAAAATAATACATTGCCAGCGGCTTGGGCTTGGCGATAATGAATTCAATCACTTCAATAATTTTTTCAAAAGTCACTACCGGCAGCAACGGACCGAAGATTTCCTCTTGCATAATCGTGTCGTCAGGTTCGATATGGTCAATGACTGTCGGCGCGATGTAATTGTCTTTGCGGTCTTTCTGTCCGCCGCAAACGATTTTTCCGTCGTGCATCAAATCCGCCAGACGGTCGAAATGTTTGTCATTGATAATCCGGGGATAATCCGGGCTTTCCTGCGGGTTTTTGCCATAGAAATTTCCAATGTAATGTTCTATTTTTTCCAGTAGCTCTTTTTTTATTGACTTGTGCACAAACAGATAATCCGGCGCGACACAGGTTTGTCCGGCATTCAGAAATTTTCCCCAGACAATCCGTTTTGCCGTCAAGTTCAGATTGGCGTCGGCATCAACAATGCACGGGCTTTTTCCGCCAAGTTCCAAAGTTACCGGCGTCAAATGTTCGGCGGCGGCTTTCATTACTTCTCTGCCTTGTCTAGTCCCGCCGGTAAAGAAAATATAATCGAATTTTTCATTCAGCAACACATGAACAGAATCAATACCACCGGGAAATGCCACAATATATTCCGGGTCAAAGGTTGCTCCAACCATTTCCAGCAACAGTTCTGCGGTTGCCGGTGCTTGTTCTGAAGGTTTAAGCACGGCGCAATTTCCCGCCGCCATCGCCCCGACCAACGGCGACAACAACATTTGGAACGGATAATTCCAGGTTGAAAAGATTAGAACTGATCCATAAGGCTCAGCGTAGATTTTTCCAGAAGCAGGAAAATTAAGCATGGCGACGCCAGCACGGTGCGGCGATGCCCATTTCTTGAGATGTTTTCTTGCATACGCAATATCTTCCAGAACAATACTTATTTCCGTCGCCACGGACTCAAATTCAGTTTTTCTTAAATCGGCATGTAAAGCGGCAAGTATTTTCGGTTCGTATTCTTTTATTGCTTTAAACAACCGGTCAAGCATTTTCAGCCGGAATTCAATTTTTCTAGTCTGGCCGCAATTAAAATAACTTTTCTGTCTGGCAACAGCCTTTTTGATTTTCCTGGCGCTATCCATAATTCTGCTCCCGCAGGTTGTTCTTAAAAAAATGTCTTGTGTTCAATTTACTCGTAAACACAACACAAGACAACCTGCGTTTACAGATGAACGCGTATTTTTGCACTATTTCCAGTTCGTCTCTGGATGGAAGTTTCTGAAACAATGATGCAAGCATGGCTTGATACTAGACAGAAAAAGGCCTCCTTTTCGCCAGCAGAGCTCCGGCTAATGGCACAGAAGTTCATGCTCCATACTGATACAATCCGCCTTGACAACCTGCAATAAAGGGCGATTTAATTCTCGAAAAAATAATTTGTTTTTTTGCATTCGTACGTTTTCAAGCTATAGTGATTGCTTGTTTATTTTCGTATTGAAATTTGAAATACAAAGGTCATTTTGTTGATCCAAGGAGATTAAAATGAAAATTCTTCATGACAGCGATGCCGACCTCAGTTGTCTTAACGGAAAAACTGTTGCGGTTATAGGTTATGGCAGCCAGGGACGTAATCAGGCGCTCAGCCTGCGTGATTCCGGCGTTAATGTAATTATTGGTATCCGTCCGGGAAAATCTTTCGATCAGGCAGTCACTGACGGGTTCAACACCATGAACGTCAAAGATGCGGCAGCCAAAGCGGACATCATCCATATTCTGCTTCCCGACGAAACTCATCGCGATGTTTACGACGCGGATATCAAAGCCTCTATGAAAGCTGGAAAAACATTTTCCTGCTCACACGGCTTCAATATCATTTTCAAAGAAATTGTTCCGCCGGCAGATGTCGATGTTATCATGGTTGCCCCCAAGGGTCCGGGCACAGAAGTGCGCAAGGCTTTCGTCCAGGGCTTCGGTTGCCCCGGCTTGATTGCGATTAATAACAATGCCTCCGGCAAAGCTAAGGACACCGCGCTGGCTATGGCCAAGGCAATGGGACTTACCCGCGCCGGCGTCCTGGAATGTACATTTGCGCAGGAAACCTACGAAGACCTGTTCGGCGAACAGAACGTTCTCTGCGGCGGTCTGGTTGACCTGATGAAATACGGTTTTGAAGTGCTGTGCGAAGCCGGTTATCCGCCGGAAATGGCATATTTCGAATGCGTACATGAAGTCAAACTGATTGTTGACCTGGTATTTGAAGGCGGCATCCAGAAGATGAACGCCGTTATCTCCAACACTGCTGAG
>Ga0172380_10007459_pt1 | contig 12274 bp, 11 predicted proteins | sample Leawe162metaG_FD_119747 | JGI IMG/M metagenome (GOLD analysis project Ga0172380, IMG submission 119747) | Leachate microbial communities from a municipal landfill in Southern Ontario, Canada - Leachate well 162 metaG | ecosystem: Engineered > Solid waste > Landfill > Unclassified | place...
TCGGAGAGCTCAATGAGCGTCATTTCCTTGAACGTTTCGATCAGTTCTTCAGTTGATAGCTTCGCCATTTTGGCGTTCCTTTCTCAGTGCTGCGTGTCGCCGATTCAGGTGTGACTCGGCTGGTCGCAGCGGGTTCGTTTGGGTTGGTAGTTCTAGCTCTCGTCGGTTGCTTCAGCAGCGGGTGCTTCCGCTTCAGCCGCTGGTGCCGCAGGTGCTTCTTCGGCTGCCGCTGGGGCATCCGCTTCGGCGACTGGGGCTTCGTCGGCTGGCGCTTCGTCGGCGGCTGGTGCAGCAGCGTCCTGGACTGGGCCTTCGGTCTCGACCTTGACGCGCAGGGCGTCCACGGTGCGAGCTGCCTGCGACAGGGGTGCTGCGAACAGCGCCGCTGCCTGCGACATCGAGGCGTTCATTGCGCCGGCAAGCTTTGCCAGCAGCACCTCGCGAGATTCCAGTTCAGCAAGCTTGGAGACGTCTTCTGCAGAGATCGCAGCGCCGTCGAGGTATCCACCCTTGATGACAAGCGCGGGGTTCTCTTTTGCGAACGTCTTCAGGCTCTTCGCGGCTTCGACGATGTCGCCGTCCACGAATGCCAATGCACTTGGTCCAACCAGGAGGTCATCAAGTCCCTCAATTCCCGCTTCTTTCGCGGCAATCTTGGTGAGGGTGTTCTTGACGACCGCGTAGGTCGCACCTTCGCCTAGTGAACGTCGCAGCTCCTTGAGCTGAGCAACGCTCAGGCCGCGGTACTCAGTGAGTACCGTTGCCGACGATGACTTGAACCGATCGGCGAGCTCGGCAACTGCTGTCGCCTTATCTGGCCGCGCCATGGTTCTCCTTTCACATTGTGCTATCTGATGTTGCTTTGTTGTCCGGTCTTTCCAGGCAAACAAAAAAACCCGAAACGCAGATGCGCTTCGGGTTGCACGTCGCACTGTTGAGTGCGAACGGGATTCCGATTGCTCACCTGCGCTGGCGCCCTTGCGGGCCTTCGCTCCTGACGAATCAGGATGACCGGCGGTCTTTGGTTCTCGTACAGAGTACACGCCTCGGCTCAACGTCACACCACAAGGCCGCCCTAGTCGAACACTAGCCCGTGAGCCCTGATGGCAATCCCGTGCAGATGTGTCAATTACATGACTGGAGTTGTGTAAATGACACATCTGCCCAACCTCCTCCCTCACCGGAGGTCGAACGTACAAGTAGGGGCGCATTCCCCAACGCAATGGGAAAGGCGCCCCTACTTGTACGTGGTGCTGGTTGGCTTATGCGTCTGCGGCGGCCTTTGCGGCTGCGGAGATGCGGGTGACTGAGGGGTCGATCGTGACGCCGGGGCCCTGGCTCGTCGAAACGACAATCTTCTTCAAGTAGGTGCCCTTGGCGCTCGACGGCTTCAGACGCAGGATTTCGTCGAGGGCAGCGGCGTAGTTCTCCGCGAGCTGCGAGGAATCGAACGATGCCTTGCCGATGACGAACTGCAGGTTCGAGTGCTTGTCGACGCGGAACTGGATCTTTCCGCCCTTGATTTCCTCGACAGCCTTCGCGACGTCTGGTGTGACGGTGCCGGTCCGTGGGTTTGGCATCAGACCACGCGGGCCGAGAACCTTACCGAGCTGACCAACCTTGCCCATGAGTTCTGGCGCAGAGACGACGGCGTCGAAGTCGACCCAGCCGCCCTTGACCTTGTCAATCAAGTCGTCGGCGCCCACGAAGTCTGCACCTGCGGCCTCAGCTGCGGCAGCCTTGTCACCCGTGGCGAACACAAGGACGCGCTTGGTCTTACCAGTGCCGTGCGGCAGGTTGACCGTGCCCCGAACCATCTGATCGGCCTTGCGCGGATCCACGCCCACGCGCATCGCGATCTCGACGGTGGCATCGAACTTCGACGGGTTGGTCTCCTTGACCAGTTCCATCGCGGCGTTCGGCTCGTAAAGGTGGTCGGCTTCGATCTTCGCCTCGGCGGCCTTGTATCCCTTGCTGCGCTTCATGGCGCACTTCCCTTCGGTACTGCCTCATCACCACTCTGGTGTGAGGTTGTGGTGCGGACCGGGGCGGCCCTCCCACGTGTTGCTCGCTTGCCGCCTTGACAGCTTTGGCTTGTCAAAGCGGTCTGCGCTCGTTTGCTCTATTTGACCGTGATACCCATCGAGCGAGCCGTACCTTCGATGATCTTCATCGCGGCATCGACGTCGTTCGCGTTGAGGTCCACCATCTTGCCTTCGGCGATCTCCTTGACCTGAGCCTTGGTGATCGAGGCAACTGGCTTGAGCGGGTTGCCTGAACCCTTGGGAACTCCGGCAGCCTTCAAGATGAGCTTGGAAGCTGGCGGGGTTTTCGTGACGAAGGTGAACGAACGGTCTTCGTACACGGTGATTTCAACTGGAATGACCTGCCCACGCTGATTTTCCGTGGCGGCGTTGTACGCCTTGCAGAACTCCATGATGTTAACGCCGTGCTGACCCAATGCGGGACCAACGGGCGGCGCGGGGTTGGCCTGGCCAGCCTGGATTTGGAGCTTGATAAGGCCAGCGACCTTCTTCTTCGGTGCCATTACGTGCCTGTCCTCTTCTTGCGCGTGGTGCGCGGTTGTTGCCTGACGGGAGCGGTTCGCTGCCCGTTAGTTCTTTTGGATCTGGTTGAAGCCGAGTTCGACCGGAGTCTCTCGACCGAAGATCTCCACCAGTCCGGTGATCTTCTGGGCGTCGACGTTGATTTCTGAAATGGTCGCATGCAAGGTGGCAAACGGTCCATCGATGACTGTGACCGAGTCTCCGATGGAGACATCAATCTCAGTCTGAGTTGCGGCTTCTGGTTCGAAGCCGCCCTTGCTGCCGGACGAGACCGGCGCAACGGGCTTCTCGGGCTCGGGGGCCAGAATCCGGACGACCTCGTCGAGGGTCAGCGGAATCGGATCGTGGGCCTGGCCAACGAAGCCGGTGACTCCGGGGGTGTGGCGAACCGTGCCCCACGCGTCGACCGTCTTGTCGGTGAGGTCCATCCGAACGAGCACGTACCCGGGGAACTTGTTGCGCTTGACCGTCTTGCGCTGGCCCTGCTTGATCTCGACAACTTCCTCGATCGGAACCTCGACCTGGAAGATGTAGTCCTCCATGTCCAGAGACTTGCTGCGGCTCTCGATGTTCGCCTTGACCTTGTTCTCGTAGCCGGCGTAGGAGTGGATGACGTACCAGTCGCCCGGTGCATTGCGCACTGCCTCGCGGAACTCCTCAACAGGATCCAGTTCGGCGGCTTCTTCGGTGAGGGCCTCGGCTTCGGCGACGACTTCGGCTTCTGCGAGTTCTTCCTCAGCCTCGATCGCGATCTCGGTCGCGACCTCTTCCGCTATGAACTCCTCCGCGATCGCCTCGGCGACGAGTTCTTCGGCGACGGCCTCTGCGACTGCTTCTTCAACGATGGCTTCTTCGACAATGGCTTCGGCGAGCTCGATCGCTGCGACCTCTTCGGCGACTGCTTCGGCGACGATTTCTTCGGCGATCTGCTCAGCGATCATCTCTTCCGCCGCTGCCTCAGCGACAACTTCAGCAACGAGTTCGGGATCTGCGCCCTGCGCCAACGCCTCGGCGGCAACCTCGTCGACAATTGCTTCGTTGATCATCGCATCGACAACGATTTCCGCCGCAACGGCTTCGGCGACTGCTTCGCGAACCACAGCTTCCTCGACGATTTCTTCTGCCACTGCGAACGCTTCGGCCTCTTCGATGATTGCCTCTTCAACGATCGCTTCAGCGATCACCTCGGCGGCAAGTTCGTCAACTACGGCATCGACAACAATCTCGGCCGCGATCTCCTCAGCGGCAACCGCGTCATTTACGGCGTCGTTGAGTTCTTCGCCGGGTTCGCGGTCGTCGTTCGGTTGGTTCTCGGACACTTCAGCCCTCACTCGTCAATTTCGTGGTCAACATGATCATTTGTGTGCCTCGTCTAACCAAAGACGAACAGCACTCCCTTAGTGAAGATGAAGTCCAACACTCCGATGTAGGCGCCCATGATCAGGACGAAGATGAGCACAACCCACGTGTAGCTCAACAATTCCTTGCGCGTTGGCCAGATGACCTTGCGAAGTTCGGCGACGACCTGGCGGAAGAACAGCATCATCCGCTTGAGCGGACCCTTGTAGGTACCGTCAGCATTCTCTTGCGCCTTCTTTTCTTTCTTCGCGACCTTTTCGGCCTTGCGATCGGCCTTGTCCGCTGCCATTTGCGCCTTGCGCTCAGCACGGGCAAGCGCGCGCGGCGACTGTTCTTGCTCGTCGCCAGACTCGAGCTCAGGTGGCAAATCGTCGTCAGGCAACTTTTTGTCGTCGCTCACACTTACCTCCATTCAGAATCGTTGGTGCAGCAGCCATCGGCTGTCGCCTTGCAGGGCAGGAGGGACTTGAACCCCCAACCACCGGTTTTGGAGACCGGGACTCTACCAATTGAGCTACTGCCCTAAGTTGCGTGAATGTGGTGCAAACCGGCACGGCTTCGCCGGCGAAATCAGCATGTGCTGCCCGCCGGTGATGCTGCTGAGGAGCTTGAGTGAGACTTGCGTACCCAAGACCGCTACTGGCCTGCTCCGAGGTGACACGCCACCAAGGAGTCGCAAGTCTACGCCAGCAACCCTCCACATGGCGCCCACTGGGTCGGACTTCGGGCGAATCTCACCAAAATGAGTGCCAATGCGGTGTATCAAGTTGACGCGATATGGGTAAGGATTAGCACATGACGTTCCCGCGGATCTCCGCTCGCATTGGATCAATTGCCGAATCAGCCACCCTGGCCGTAGACGCCAAGGCAAAGGCGCTCAAGGCTGCGGGGCGACCCGTGATTGGCTTTGGCGCTGGCGAGCCAGACTTTCCTACGCCGGATTACATCGTCGAGGCAGCGATTGCGGCGTGCAGTGAGCCGAAGTGGCATCGGTACACCCCTGCCGGCGGTTTGCCGGAGCTGAAGCAGGCGATTGCCGACAAGACTCTGCGCGATTCGGGCTACGAAGTTGCGGCGAACCAGGTGCTGGTGACGAACGGCGGCAAGCAGGCGCTCTACAACACGTTCGCGACGTTGTTGGATCCCGGCGACGAGGTGCTGCTGCAGGCGCCTTACTGGACGACGTACCCGGAATCGATCGCGCTTGCGGGCGGCGTGCCGGTGATCGTTGAGACGGACGAGTCGACCGGCTACCTCGCGACTGTCGAGCAACTTGAGGCAGCGCGCACGTCGAAAACGAAGATGCTGGTGTTCGTCTCGCCATCGAACCCGACGGGTGCGGTGTATCCGCCGGATCAGGTGAAGGCGATCGGTGAGTGGGCACTGGCACACGGGATTTGGGTCGTTACGGACGAGATCTACGAGCACCTTGTGTACGGCACTGCTGAGTTCACACCGATCGTGAAGGCGGTTCCGGAGCTTGCGGACACCTGCGTCGTGGTCAACGGCGTTGCGAAGACGTACGCAATGACCGGTTGGCGCGTCGGATGGATGGTTGGCCCTGCCGATGTCATCAAGGCAGCGACGAACCTGCAGTCACATGCAACGTCCAACGTGGCGAACGTGTCGCAGGTTGCCGCGTTGGCAGCTGTGTCTGGCGATCTGACCGCGGTTGCGGAGATGAAGCGGGCATTCGATCGTCGTCGACTGACCATCGTCGAACTGCTGAACGAGATTCCTGGCGTCACTTGCCCGGAGCCGCAAGGCGCGTTCTACGCGTACCCGAGCGTGAAGGGGTTGTTCGGCAAGGCGATCAAGGGCGTGGAGATCAATAGCTCGGCGGACCTTGCTGGCGTGATCCTCGATGAGGTTGAGGTCGCGGTGGTGCCCGGCGAGGCTTTCGGCACGAACGGCTACCTACGCCTGTCCTACGCCCTGAGCGACAACGACCTGGTCGAGGGCGTCACCCGTATCAAGGACCTCCTCCTGACCGCCGAGTAGCTCCCACGTAACTGACCGCTGAACTGCTGACCGCTTCCCCGTTTGGTAGACACGCCCGGCAGGTCGGGCGTGTCTACCAAACGAGGAACGAGTCGGCAGGTTTAGAGGCGCAGCCAGAGGTAGGCGGTGCTGATGGGGCCGGTGCCGGCTGAGTTGAGGGCCACGACCCGGCCCGGAAGCGGAGCAAGCCCGCAATGTCGCCTCGTGGCTTCATCGCGTTCCGCTTGAGGAACTTGCGCGTGAGCGTGTAGGACGTCGTACTAGCCTTCAGATTCTTCGTCAGAATGATCGTTGAATAGCCCTTTTGATTGACCAAGAGGCGATAGCCGGTAACGGGCCGATTACCTGCAGGATTCGTAGGCTTTTTCCAGGTGACCTTGTAGTTCGAGTCAGTCGGCCCGCCTTTGACCTTGGTGCCACGAGGCTTGTTGGGCACCAGAACCGCGCTAGCGGATTCGTAGGTGTAGCCACCGGTAATTGAGATCGGCTCCGGGAGGCCCACATCGACGAGCACAGGAACATTCGCACCGGCGGTCCCGACTGACACGACGCAGGTCAGGGAGAGACCGTCTCCCGCAACAACAACGCTGGTGCAGGTTTGCCCGCCGATCGTGACGGTCGTTGCCGGCTGTAGTCCTGTTCCGGAGATCGTGACCGTGTTCCCACCCGTCGCGGGGCCAGTTGGCGGAGCGATCGTGGTGACGGTGGGCGGAGCAGACGTCAGAGTTGCCGTATCCCAGGGCAAGAATGTCGCTTCAGCCCAGAGACCTGAGCCTGCTAGGTCAACCACTGGCGGCACACCTCCGCCGAGTGGCGATTCAAATCCAATCGACAGTCCAAACCCATTGACGAGGGCGAGAGTCGTGCTGGTCGATGTCTGCGGCATCGCTGGCGAACTGAGCGCTGAGCAGCCGCCATTCGGCGTATCACACACGGTGGAGTCATCGAATGTCGTGGGACCAAACGAATTCTCAAGTGACACGTTCGAGTACGCGGTCGGGCAAGGATCGGAGGGACATAGAACTGGGTCAAAATCAAAGGTTCCAGTGACCGTATACGGCTCACTGCTAAAAGTGAACGTCCCACCGAAGGTATAGGTGATCGGGGCTGCCTGTGCTGGGGCGGCAACGGCAAGCCCCAGACCCGTCATTGTCAACGCTGAGGCAAGCAGCAGCCCAATAGTCCGTCGGGCCTTGCGAGCGAGTTCGATACTCATCGATCTTCCTACCTTCGGCTAGATCATCGGTTCGGAGAGGCTAGAGATGCCAGACCGCTCCTCGTTTGGTAGACACGCCCGGCAGGTCGGGCGTGTCTACCAAACGAGGAACGAGTCGGCAGGTTTAGAGGCGCAGCCAGAGGTAGGCGGTACTGATGGGGCCGGTGCCGGCTGAGTTGAGGGCCACGACCCGGACCCGGAAGCGGAGCAAGCCCGCCATGTCGCCTCGTGGCTTCATCGCGTTCCGCTTGAGGAACGAACGCTTCAGCGTGTAGGACGTCTTGCTCGACTTCAGGCTCTTGGCCAAGATGAGCTTCGAGAATCCCTTCTGATTGACCAACAAGCGGTAGCCCGTCACGGGCCGACTTCCTGATTTGTTGACCGGCTTCTTCCACGTCACTTTGTACGTCGGTGCGGTCGGCCCACCCTTGACTGAGGTCCCGCGAGGCTTGTTTGGCGGCAGTATCGCGGCCGGAGTTTCGTACGTGTAGCCGCCTGGAATGGTTTTGGGATCCCCAACACCCACGTTGACGAGCACCGGAACATTGGTTCCTTCGACCCCCGCGGGCACTGTGCAGGTCAGTGACGCGCCATCCTCAGCGACCACCACACTGGTACACGCGTGCCCACCGATCGTGACCGTCGTGTCGGTGGGCATCGAGACGCCCGTAATCGTCACAGTATTGCCGCCAGCTGCTGCGCCTGACGCTGGTGTGATGGCAGTCGCGTCCGGTAGCCCGCGACTGTCATGGCTGTGGTCTTGACGCTCGCTACCCCGATGGGGCTCAAATTGAGATTGCCAAACTCCTCGCCCGCGGTTGGGTCTTCACCCGAAGCCGTGGCACGAACCTCCACGTTGTACGTACCTGGAGTCGCTCCGGCCGAGGAACCCGAGATCGCACCCGTCGACGAGTCGATCACCAACTCAGCGGGGTAGTCCACCCCCGCCGTTCCAACCAACTCCCATGTACCCCCGGGGATGTCGGCAACGTAGTCCGTTCCGGAGTAGGCATCGCCCACGGTGACATTGGAAACGTCGCCCGCAGTGATGTCGACAAAGATGACATCCGCGTAGCCCTCGGTGCCGTAATAGGCCGACGTGTACTCAGGCAATACCAAGGTCGAGAGGCTCGAACCTCCAGCGCCGCCGCCACCACCGGCTGCGTACGGTTCCTGCCCGGCCTCGGCCGAGCCGCTTGTGGCAGCCGAGCCTCCGCCAGTTCCGCCGCCGCCGCCGCCAGCGCCGCCGCATCCACCTCGTGGGTCGCACGCGTCGGTGGGAGCTGTTCCGCCAAGGCCAGCCGATCGGGTCGTGGTGCCTGGAGTTCCACCAGCACCGGCTAGGGGCTGGTCTCCGTCTGTGAAGGCATCGGAGCCCGACGTTCCGGCAAATGATCCATTTCCACCGGCCCCACCAGCAGCAAAGGTGTTGCCGTCGAAGGCGATGAACCCGCCTGCCCCGCCACCGCCACCGGCAACAGCAATCTCCTCTGAGGTCGTCGATCCGTTCAGGTAGACGACAGTGCTGGCTCCGCCGCCAGCTCCACTGGGAAAGCCTGGAGCTGGGCTACCGCTGACCTCACCCGGCACACCCGCACCACCCGCGTACACGCCGGTGCCGCCGATTCCGCCGGTGTCGACAGCGTTGCAGCTTGCGCCTTGGCCCCCAGGAACGGCCGTTAGGGAATCAGCAGGCGCGACAACGAGGCCGCCCCAGATGACCGCGCCTGAGCCGCCCGGCGGCTCGTAGCAACTGCCACCAGCGCCGCCAACCACGAAGAGCGCGACACTCTCGGGAACCACTCCACCACCCACGCTCGCGGGCGTCCAGGCAGTACTGGTGAGAGACGTGGTCGCCGCACTGACTGGCGTGGCAGCGAGTCCAACCATTCCTGCTGCAACGAGGCTTACCGATGTCGCCACGAGTGCAACCGACTTCATTCGGCGAGCTCGCGGGATGACCGTTGGTCGGTTGTTGCGGCTTTGGTTCTTCATAACGGCTCCGTGGAGTCGGTTCCCCGCGTTGCGGGCTGTAGTCCACCCCAACGTAGGCAAGAAGATCTCCGATATCTACCGCGATCACCCGACACCCCCCAATATGAACCACTTGGTTCACCCACCGATGTGGACCTGAAGCACCTGCCCCGGCTCCACGTGCCCGCCGCACCGGACCCTTTCCCCGTTTGGTAGACACGCCCGGCCTGGCGGGCGTGTCTACCAAACGGGGAAAGGGTCCGCGGTGATGCAGCCGCGGGTTACACAGCGCAGTTGATCAAGGTGGGTTCGGGGTGGAGGGTGACTCCGAACTCGCGGTGGACACCGTCGATGATGACGCGGGCTAGATCGAGGACGTCGCGGGTTGAGGCTCCGCCGCGGTTGGTGAGCGCGAGCGTGTGCTTCGTCGACAAGCTCGCATTGGCCCCAGGGGCGATAGCCCAGCCGCGGCCAAACCCGGCGTGTTCAATCAACCATGCCGCGCTGAGTTTCACCGATCCGTCATCGGTCGGCCACACGGGCATTCCCGGAGTGAGGCCCTGCGCAAACTCGGATTCAACAATCGGGTTCGTAAAGAAGGAACCGGCGCTCCAACAGTCATGGTCGTCGACGTCGAGCACCATGCCCTTTCGGCGTCGGATATCGAGTACCGCACGGCGCACTTGGATCGGCTTCGTCGTATCACCCGGCGCGATACCTAGCGCCTTGGCAAGCTCGGCGTACCTGATCGCCACCGATTCAGAACGCTCAGCTAGTCGGAGCGTCACCGCCAAGATCAACCATCGACTTGGATTCGCTTTGAAGACACTGGTGCGGTATCCAAAGCCGCACTCGCCAGCAGCGATCGTTTCGTACTCGCGTGTGGTGCGGTCATAGACCTCGACCGACGCGATTACCTCAGCGACTTCGTTTCCGTACGCACCAACGTTTTGAACCGGCGTTGCACCCACAGATCCGGGGATACCTGAAAGAGTCTCAATACCGGAGTACCCGTCGGCAACGAGTTGCGCGACCAACCGGTCCCAAGGCTCCCCCGCAGCAATGCGGACCAACACGTCGTCGCCGTCCGGCGTGATCTCGATTCCACGCGTGCGAACGTGAACCGCCAACCCGTCGAATCCGTCATCGCCGATCACGAGATTGCTTCCGCCGGCGATCAACAGCACCGGCACCCCGCGGGCATCAGCATCAGCGACGTTCGCAACGAACTGGGCATCGTCTGACACCTCAACAAACCGCGCAGCACGCCCGCCAACCCGCATCGTCGTCAATGGTGCCAACGGGACATCAGCTTGCACATCGACACGATTCTCAAGCACCACCGAAGCCTACCCGGATCCCCGAAGCCCGCCGTAGTCCTCCGCCACTGCGATCGCCCGCCCCACGGCGTTCAGTGTGGAGTTGTTGGGGTCGTTGCGGCCGCAAACACCCCAACAACTCCACAGTCAACGCAGCCTGGCAAGGACGCAGCCATGGTGCCGGGCGCCGGGCCAGGCCGGCGGACGGAGCAAGGCAGGCGGACGGAGCACGGCGAGCGGACGGCGAGCAGTCAGTGTCAGGAAGCGGGCGGGGTGGGGAGATGCTGGGAGAAGATGGTCCAGTCGGAATTGCCGGAGCCTGACTCGCGGGCGCGGTCTAGGAGCGCGGCGACCAACTCTAGACCTGGCGCCGAGACTCCGACCTCGGCCACGTCATCGATCGCGAAGCGCAGATCCTTCGCCATGAAGTCGGCGGTGAACCCTGGGGCCCAGTCGCGAGATGCGGGCATACCTGGTTGCAGCCCTGGCACTGGCACACGAGTTCTCAACATCGCCGATTCGGCGGTTGCACCGTGCAGGACTTCCAGCATCTTCGCCGCATCAACTCCGGCCGCTTGGCCGTACGAGAACGCTTCCGCGATTCCCAACACAGTGCAGGCGATGATCATCTGATTCGCCAGCTTCGCAACCTGCCCCGTTCCTGACTCTCCGAGGCGCACCACCGTCGACGAATAGCTGTCCACAACGGGAAGCGACCGGTCGTATGCGGCCAGATCACCTCCGACGAACACTGCCAACGCCCCGGCAATCGCACCCTCAGGTCCACCCGAGATCGGTGCGTCGAGAAATTCGAATCCCAGCCCGCGACAATCCGCTGACAACTCCCGCGCATGCTGGGGACTGATCGTCGAGTGATCGACGACCACCACTCCAGGCGCCGCCTGACTCAACGCACCATCGGACCCGAGGAGGACGTCACGCACAACCTGCCCATTCGGCAGGCAGGTGCAGATGACGTCAACGCCCGAGCCCAACTCCGCCAGGGATTCGGCAACGGTCGCGCCACCGCCAGCCAACTCCGAAGTGACTTCGGGATCACGCCCAAACACTGTGACCTCGTGGCCCGCCGCAAGGAGGTTGCGGGCCATCGGCGCACCCATCCGACCAAGCCCAATAAATCCGACACGCATTTCCATACCCCCGACTATTACGCGGCGCCGACCTGCGTGCCACCTTGACCTGAGCGGACCGGATCGAGCTTGTACTTGCGCTGGAAGATCAACGCAATGAACATCAGCACGGCTGGAACGACGGTGAAGCCCAGCAACAGCGCCGCTTGCGCAGTGGGTGTCTGTACTACTTCTTGGCCAGCCGTGACAGCGACAAAACCGCCAAGGCCAATCACCGCAGCGTAGATGTAGGGCCCGAACGCGGTACCCGTTGCCTCCGTTGCGGTCCAGACCCCCGTGTAGGACCCCGCCATCGATCCGTCGGGGCTCGCGGCACGAGCGACATCGGGCACCATCGAGAACGCGAACAGTTGCAGGCCACCAAATGCCGCACCCAACACCACCACGATTGCGACCGTTGGCGCGAGACCGATGATCGGCGCTGAGAGTAGCGCCAGTGTTCCGAGCAAGAAGGCCAGCTGACAAATCAACAGTCCTCGCTGCTTGCCAATCCGCAACGAAACCTTCAGCCAGATCGGAGTGGAAATAAGCGCCGGCACGAGGAAGGCGCCCATGAACACCGATGTGATCTTCGCGCTGCCGAACACGTACTCAGCAAAGAATGGCACCGCCGCCAAGAAGAGGTGCGTCGTTGCTCCGGTGAACAGGTACGACAACACGAGGAAGCGAAAGTTCCGATCCGCCCAA
>Ga0172380_10007460_pt1 | contig 12271 bp, 21 predicted proteins | sample Leawe162metaG_FD_119747 | JGI IMG/M metagenome (GOLD analysis project Ga0172380, IMG submission 119747) | Leachate microbial communities from a municipal landfill in Southern Ontario, Canada - Leachate well 162 metaG | ecosystem: Engineered > Solid waste > Landfill > Unclassified | place...
CGGCTGTAAACGGTGAAGTGTCAATATAAAAATCAGCCGCTCCGCCAGCAGCGCCGCGCAAGTACGAGATATACAATGCCGCATATCTGATACCCGTGGTGAATATTTCAAGTGGGGCAGCGTCCCACGCGCCTGCGGCTGGCAAGATCGCCGCGGCACGCAGCACAACGGGATTTTCAAATGCTAATGGGTAACCTTCACTCGCTGGAAATACCATTGGTTAATCTCCTATACTGTTAACGCGGCAGTAGCCCTGCAATGTGTAGGGCTACAAACGCCGATAAAAATGTGTTGTTCAAAAGTCAATCGGTAATCTCCCGATTAAAATGCAAAATCGCCCAGGTCTGCTGTTGCAGATGGGCGACGTTGCGCTCAAAGAAAGGATATTCAATTGTTGGAATATGATAACACCATAATCGTTTATTTGTCAAGTGCTTTTTGTGGCAATATTGCGTATTGACATTACGCCTATTTAGGTATATAATTTAATTGCAAAAAGGAGTTTTAGTGAACATCTTTGAGATAGTCATTTTCTTGTTTATCATAGTCCAGCAGCCGCCCGACGAATCGCTATGGGTGAGTTCTCAAACCGACGCGGTTACTCATTGGGAATACGTTGAACAATATGACGTTTATGGTCTGCTTGCCCACGACTATTTAGCGGGTGACTATTTCTATCACTTGCGCCCTGGCGATGAATTGTATGCCGATAGTAATGGATATTCGGTGACCGACATCCTATACTACGACGCAAGCGTTACAGACGAGGTTATATTTGACGAAGTATATACGGTTCCGGATAGACTGATATTACAAACCTGTTGGGGCGACGGATTCATGTTTATCATTGGCAAACCTACCGGGGAATACAACGCTATTTACGATGACGAATTGGCATTCGTGAAAGATACAGATTGGTCTATGATATTTGAATTCATGGAGGAGTGATGGAAGTTTATATTGATTGCCCAAGAAGCAACGGTCATGATACCGATAAATTTCTCGAATTTAATATCGCCGATATTTTAGTTCCCATTGGGCAGACAATCGCCGGAAATAGATCAGTGAATAAAACGCTATGCTTTTTTGATGGATATTATATTGATACAGACAGAAAAGCGATTATTTTCAAGTTTTTTGAACAGGAGGAAATATGAGCAGTGACGAAGTATTTGAATTAATCAGAGATTGGGTAAGAAGCGAGATTGATTATGCCATTGCCTTGAGAGAAGAAGGCGAAGACGGACATACGGTCTCTGCTGTTACCGAAAAGAAATACGCCGATAAAATGTTTGGAAATTTGAGGAGTGTACTTCTCATGTTGTTTTGCAAGGCGAAACTATGACAGACGAAACCAAATTACCGCAAGTAACCATTGGATTGAAACCAACAATCCTCCCGGGCGAAGCGCCACCTCAAAAATATCCCACCCCCGAAGACGTAAAGGCTTACGAGGAAAGGATAGCCGGGCATCCAATTCTAAATACCATGGATTACATCGAGCGTTACAAAGCTAATCCAATACCAGAAACGCTCAATTCAATCATGAGTGATATCATCATGGAAATACCCGTACTTCAAAAGAAGGCGGAGGAGAAATCCGGCAAGAGCAAGACGGTATTCTTTGGAATACTCAATACCCAAAACGATAAGTGGCGCTCGTTTGTAAGACGTTGCGGCAACAAGGAAATCAGCCAACACGCGTTCGAGAATGTCATCTACAAGCAAATGACTGGGATGTATATCGAGTGGATCAGATATCGAAAATTGACGATTGGAAGGAAGTGAAATCATGTCAAACGGCGATGTTCCTAAGGTCGCATTCGCCAATATCAATTCTAAATTCAACGACGCAAAGGCGCGCGCGAATAAATACGCGGTACAAATTCAAACTCATATCAATAATCAAAGAGACTGGTTTCCGGTTATTGGCAACATTCCCGATCAAGCCTCTACCGCCAAACTCAACGAAATGGAAGAGCTTACGACAAAGCTAGAGCTAATTCGGGATAAATTTTGTGTTCTGGAAGATATGTGGTGAAAGGAGTCTTATGAGCAAAAATATTTATGTGAGATCAGCAAAAACAATCGAGGTTATTGAAGTAATATCAACAACGGGTCACGGATTAGAGGATGACCCGTACAGAACAATTACACAATATTTTGCGCTTGATGGCAAATTGTTAGCCGAACGCGATTCGTTAATCGACCCAGAAACAAAGGAGTTAAATGTCCATCTATAATTTCACCGCCCATCTGGGCAACAAGCATTACAAGGTCAAGTTTGATGTCATCCCCGATCAAGAAGGCGAAATCCTTGGTCGCTACGGATTGCTACCGTACAAAGGTTTGGTAGCTGTGTATGTGTTCCTCAAGGATGCAGGCAAGGATTCGATGCACGCCGGTTCATATTGCTCAGCCAAAGATGAATTCAACGAACTCAAAGGCTGCCGGGAAGCATTGGGCGAAGTCCTGCACCGATATCATTTCAAAGATCGTGAAAGAGAGGTGTTTTGGGATGCGTTTTCCAAGAAGGTTGCAAAATCAAAACCCAAGAAAGTTAGTGTCATTGAGGTGAATATTACAACGATCTTCAATGATGCATCTAAGGAAACGGAGGCAAGCAAATAGTCACAAGTTAAATGATAGCGATTTATATCCGATCACCTCCCTGGAAACGGGGAGGTTTCAGACCATTGACTTTTTTAGAATAAGTGATAAAATCTGGACACTGCTAAAGATGTCCAGAAAATAATAATGTTAGGATTTACGCCCTCGAACAACTGGACACTTTAGCAGGTGTAATCAGCGAGGGCGTTTCCAATTAATAATTATGCTAATCAATCGAGCTTATAAAACTGGATTAATATTAAATAAAAAACAAACTGGATTATTCGTGCAATATTCCGGGGCTGCACGTTTTATTTATAATTGGGCATTGGCGGACAGAATTTCAAAATACGAAAGCGGAAAACCGACTAACTATTTTGAACAAAAGAAACGTTTCAATTCTATAAAATACGATGAGTTTCCTTGGATAAAGGATATTCCTTATGCTGTACAGGAAGAGGCTATTAAAAATCTCGACAATGCGTACAATAACTTTTTCATACGCATAAAAAAGAATGCCGATAAAAAGGGGTTTCCTAAATTCAGGTCCCGATATCATGGAGTTTGTAGTTTCTGTTTTAGAGGCAGCATTCACGTTGAACGCAAAAGGATTAAATTGCCCGTTATTGGATGGTTGAAATTGGCGCAAAAGAATTATTTCCCCCTTGGTGGACAATCTAAAATAAATAAGGCAACCATTTCTTGTAAATCAGGTAAATGGTTTATTAGCGTTCAGGTAGAAGAAAATATTCCCGACCCAATTTCGGCAACAAATAAACCGATTGGTATTGATGTTGGTATAAATAAATTGGCGGTACTATCTGACGGTCGCGAATTTGATGTAATTGATAATTCGGTGATCGAAAAGAAAATAAAGCGGTTGCAACGGGAATTAGCGCGCCGAACACAAAATGGAAGCAATTATAATAAAACCAAAATAAAACTTGGAAGGCTGATGAATAAGATATCATCTACCAGAACAACCAATTTGCACAATATCAGCAAGAGGATCACGAGCGGCAAACCGGCATCTATCATTGTCGAAAATCTGAACATTGCCGGGATGATGAAAAACCATCATTTAGCAAAATCCATTCAAGAGTCGTCTTGGGGAGAATTACAAAGACAGTTGAGTTATAAGTCGTTATGGAATGGCATTGAATTTATCAAGGCAGACAGATGGTATCCATCGTCAAAAACATGTTCTAATTGTGGAAGCAAAAAGGAGGTGCTGAAATTATCCGATAGAATATATAAATGCGAAAATTGTGGGTTAATAATCAATAGAGATTTAAATGCCGCAATAAATTTAGTGGCATTATCAGAAGGGCAAAACAAGCCCGGATTGCCTGAGGAGTTGTCATGCAACAATGTGGCACTGTGAATCAGGAAGGTCGAAAGACCGCCGCCAATGGCGACATTGGCGCATCTCAGAAGCTATCATGCGCATGGGGTGGTTTGGGAGGTGTCTTTTTAAATGCAAAATCCCCGGTTGCTGTGCCGGGGATTGCTCTACCGATAAAAGGATCATAGGGGGGTTGAGCGGATCAACGCGGTATTATTTTATCATCAAGTCATCATAGCGTCAATATAAAATAACAAAACGCCAGACATTTGAGCTTTCCTTTCGGTAGAGGCTTCTGGCGTGTACTGGTTTATATTATAACACAAATCCGCCAACTGTGGATAATTGGCGGATAGCGACAGGCATTGACTATCGGGATATTCCACTCCCTTATGCCGTGTCCTGTCATCGTGATAACTGATTATAACATAAACCCGTCGATTTCGACTGGTTTAGCCGCATAAATGATTTTCTTTGCGTATTCTAGCGCCTCAATACCAACCTCTCCCCCTTGTTCCATATCAAATTTAAATCCTCTAAACTCTATGCTTTCGTCTGGCGTTATTATGACCGTTCCCTTTTTGGTAATCATCATGTCAAATCCCAATCTGTATTAGCTTTTATGGCAGTCTCGATTGAAGTAACGCGTTTATCAAGGCCTTCGAGTGTCAATGGCGTAGTTTCGGGAGTAGGGTCAGGATCCGGAATAGGTGTAACGCCTCCCCAATCATAAGACGCGATTGTATCCCAGTTGTCGGGTACATACTTTTTGATATTGCTCCATTCCCAAAAACTCACCGATGAAAGATTCATATACTTGGCAGCATTCATAAATTCCAAGATGTCCGCTGGTGTCGTCCACCAATCCTTGCTACGAAGATAAGCTGAACCAACCGGCATAAATGGCAAGTCACAGTCTAACCCGACTTTATATTCTGCGTAAGATTGCGCCAACTGAGCAGCCGGATTATGATCGCCCTCCCAGTAAACTTGCGGGGAATTAAAACTACAGATATTCAGGAACGTATTATAGAATTTCTTGTTAGGCTGCATTGTTAGAGGATACCTGAAGCTGCAAAGTGATATCGGGAATGGCGCGCTTAGCAACGGGGCAGTATACGTTGACGCGGGCGCAATGCTCTCTGCGCATTCGTTGTATGCCTCTTTCTCAACATCAAGATATAAACCATCTAATCCCAGTTCTTGCGTGCGCTTCAATGCCGCTTCGCCCTCTTGTTTTGCCAATTTTAGGTAGATAAACTGGAAGCCATATACTTTGATATTGGAGGCGTGCAATGTGGCAATCCAGGGCTTTAATATGTCATCTTTATATCCCAATAGATTGCCGTTGCTATCATAAATAGGGCGCTGATTGTAAGCCCACGGGCCGTCAAGATGCTTTACGATCACATGGGTAATGTTCGCACTCTTGCAATCGGCTATCACTTTTTCCGCTGTGCCTCCGCCGTTAGTTGCGTCGTTGGCATTGCCGGCGTGCTTTATTTTCCAAACGAACATTCCTTTTCCTTCAGGTAATTCAAATGTCATGGTTTACTCCTCTCTATGGTTGTAACCCCGGCAACGCCTTCAAAATATAAACCGGATCGTTGCCCATTACGCGGTTTTGATCTTCATTGCCCGCAAATAGCAGCCCTGCCATTTTGATATCGCCAACGATTAATATAGCACCGCCGTCAGAACTCACAATGTCGCTCCCGCTATCGCCCGGGTCGCCATCCCCATCCCACATCATTTGATGCGCGAACGTGCGCGTAACGATATTCCTGCCCTGAACATAGCCGATTTTGATGGTCACATCCAGCGCCTTTAGTGTGAGCATGGTGCAACCTGAAGTAGCGCCGCATTTGACTGCTTTCATCCCGATAAATGGATCCTCGTACACGCCGCTTACCGCACCTTTAATGCCATAGATACCAGGATACACGCTGCCCCTCTCACCGCACACAATAGCAACATCCACCGAATTGGTGACTCCCTTTTTAGGCGCAACCATAGCCACGATGTATCCGATGGTCTGTGTACCGCCGTGATGAGGGCCGGGTTGTACTATCCTGTCGCCAACCTTGCCGCCGTCCAGTCCACCGGCTACGTGTGCATTGGTCACAAAACAATTGACGTTGCCGTTATAGGTCACCTGGTCGCCGATAGTGCCGTAAGTTATATTCGGGTGTCCTACACTAACTCCCCCGGGGGCGGGTATCCAGCGCGCCGATCTTGCGCCATTGACCGGCCATGATAAGACGCCGTTCATGACTGCGGGCAAATAATACACCTGGTCCAGTTCTTCTAAATTTACGCCTATTATTTTTATTTCTGGACCAGGGGGCGCTTCATCTTGGTACGCCATGTACATGGATGTATGCTCGATGATTGCGCCACTCTGGATATTAGTGGATAGCGCCTGTGTATCATCTAGTACGCCGTACACCTGTACGCCTTGCTCGTCTGTGTAGGTGTATTGGATATTGGAGTCTTTACTTAGGATGGTAGCAGGTTCGCGTTGTTGCGCTGTAAAAAGCGAAGCTACCGCGAGGGAGGCGGTAGCTATTCCGGTGAGTAGTTTCGCTTTCGTTGATCGTTGCATAGAACTCCTTCAGTAGTCATATAGCCAATTGTTTTGGTATTCCCAATATGTTACCATAAATCAAGGGAATTGACTCCCTAAATTACCGTGAATATTGGGAGTCGTAACACCCGATTTACCTTGAATATCTGCGGTTGGATGACGGATTTTCAAGGTGTTTTTATAAATCGTATATTTTCATTTTGCATCCGACAACGTTCCTGAAACACAGATAACCTCTCAATCCATAATTCGGTCGGTACACTTATTTTGTCGTTCGGGAACTTTATTACCAACACAAGACCAAACTTTGTCAATAGATTATTTATTGTTGATAGTTTTGTTTTTATCATTCGACAAACCTCACTAGAATATCCCTAATCTTCTCGATATCTGTTTCCTGCAGGCGGAATATCTCACGCTCCACCTTGTGTAACGCGATCGCGCTATGTACTGCCGTTTCCGCTTTGTGCCGATCTTTTACGCGCACATCCAATACCGCTTTTAGTTGCGGGCTAGCTGCCCTCAATGCTTTCAGCCTTCGCCGCCAATCGACCGACTTCCCAACCTTGTAAAGATTGTCGTGACCAATAGAGAACACGTAAATATAGCCGGACGCATCTTTTGGGTCGCGGTGATTGAATGTGCGAGGAAAGGTGCTAAACTTTGACAATGTTTCCTATTCCGGCGGCTCTATCCGCTCGCTCCATTCGCCAGTCATCCCCCTCGTGTCAAACCATATTGTTATACCGCTCGGATAAACACATATACAGTTTAGCGATTCGTTCCTTTGCTTATCAGTAACAATAGTTGCGATAGCGATTAACTCAGCTTTGCTATGCCTATACCAGTAAGACCCCGGCTCCGTCGGAGGCACGCGGGTGTAGTTGGATAATCTTTCAACCTCTGCGTCGCATCCAAAACATCTTACTTCTTTTACTTCATTCCCCTCTACACTTAAATAGTATGCTGTGTAAATTCCTTCTTCGCCCCCTATCCACCCACACTCAGTATTCATGCATTTGTAGTTCATGGCTTTTCCTCAAACGACAACTTTAGCAATTCGTCTTTATACCATTCTGGTGCACCAGCAGTTATACCTCGACTAATATTTTTCCAGAAATGGTTGAATAGGATTTCCTTTATTTCGTCTTCACATTCCTTTTTGGTATCAGCCTGGATTTCCTTGATAAGATTGCCGATGTCGCGGGGCGATTGTTCGAGCGTTCCAGCATCGCGTAAATGTTGTACCGCTTTCATCCAACGGGCAGGTGTGCGATATTGCAATATCAAATCGTTTACAATATCTCCGCCGGTGGGATTATTCTTGCGCCACTCGCCACTATGTACCTCTTTAAATTTCTCGGACACATATTTTCCAAACATCGCTTTCTTGTCGGGCGTAAACTTATTATAGTTTTTGACAACGATGCCCTCAATGTCCGATCCGCCAAGAATCGATTTTTGGTTTAGCAATTCCTTGAAGCGTTCTGGATTTTCAATCTTGCCATAATAAATCATCGGAACGCATTCTAGTCCGATTCTTGTCGCTTCTTCTTTCTTCTCTGAATAAGGCAAGTAAATTTCATCACCAGTATTTATGTCAAAGATAATCAAATGATTTACGGGTGTTCTTTCGTAGCACAGTGTATTGTGTTTTGGCTTTTGAAGATATTCGCAACGATATGCCCAACCCAGATGAAGCGGTAGCGAGGCAGCAACTTCTACGGCGCGGTTGAACATCTTTTCTGGATTGCTCTCGTATATCTCGGTTCCCTTGCTTCGCATACAAAGAACGCCGTCTTCGCCGCGAGACATCGAGAATTGACTGCCATCGACCTTCTCTTCCAAAAGTACGTCGTCTTCAAAGATATCGAGGATGAGTTTATGCCCAATATTATAAACGGACGGGTAAGAATGAATGTTCATCGTCTATTCCTTATTCACCCCACTCCACAACACGAACCGCGCTTCCGGAAATATCTTTCATGACGCAATTCCTGATGTTGACTTTCTTGGCATCTACGGAAACGGCATTACCGCTTATCCCCAAGAACGTACTGTTCCCAAGCGCCACTTTGTCGCCGACAATATTGACCGGTTCCAAATACACTTTGTCGCTTTGCTTCAGGATATCAACAATTTCGCGCATCGCATTATGATATGCTATCTCATATTCCGTCTCGCGGATAGTCTCTGTGATCTTTTCTAGCTTGCTTTTTGTGAGGATCATTAATCCAAACATCTATTCGCTCCCGACCGGCTGAACATCCGGTCAATACAATTATACCACACTATCTACCCTTTGCCCTCCCCTTCTTCGCGGTAGTCTCTTCTGTTTCTTCCGGTATAACATTTGGTATAACTTTTGAACCAGGCAACCCCTTGTCGCCCGCCATTGCTTTCACCATCAACTCAAATTGATCGCGCTGAGATAACGGTGATAATCTGGTTGGCTCTACTTTACACCATTGTACCGGCATTCCGTGTTCGTCTACCAGTACTACGATAGGTAAGATCGATAAGCCGTTCGAGATACCGGCGCTTCTCGCGTCGCGCACAACGTTGAACCACGGACGCAATAAGTCAAGATCGCCGGGGATGTCTTTATTTGTTTGTTCGCTCATCTTTTTTATCTTCCTTCGGTTTCGGATTTTGGCTTGCCTTGACCGGATAATTGAGTATACCGATAAGTATCATTATCCCAATTAGCACCCATTGAATTGCGCCGGAAGGGACGTATCCCAAGAACATAAACCACGCCATCATGATAGCGGATGTCCACGCGCTGCCATACAAGAATAGACCGGAGTTTATGCCGTGGTACATAAGTTTGTTGGTTTCGTTGAGGGGGTCTTTCCCGCCCATTCTCATTATCTCTGGTTCCAATGGCATCGGTCGTGGCAATAAGGGCGCTTCCCTGCCAATTCGCTCGTAGTCCTTAGGTATATACGCTGGCGGCGGTGTTGTTTCTTTTGTTTTATATTCCGTTTTTTCTTCAGTCATGATTTCGCTCCCGTTTGTATGACAATTATACAACTATTCCTTTTCGATTACATAAGGATTCCATTTACGCGCACGATCTAAGCACGTGGGGCAATGCTCTGTGCGAACCGCTCCCATCAACCAGTAGCAATCCCATCTATCTTTGCGGTCAACGATATCCCAAAAACAATGACACGAGGTCAAACATTCAGAACCTATACCGGGAAATGCTGGTAGTTTTCCATCGGGTATCCCGTGCGCCCGCGCCCGCGCCCGCGCGTAACCCTCTCTTGCACTATTTGCATACATGGCAATTCGCCGCCTAATCTGCCCCGGTGTCAAATTCCCCGCGGCAATCTCGCGCGCGAAGTTTTGAAGATACTTGTACTGCTCGCCCAACATACCACCGATAGAGCCATAGTCCTTGAATGTCAATTGCCCCTGTTCGCCAATGCCTAAAAGGTACTGCTGGATATATGCGTTCTTCAGTGCAAGGCGGCATTCCTTTAGCCACGCGTCAACGGATATTTGATCTGCAAGCAGGCGTTCGGTAATATTCTCTACCGCGGTAATCGCGCCGTCGCAGGTAGAATTGACAAGCGCGCGCTCACCTGACTTGCCTAGTACTTTACCGGCGAGAGACGAGACGAACGAGAAGGCAGATTTTAGCCAGTTCCACATACGTTTGCCTCTTCTCTAGGTGGGTATTTTCCTTGCAAAACCATTTCGTCATAGTAGTGTCCCGCCGCGGTGCTAGGATAAAGCAATCCACTTCTGCGAATATTCTCTTGTTGCTCTTCTGCCGCCTTGGTGTTTTTTGCAATCATTTCTTCCTGCTCTCGAAGCGCCTTGTTTAGCCTTACTAAACCGTCATTTTGGTAGGAAACTTTATTTTCATAGCCGCATATGCAAACTATACTGGAATCATTACAAAAAGACAAAACCGTTTGCAATTCTATCCCGCATCCTTCACACAAGAATTCAAATATTGCCTCATCATCATTTAGTGGACTCATTTTTGCTACTCCATTTTAACAATCTCTGTCGCCTGTAATATCCCTTGTAACTCAGGCGGGTTATTGGCGTTCCAGTTTGCGATAGCTGCCTGAATATCACTGGAGTCTATCTCGTCTTTTTCGGGTTCTGGTGGAATGATTGAAGTAACCGCCGGTATAAACTTATTTGTTTCTGGATCGACTGCCTCTTTCAGGTTGCCCGCGCTTTTCGCCTTGCGCTTCCCCTTGCGCTTGCGAGAGTACGAGGATCCCCCGCCTCCACAAGCCTCAACCGGTTCGGTGCCATCCATATTGTCCGCGGTTTTGTCCTGGGTATTGTCTGCTGGTTCGTCCTCTGGTTCGGCCATAACGAAATGATCTTCATCGGTTAACTCTGCGGCCTCTTCGACGTTTAGCGCCTGGAGTGCAATGCGCCAGATAGAAGCTAGTATTTTATTGGCAGCCTCGGGTGCAATTACATAATTGTCGATATAAGGTTGCAGTCCATCTTTGAGCATCCTGGATATCGCTTCGCTTGTGCCAACCAAGTCAGTCTCAACCAGGCGGTCAGTGGATACATCGGCTTCGTAAGTTTCATATTCACGGTGACTGCCCCATAACTCGTCAGCGCGCAGCACAACCCACACCATTTTGCGAAATTGCGCAGCCCAAAAACGTTGATAGCGGGAGAATTCTCTCAAAAGTGGAGTCTCCATAGAGGTTGCCGTTGCGAGTCTCTGATAATCCCCAAGTCCCGTCCACATGGGGAATAAGCCCCCGCCCAACGCCGCCATTCTGCCTAATCCGTCCCGGTCAAATTTAGAATCTCCCCCGCCAGTGTTGAGCGGCATTCGCTCTAAATCCGCCGCTTTATTGAATACCGCCGTTCCTCCAACTGAAGGCGGATTACCTTCGATAGCGTTAGTCGCCGATAGCGTGGATGCAATCGCAGAGCGAATATCTTTTACGCCGCGGCTTCCTGCATCAACTTTTACTTTGTTCACGATCATGGCAACGGTCGCGGCAATTGTCGCGCGATGTTCCTCGAATTTGTTCGATTCTCTAATCCATGGCGCACCGGCGGTCAGTAGAGGCCAACCGCGTAGTGCTTTCCTGGACTTGCGATTGAATGGCACATGCTGCACACAGACGAACGTATTGCCCTCTTTTGCTTTATGGGCCAACCTGATATTCTGTAATGTTTCTCCCCCCGTAAATGCGGCGTCTTCGAGTATCGAATCGATCTTATCGGGATCGTTCATCACGGATATATCGGCGTAGTACAGAGTTGCCGCAGCGCCGTTTGCGTCGCTGTATTGCCGCTTGTATAGCAACTTCTTGTATGGGTCTGTTATAGATACAATCGGGTCGCTCATTTCAAGCGGATCGATGACGCGCACCTGTACTTTTCCGTTGAGTTGGGAAATGTAGTACACAAAGAATAATTCACCGTCTACGTTGCCGTCTTCGGATAGCGCCTGGATTTCATCATCGGCTAGAAGTACCTGGTTTTCATCGTTGTACCAGAATTCATCCCAAACGTCCTGCGCTGCCTCATCGGTCGGGATAATGTCGATGTTTTCACCGAAACCGAAGTTAGTCCACGTCCAGATTATCCATTGAGCGGTAACGTCGTATTTCCATAGACGGCGCGATTCTTTGACGGCCCGGACACGTTCGGCGGAGTCGTTCATGTAGCCGGTGTAAGCTCCCCCGATCTGGTCATATCCCAACTGCATGACCATATACCAA
>Ga0172380_10007461_pt1 | contig 12270 bp, 11 predicted proteins | sample Leawe162metaG_FD_119747 | JGI IMG/M metagenome (GOLD analysis project Ga0172380, IMG submission 119747) | Leachate microbial communities from a municipal landfill in Southern Ontario, Canada - Leachate well 162 metaG | ecosystem: Engineered > Solid waste > Landfill > Unclassified | place...
GCGAGAGGCGAAGGCATGTTGTGCCGCAAATACCAATTCAACACCTGCCGCTCCGCCACCAATGATCGCCAGCCGATAGCCTTTTTTCTGGGCAGCGTCTTCGATGATCCCGGGCCAGCGGCGGATAAACTCTGTCAGCGGCTTGACCGGCAACAGGCGTTCTCCTGCCGCTTGCAACAGCGAGGTGTCGACATCGCTGCCGACATCAAGCGATAAGGCGTCGTATTCAAGTTGCGAGCCATCGGCCAGTGTTACGCGTTGTTGTTCGGCCTGGATCGCTGCCACCTGCCCCGCCAGCAAGCGCACCTTCGCGGCGGCGGCCAGAGGTCGCAGATCGATGCGGCATTCGTCCAACGCATACAGCCCCGCCATCCAGCCCGGCAACATGCCGGAATAGATCTGATACGGCGATGGCGTGACCAGTATGGTTTCGATGTCGGTTTCGCACACGGATAGTGCGCGCAGCACGCTCAATTGCGCATGCCCGCCCCCCGCCAGCAGTAGGCGTTGTTTTATGTGTGCCATTTATTGACCCGTGTCGTAGCGGGCATTTAGACCACCGTTTTAGTTGTCCGGATGCGGAAGTGTATTACATCGAGTAGCTGTGTGATGTGTGGCATATATCCACGCCCGGCGGCTTTCAATTAAAGTAATCATGGCGGGATGCGCCCCGTCTTGTATTACATCGTCTTGTAAGGAATGTACTGTATCAATCGACCAATGCTTACCGTATGGATCGATGGTCGATCCAACAAAGATATTCAAGGAGTGCACCATGCCAAAAGCCATCTGGAACAATCAGATCATCGCGGAAGCCCCAAGCAACGAGATCCATCGTGTGGAGGGTAACGTCTACTTCCCGCTGTCAGCTGTAAAGAAGAAGTTCCTAAAGCCCAGCGAAACACATTCGCATTGCGTGTGGAAAGGCGAGGCCAGTTATTACAGCATAGAGGTTGACGGAAAGGTGAATGAGGATGCAGCATGGTACTACCCCGAGCCGTCGACGATGGCGGCCCGCATCAAGGATCACGTCGCGTTCTGGCACGGCGTCAAGGTAGAGGGCTGACGATACAATGGATAAACTGATCGAGCGTTACCGCACGGTACGTGCGCGTTCCGAAGCGTTGTGCGCACCGCTTGAGGTCGAGGATTATTGCATTCAGGCGATGGAAAGCGTGAGTCCGCCCAAGTGGCATCTGGCGCATGTCACTTGGTTCTTCGAGATGTTCATCCTCGTGCCATATGCGAAGCATTACTGCATGCTGCGAGAAGAATATGCGCACCTGTTCAACTCCTATTACGAGACGGCGGGTACTTTCTTTCCGCGTCCGCAGCGCGGCATGCTGTCGCGTCCGACAGTGGAAGAGGTATATCACTATCGTCGCCATGTTGATGCGGCGCTGCTCGATCTGCTGGCGAGCCCACCTGCGCAACACGCTGCCGATATCTGGCAGCGCCTTCGACTGGGGCTGGAACACGAGATCCAGCATCAGGAATTGCTGTTGATGGATACGTGCTACAACTTCTCCATCAACCCGCTACACCCTGCCTATCACAAGATCGAACTGCCACCTGCCGCACCCGCTGTCACAATGGGCTGGCAGGAGTTTCCCGCGGGCATCATCGAGATCGGCCATGACGGCGACGCATTCGCCTATGACAATGAACGCCCACGGCACAAGGTCTATGTGCAGGATTTTCGTCTCGCCACACGGCTGGTCAGCAATGCGGAATATCTGGCCTTCATCGAAGATGGCAGTTATGACCGTGTCGACCTGTGGCTGTCCGACGCCTGGCGCACGCTGCAAGAACAGAACTGGCAAGCACCCCTGTACTGGTTCAAGCAAGACCGCGACTGGATGCACTTCGATCTGACGGGTGCGCATGCCTTGCGTCTTGAGGAACCCGTTGCACATCTGAGTTATTACGAGGCGGATGCCTATGCGCGCTGGGCAGGCAAGCGTCTGCCGACCGAAGCGGAATGGGAGCATGCAGCCAGCACACAAACCATCGCGGGCAACTTCCTCAATAACGGTTTGTATGTGCCGCAGCCCGCACAACAAACAGGCATGAGCCAGATGTTCGGCGACCTGTGGGAGTGGACACAGAGCGCCTATCTGCCCTATCCCGGTTTCAAACCGCTACCCGGCACACTGGGCGAATACAACGGCAAGTTCATGAGCGAACAGATGGTGTTGCGCGGCGGCTGTTGTATCACTGCTCAGGATCATATGCGCGCGACATACCGCAATTTTTTCCGGGCTGCTGACCGCTGGATGTTCTCCGGCCTGCGTCTGGCGGAGGATATCTGATGCGCAACGAATCACCCACCCCTTCGCTGGATCAGGATGAAGACGATTTTCTCACCAGTGTGCGTGAAGGACTGCGTCAGCAGCCCAAGACCATCCCGCCGAAATACTTCTACGATGCCCATGGATCACATCTGTTCGATCTGATCTGCACCACGCCGGAGTATTACCCGACGCGCACCGAGACCGGCATCCTCGAACGTCACGGTGCAGAGATGGCAGAAATGATCGGCACAAGCTGCACACTGATCGAACTGGGCAGCGGCAGCGCCACCAAAACTCCGCTGATCTTGCGGCATCTGGATAAAGACGCAGTGTATGTGCCCATCGATATCTGTGAACCGCATCTGCTCAACAGCACGCAACGCCTGCAATCGATGTTCCCCGCGCTGAAGATGCAGCCACTGTGTGCCGACTATCATCAACTGCCGAGACATGCGATCAAGCGTCAAGCAGGCAAGCGACAAGTGGTGTTCTTTCCCGGCTCCACCATCGGCAACTGCACACCAGACGAAGCTGTGACGCTACTTAAGCGCATCGCCGCGCTGGTCGGCCCCAGCGGCGGGTTGCTTATCGGTGTGGATGCGAAAAAATCGACCGAGACATTGAACGCTGCCTACAATGATGCGACCGGCTACACCGCCGCCTTCAATCTCAACCTGTTGACACGTATGCAACGCGAACTCGGCGCACAGCTCGATGCGGATCAGTTCGTACACCATGCGTATTACAACGAGGAGCACGGACGCATAGAGATGCATCTAGTCAGTCAATGCCAGCAATCCATACGGCTTGATGGGGAATCATTCGCGTTCAAGGCAGGCGAAACCATCCACACCGAGAATTCCTACAAATACAGCGCGCAGGAATTCAAACAGCTGGCGCACACGGCAGGCTGGCACCTGCAATCGACTTGGCACGACAAGAACGAATTATTCAATGTGCATTACCTCAGCCAAACAGCTGCCAAGTCGCTGAAGCTGGCACGCTGAGCAAACATCTTGACCCGCCTCCGACTCGCCGTACTCACCACGCTGACCATGATCGCCTTCGCCGGCAATTCATTGTTCTGCCGCATGGCGCTTAAAGAGACCGGCATCGATCCTGCCAGCTTTACCAGCGTGCGCCTGTTGTCCGCTGCGGCGATGTTGTGGCTGTTGATGAGCTTGCAAAGACAGGCACCGCTCGCGCACGGTAGCTGGCGCAGCGCGACGGCTTTGTTCATCTATGCCGTCGCACTCTCTTTCGCCTATCGCAGCATAGACACCGGCGCAGGTGCGTTGATGCTGTTCGGCGCGGTGCAGGCGACCATGCTCATCGCCGGATTCATCGGGGGTGAACGTATGACGCGCATACAAGCTGCTGGCTTCGTGTCGGCGATGGTCGGTCTGGTGATCCTGGTGTCGCCCGGCGTGGAAGCGCCGTCGGTACTGGATTCGATCCTGATGTTGGGTAGCGGTGTCGCTTGGGGCGTGTATTCCATGTTCGGGCGCGGCCAATCGAATCCTGCTGCCGCAACGGCAGGTAATTTCCTGCGTGCCGCACCGATGACTGTTGCACTCTCGCTGATCGCATTGCCCTGGTTGCGACTGGATATGCAAGGTGTGTTGTATGCCGTGCTATCGGGTGCGGTGACGTCGGCTTTGGGTTATGTGCTGTGGTATCGCGTGTTGCAGCACATGCGCGCCATGACCGCATCGACCGTGCAACTCTCCGCCCCGGTGCTTGCATCCATCGCCGGTATTTTGCTGCTGGGCGAAGCGGTTACGCGCGACTTGCTGGTGTCGTCCGTGCTGATACTGGGCGGGATTTTGCTGGTGCTGCGCTTCGGCAAGCGCTGATTCAATCGCGCATCGCGACTGAGATATTCTCCAGCGCCTGATTGATCAAACTGCGCGGCGCGCCGATGTTCATGCGCATGTGCCCGCTGCCTTCGGCTCCGAACATCGCCCCCGGACTCAACCCAACACCCGCTTTCTGCACGAAGAAGTCTATAAGTTGTTTGTCGCTCAAGCCCATCCCGCGGCAATCCAGCCACAACAGATACGTCCCTTCCGGTTCGACCATTTTGATCTGCGGCAGATGCTGGCGCAGATAGTCGCGCACCATGTCGCGCGTACCGGCCAGATACCCCATCAGCTCATCCAGCCATGGCGCACCCTCGCGATACGCCGCTTCGAATGCGGCGATGCTGAACGGGTTGCTGGCGCTGACATGCAAGGTATCGAATGCCCGGGTGATGGCTTTGCGATCGGATGCTTGCGGCACGATGAGTGCCGAAAGACCTAATCCCGGAATGTTGAAAGTCTTGCTGGGCGCGACGGCGGTAACGATGTTAACCTTGTCGTTCAGCGTGACGAGTGGCACATGCTTGTAGCCGGGATAGATCAGATCGGCATGGATCTCGTCCGACACCACGGTGATGTCGTGCTTTTCGCATACAGCCAGCAGCGCCTGCAATTCTTCCAGCTGCCACACCCGCCCCACCGGGTTGTGCGGTGAGCACAGGATCAACATGCGGCCACCTTCTGCTGCACAGCGTTCAAGGTCATCCAGATCGAAGGCATATCGTCCCGCTTCGAACTTTAGCGGGTTGAACAGTGACTTGCGTCCGCATATCTGTGCCGCAGAGAGAAACGGCGCATACACCGGCGGCTGCACGATCACACCGTCGCCGGGCTGGCTGAGTGCCATGATGCAGGCGTGCAGCGAGGGCACCACACCGGGACAGAACAGGATGGAGTCGCTGGTGATGCGCCAATGGTGACGTGTGGCCAGCCAGTGGATCAGCGCGTCGTTGAGCGTTTGTGGAAATAGGGTATAGCCGAACACGGGATGCGCGGCGCGTTCTGTCAGCGCGTGCTGCACCGCTTCGGGCACGGCAAAATCCATATCGGCCACCCACAGCGGGATGACATCTGCACGGCCGAATACTTCGCAACGCGCGTCGTATTTCAGGCTGGCCGTGCCGCTGCGCGGGATGATGTGATCAAATTCATTTTGCATAGTGTTTGTTGCGCCTTTTGCATTTCTGGGAATCGGTATTGATGTAGTCTTCGTGTCAGCTTGAATTAGGCGTTATAGTTTCACCCTAATTAACCTATAAGGATGGGAAATGATAAGATTTTTTTTCAGGATGCTGCGCTTAGTATTAAAGCCATTTATGCTGATATGGGCGAAAGTCGGTTCCCCGGCAGGAGTGGTACGCCCGGCCGAAGAGCAATCAAAAATCGACTCGGAATGTTCCAAATTGGCTCTCTACCACTTTAGCACCTGTCCGTTTTGTATCAAGGTACGCCACGAAATGGCGCGACTATCCTTGAAGATACAACTTCGTGATGCACAGCATGAGCCCAGGCACAGTCATGATCCTGACCACAAAGCCGATTTACTGCAAGGCGGCGGAAAGATCCAGACTCCCTGCTTACGGATCGAGGATAGTCAAGGAAATGTGCAATGGATGTACGAGTCAAACAACATCATCAAGTACCTGCAACAGAGATTTGGCTGAACGATTTGCACAATGGACCATTAGCTTGCCCCAGCTGTAGCTATTGGCGACGCCTGGCTGATTTTGTGGAGTTTGTGCAGACTGGAATGACCAGCACCCTCTGCTATCATCGCCACCATGCTTAATATCCAGAATCTGACTTACCTGCAAGACGGCAACCCGCTGCTCCAGAACGTAAATCTACAGGCCTTCGCCGAGCAACGCATCGGCCTCGTCGGCAAGAACGGCTGCGGCAAATCCACGCTGTTCCGCCTGATACGTGGCGAGCTCAAACCGGACGGTGGTGATGTTTCGCTACAATCCGGCAAGACCATCGCCTTCGTCGAACAGGAGATCGCCCACTCCGACCAAGCTGCGCTGGAATTCGTGCTCGACGGTGATGTGGAGTTGCGTGCGCAGGAAAAGATACTGGCGAAAGAAAATCATGACGCCGCATGGTTCGACGCACAGCACCGTTATGAAGCTATCGACGGTTATGGCGCCAGAGCACGTGCCGCGCAACTGCTGAATGGTCTGGGTTTCACCAACGACGGACTGCAACACACCGTCACTAGCTTCTCCGGCGGCTGGCGCATGCGGCTGAATCTGGCGCGTGCGCTGATGCACCGCGCCGATTTGTTGCTGTTGGACGAACCCACCAACCACCTCGATCTCGAAGCCATCCTCTGGCTCGAACAATATCTGGCGCACTACCCAGGCAGCATCCTGCTGGTTTCGCACGACCGTGAATTCCTCAATGCCTGCGTCAACCGCATTGCCCACGTGCACGAATGCACCATCGACACCTATACCGGCGATTACGACGACTTCGAGCGTGCCCGTGCCGAGCGTATCGCACAGCAGAATCAAGCCTTCGAACGCCAGCAGGAAAAGATTGCGCACATGGAAGACTTCGTGCGCCGCTTCCGTGCCCAGGCCACCAAGGCCAAACAGGCACAAAGCCGCATTAAGGCGCTGGACCGCATCACGCGCATCGCCGCCGTGCATATCACCGACGGTCATTTCGAACTGGAGATCGAAGCGCCTGAACGCAGCCCAGACTTACTACTGCGTGCGGAGAGAATGGGCTTTGCTTATGGTGATAAAAAACTTTTTAACAACATCGAACTGGTGCTGCGCGCGGGTGCGCGTATCGCACTGCTCGGCCCCAACGGTGCGGGAAAATCCACGCTGATCAAATTGTTGACGGGTGAATTGCAACCCACCTCGGGCACGCTTGAGATCACCCCGGACATCCGCATTGGCTACTTCGCCCAACATCAACTGGAGAATCTCGACAGCACCGCCACGCCGCTGCAACACATGGAACGACTGGCACCTAAAGAGACCACGCTGACGCTGCGCAGCTTCCTCGGCCGCTTCGGCCTGGCCGGCGACAGCGAAGACCGTCCGGCCGCCACCTTCTCCGGTGGCGAAAAGAGCCGCCTCGCATTAGCACTCTTGGCGTGGCAAAAGCCGCACCTGCTGCTACTCGACGAACCCACCAACCACCTTGATCTCGACATGCGCGACGCACTCACCATTGCGCTGGAGGAATACACCGGTGCCGTGGTGCTGGTATCGCACGACCGCAGTCTCATCCGCGCTGTAGCCGACGAGCTGTGGCTGGTGGCCGATGGCGAAGCGAAACTATTCGATGGTGATCTGGAGGACTACAAGAGCTGGATAGAGACACGCCGCCCACGCGAAACCATTGCGCAGACTCAGCAAGAAAAACCCAAAGCGCAGAGCTCACCCAGACCCAACCGCAAGGCACTTCAGTCGAAACAGAAAAAACTCGAATCTGAATTGACCAAGGCGCAAGCCGAACTCGCCGCTCTCAACCAGCAACTTGCCGATCCAGCCACCTATGCAAACCCAGATCGTGCGAAGGTCAGCCAACTGAATGCCGAGCACGCGCGGCTGCAAGCAAAAGTGACAGAGCTGGAAGAAGGCTGGTTGGAACTTGAGATGGCGCAAGATGAGGCAAGCTAGAACAACTCTCCCTTAATGGTCAGACTCTGGCTTCTGGCAGGCGTAAAACCCGTATATTTTCATCCTGTGTCGTGTGAGAATCGCAAAAGGAAACTCAAGCAAAGGGGTAAACCATGACAAATCTTATCGAGGTCAACAACCTGCACTTTTCTTATGGGCCGCTCAAGGTGCTGGAAGGAATCAATCTCACGATACCGCGCGGCAAGATTGTGGGAATCATGGGACCCAGCGGATGCGGAAAATCCACCTTGCTGCGTCATTTCGGTGGCCAGTTGCGCCCATCGCAGGGCAGCGTGAAATTCATGGGACAGACCGTTCACCAACTCGACAACAACGAGCTGTATGAGATGCGCCTGAAGATCGGCATGATGTTTCAGATCAGCGGCCTGTTCACCGATATGTCGGTTTATGACAACCTAGCCTTTCCCTTGCGCGAGAACACCACTTTGCCGGAAGAGATCATCCGCGATCTGATACTGATGAAGTTACATGCGGTGGGGTTGCGCCATGCCAAAAATCTGATGCCGAGCGAGCTGTCGGGCGGCATGGAACGCAGGGTGGCACTGGCGCGGGCGATTGCCACCGACCCCCCGCTGATCATCTATGACGAGCCATTTGCCGGACTCGACCCGATCTCACTCAACACCATTGCCAACCTGATACGCACACTCAACACAGCGCTCGGCACAACCTCGATCGTCGTGACCTATGATCTGATGTCCTCGCTCAAGATCGTTGATTATCTGTATTTCATCCATAACGGCGTAGTGGCTGCGCAGGGCACCGTGGATGAAATGCTCAATTCGCAAGACCCCTTCGTCCACCAGTTCCTGCATGCCGAGCCGGATGGCCCGATCGCCTTCCAGTTTCCCAGCAAACCTTATGCGGAAGACTTGAGCATCAGGACCTCTCAGGGATGAGTTGACGCTGCACGCATGACGCCTCGTCGGCAACGTACACCACCTCGCCCGCCTGCGCACTGCACACGGCGCATGCGCCCAACAGCATGCCCACGCTACGCCGCCACATGTTCTATCCAGTGCGGCGGCAAACGCTGCAAATCCTGTGGTTCATCCACATCGTGCAGTACCTGCGCCACATGCGTGTGCCAGCCGAGCCGCTCCAGCCTGTCCAGCGTCATGCCGGCAACGGCATCGGTGCTCCACGGCATATCGGTGAACAGTAGCGAATCGAAACGCCTCAAGCCCAGCAACGCATAGCCGCCATCTGCCGTGCAATGAATGACCGCGTTGTGATCGTCCAGCATCTGTGCCGCCTGTTGCAACAGGCACGCCGACATCTCCACGCAATCGGTACCGATCAGCAGTATGCGTTCACCGTCTTCACTTGCGCGTTTCGTTGCGCGCGCCATACGCGCACCGAGATCGCCCTCGCCCTGTGCGCTGATAACGATGCCTTCCGGCAACGGAATATCGCGCCAGGCAATATCGTCGGTGGCGGGCGTCGCACACAACTCGACCGTGCCCACATCCGCCTTCAGCGCGGCAGACACGGTATGCAATAACATCACGCGCGCCAGCGCCGCTGCTCCCTGTGCGCCCAGTGCGGGAATGAGTCGCGTCTTGGCAAGGCCGGCTTGCGGCGCTTTGGCGAAGATGATGATGCGCAGCGGTTTGGTCGCAGCATCATTCATCGGTATAAATCCGCCAGTTCGCTGGCATCCACCCCGCGCCAATAAGCCCAACGCAGACGCCACATCAGAAAGATGGTCGGCCACACACCGCGCGTCTCCCAGCGCCGACCGGAAGTGGTGACGCAATGACAGATGCAGGCCGGGCGCGAGATTCTCTTCAGGCGTTTGCTCAGTTCGATGTCTTCCATCAGCGGCTGCTCAGGGAAACCGTGCAGGCGCAGGAACACATCGCGCCGCATGAACATCGCCTGGTCGCCGGTGGCGATGCCGGTGAGACAGGAACGCCAGTTCATCATGCGCGCGACCACGCGCAACATGGATGACTTGCCGGCGATGCACACATCGAACCGTCCCCAGCAGTGGTCGCTGCCGCGCAAGGCCTGTGCGATGTGGTGCGGTGCATCCTGCGGCAACCGCGTATCGGCATGCAGAAACAGCAGCAGCTCACCTGTCGCAGCGGCTGCCCCCGTATTCATCTGTACCGCCCTGCCACGCGCCGACGTTACCACCTGATAACCAGCGGTGCGCGCCAGCTCCGGTGAAGCATCCATACTGCCGCCATCAGCAAAGATGATCTCGCACCCCGCCCGCTGCAAAGACAGCAGATGGCCGAACAGATCCGGCAACTGCGCCGCCTCGTTCAGAATCGGGATGATGACGGAAAGCTTCATATCAGCCACGCTTCCAGGCATGGAACCGTTCCAGCCAGCGCAGCACGCCCTGCGGCGCGTGCGCGCGTTTCCATTCACCGGCCGCATATTTATTGGCCTCGCCCAGCGTGGGATAGGTGTGGATGGTGCCGAGTATCTTGTTCAGCCCCAGCCCGTGCTTCATCGCCAGCACGAACTCCGCCAATAGATCGCCCGCATGTTCGCCAACAATGGTGACGCCCAGTATTTTGTCCTTGCCCGGCACGGTCAGCACTTTGACGAAGCCATGCGCCGTACCGTCGGCAATGGCGCGGTCCAGCTCTTCGTTATTAAATTTGACCACCTCGTAGGTGATCCCTTGCTCGCGCGCTTCCTGCTCGTTCAAGCCGACGCGCGCCACTTCCGGTTCGATGAAGGTCGCCCAGGGGATGACGGAATAATCCGCCTTGAACTTCTTGAAGTCGCCGAACAAGGCGTTCACCGCCGCATACCAAGCCTGATGCGCAGCGGTATGTGTGAACTGATACGGCCCCGCCACATCGCCCGCGGCGAAGATATTGGGATACAAGGTTTCCAGATAGTCGTTGGTGGTGACGGTGCGCTGGGTGGGTATGCCCAGTTCTTCCAGACCGAAACCTTTCAGGCGCGCACTGCGGCCGACGGCGCAGATCAGCGCGTCGAATTCGATGCGGCGCGTCTCACCGTCATGCTCTACCACGATGTATTTGTGCTCGCCCTCTTTCTCGCAGCGTATCGCTTTGTGGTCGGTCAACACTTCCACGCCGTCGGCGCTTAGCGAGTCGCGCGCCAACTCCGACACTTCGATGTCTTCGCGGATCATGATGCGTGGCGCCATCTCGATCTGTGTCACGCCGGAACCGAGTCGCGCAAAACTCTGCGCCAGCTCGCAACCGATCGGGCCGCCACCCAACACCACCAATCGCTTGGGTGCGCTATCCATTTCGGCGAAGGTCGACCACAAGGTATCGCTGGTGACATAGCCCACTTCGTCCAGCCCCGGCAGCGGCGGCACGAAAGGACGCGCACCGGTGGCGATGACGATGCTGCGTGTGGTCAATGTCTGTGTCGTGCCGTCGGCCAGTTTGATCTCCACCGTCCACGGATCGGTGATACGCGCATAACCTTGCACCACGTCCACGCCCAGTTCGGTATAGCGCTGCACGCTGTCGTGCGGTGCGACAGTGCGAATCACTTCATGCACACGCGCCATCACTTTGCGGAAGCTGAATTCCGGTGTGATCGAACTCAAGCCATAATGTTCGCCGTGGCGGATCTGGTTGGCCAGCTTGGCGCTCTTGATCAGCGCCTTGCTTGGCACGCAGCCGTAGTTCAAACAATCGCCGCCCATCTTGTGCGCTTCGATCAAGGTGACTTTGGCTTTCACCGCTGCCGCGATATACGCCGACACCAGCCCCGCCGCGCCGCCGCCGATGACGATCAGGTTGCGATCAAACTTGGCGGGGCGTTGCCATTTGGCGTACACGCGCCGGCGCTGCAGCCATACGGTGAATCGCTTGGCGATCAGGGGGAACACCCCCAACAAGGCAAACGACAACAACAGACCCGGCGACAGGATGCCGGATAGGCTTTTCAATTGCGCCAGTTGCGTGCCCGCATTGACGAACACCAGCGTGCCGGCCAGCATGCCGACCTGGCTCACCCAGTAGAAAGTGCGCGTCCTCATCGGTGTCAGCCCCAGCAACAGATTGATGAGGAAGAATGGAAACACGGGCACCATGCGCAGGGTGAACAGATACAGCGCGCCATCGCGGGCGATGCCGTCGTTGACAGCCTTTAGTTTGTCGCCGAAGCGCTGCTGCACGCTGTCGCGCAGCACAAAACGCGAAGCGAGGAAGGCCAGCGTCGCGCCAAAGCTGGAGGCGAATGAAACCAGAATGGTGCCTTGCACCAGACCGAATAACGCCCCCATCGCTAGCGTCATCACCAGCGCGCCGGGCAGCGACAATGCGGTCACCAGCACATAGCCGACAAAAGCTGCGCCTGCCACCAGCCAGGGCGACTGGTCTTTCAGCGCCGTGAAGTCGTCGCGCCGTGCTTGTAGAGATTCCAGCGTCATGTACTGTTGCAAGTCGAAGGCGAAGAACAGCACGACCAGAACACCGATGAACAACAGCAGGACGATTCTTTTCA
>Ga0172380_10007463_pt1 | contig 12268 bp, 8 predicted proteins | sample Leawe162metaG_FD_119747 | JGI IMG/M metagenome (GOLD analysis project Ga0172380, IMG submission 119747) | Leachate microbial communities from a municipal landfill in Southern Ontario, Canada - Leachate well 162 metaG | ecosystem: Engineered > Solid waste > Landfill > Unclassified | place...
CACCGCTGTTTTTCTCGGGGGACGAGACGGGGAAATTCCGGACATGGTATGACAGGCATCGTCCGGACGCCATCGTGACCGGCCACATGAATATCCTCGAGGTGCTGGAATCCGTCGGTATCTCCGTCCCCGGCACCCTTGGCGTGGCGTGCCCGCTTGTGCTGGACAAAAACAGCCCGCTGTCGGGTGTGTATGAAGATTCCGTCCGGATCGGCATGGCCGCCGTGGACTATCTGGTGGGAATGATCCACCGAGGAGAACGCGGCGTGCCGGAAAACCCCCAGCGCGTGCACATTGAAGGAGTGTGGCACAAGGGGAAAACCGTGCGGCAGATCGCGTCTCCGCTCCCGGCGGAAACGTCGACCGTTAAACGCAGCCGCCGGATGCACCGGCACGGTGACATTTAGGGACGAACTTTTCCCGGCGAAAAGCAGAGCGGGGCGCCTCGGCAAAACAAAGCCTCTGGTTCACCTGTGCTAGTCACCGGGATATTTCCTCGGTGCGCGTGTGGTTATAAACAGATTACTTATGACATTCCCCCTCATGCGTGAACAGCCTGCGGCTCCCGCCTGGCCGGACACGGAACGGATTTTTTTCGCCCTCAGCGCGGCGGAACGCGCGCAAGCGTTTCCCTCGATGGACGCAGGCGCGGCCTCGCTCCCGCAATGTCATTTTCTGGACGGAGAAGGTTGGATGCCTCCCGAGGAGTGGCGCCGCATGCTCGAAAGAGTGAGGCCGACGATCCTCGTCTCCTGGTGGACAACACCGCCCATCCCCCTTGATCTTGTGGCCGACGGGACGATCCCTTTGCGCTATGTCTGCCATGTGGGCGGCTCGGTCAAGACCGTGGTGCCCCGCGAGTTTATCGCGGCGGGCGGCTTGGTCAGCAACTGGGGCAACCTCATCAGCCACACGGTGGCGGAACACACGCTGCTCCTCATCTTGGCGTCGTTGCGCAACCTGCCCTGCTGGTATCCCGCTCCGGGTGGCGCACACAGGAGTCTTTGGGGTAACGCCGCGAAATTCAAAACCCGTTCCTTACGCGGGCGGACGGTGGGCATTCATGGCTTCGGTCGCATCGCCCGCGAACTGGTTGCTCTGCTGAAACCCTTCGATGTCGAATGTCAGGCCTATTCGCTCAACGTGCCCGCCCTCTTCATGGCCGAGCATGGCGTCGCGCAGGCGGGAAGCCTTAAGGAACTCTTCGCCGAAAACGACATCGTCATCGAATGCGAGGCGCTCACATCCGAGACGGTCGGCGCGGTTACCTTGGAACATTTCAAGCTCATGGCTCCGGACAGTGTTTTCGTCAACGTGGCACGTGGTGCCATCGTTGATGAACAAGCGATGGGTGTGATGGCGGCCGAGGGCCATATTCGTATGGCTGCGGATGTCTTCAACACCGAGCCCCTGCCCGATAATTCGCCGCTTCGTGGCAAGAGTAACGTCATCATCTCGCCCCATATCGCCGGGCCGACCAGCGATTGGTATCCGCACTGCGGCGACTACGCGCTGCAAAACATCGAGCGTTATCTCGCGGCCAAGCCGGTGGAGAGCGTCGTGACGCTGGATATATACGACCGCACCACCTGAGCATCGCCCTGGCCGGGGAGGTGCTTCATTTCCTCTGTCGCTTCATGAAAAAAGGCGGCCCTCAAAGAGGCCGCCTTTGGCGTAGAATTTGCCGGACTGATGCAGGTTTACTTTTCCCGGCTCCGGCGCACCGCCCCGAAACCGAGCATGACAATGCCTGCGAGGGCCGCATAGGTGGATGGCTCGGGGATGGAGGCAAACAGGTATCCGTTGGAATCAATGCCGGCGGCAAGGCCGTTGATGGTAATCTGGCCGACCTGGGTGCCGGAGAGCCCCGAGCCGTCAATGCCGAACCGGACGGAGGAATTATCAACGAATGTGCCGATAATACTTAGGCTGCTTCCAGTTCCCCACGTGGCCAAATGGCTATCTGCAAAGACAAAGGTGCCGGCGGTGGACAGATCGAGGATGCTGGCGGTTGCTGCCGTGAGGCTGAGTGTTGCGGAACTCAGATTTTGGGAGAAAGCCGACTCAAGCGTGCCACCGCCGAGGGTGATACCGTTGGTGGCACTGTTGTTGATCACGTTGGTCGCGCCCAGAGACAGGGTGCCGCCGTTGACCGTGGTCGTGCCTGTGTAGGTATTTGCGTTGGTGAATATCCATTTGCCCGCGTCTTTTTTGACGATGGAGGTGATGTTCAGGCCGGTGCCGGAGTTCTTGATCAAACCCGCGAAGGTATTGCCTCCCGTGTTAGTGCCGCCGAAGTTGATCGTGAGAAGTCCCAGTGCGTTACTGCCGCCTACAAACGAGCCGAAGGTGATCGCGCTAGAGTTGGAGAGATTGGCTGCGCCCGCTCCGTTCGATGAGATGGTGACGCCACCCGCAGCTCCGGTTCCACCGAGATTGAATTTGAAGGCATTGGAAGCCGTTCCATTCGATGCAAAGTTCAGGTTGAGCGTCGTGGTGGCGGTGCTGTTCGTGCTTATGCCCACTCCGCCTGCACCCAATGCGGCCGCCTGGGTGGCCTCCAATTGGCTGGCGGCATTTTGCTGAATGCCTCCCGAAAATGTGTTGGTGCCGGAGAGCTTAACATTATTGCCGACCGCACCACCGATTCGCAAAACACGGGCTCCGCCTGTTTCCCCGATATTTCCCGCCAGCACAACGCTGCTGCCGGTGCTTCCTTGCGGACTTACAGCTACGGAAGCACCGTTCAAAGTGACCGCTGAATTGATGGTAAAGGCCGTGCCATTGGTATTGTTGGTGATGGCCGTGTTGACGGTGATGCCTGTCCCGCTGCTGATGGTGGTCACATTGCCTGAGCCATTTTGCAACAAAGTGCCTACAGTCACCGAACCACTGAGAGTAACCGTGTTGGTGCCGGCCGTCTGAAACGTGGCGTCGTTGCCGTCGGTCCAAACCAGCAAAGGATTGCTTCCGGTTGTCACACTGCTCCAAGAAGCAGTGCTGTTTACATCCCAAGTGCCCGAGCCAGATTGGAGATTGGCACTGGTGCTTGTGTCGAAAAATTCAACGGCTGCCGAAGCGCGATTACCAATAGCGAGCAGCGAGAATACGGCCAGCGACAAGGCGCCAAGCGCGGGATACTTCGTGGGGGTGACGATTTTAATAGGATATAGCGGGTTTGTTTTACCAGATAACGAAAAGCCGAGTGAGGCAGGGATGCTGAGAATAGTTCTTCGAGTCACAGCGTCGTTTCAACGCATTATTCATTTACTCAGGTGAATAACGGCGCCGCATCGGTTGGATGAGGAATTATACTAGGCGAATTTCATGTCATCCGCGTCACAAGGCATTCGCTTATCCGGAGGCTGCTGGAACGCCCTCTCGTTGTCGGCGTATTCACCTGAGTAAACAACCGGCGTCTTGATACGTGGAGGCGCAGGCACATTAAAGTTCCTCTTGCCCCCTACCCCTTATGAAAATCCCCATCTCTTGTTTCGTTTCAAAAATCAGTGTCGTCCTGGCCGTGGTGCTGGGCCTTTGCAGCGAGGCCCGCGCCGCCAGTTACTATGTCGATAGCGTGGCCGGAAGCGATGGCAACGCGGGCACCTCGCTGACCGTGCCTTATCGGAGTCTCGTCAATATCAACAACCGGGCGTTCCAACCGGGCGATATTATCTATCTCAAGATGGATTCTTCCTTTTCCGGAGGTCTGAGCATCACTGCTTCGGGCAACGCGACAAGTCCGATCACCTTTAAGAGCTATGGCACGGGAGCAACCAAGCCGACGATCAGCAACAATATCGCCTACGGCAGCTATAGCCGCGCGGTTTTTCTATCCTCGAGCGCAAGCTACATCGTGCTCGATGGCTTGAAACTTACCAACGCGAGCGAGGCCGGTGTGCGCATCGAGACGGGCTCAACCCATAATGTGGTTCAGAATTGTGAGATCACGAATTGCGGCGAGGGCGGCCTGATCAAGGGACAATACAACCTAGTCCAATATAATTATGTTCACGATCTGGTCATGGTCGTGAACGACACGGGGGCGGGGAAAACCGACAACGACTATGGGGCCACCGGCTTCGTGATTGCCGGAAGCGACAATGAGTTTCGCTATAACGAAATCATCGACTGCAGGGCTCCGAGCTACGACTACGGTTATGATGGAGGTGCCTTCGAAATCTATGGCGGCCCATCCATTCCCGTGTTGGCCAATATCTCCATTCATCACAACTGGATGGAGGGATGTATCGGTGTGCTGGAGTCGGGCGCGTCACAGATTCAGGGGCTGGGGCTGTTTTACAATGTGTCCCTCAATAACTCAGGCTTCATCACGCTGCACACCGGGGGCGCCTTTGCCGGCACCATTTCCGGAGTCCGCATTGAGAATAATACCGTGGTCGAGCTTACGACTTCGGCTAACTATTCCAACCTCGTCTATCTGGATGCCGTGCCCACGGCGGCACAGTTTGTTTTCAGAAACAATATCGTGGTGCTGGGACCCAATCCCTCTTTCAACCCGGTCACGAACACGGGGTCCGATGCCGTCTTCAAAATCGATGTGCCCAGAAACAACAACCTCTATCAGTTCATGAGCACGGGGAACGCCATCCATATACTCAACAACTGGAGCAACAGTCTGGGCGCGGGCGAGCTGCTTAACGCCGATCCCCAATTTGCAAGCACCGCCGCCGGACAGGAGGACTTCAATCTGTCGCCATTCAGCGCCGCCATCGGAGCCGGGACCGCCGTGGGCCTCACCGGCGATTATGAAGGCATGCCGGTTGATCCGGTCTCTCCTTCGATGGGAGCTTACGAGTCGCGCAATCCTGTCGTGCGCTCCGCCGATTTTAACGCCTACGCGACCGGTGCCCTGCCGACCAGTTGGTCCTCAGGCACGTGGGCCAGCGCATCCAACACCTCCACCGCGCAAACCCTCGTGACCTTGGATTCCGCCAACCTGTATGGTCAGGGCGCGGCCAACAAGTTTCTCTCCCTGTCGTCCACGGCGTTGTCCTCTTCCGGCTACGGCCTGATGACGAACACATTGGGGGCATCGACTCCGGCGGGGAGCGTTTCCTTCGCCTTTTACCAGCCCGTGGTCGCCAACGCGACCGGCCACGGCTTCATTCTCCGCATGGCCCGGGATACCGGGGGCAACGCGAGCACCGCCTTTGGCTTCGCGCTTAAGAACGGCGGTCTTTATTTGACCAGCGGTTCAACCGTGAACCTTGCGGCAACTCCGTTTGCGACCTACGGCCTTGGTCAAAAGCACATCGTCGCGGTCTATTTCAACAATCACGCGACACACTCGTATCTCTATGCGGTCGGCTCCGCCGTTTACACCGTGGCCGTCGGGCAGATGGATGTGTGGCTCGACGGAGTGCGCGTGGGTGTCGGCTTGGGCAAGGCCGGCGGCCTCGCCACGGGAGTGGATCTCGGTGAATGCAACTTCGCCGCCCAAACCAATTTTATCGGCACTCTGTATATCGATGATTTTGTCGTCACGGCGCATTAACCTTCTTTGCCGGATCGCCTCTCGGTCCGGCCATAATCTAATGAATTTCCCTCTCACTTTCGCCGTCGGTTTGTTCTTGGGCGCGACCCTCGGGGCATCCCCGACGGATGGAGCCCCCGCCGCCGCCATGCCGCCGCCGGTCTCGTTGCCCGCGCCGGTGCAGACGGTGGCGTTTTCTCCGGACCTGCGCCTCAAGCATCCGCGCATTTTCATCAAGGCCGGGGAGGTTGATGCATTGCGGCAAAAATTAGCCCAGCCTGCCATGGCGTCTCTGTGGGCCGGTGCATTGCGTTCCATCGATTACATTGCCGCCGAGACGCCTCCGGTGGCTCCCCGAAGCGAGGACGAGGTGCGCGCCATCGCGGACCGGCTGCCCAAGATCGCGTTCGCCTGGCTCATCACGCAGGACCCCAAGTATCTCGCGGGCACGCGCAAGTGGATCGCCGCGATAGAAAGCTATCCGGTATGGGCGACCGACATCGACCTCGGTGCCTCCCACATGACCTTCGGCATGGCCTTGGCCTATGATTGGCTCTACGACGCGCTCTCACCGGCGGAACGCGTGTCCATGGAGGCCGCGCTCGTGCGGCACGGGCGTCTTCTGCTGGACCGTTCCGTCCGCTATCCCAACTCCTGGTGGGGCGCGGCCTACTTCCAGAATCATTGCTGGATCAACCACACGGGCATCTCGACCGCCGCGATGGCCCTCTACGACACCAACCCCGCCGAGATGCAGGGATGGCTCGACTACACGCGCACGCGGTTTGAGACCACCTACCGCCACCTCGGTGTCGACGGCAGTTATCACGAAGGCCCGGCCTATCTTGGTTATGGCGCGATCTGGAGCCTCTACTACATCGAATCGCTTCGCAGCGTGAGCGGCGAAGATCTCGGCGATATGCCGCTCTTCAAAAACCTCACCCGCCACCTGCTGGACGTGACCATGCCCGACGGGCGCAACTTGGGGAATTTCGGCGACAGTGACGCGATCGCCTGGGGCCCTCAGGACGACGGCATCTACGCTTGGTTGACCTCCCGAAAAAAAGACGGGCGCGCCGCATGGCTCTGGCAAAAGTGCCGTGCCGGTTTCGCGCAAAAGCCGCCCTTCAATTCGCCTTTCGCGTTCTTGTGGACAAATCCCGATGTGGCGCCCCAGCCACCGGATGACCTGCCGACCTGCGGGCTTTATCCGGATCGCGGCCTGGTGGTGTTTCGCAACTCCTGGCGGGATGATGCAGCCGTTGTCTCGTTCCTCTGCGGGCCTCCCGGCGGCCATCACATCGTCGATCAATGGGCGACTTTCCCCCATGCCGCGCCGACCTTCGGCCACTCGCATCCCGACGCGAACAGCTTTCTCTTTTTCAGTGACCGTCAGTGGCGGGTTGGCAATCCCGCCGGCTACACCCACCAGAAGGACACCAGCAATGAGAACGTCTGGACGGTGGGCGACAAAGGCCAGCGCGGCGGCGGTCTGCTCTGGTTTGAGCCGGCCTCGTATTTCGTTCCCGGTATCGCGCAGCCGCATCTCGTGCGCGTCGCGACGAGCCCCGCCGCCGACTACGTGATCGGCGAAGCCGCGCCGGCCTATGAACCCGAGGGCAAGCTGATCTCCTTCCGCCGGCACCTCCTGTTTGTCAAAGGCGCGAAACCCTACGTGGTGGTTTACGACCGGATGAAAGCCTCCGAACCCCGCACTTGGGCATCCTATCTTCACACCTTTGGTGAGATCCAGACGAACGCGCCGGTCGCGTCTACCGGCGCCTTCACGTCCACAACCTTTCAGGCGGCCGGCGCGGCACCCCCTACGGAGCAATTCGCAAGACTCAGCTCCGTGCCCGAACTCACCTCCTCATACGGAGCCATCTTCGGCCCGTCGGGAACAAAAGTGGAGACACGGCCTTTGAAGATTCTGAGCCATCCTCGAAACAAATGGGAAGAACGGGGCTTTGAACTGGTGGCGCGCCCACGGGGTTCCAGCGATGTTACCTGGTTGGTCACGGTGGTCGGTGTCGAGCCCGGGGTGCCGGCGAGCTATGCGGCTTCTCCTGGAGGTTGTTCCGTCAAGGTGGGCGACGATCTGATTGCCTGGAAAGACACCGGCGAGGTCGCCTTGAACGGCCGGACTCTGGACGGAAATCTCCTGTCAAAGCCATAAGAGCTAAACCCTGAAATTGCCCTCCCTCTCAATCGTTTCCCCATCCGTTAGTTTCGTTATGAAAAACCCCCGCCTCCCTCTCTTTCTCCTTGGTGCGCTTACCCCGCTCCTTTCCGTCTGCCTACCCCTGGCTCGTGCGGCCGACCCGGCTACGGCCCCTCTGCAGGATATCCCCGTGATCCCTATCGTGCTCAAGGTCGACGACCTTGCCGCCACGGCCACCGGGGGGAATGTCTCTGAAAAATGGATACGGATCACCGACTTTGCCCGGGAACGGAAGATCAAGCTCTCCATCGGCATTATCGTCCAGTCGCTCGCCACTGCGGATCCCGCCTACGCGGATTACATCAAAAATTTCCAGAAAACCGGTTTGGTCGAGTTCTGGTTCCATGGCTGGGACCACAAGATATGGGATGAAAACGGAAAAAAGATCCAAGAGTTCAAGGGCACGTCCTACGAGCAGCAGAAGGATCACTTCGTAAAGTCGCAGGCTCTCGTCAAAGAGAAGCTCGGCTTTGTCTTCACAACCTTTGGTTCACCTTTCAATGGTATGGACGACAATACATTCAAGGTGTTCGCGGAGGATCCCGACATGAAGGTATTCCTCTACGCCTGGCCGGCCGACCAAGCCAAGATTCCCGGCCGGGTGATCCTTGACCGCGTCGGAGAGGTGAATATCGAGGCCCCTCTGTTCAAGCCGAACGCGGCGAAATTCATTGAGGGTTACCTGAAGAACGCGAAAGGCCGTCACTATTACGTTGTCCAAGGCCATCCCAACGAGTGGGACGCCGACGGTTGGTCCGAGTTCGTGAAGATCGTGGATTTCCTCCAGCAAAACCACATCCCTATCATCACCCCCACCGAAGCCGCCCCGCTTTTGAAATCACACCTCTAGTTGTTCGCGTCACCCGAATGGAGTATCCAGCAACCCGCGAAGCCTTTCCAACGCACCCCATGTTCACCCCTGTTTTCTTTGCCCGCAGCGCGCTCTCAACCGTGATGGCCGCCGCCCTCGTCGCCCTGCAAGGCAGCGCCTTCGCCGACACGCGTTCCTCCGGAGCGGCGGCGGAATCCAGCCCTGTTTCCACGACCCAAGCCAGCCGGCAGCCGGACACCGCGGTCATCCCAAGACTCACCTTTCCTCTCGCCGGAGATTTTCACGAAAGCGGCGGGGCGGAAGTAGTCTCCGCGCAAGGCCCGCATCGCTTTCTCCGCATCGGCCCGGTCACCGGCTATCACCCGACCAGCCTGAAGACCTCCCTTCGCATCGCGACGGATCTTCACTTGAAAAACGAAGGGTCCATCGCGCTGTGGGTATGCCCGCTGGAAACCCTCGCGGTCGCCGCACCCATGGGCGGTTTCATGGACAAGGACCCCAATGCGCAGGAATACGGCCTGCTCGCCGACGCCTTCCCCAACAACAATCCCGCGACTTCCATCTTCGCCTGGTATTGGCGCTCGGCCTGGCATCCCCAGATGATCGCCAAATTCAAAAACGGCGCGGCCGGCGGCGCCCACGCGGATTTTGACACGACGCCCTACGTGCCGGTGGAGCATCTCCCGCTGCAAGAGAACCAGTGGTATGAACTGGTCCTGTCTTGGAACAAAGCGGAGAACCGCATTTTTGTGTATGTCAACGGCCTCCTCTGCGCGACGACCGGTTATCCCTTTCACGCCGACTCTCCCCGCCCCGAACTCTTCCTTGGAAACACCGCTATGGTCTTCGCCAACCTGCGCCTCTACGACGTCGAACTTTCCGGCGATGACGTCTTCAGGGAATGGAGCAAGGAGGCCTTCCCTGTCCTGCCTGAAACGCAACACGCATTGGCCTCCCTTTTTGATCCCACCCAACCCAAGGCCAAAGCCGACTGGCAACCCGACGCCAAATGGAAACTGGCTTATGACCAACCCCTCACCACCCCGGGCAGTTTTTCGGACTGGACCCAGCAGGGCTGCCTCGCGCCGGGCTTCGCCCTCAAGGAACTCGCAACCACCTCCGAGGGATTGCTCATCGAGACGCCGGACCGCATCGACGTCGAATCTCGTGTCTATTTCTGGAGTCCCCAAATCTTCGAGGGCGACCTCGCCGTGGAGTTTGAATTCCGCTCGGAAAAGCCGACCGGGCTGGCCCTGCTCGTCGTCCAGGCCTCCGGCATGAGGCGGGAGGATTTTCTCACCGATCACCCGCCGAGGACCACCGGCGCAATGAACACCATCATCACCGACCGTGTCCGTAATTATCATTGGGAATTCTTCCGCCACTCCGTTGACGTGCGAGGCGACGTGGACACCCAGGTCCTGGTCAAAAACCCCTGGCTTTTCCCCCTTGGGATGTCCTCGCGCCCCCTTTCCACTCCCGGCAAATGGAGCAAACTCCTGTTCGTGCAGGAAGGCGGCCGCCTGCGCGCGGCCATCGACGGACAATGGCTTCTTGATGTCCGCGATAATCCCGACTCCAACAACGGTCCGGTCTTCAACTCCGGGCGGATCGGCCTGCGCCTGATGTATCAAACCCGGATGCGCTTCCGTAACCTCAAGGTTTGGAACCGCACCCACGAAGCTGACGCTCCCAACGGAACTTGATTTGGCGCTTGTATTACCCTTCACCCAGACTGCCTCGATATGAAACGGTTCGCACCGCCGTGCGCATGCGCCGGCTGTGAGAACGGCAATGCCTGAACGCGGCAACGTCTGCACTGCACCTTTGCTGGAGCTCATCCATAGAGGTGGCCTGCTGGCCATGGGGATGCGGGCAAATGCGGGAGAATCCAATTTCTTTGCCAGAAATTCTACACCGTGGTGCACCTTGCTGAGAGGCATATTTTCATCCTTTTAGACTTTATCAGAGGAGACGCTTGCTGACGCTCGCGGTTGAGTGGGGTTTGCATGCTGCCGATCAATTTCTGCGCCCGACTCACAAAATCGGACGCCGAAATCGTGTTGAATCCGGCGCCAACCGATCAGATCAAAAGCCCGAGGCGCGCTTTTTACATGACCAACGACAGCGGTCCCATTTCATGGGGCCGCAGGTTTTTTGTTTTGGGATCGTAGTGAGAGGTAGGCGGCAACAATGGGGCCGTCGGCGGCGGGCAGGTCGAGCGTGCGGAGTTCGGCCGGCTTGATCCAGCGAAGGGCGACGTGTTCGTGGGGGTGGGGCTCGGCGGAACCTTCGGTCAGGCGTGCGACGAAGGGGATCATTTCGATGGTGATCTTCTCGTAGGCGTGCGTGCAGCGCGGGAGGGCGTGGAGGATCTCGATGGTGCAGCCGAGTTCCTCGCGGATCTCGCGATGCAGAGCGGCCTCGGCCGACTCGCCGGGCTCGATCTTGCCGCCGGGGAACTCCCATTTCAGGCCGAGGTGTTTGTGCGGCGGGCGCTGGGCCATGAGCATGAGGCCGTCGCGTTCGATCAGGGCGCAGACGACGGGGACGACGGAGGGCGAAGGCATGGAGAAGAGAGAAAGCGGAGATGGCGGAGTTTTGAAACCACAAGATTTCACAAGGCGGGCACGAAGAAAAAGAGGCTTCCGGTCGCGGGCGTTCGTGCGCTCAATCGGCGGCCATGGCGAAATCGGCGGAGTTTATATCCCAGGTCAGTCTTGTCGGCCGCAGCGGCGGAGCGGTGAAGGCGCTCGCGGGTTTCAAGAAGGCGCATCACACGGTGCCGGATGCGGTCAACGCGGCGACGTCGCGGTTTTTGGCTCAGTTGTGCGCGGCCGAACTCACGGCGGAGGCGGAGGGATTTTTTCAGCGGGCGCGGACCGGGATGAACTACAAGCGCACGGCGATCTCGCTGGATGTCACGAGTCCGATGGCGGTGCTGACGGCGAAGGATTTTACGCTGGAGATCGCGTATGCGTTGGAGGAAGGCGATCCGGCGAGCTACGGGGTGACGCGCACGCTGCACAGTCTGCGCAACGGCGACGTGGTGCAGACGCCGGAGTTTGACGCGTTGTTTGCGGGGCAGTTTTCCGTGATCGCGTTTGCGCTGAAAAAGGCGGTGCGGGTGGAGGCGGTGATCGACGCGGTGGAGGGACTCGACGAGGACGCGAAGCTGCGGGTGTCGTATCCGTCGGATTACCGGCATTGCACGCTGTCGGTCGCGGGCGTGGAGGCGGAGGTGACGTGCGACGGGGCGACGCTGGCGATGGATTTCGGGCGGAGCGGTTCGCCGAAGGAATTGGTGGAGGCGTTCGCGGCGGTGCGGTCGGAATTCAAGCTGACGAAGGACCGGGTGCTGTCGGGGCTGTTGTGATTTTCGCGGCGGGCCCAGCGGTCCCGCCCTACCTCCGATCCGGTGAATCAAGCCGGAGAACGAGAAAGAGAACGAGGAAAGAGAAAGATTGGCCGGAAATACGGGCGCAAAAAAGCGGCGCCCGGGGATGAGGCGCCGCTCCGTCCAGAACCAACCAGACGAAATTTGAGGACTTAGGCGGTGATCATCGCGAGGACGGCGGCGCGCTCCTCGACGAGTTCCTTGTTGGTGGCGGCGATCTTGGCCTTGGCGAAGTCGTCCATCGCGTAGCCTTCGATCACCTCGTAGCTGCCGGGGGTCGTGGTGCGCACGGGCATGCCGGCCCAGACGTTGGCGTCGAAG
>Ga0172380_10007464_pt1 | contig 12268 bp, 24 predicted proteins | sample Leawe162metaG_FD_119747 | JGI IMG/M metagenome (GOLD analysis project Ga0172380, IMG submission 119747) | Leachate microbial communities from a municipal landfill in Southern Ontario, Canada - Leachate well 162 metaG | ecosystem: Engineered > Solid waste > Landfill > Unclassified | place...
CCACCTCGCGCTCGCCGCGCTTGCCGCGATCACGGCTAGCCTTTCCCATGCTGCGCCTCCAGCCGCCTCGCGTCCGCCGCGATGAAGGCATCCGCAAGCGCCGTCGCCTCACACGGGCGAAGCCTCTGGTAGAACCGGCACGCGACCTTGGCGGCTACGTTGCGGTGCAGGTTCCACGCGCGTCCGCAGAAGTGCGGCTGGTCTTTCGGGGCTTCCCACAACCAGAGGATCCACCCGTCGTCGCGGACCCATTGCGTGTAATCCTCTTCCTTGTTGACGTCCTTGGTCCACTTGCTCACGGTTCCACCCTCCACTGGCCGTCAAGCCAGTCGTCAAACGCCACCTGTTCATCGTCGCCGCGCGGCCGTGACTCAATCGGCCGCTGCGGGTTGCGACCGTGCATGATGTCCCACTCGGCCCATCGGTTGCAGATCCAGTTCATCAGCAGCGCGTTGAACGGGCCGTCGCCGACCGGAACGGCGCCGGGATCGATCTGGTGGCAGCGCAGGAACACGGAGAAGCGGCGGGTGTAGTTGCTCATGTCGTCCTCCCTCGGCGCCGCGCCCCGGCTGTGAACCGGACGGGCCTTGAGCCCAGCGCGGCGAAGGGCTGCGTGGTGTCGGTGCGGTCGAGGCCCGGCGACCTCTACCCTCCACGCAGCCCCGAGCGACCGAACAGCGGACCATCCGCCGCCGGCCGCGGTACGGCCTACCCCGTGGCGACTGCCGTGGCGGGTGCCGTCGCCTCCACGCTCACCACCACGCGCAGCACCCGGCCCGACATGGCCTTCGCCCAGTGGGCAGCCTCGGCTTGGTCAGCCGTGGACAGGAGCCGCGTGGACGAGCCAGGGACAGTCGCCAGGGACTCACCACTGCGGCCCTGGTGGCGGACGGCGACCAGAAATGTGGGGATGTCGCGCATGACCATCCCCGTCAGAACGGCAGATCGCCGTCGTCCGGCGGCGGCGGTCCGTCGTCGCGCGCCGCGGGCCGGGCCCCGTCTCCGTTGCCGCGGCTGGTCTCGGCCGGCGGCCGCCCGCCGTGCCCGTTGATGTAGATGTTCTGGTACGTCTTGCCGTTCTTGGTCGAGGTCTTGGCCTGTACCTCGAGCACCACGTCCAGGAGCTGGCCCGAGTCCACCAGCGCCTTGACGCCCCGGAGCGTCTCGGGCGGCGTGGCGCCGGCGCGCGCCAGGTCGGACTTCATCGTCCCCATCCAGTCCGGCAGCAGCGGCACCGTGCGGAACAGGTGCCGCTTGGCCTGCGGACCGACGACGATCACCAGCTCCCACTTGAGCCGGGGCGTCCCCTGGTTGTCCATCTCCAGGCAGCACCGCTCGACGCGCGCCTGGTACTTGCCGTCGGGCACCGGCGAGCGGTCGTTCGTCGGGATGGCCGCCTTGCGGTAGGCCTCGTCCAGCTCGTCCAGGGCCGCCTCGATGTCGCTGTCGCTGCCGTTGCCGTTGCTGCCGTGTCCACGATCAGGGTCGAACGTCATCGCCGTTCCCTCCTACGCCGCCGCCGGGGCGGTGGCCCCGGGCTTGGGTTCGCGCTTGCGGGCGCTTGCGGGCTGCGCCGCGGGCATGGCGGTCTCGTCCGTGGCGCCCTCGGTGCGGGCGCCCTTCCCGTTCGTGCCCCGGATGGCCTCGACGACCGAGTGGTAGTCGAGCGGGAGCGTCTCGGGCAGCCGGCCGGTGCGGTCCCCGGCCTCGTAGTGGGTCGTGGGCCTGGTGCGGATGACGCGGCGGTAGGTTCGCCGCCCCTCGGCGCCAACCTCTTCCTCCACGTCGCAGAACAGGATGCAGTCCGCGAAGCCCTTGACGATCTTGCAGGCGCTGTCCGGCAGGGTCGGTCCGATCTTGGTCGTCTTCCCGGTGCGGGTGGTGACCTCCTTCTCCTTCGCGTGGGAGGTCAGGATCAGCCCGTAGGGGAGGGCCCCCAGCTTGGTCAGGACGCGGATGAACTCGGAGTTGACCGCGCTGAACCCCTTGCCGTAGTCGGCATCGGAGGGGTGGTCGATCTTGAGGCGCTTGCAGACGAACTCCTCGCAGAACCGGTAGGCGTTGTCCACCGTGTCGATCACGATGGTGCGGAAGTCGTGCCTACCGGCGGCGATCATCGCCAGCGCCTCGGTCATCTCCTCCCAGGAGCTGATCGGGATCTGGAACACGTCCAGGCTGTTGAGTCCCGGTTCCGTCGCCAGGAACAGGGCCCCGTCGGCGTGGCTGCACAGGGTGGACTTCCCGATCTTCGGCGGGCCGTAGATCAGCAAGCTCAGGTCCACCAGATCGGTCTTCGGGTGCGTCTTCTCGGTCGGCAACTTCACGGTCATGGTCCTTCCTCCCTCCACCGCTCAGAACGCGAGCGGCTTGTCCTTGGCGCCGTTCACTGCGGCGCCGATCACTCCCATGGTCTCGGTCAGATCGCGGGTCGTGTGCCACTTGGCGAGGGCCGCGTGGACCACGGACCCGAGAAACAGCTTCTCGTCGGTCGGGCCGTTCGGCACGATCTGCCGTTCGTGCCGCCAGTAGTAGCGGCGCCTGCAGTCGCGGAACGACGACCACATGGAGTAGGTCGTGCGGCGCTTGCCGTTCCCGTTGCCGTTCGTGGCCTCGGCCACGGGGTCAAGCTCGGAGTGCGGCGCCTCGTGGTGGTAGTCGTTGTCCACCACGTTGGGATTGTCGCAGCTGCGGCAGATCGGCCAGTAGCCGCAGGCGTGGCCCCACTGGAAGCATTGCGACGGGTTCTGGTACCAGACGTCGCGGCGCTTGGCGTCCAGCAAGGCCTGGGTCAACTCCCACAGTTCGGCCTTCAGCGAGTCGAACCGCGCCGGCGAGATCAACAGCTCCTCGCGGTGGAAGTCCCAGGGCTTCGCGTACCAGTCGGCGAGCCTCGCCGCGAACTCGTCCGGCGTCTCGGCCTCCTTGCGGGTCTTGTTGACCTCGTAGGGGCGGATCGCCGCCTTGGCGATCACGTTGTAGAGCACGCCCTCGACCGGCTCACCCGTGGTCTGCTCGATAGCCCAGGAGTAGAGCACCGTCTGGAAGTCCATCCAGAGCCGCTCGATGTAGGCGCCATCCACGGCCGCCGCCGTCTTGTGCTCGACCAGCCACAGCTTCCCGGCGCGGCGGACGAGGCCGTCCACCTTGCCGGCCAGCGTGAACGTGCGGGACTCGGAGCCCGTCTCCGGGTTGCGAATCGGGACGCAGAACTCCCGCTCAAGCGCCTCGACCTCGAAGTCCTCGGACGGGTAGCGCACGACGTAGCCACGGAGCATGGCGGACGCGAGCAACTCGATCCGCGTGTTGTCGGCGATCATCCCTCTTCCTCCTCTTCCTCGTCGTCGTCCTCGTCCTCGGGCCCTTCGTCGTCCGTCACCGTGTCGCCGTGGTGCCACTCGTCGAGCAGATCAGCGTCAGGGTGCCCGCTCACAGCCCAGCCCCGATCTCGCGCACCACGTGCCGCGCGCCGGACCAGTCGAACACCGACGCCAGCCTCCCGGCGCACGTCTCGCAGCGCCTGTTGCCGCGGTGTGCCGACATGAACTCGCGGCCGCAGGCCAGGCAGGTCCGCACCGCACGCTCGCCGCGGATGTCCTTGTCGCGCCCGAGACAGACGTGCCCGTTGTGGTTCACGGCCGCACGCTCCGCCGGTTCTTTCCGCACGCATCCCTGTCGGAGATGTGTTCGGCGGCTGTTCGACCGCATCGCGGACAACGCGGACCAACCTCCAGCCCCAGCGCCCGCGCCAGTCCGGCCGCGAGCACCCGCGCCTGCTGCCAGTCGAGCTCGCAGTCCTCGCCGCGCCGCACGGCAGCCAGGGCCAGCCCGCACCGGGTCATCGCCCGCGCAGCGCAGTCCATGGCGTCCCGAAGCGTTTCCTCGGTCCGTGCCGACGCCACCGGCACGGTGTCGCGTCCGTGGCGGGTGATCGGGATGGTGTGGCCGCTCATGGCGACACCACCGTCTCCGGCCACTGGCCGTCGTCCAGGCCGGCCGCCTCGCACCGGCACTCGGTGCAGGTGTGCCCCTCGTCGGAGCGCGACACGACCGCCACGAAGCCGTGGGGGTCGCCGTGCGGGTAGAGCCGTTGCAGCGCGCGAGTGATGGCCGACACGCTGTCGGGCGCCTGCTCCACGATCTGCGTGGCGGCACCACCGAGCGGCAACACGCGGACGGTGTAGGCGCTCACCGCTGCACCTCGTCCGCCCGCACGAACTTCCAGGCATCGTTGAGCCTGTACGGCACACCGGGTTCCAGGCCGTCCTCTCCGATGTAGCCGACGGCGTAGCGGTATCGCTTGCCGTCCCAGCGGCGGATCGAGATCGATCCGTTCACGCCGCCGGTGATGGTCGAGCCGTCGCCGCCGGTGATGGTCGAGCCGTCGCCGCCGGTGATGGTCGCGAACACCACAGCCCGTCCAGCCGCACCGTGCTCCAGCAGGTAGGCCACGGCGTCGTCGCGCTTGCCGATGTAGCGGATGTCGGCCTCGGGGCACTTCGACTTTCCGCCCCCATCCTCGGCCACGGCGACCACGGACTCGTCGGGCGCTTCGAACACGATCCACGCCGCATCCGCCTCGTCCGACAGGCAGTCCGCTCGACCCTCACCCCAGGGCAGTCCGTGCAGGCCACCACCACAGACGGGCAGCGGGTTCCAGTGGTCGGCCACGACGTGCGCGTCGACCACGAGCGGCCAGCGGAATCCGGTCGCGGCTGCGGCGCTGTTGTAGGGGGCGCCGGACGGTCGCACGGTCTTGAGCAGCAGCATCTATCGTCCCTCCTCTTCCCGCTCCATGAGCCGCACCGCCTCGACGTTGTCGAGCACCAGCTCGGGGCGCTGGTTGCTGTCGAACGGCAGCGGCACCTGGTCGTCCTCGTAGACCACGCGCACGACCTCGCGGATCTCGCGGACGCGCTCCACCGTCACACGCCCCAGGTAGTCCTCGGCTTCGTTGGTCCTGGCGTTCATGGTTCCCTCCTTGCTGTCTCGACGGCCCGGCGCTCGAACTCGGCCACCGACTCGGCGCTCACCTGCACGAGCGACCCGATCCGCCGGCAGACGACGGCGCCCCTGGTCCGCAGCCGGTTGACCATGCTGCGGCTGCATCCGAGGTGCTCCGCGGTTTCGTCCAGCGTCAGCCACTTTCCATCGGCGGTCACGGCAGCACCCTCCTGCGGCCAAGCCGCGTTCGACCCTCGACCTCCCGCTGCGTCCTTCCGGCGGCCCCTCCCGCGTGCAAGCGCGCGGGCGAGCCGTGCTCCGTCAGGTCCGCCGCTCACGCCGTGGCCGCGGAGAGGGTGCCTGAGCGTGCGCCGCTTTCAGCGCACGGCAGGCGAGGCGGCTTCGACGAAGCGCCGCCGCCCATGCCCCGCTTACCCGAAGTGCCGCTGTCACCGTGGCGTGTGAATCGTGCGATCTGAGAAGCGCCGGAGGCCACGGTCGCATGCGACCGGCCGTCCCGCGCTGTGGCACTCGGCCAGCCCAGTCCGCGGGGAACCTCCGACGCCTCACAGATTGCACGATCGCTCGGTCCGCTCGGCTGCCCTGGCTGATCCGCGTGACGCGGCAAGGGGGCGGTCGCTCCCCGACCAGCAGCAGCCGAGCGCGCCGAGCGAACGGCGCGCTTCTCGACGTTGGTGTTGTTCGCCGCGGCTTTCCCGCGGCCGGTGCATGGCTGTTCTCCTTCCCTTGGTGGAGGCGCCGGGAGTTGAACCCGGGTCCGAGCGGCGTCCGCTTGCAGCACCACGCGCGTCTCCGACCTGTTGTCTCGGTTCAGCGGGCGCCGGTCGGCGTGCTCCCGCTGGCCCAGCCCTACGACCTCCGCGCAGCACGGGCGTTCTGCGTGGTTCGTGCGGATTGCTGTCGCCCTACGCCGCGGCCCGCACGGCCTCGGCATGGACGGTTCCCCGGACGGGGAACGGGATGACGTTGTCGTCTTCCGCTGGTACGTGGTGCCCGTTGTTGAACCGGCCCGGGCGCCGGTGCGCGCGCTGCTTCGCTTCGTGCCGTCCGTCGAAACCGTTTCGCCCCCGAAGATGCTGGCCGTTTTCTTTCCGGGCACGGCCAGCGAAGCCCACGGTAGCTGCGAACTACCTTCTTCGGCTGTTACCGGAGCCGAGCGCAGCGGGCGCGGCTGAAGTTGTGCAGACCGCGGCCGTCGTCCGCTGCGCTCGATCCCGGTGATGGGTTTCGCGGTCTGCACGTCTAGGAGCATAAAGCAAATCGCAAACCGAAAGCAAGAAAAAAGCGCAAGCCCCTGTTGATTCCTTCAAGGGTGCGAAAGGTGCGGCGGATCGTCGGTTATGGTGGGGGAAGTAGTGCGGAACGTACCACGGGCGCAGGCGGATGGTGTTGACTAGAGGCTGGCTGTTTGATAGTAACGAAGCATGACGGAAGCACAGAAAGCGAAGCTCAAGGACGTGCCGAAGCACCTCCACGGGATGTACCGCCGCGCGTGCGGTGGCAGCCGAAAGGCGGCTATCGCGTTCCACTGCCTAGAATGCGTGGCGTGGTCGCCTGGCGAGGTGCGCGCCTGCACCGCGCCTGGGTGTGCCCTCTGGCCGTGGCGCACGACCACGGAGAGCGTCAAGCGCACCGTGCGTATCGCAAAATCGCATCAATCGGGGCCGCCAATCGCCTAGCGGCCTTTCCGGCGCGTCACCCTACCTGCGGCGATGATGGACGATTCTACGCCCGCGCACGCGCGTAGCACGGCCCGTGCCATCGGAGGAAAGGTACGGTGCGGTGTGGTCGGCTGTCGCTTGTGTTGCTACGATTCACACTGTAGATTTCCTGCTACGCGGAATCGTTGGCTTTGCGTTGAATATTCACAGGTGGGACACGCGCCGACACGGCAAAAGCCGAATCAATACGGGCATGGACCGTATGGCATATACCGTGCATATGCTTTATGGCAGGTCGCACGACGCGGCCGGGAGGCAAGGGAAGATGACGGACAACGTGCGCGAGTGGATTTCCGACGTGGTGTCGCTGGTTGCCGGAACCGCAGGCGCGCCGCGAGATGAGGCAGAATTCCTTGCGTCCTTTTCCCGTGTGTTCGTCATCAAGTGGGACCGTGCCCCATCGGCCGACGAGGAGAATTTCGCGGCGCAGACGTACATCAACACCTATCGCGCGCAGCGTCCGCGCGGAATCGGAGCATGGGGCCTGCGCTATCGCGCATCCTGACCTGCTACCTGCCCTCACGGGGGCAGGGATGGAGGCCGGGAGGCCAAGGAGGCAAGGAAGATGACGCAGTACAGGATCGAGAGCGAGGCCGGGATCGTGATGGGCATCTACGAGGGCGCGGACGAGGCCGAGGCGCTCGACGCCTACGCGCGGGATGCCGGGTACGCGGACTACGCGGAGGTGCGGGCGACGGTCGGCGGCGCCGTGACCGTGCACGAGGTCACCGCCGATGACGAGGCGCGCGACCGCGGCCGCCTGGAGAATCTCCGCCGCGCCGTGGCCGAGAGCGGCGACGACTGGGAGCGCGAGGCGACCGCGCGCACCGCTCTGGCGCTGGCCCTGCGCGAGTCGGGCGACGAGGCCGGGGCGACGGAGCAGGTCGAGGCCGTGCGCGCCATCGCGGCGGAGCACGGAGAAGAGGTGTCCCCGTGACGCGCCGCGACCGCATCAAGGCGGCGGCCGCCAAGGACGCACGAACCCACTGCGACGACTTTCCGGGCGAGGCCCCGAGTCGTCGGTGGGCTGAGGGGGTGATGGACTCCGCGCTGTTTCTGAGCGCAGCGGACTTCGACGCGACCTACTGGCCCGTGTTCTCCGCGACCGTGGACGCGATCAACAAGCGCCGCGAACAGTCGCCCCGCGTCCGCCGTCCGCGTTCGGTGCAGATGAGCGATGAGGAATGGGGCGCCGTCGTACTCGCGGCTGGCGCCGAGGCCGTGGGGGTCGGTGCGAGCGCGCGTGAATCGGCGCCCGCCGCGTGGTGCCGTCGCGTGCTGCTGCGTGAAGCAGAGCTGGTCAGGAAGGAGGGGATGTGATGAACCGGACGAAAATCGAGTGGACGGATTGGTCGTGGAATCCGATCACGGGCTGCCGGCACGGCTGCACCTACTGCTACGCCAGGGCGATGTACAAACGGTTCGGCCGGAGCTTCGAGCCAGCGTTCCACGCGGACCGGCTCGACCAGCCGCTGAGGCGGAGGAAGGCCGGGCGGATCTTCGTCTGCTCCGTGGCCGACATCCTCGGACCCGGGGTGGAACCGACGTGGGTCGAAGCCGTGATCGACGTGATGCGGCGCACGCCGCAGCACACCTACCAGATCCTATCCAAGGCCCCGCAGCACTACCACCGGTACGACTGGCCCGCGAACGCTTGGCTCGGAGCGACGGCGACCGACCAGCGAGGATGGGACGCGGCCGCCGATGGGCTGCGTGACATGGTGCTGCGCGATCCCGCCCGCGTGACGTTCGTGTCCGCGGAGCCGCTGCTGTCGCGGATCGATCCCGGGCAGTGGATGCCGCACTGGCTGATCATCGGTGCGCAGAGCGGGCCTGGGGGCCGTCAGCCCGCCGAGGAATGGGTTGCGCACTTGGAGGCGCGGGCCGCGGCGGACGGGCGGCTCCCCGTGTTCCACAAGCCGAACCTCACGATCCGGCCCGAACAGCGGCGTGAGTTTCCCGTCGATCAGCGATCGCTGCGGTCCACTTCTCGTCGAGTTCGTTTTGCATCACCCCCTACCCGTCCCCCTCCGACCCCCCCGGCACCTCCAGCCACCTGCCGTCGCAGTCCCGGGCATGGGCCACGGCGTCTTCAACCACCGGGCCGGCTGCCGAGCGAAGCCGCTCCAGCCTCGACCGGCAGACCCGTGCTTCCTCGTCTCGACGCTGGACCGAGGCCCACCACCGGCGGCCAAGCTCCGATCCGAGGGGCCCCTGGGGCAGCCGGTCCACGTCGTGCCGGATGCGGGCGGCGTCGCGCTCAAGGCGCAGGCGGTCGTGCTCCAGGCACCAAGCCTCGGACCAGATCAAGGGGGCAGTGGAGGCCTCGCAGGCGGCGGCGACGGAGGCGAACGGGATGGAGCCCCCGCCGCTCATCGGAGCGCCTCGCGGACCTGGGCCGCGGCGGAGCGACCCTGCTCGAGCTGGACGACCAGGATCCCGAGGTGCTCGGCCTCGGCCACCTCGCGGTCGGCGCCGGGGCTGTCGCCGGGCAGGCGCACCAGCACGTCGCAGGCGGCGAGCCAGGCGAAGTCGAGAGCGAGCCAGGTCTCGTAGTCGTGGGGGTGGACGAGGTGCCAGAAGTGGTCGAGGTGTGGCAGGTACGGGGCAAAGCCGCCGCGCAACAGGCCTTCGGCGGCGTCCATCGCTGCGCGGACGTTGGTGGCCACGTCGCCGACCGTCATCGGCGATGCGACGTAGACACGCAGTGGTCGTTGCTGGTGTCGAATCATGGGCTACCCCACCTCCACGCGGATGCGCCTCGGGTAGGGCCGGATGTGGATCACTGGGCACCCGATGGCCACCGGGCGCATGGCCCTCTGCTCCGGGTACGTCATGCGGCCCTTCTCGTAGGAGCGCAGGAAGCCGCCGGTCCAGACGGTCAACTGGTTGCGGGCCGCGTAGTCCGAGCAGTCGTCGTTCGCACCCAGCTTGGGGTCCACGATCCCGGACATCATGTGCGTGTGCGCGAACAGGATCACGTCGGCCCCGTAAGTGCCGTCGCTCCAACGCAGGCCGGCGTTCAGCTTGCCCCCGTACGTGCGACCACCGCCGGACCCGTGGTGCGCGGCGAACCGCACGCGGCGGTCGGCCGGGCGTCCCGACTTGCGGCGCTTCCCGCTGGCGTCGTTGAACCACACGGCCACGTCGAAGAAGCACGACATCCCGAGGTCGCGCGTCCCGAGTTGCTGGACGAACCACTGCCACAGGAACTCGACGCCGTGGCGTTCGATCCATCCCTGGTCGTGGTTGCCGCGCATGATGCCGATGATGCGGCCACGCGCCGGCGCGAGCAGCTCGACGGCCCGCCGGAACTGGTCCGGCACGAGGTCGGCCAGGTTCTTCCCGAAGGCGATGTCGCGCGAGAAGCGCTTGTCGCCGATGTCCACCCCGTCCACGAGGTCGCCGGGAGAGATGAACACCGCATCCGGGCGGCGACCTTCCTCGACGGCCTCGGAGACGCTGTGCTCGGCGCACCCGGAGGATCCGATGTGCGTGTCGCCGATGGGGATGACGTCGAGCAGATCAGCAGGCACGGACACGCGGGCACACGGGATTGGTCCAGGGAACTCCATGTCAGTCCACCTCGAAGGATGGGGCGCCGGCGGACGACGCCAGGGCCTGCGCCTCGAAGTGGTCGCCGCAGTCCCGCACGTCCCAGGTGGAACGCACGGCGCGCACGGACTGGTCCGGCAGTCTGATGGTCACCGCCTCGACGTGCGGCAGCGCCAGCAGCGCGGCAGCCTCAGCGAGCAGGCGCCGACGCAGGACGGCAGTCGGGTCGTTGATCGGCAGGGGGTCGGTTGGTTGCGGTTCCGGTTGCGGAAGTTTGCGCCGAGCGGCAACTTCTGCAAGCGGATCCGCGTAGGAGGGTGGGGAGCCCCGAGGCGTGGGGGAGGGAGAACCCAGCCCCGGGGCATTCCCCATGTGCGCGTGCTTCAACCGCAGATCGCGGGCACGGCGACAGCGTGGCGAACAGGTCAAGGCCCGGGTCCCGCGCGCACGCGGGATCACCTGGCCACACTCCGAGCAAAGCGGATCGTCTCCGTCCCTCATGTCTCCCTCCTCCTCTGGTTCATGAATCGCGAATGCGAACGCTTCATGCCTCTCTATCGCAGCGAGGGCGGCGTTTGTTTCACTGTCGGTTTTCTGTCGGGTTAGGTTCGCGGCGGTCGAGGCATCACCGTCGCCAGGAAGATCAGCAGGGCGACGACGACGGATGCCAGGACAACCGGGTTGGGTTCCATCGGTCAGACCGTGGACAGCAGATCGCGCAGCGCCGCGGACTCGATGACCGCGATCACCGCGAGCGGGCCGGGGGGCGGCCGTTGCCCTCCGCGGCCAGGGCGGCCTCGGACTCGGCCACGCGCCGAAGCTCCGAGCCGAAGTGCTCCAGGATCTTCTTCACCGGCTCCGCGATGTCCTGCCGGTTGATCCCCTCGGCCACCGTGGCGGCGAGGCCGAGCAGCTGGCCGACGACCTGGAGGCCCTGGAGAACCGCGGCGGCCTGCTTCTTCGCGCTCACGGCTTCACCCCGCTGCGCTCGAACAGGCGGCGCACGTCTTCGAGCAACTGATCGCTGGGCCCCGGATTCCCGTCCGCGGCGAGCGTGTGGATCAGGATGGCGACGGCGTGCTCTGCCCGCGCACGTCCAAAGTCGGGACCGAACTGCACCTGGGACGTCCCGTCCTCGTACATGCGCACGTCCACGTGGTCGAGCATCTTGGGTTCGCTCACGGCGTCACCCCCCCCTTTTTTTTCCATTCGCCACTCGCTTGAGCACGTCGTACTCGGTGAGCAGCGACTCCACGCGCGGCTTCACGGCGTCACGCCTTCGCAGCCAGGCACCGGGCCGATCTCGCACGGCGGCTCGTCCGGCTGCCACGGCCCAGCCAGCCCACAGGCCAGGTCCCGGATCGTGAGCAGGATGTCCGGCACGTCGTCGTCGGTGGCGACCTCCCACGTCTCTGTGGTGGCCCGCAGCGCCGCGCAGGCTGCGCCGATCCACTCGACGGACACCGACTCCCCGGCCGCCATCACGGCATCGGCCCCACGAGCCAAGTCGGCCAGGGCGGCGGCAGAGCACTGCACCTTGGCCGCCACCTCCCACGCCGGACGGACAGCCTCGCACCACGTCTCCAGGGTCAGGTTGCCATCGTCGGCGAGGTCGGCGCGGATCTCGGCCGACGCGATCTGGAACGCCACGGAGGCACCGTGCTCCACCTCGACGGCGCAGAGCGCGGTCCCGGAGGCGACGCGGTGGCCGATGGTGCTGCCGCACCCCGCCGCCACGGTCAGGCACGCGACCACCGCGCAGCCGGACAGCAGCGTGACCAAGCCGGTCACCAGCCACATCAGGCTCGGATGCCGGTTCAGGAAGGCGCTCACGGCGTCACCACCGGGGCAGCCTTCGTCTCGCCAACCTTGGCTTCGATCTTCGCTCGCAGGTACGCCTCCAGCGCTTCCTGGCCCGCCTGCATCGCGGACTGGAGGGCCGCCAGGCCCTTCGTCCCCATCGTGGCCTTCACGGCGGCCAGCGCCTTGGAGAAGACCTCCTCGGCCTCGGCCTTGGTCAACACCCCGTC
>Ga0172380_10007465_pt1 | contig 12267 bp, 14 predicted proteins | sample Leawe162metaG_FD_119747 | JGI IMG/M metagenome (GOLD analysis project Ga0172380, IMG submission 119747) | Leachate microbial communities from a municipal landfill in Southern Ontario, Canada - Leachate well 162 metaG | ecosystem: Engineered > Solid waste > Landfill > Unclassified | place...
AATCCCACCCTCTCCGCAACGTACAAAATTTCAAAGAAATTTTTACGTTGCGGAGACGTTTAATTTTCTAAAAAAAATTATTACGTCTCGCCAAATAAAATGTATTATGTAATTTAATACTCGGAGGAGTCGCATAGCGGCTATTGCACCTGTCTTGAAAACAGGAACCCCGCAAGGGGTTCGTGGGTTCGAGTCCCACCTCCTCCGCTTTTTTAAAAAATAAAATTATGGAAAATAGCAAAACATTTGCATGCGCGATAAATTGCATGGATGGAAGGGTCCAAGACGCTGTAAAAGATTATATGAAAAATAATTACAGCGTTGATTATGTTGATATGGTAACAGAACCTGGTCCAAATAAAATTCTGGCCGAGAATTCAGATTCAGTAATAATAGAAAACATTAAAAAAAGAGTTGAAGTTTCTGTTCATCATCACGGTTCAAAAGTTGTAGCTATTGTCGGGCATTTTGGATGTGCGGGAAACCCAGCAGAAAAAGAAGAGCAAGTTCAACATCTTAAAAAAGCAGAAGAAGTTGTAAAATCATTTAATTTTCCAGTAGAAATTATTTTATTATGGGTTGATGGCGATTGGAAAACAGTAGAAAAAGTTTGATAAAGTTATCGTAAAATGGTAAATTAATAGCAGGTCATTTCCAAAGGAGATTCAGATGTTGAAAAACAAGATAGGGGGAAGAGCCATCTTTTTGTTGGTGGGAGTAACCTTTGAGGAAGTTATTGCGAATGCCTTTGACTACGCGCTTTACCCTTTTGTAATCTGGAAATACGGACTGCTGAAGGGTGGTGCAATCATGGCGCTGCTATCTCTGGCCATCTGCTACGCCATGCTGGTTCTTTACAACCTAACCAAAAAAGATTGGTTCGGAATTGAGCTAGCCAAAGAGCTCAGGGAATACGAAGGAAAAAGAAAAGTGTTCATGGCTATGTCCTGGATGCTAAAAAAAGGGCAGTTCGCCTCTTTTTTGTTCCTTTCCCTAAAGTTTGATCCATTCACGACAGTGGCTTATATGCGCCAAGGCGCAAATAAGTTTCCTGTAATGGATTGCAGAGACTGGAATATATTTTTTGCTAGCTGGTTTGTCGGCAACCTTTCGTGGATACTGGCTGTATTCACCGGGGTGTCGGCAGGACAAGCTCTCTGGAAAGTCTTCCATTAGGCGTGCTGCGCGAGACTGTATAAGTTCCGCGCTTTTTTTATTGCAGAAAGGTGATATAATCAATAAAAATTAAAAATAATTAAAAATTGAAAACATGCCAGAAAGATTTGGAGAACAACAACCAGATGAAACACCAGAGCAAAAATTTACGGAATTAGATTTTAGTAGAAATCCCAAACAGCCTAAGATAGAAGCTAGTGCGGGAACTGGTTTTAAATCTCCCGAAGAAAGAAAAGTTACAGATAGGACTTTTAAACAGTGTCTTGAACATTTTTGCTTGCCAGAAAGAGAACTGGTTGGTAAAAAAATTTTAGATATCGGTTCCGGGCTTTCCGATTTTCCGGCGGAAACAAACGAGAGATTCAAAGAATCGGGAACAGTTGCGGTTGGTTTAGATCCAATTTATCAATCTTTGGGTAATAATTTTGAAGAATTCAAAGAAAATGTTAAAAAGGCGAATATGGGCTGGAATTCTATTGCAGGCAGAGGTTCAGGACACGCTTATGGAAGAACTAAAACAGCTTCGTTTAAAGTGGCTGGGTCACATCAGGAGCTTCCTTTTGGAGACGAGAGTTTTGACCTTGTTGTTGCAAATAATAGCATAACCCAATATAAGGACAGAGAAGTCACAAAAAAAGCGTTGAAAGAAGCTGTTAGAGTCATTAAGGAAAATGGAGAAATTAGAATTCAGCCTGCCGATTTAAGATGGGACCCGCAGGCAGGTTCTCTTTATGTCCACACCTTTGAGGCACCCACCTCAGAAACTAGAGAGGAAGCAAAAAATTTGGGATTAATTATTGGTCCAGATAAGGAAGTATTCCAAATTTTAAAAGAAATAGAAAAAATGGGTCTTAATTTTTATGCTATTTCGAGAATGCCGCGGCGAAGGCCAGGGGTCTCTATCCGCATGGCCATACTTAAAGGACCCTCATATTCTTTGATTTTGAGAAAAGATGATAAGCTGCCCGAAGTTGAAGGAGGCCGCCTAAGAAAATTGTCATTTGAAGGCTCTGCAGACGGTTTTCATGTTCATTCGGTTGAGGTTTCTCTTGATCCAAAAAACAAAAATTAGTAGTATAATTTATAAATATAATATTAAATAAAATAATATGGAACCAGAAGGTTTAAATATTGAATTGGGCGAGCAAACAAGTTTAGAACAAAGACTTGAGGCTTTGCCGGTAAACGTCCGCGAAAAATTGGAAGCTTCGTGGAAAACATTGGAAGAGTCAACTCCAAAAGGCGAGTTGCCCGAAGGAATAACAATTTCAAAAATTGAGCACGAGGATAAAGAGTCGACAAAAACAAAAGTAGCAGAAATGCAAGAATTTCTAAAAAAAGCCTTTGAGGGAGAAGAAATGGTAGACGAAATGCAAATGGAAATTGGATTAGAGCACAAAATTGTTGATTATTACGGAGCGAGAGATGAGCAAGGAAAGTTGATCACTTTAATGTCTTCGTAGATGGTGGAAACAAAAACAGAATCCGGCGAGTCTGAATTATCCATGGTTGTTTGGTATGTGGCAAATAGAGAGGGGTACAAAGGAAAATCGCTTGTGAAGGAAGTGGCGGCGACAGCTCTTTCTGATTTTTTAGAAAGATCAAAACAAGAGCTAAAGCCAGTAAAAGCCATCTTGGGCGAGGCTGAATTGGGAGATGAAGATGCAGCAAGAAGAGAAAAGGCGTTCAATCGTTATGCCGGAATGAAAAGGATTTATGGCAGAGATAAAAAAGGCAAATTATCAGAGGTTTTATATGAAGCTCCGCCAGAGGATGAATCAACCAAGGGAGCGCCTGCTAATTTTATGGTTAGATTGGTTGATGGCAAAAATACCATTAGCAAAGAAGAATATATGGCTATTGTAAAGGGAGTTCACGGACAATATACAAGGCCAGAATATTTTACTTCTGAATATTTTGCTTTTTTAGAGGAGGGAGATCCAAGCGATTTTCCTCAAGAAGATGTAGATAAATACAGGCAAAGATATTTGGGAATCGTAGAAAAAATCCAGCAGAAAATTGAAAAGAAACTAAAACCGGCGCAGGGTGATTTGGTTCTATTGTCAGAAAGAGAAAAGAGAAAAGGAGAGTAAAAGTTAATATGTCTTATAAAAATGGCCTTTTAAACGGCCATTTTTTGTATACGGCACTTTTATCCTTCTCTTGCGATGGCGATTCCCCAGACGGATTTGGCGCCAGCGTCTCTGAGGACGCTGGCGCATTCTTCCATTGTTGAGCCGGTTGTGTAAACGTCGTCAATTAAAAATATCTTGCCCTGAGCGATAGCCGAAGGGTTTTTTAACATAAACGCGCCTGTTAAATTTTTTTCTCTTTGTTCTTTTGATAATTCCATTTGCGGTTTTGTGGATTTTATTTTAATTAAATTATCTGAAATTACAGGAATTTTAAAAACTTCGGCTAATTTTTTTGCTAATTCATCTGATTGATTATATCCGCGCGCTTTTAATTTATTTTTGTCTAATGGGACTGGAATCAAAACTGAGTTTTCCCAGATATCATCAGTGTTTTTACCGGCTAAAATTAAATGTTCTATGATTATTCCCGATAAAGTTTTTGCTAAATCTTTTATGTATGGCTGGTATTTAAACTGATGGATTAATTTTCTGGTTAAAGATTTTTCTTTGTATGGCAGGGCAAAATAAAGCCCTGCAAGTTTTTTGTCGCGGCACCTTGGGCACTTGCCATTATTTTTCTGTTCCGGCGGAAGCCGGAAAGGATTTTTGCTGCAAAGGCAATAATCAAATTCAGAAATTTCTAAAAGCGCCCGGCAATCATCGCAGAGATAAATGCCTTCTTTTTGGCATCCTAAACAGAACTTTGGGAAGAGCAAATCTAATGAAAAGTTTTTGATTTTGCCTGATGACTTATCCACAGTGTTGTTGCGTTGATTTTAGTTTATAATAAATAAAGACTATTTTAAAGTTGCGAATTTTTTGTATGGACGCAAGCTTATTAGAAAAATTCAACATTTTTGCTAACCCATTGAAGATGTTTTTTCCCAAAAAAATGGTGGGAATTGATATTGGCACTTCATCAATAAAAATTGTTGAGCTGTCGCGCTGGGGGCAGGGCAAAACACTGGACAATTATGGAGAAATTAAATCTGTTTCGCTTTATAAAGAACCTTTTAGAAACATTGAAAAGGGAAGCTATCTGCTTTCAAATTATTTTGTTTCAAGGGCCATAAGAGCTGTTTTAGACGAGGCGAGGATAAAGACCAAAGCAGCTGTATTTTCTATTCCTGATTTTTCCACTTTTTGCACTTCTTTTGAGTTGCCGCCCATGTCAGCTAACGAGGTTAGCGAGGCAGTTTATTATTCGTCTTCACAATATATTCCTTTGCCGATAACGGAAACAACTTTAGACTGGAAACTGATAGGAGGAACTCCTGGCGACAAACATTCGCCATTAAGAATATTTTTGGTTGCCATTCCAAACCAGACTGTCCAGGATTACCAAAAAGTTGCCCAATTAGCCGGGCTTGATTTATATGCTGTGGAGGCCGAAGCAATAGGATTAGCCAGGTCTTTGGTGAGAGAAAGCAAAAGTTGCGTATGTTTGGTTGATATAGGGGTTCAAAGCACTACGGTTAATATAGTTGATAAGCAAAATTTGAAAAAGAGTTATAGTTTTGATTTTGCCGGGAGCCAGCTTACTTATGCTGTTTCGTCTGCTTTGGGGCTGGGGCATGTTGAGGCAGAAGATTTAAAGAACAGGGAAGGGCTGACTTCTCAAAAAGAAAATATTTCTAAAACATTGTATTTATTAATTGATCCTTTATTGCTTGAAGTTAAAAAAGTTATATCTGATTTTTATCAGGAGGAGGGAAAAGAAGCAGATTTAATTTATTTGACCGGCGGTACGTCGGCTATGCCGGGGCTCAAAGAATATTTTGAGGAGGTTTTAAAAAAGAAAGTTGAAATTCCTAATTGTTTTTCTGAAATGCTGTATCCCCCCGTTCTCGGCAAGACTCTTGAGAAAATCGCGCCAAGTTTTTCGGTGGCGACTGGAGCTGCATTGGGAGGTTTGGAAACTTAATGTATAATAAATAATAACAAATGGATTTTAGAATAATTTTTCAAATAAGGGACAAAAAATTCTGGTGGATGGATGTTATATTTTATTTTGTGATATCTTTGCTGATAGCCACGGTGCTTTGCTATTTTATGTTTTTAATAAAAAACAGCATACAGAGAGCAGATATAGAAAAAGAGATTGCTGCGCTAGAAACCGTAGGCACAGAACAGCAGAAAGAACAAGAAAAAGAGGTTATCAGCTACCAGAAAAAAATTATTGATTTTACTGATTTATTTTCAAATCATGAGTTTGCTTCAAATACATTTGCTTTTATGCAGAAGCAAACCATGCCTAACATTTGGTTCAAGCAGTTTGTTTTAGACAGAAAGAACAGCAAAGTGCAACTGTCTGGAGAATCAGACGATATGGAATTTTTCAGCAGGCAAGTGGCAAGTTTTGAAAAAAATGAATATGTAAAAAATGTGGGAGTTTTAAATTCTACGCTGGGAGAATCTGCAAGGGTTCAATTTAATTTTAACCTTGCGCTGGATCCTAAAATATTTGCTTATATTGCTGATGCGTCCCAGGGTTCAGAAGACACAGTATCGCCTTCGTCTCAGCCAGTTATCCAGCCGGGCGAGGGAGCTTTAAGCAATCAGAATTTAATTACTATTTTTCATCTTTTATTAACTCCAGAAGTTGCTGGCACGGTAGATCATCAAAACCATACGATTGTGCTGAATGTTCCTCAGGGCACAGATGTTGAAAACTTGAAAACATCAATAATTATTTCTTCGGGGGCTGCAGTGGCGCCAGAATCTGGCGCTGCCCAGGATTTTTCAAACCCGGTTGTTTACAGGGTTACTGCCCAAGATGGTTCTGTTCAGGACTACACAGCAACGGTGAATATTCTATCCGGAGAAGCAGAGGTTCAAAGCCAGTCTAAGCCAGTAAATATATGGGCAATTGTTATGTTGATTTTAATTATTATCGCTGTAATTTCAGTTATTGTCTTTTTTGCCTTTAAAAAATTTAAAAAGAAAAATGCAAGTTGATCGTCCCATTGCTATAGCCATAATCCTTTTTATTATCCTGCTTTTGGTATTCTTTTTGGTGGCGCCAGAATATAAAATGTTTAAAAAACTGCAGACCGAGCTTGGCGAAAAAATAGCAGAATTTAATGCAGAGTATGATTATTATGCAGAAATAACCAAGGCTTACCATGAATTGCAAAGCCGTCCGGAGGACATTAAAAAAATTGACGATGCCCTGCCCCAAGACCCCAATCTTGGAAAGCTGGTTTACTATTTTCAAAAAATTGCATCCGAAAACGGCATGATAATAAAAGATTTATTTTTATCGAAATCGTCATCGGCCAATCCGTCAGCTAAAACAAAAAAAATTAACGAAATAGTCTTTTCTATTAGTTTGCTGGGAGATTACCCGTCGCTCGGAAACTTTTTAGCATCTTTGGAAAAATCATCGCGCCTTTTTGAAGTTACAAATATTTCTTTTGCCTCAGATTCCAGCTCAGAGCTAGCATCTTCTTTGTCGCAGTTCCAAATTCAGCAAATTTATAGCTTTAGTTTGCAAATAAAAACGTATTCATATTAAGATGGCAGTAGTTTTTATATCGCCAAAGCAAAGACAGAAAGTTTTTTTTATGGGGATTACAATAATTTTTCTGCTGTTTTTGATTGCCGTAGCATTTGTGGTTTTCCTTTCAAAACCAAAAGAGGTTCCGCAGACATTGGTTTTTAATAAGCCTAAAGTCAGCATTAATTTAAAAGTTTTTGAATCAGACCAGTTTAAAAATCTTCAGCCGTTTGAAGAGATGCAAATGCAGTTCAGCTATAGCGCCGTTACAAAACAGAAAAAGGAAGTTACTGGATTTATATCAGCGGTTTCTGAAAGCGATGCCCGAAAGATTTTAGAAGGCATGGATTTGAGGGTGCTTAGCATAGAGGAGGCGGAAATCGGCAGAGAGAATCCTTTCACTCCTTATTATGAGCAAACACCTGTTACGCCCGATAAAAGCAAGTAAAATTTAAATTATCAGCAGTAAATATGAAGCTATTACAAGAATTATTTGCGCAGGGATTGTTGTCTGAAAAAGACAGGGATAATTTACAAAAAGAATTTGGAAAATCTGGCAAAACAGAGGAAGAAATTATTTTAGAAAAGAAAATTGTTTCAGAAGATGCCCTGTTTGAGTTAAAAAGCAAAGTTTTAGGCATTCCTTTAAAGAGAATAAAAGCAGAAGATGTTGCTTCTGATATTTTTGAGTTGATGCCCGAAGAAGCATCTGTTAATTATAAAATGACGCCCCTGTCAAAGAATGAAAATTCTGTGCAAGTCGGAATGGTTTATCCTGAAGACATATCAGCCCAGAATGCTTTAAGATTCTTAGCTAACCAAGAAAGATTTACTTATCAGGTTTATTTGATAATGCCGAGCGGTTTGGCAGAAATATTAAAGCAAAGAAAAAATTTGGCCCTGGAAACAAAAAGAGCCCTAGAGGAGCTAAACAAAGAAAAAGGAGAAATCTTGGGAGCTCTGGTAAAAAACTCTACAGCCGGCGTGATAACAGAAGAGGCTCCAATAATAAAGATGGTTTTAGTGATATTGAGGCACGCCATTGAAGGATATGCTTCGGATATTCACATAGAGCCTAGCAAAGATAAATTAACCATCCGTTTCAGATTAAATGGAATTTTGCATTCAAGTTTATTTTTGCCATTGAAAGTCCACCCGTCTATTGTCGCCAGAATAAAAATTCTTTCTGGACTAAAAATAGACGAAAACAGAGTTCCGCAAGATGGAAGGTTTTCTGCAAGGATAAATAACACGGACATCGACTTTAGGGTTTCAACATTTCCAACTCTTTATGGAGAAAAGGTTGGTATTAGAGTTTTAGATCCTTCCACGGGATTAAAACCGTTTGAGGAACTAGGTTTAAAGGGCAGAAATTTAGAAATTGTGAAAGCCGCCATAAAAAAACCTTACGGGTTAATTTTGTCTACCGGCCCTACTGGATCCGGAAAAACAACGACTCAATATGCTATGCTGAATATTTTAAATCAGGATTCGGTTAATGTTGTTACCATTGAAGACCCTATAGAATATTCTATAGCCGGAGTAAACCAGTCACAGGTAAAGCCAGAAATTAATTACACTTTTGCCAATGGCCTCCGCCAGATTCTTAGGCAGGACCCGAATATAATTATGGTTGGAGAAATCAGAGATGAAGAAACAGCCAGCCTGGTTGTAAATGCAGCACTGACGGGCCACATTGTTTTATCTACTCTGCATACCAATTCTTCTGTTGGTGTGGTGCCGAGATTAATAGATATGGGAGTCAGGCCATTTTTGATTCCATCTACGTTGAGGCTTGTTATATCGCAGAGGCTAATCAGGCTTTTGTGCCCCTACTGTAAGATAAAAGCAAGACCGACAAACAAAGTTAGAGATTATATGCTGGAAAAAATAAAAGGCCTGCCCCTCTATGCCAAAAAGGATTTAAAAGATCAGGAGCCCTTATTTGTTTATGAAAGCAAAGGATGCGAAAAGTGCAATTTTACAGGATACACGGGAAGAACAGGGCTTTTTGAGGTTTTATCTATGTCAGATGTGCTGGCTGAATTAATACAAAAAAATCCTTTAGAAAGTTTGATGTTCAAGATAGCTCAAAAACAAGGAATGCTGACAATGGAGCAAGAGGGTATATTGAAAGTTTTGAACGGAGAGACTAGCGTTGAAGAATTAGCCAGAGCGGCTGAAGAAACAGAATAACGGAATTAAAAACTTAAAATTATAATACATGGAATATTTACAATATTTAAAGAAACTTTTAGACATAACAATTAAACAAGAGGCTTCAGACCTTGATCTTTCTGTTGGCCACGCTCCCAATATAAGAATTACAGGACAGCTTATTCCTTTAAGCCAGGAAAAAATAATTTCAGAAAAAGATTCTGAAGGGATAGCGTATGCTATGATGTCAGAATTGCAGCGCAAAAAATTTTTAGAAGAAAAGGAAATGGATTTTTCTTACCAGCACGAGGATAAGGGCAGGTTCAGAGTTAATATATATTTTCAAAGGGGAACCATAAGCTTGGCTTTGCGTTTTATTTCACCAAAAATAAGGACAATTGAGGAATTGAACTTGCCGCCCGTACTGCACGATTTTGCCGGCCGGCCGCAGGGGCTTGTTTTGGTGACTGGAGCTACCAGCCAGGGAAAATCCACGACATTAGCCGCCATGATAGACGAAATAAACCATACAAAAGCTGTCCATATTATTACAATAGAAGACCCAATTGAATACACTTATCCTGTTGACAGGGCGATTATTGATCAGAGAGAAGTTAATATAGATACCTTCAGTTTCGCCAATGCTTTAAGAGCCAGCTTGCGCCAAAACCCGGATGTTATTATGGTAGGCGAGATGAGAGATTTGGAAACAATTTCTACAACAATTACTGCGGCTGAAACCGGGCATTTGGTTTTTGCCACCTTGCACACTAATTCGGCCGCGCAAACAATACACAGAATAGTTGATGTGTTTCCAGCAGAACAGCAAGGCCAGATAAAGTTTCAGCTGTCCAGTTCTTTATTGGGTATAGTTTCGCAGAGGCTAATACCCAGGATTAAGGGGGGATTTATTCCGGTTTGCGAGGTATTAATTTGTAATAATGCTGTTTCCAGCCTGATAAGAGAAAATAAAATTCATGAAATTCCAGCTGTTATAGAGACATCGGCAAAAGAGGGCATGATTTCTTTGGGCAGGGCAATGGTTGATCTGGTAAGAAAAAAAGAAATATCCTTGAAAAACGCTACCGATTTTGCATTAGATCCGAGTGAAATTAAAAGCCTCCTCCGATGAAGTATATTTATCAAGCCAGATCAAAAGAGGGCAAGGCTGAAACAGGGACGGTTGAGGCGTCGTCTAAAGAAGCGGCAGCCGTTTTGTTGCAAAAATATAATATTTTTGTTACGTCCATAAGAGAGCAAACTCCCCGGATTCTACGCACCGAAAATATTTTTTTTATCAACAGAGTTTCAAAAAAAGATCTGGCTATCTTTTCTAGGCAGCTGGCCGTGATGTTGCAGTCGCGCGTACCGGTTACCCAAAGTTTAAAAAGCTTAGCCGCGCAGACAAAAAATCCGGGTTTCAGAGATAAAATTTTAAAAATTTCTCAATTAGTTGAAGAGGGCAATTCTTTGTCAGAAGCATTTTCTACATTTCCTGAAGTCTTTAATATTTTTTATATTAGTTTAATAAAGACGGGCGAGGCATCAGGAAAAATTTCAGAATCGCTTTATTATCTTTCAGATCACCTAGAGCGCGAGTACGACATTACTACTCAAATCCTGGGGGCCATGATTTATCCTGCGTTTGTCATCACTGTTTTGATCGGAGTGGTTTTGATAGTCATGTTTTTTGTAATGCCCCGGCTTGTGGATTTGCTGCAGCAAACTGCAGCAGAGCCGCCTTTAGTTGCCAAAGTAATGATTGGTTTTTATGATTTTTTACAGCACTACGGCTGGGTTGTGGTGATTGGATTCTTTTTCTTTGTTTTATTTATAGTTTATTATTTTACGACCAAAGAAGGAAAGAAAAATTTAGACAAGATAATTTTAAAAATCCCGTTTATCGGCGGGTTTTTTAAAAAAATATTTTTAATTAGGTTTACCGAAAATATTTCAACCCTGATTAGCGCCGGGCTTTCAATTAGTAATGCATTAAAAATCACCAAAGATACAATAAACAATACTGTTTATAATAAAATCATATCAGAAATAGAGAAGGGCGTCTCCGAAGGAGAAAGAATAAGTTCTGTTTTGGTAAGGTATCCTGAATATGCCCCGCCTTTTGTGGTTCAGATGATACAAGTGGGCGAGGAAACAGGAACTTTGGATAAAAATTTAATGGAGATTGTTAATTTTTATCAAAAAGAGGTGGACAGGGCGGTTATAACATTCACGGCGCTTTTAGAGCCCGTACTGATAATTTTTTTAGGAGCAATAGTAGCCATTTTAGCAGTTTCTGTTATAGAGCCGCTGTATGGCGCATTGGGCACTATTTAACTTTAAATTGGACATGAATAAAGGTTTCACGCTTATAGAATTATTAGTTGTTATTGCGATAATTTCTGTTTTATCTGCAATTATTTTGTTTGGCATTACCCAATATATAAACAAAGGCAAGGATTCCAACGTAGCCGGCAATCTAGCTGTTTTGATCCCGGCAGGAGAAGTTTATTATAATGTAGAAAACACAGCAAATGGAGACGGCTACACTGGCTTTTGCGATTCTGCGGTTGTTAATAATGCTATAGCGCAAATGCCGTCAAATCCTGCGGGCAGTTGTTACGAGAGTTCGAGCAACCCCGCCGGCCTCTGCTGCCATGTTGACAGCGATAATAATGGAGACAAATGGGCTGCCTGCGCCCGAGAATTCTCAAATCCAGACAGCGCTTATTGCGTTGACAGCAGGGGCGTGAAAAAAGAGATACAAAACGTTGATTGCGCAGACAATATAATTCAATGTGATTGACACGCTATTTGCTAATATTTTATGAGCGGGTGTATAATATAATAAGCATTAAAGACAAAGTAAAATATTAAAAATATGGAAAAGAATAAGAAAAATAGTTATGGTTTCACAATTATTGAGCTATTAATAGTTATTGCTATTCTTGGTGTTTTGGCGGCAATCGTGCTGATTAATGTTACGGGTTACATTAATAAAGGAAAAGATGCTGCGGCCAAGGGAGATTTAGGCACGCTTTTAACAAATGCCATTACTTTTTACAATGAAAACAGCACTTTTGATGACGTTGGCGCAGCTACAAATATAGATTATAATAATGCCCTTGACGCGCTTGAAAGCACAAAAATGGGATACACCGTTACAGTAACATGCAACGGGACTTCAGGAAGTTGCGGCGAGGGCGACGGTTCTCAGAAATGGTGCGCCGCCATAAAAGAAGCGTCTCCTTCGGCTTCAACCTACTATTGCGTTGATTCTAGCGGAGCTAAAAAAGAAAA
>Ga0172380_10007467_pt1 | contig 12267 bp, 9 predicted proteins | sample Leawe162metaG_FD_119747 | JGI IMG/M metagenome (GOLD analysis project Ga0172380, IMG submission 119747) | Leachate microbial communities from a municipal landfill in Southern Ontario, Canada - Leachate well 162 metaG | ecosystem: Engineered > Solid waste > Landfill > Unclassified | place...
AAACGGTTTGTCGCGCCCGCTGGAGAAAATTTCAAAATCAACGATTGTGTTGCCAGTGAAAACATCAGACAAGACTAATCCGGATAATTATCCTTACTACGCCGGCTCGGACAGCGGTTCGATGGGCGGCGCTCTTTTCGAAAATTCCATTCCGTTGCAGAATTTAGTTGGAGCCGGATTCGGCGATAGTGAACCAGTATTCGGCGCCGGAAAAACAGACAAAAATTCTCCGGCTCCGGCAGTGATAGCCGACTCGGTGCGGCATGTCTGGGTGGTAAAAAGTTTGACCGGCCTGGAAAATGAATTGAAAAAATTATTTCAACAGAGTGGTATTGCTTTAGATAAAATATCCTCGAAGATGAGTGGAAACGCGGTAAATATTAAAGCTTCCATAACCAAAATAGAACTGGTCAAGCTGGTCAAATTGTGCAAAGCCAGCGGATTTGAGTTATTGACTTCTCAAGTGCCACAGCCGGAGCAAAATATCTTTGAAGGTCAGGCCAGCGATCCGGTAACCTACACTGCGCAATTTATGATAAACAAACCCTACGCCCACTAATTTTGTGTTACAGCCACTAACAGGAGGTCAAAGCTGACCTCCAATAGTTTTATCAATCAATACTTGCATACCGGTTGCGGCAGTTCACATTTACTTCATTCAGCCGGTAGCCGAAACCTGATCCACCAAGGGTTGAAAAATCAACCATTCCGTTCCGGCGTTTATACAATCCCGGGTGAACTTTTTCTTCCTGCAGCGACGCGTCCGGATAGAATTGCATGGCATTACATTCCACGCCCATAATGGTTCCGGAATACGCAGCCAGCAGAACATGCGGCACAATAGCCAGCATCGGATTGGTCAAATCTTGCACCATCAGCGTCATGCCGTGAGCTTTGGCCCAACACATACTCAACAACGCGCCGGTTTGAGTTTTGCAGGTTTTTAGCGCGACACCGGTCCAGCCGAGTGACCGTCCGAGCTTAATTAAATGCCAGTCATGAGCGCTTTCGTCCATGAATAACGGTTTTCTGGCGGACACGCTGTGCACATCAATCTGGTTGGCTTCCAAGTCATAAGGAAATGGTTGTTCGACATAAAGAATTTTACCGTAGGTCGCCGGGTGTTCCAGCACCAGTTTGTCAAGAATGCGGTTGACATATTCCGGGTCATGCACCATGCAGTTCAAATCGGTGGATAGCCAGTCAACATCATATTGGGCAGCGATTTTACCAATTTCCACCATTCGCTGGTAATCCCAGTCCTCATCATTGCCGCGAAGCTTTATTTTCAGACAGTTCAATCCGTCGGTTTTAATCCAGTCGCTTAACATTACCGGATAACCGTCTGCAGCATCGCTACCGGTGCGTTCTGACTCGCAAATATAGTCTTTTCCGCCGACAAGATGCCACACTGGAAGTTTTGACGGAACGTTTTTCACGAAAAAATCACAGGGATATTTTCCGGCGAAAGAGATATTGGTTTTTGCTTCCGGAATGAGATAATGGGACAAATCTTTATTCATGTAATTGCTGTTATAAGTCTCGTACACCGGCACATTATGGAGATTTCCGTAGGCATCATGCAATGCGATATCGAACAGTGAATTGCAGACCAGCGCCGACAAATGCGGCATAGGCGTTTCTAGCTTCCGGTTAAAATCCTGCAGGAGTGCATCAAGTTTCTTTTCTGTAAATTCGTGTCCGACTTCCATTGGATGTCCGAAACAATTGAACTCACTCCAGGCTTTAGCTAAAACCACACAGAAATCTTTCATAAAAATCTCCCGCGACTCAAAAGACAACGCCGCAGGCCATGTCCAGCCGACGCTGAGCGGGGTTTCGCCCCAGCCGGAAGCGCGTCTGCCGGATTTATCCTCAACATCAACTTTCACTCTGGCGCATATAATGGAATTGATTGTTTCTGAACCGAACTTCAACGGTACTCGCATGATTGCCGGGATGAAATATAGGGTTGTTCCAACCGCCCTGATATCAGTATTCTTTGACATTATTACCTGCCTTTTTTATGTTCTATGGTTTCAAAATAACAGCCAAATATACCATTATGCAGCTGACAAAGCAAGATGACAACCCGATTAAATAAAGAGATGTATTTTTCGTGATAAAAACGGTCAGGGTTTTGGAAAGATTTATTTCAGTGATATTGTATCATCTTGTACAGTCTCAGATGTAATTTATAAAGAAGGACGAATAATGAATATTGTAAAATATTTGCTTTTCACAATTGCCGTTGTGGCATTAATTGCAATAACCGGTTGTTCAATGTTGGGAATAGAAGACAACCACGACACCGTAAAAGTGGGAGTTATTCTGCCGCTTTCAGGAGAATTTGCTCCTTGCGGGAAAAAGGTTCTTGACGGGATTGAACTGGCAAAAGATCAGCTCAACGACCAGGGTGGCGTAAACGGACAAAAAATTATTTTAGTAGTCATGGATAACGCCAGCCTTCCGGCAAAAACTGCTGAAGCAATGAGAAAACTGGTAGAAAAGCATAATGTTCCGGTGGTCATCGGAGCTTATTCAACAACTTGTACGCTTGCGTTGAAGCCGGTCGCTATGAAATATAAAGTTCCGGTAATTGCGCCAATGGCGACCAATAATGTTATAACTGAACGCAACCAGTACATGTTCCGCTCCTGCTTCAGTGATTCATTTCAAGGCAAAGCCATCGCGTGCTACGCTTTCGCAAATCAGCATGTAACCCAAGTGGCGGTAATGCTGGGAATTGATGAAAACAGCACCTACAGCCGGGACTTGGGAAGAATTTTCAGCGAAACATTTGGCCGGATTGGCGGAAAAGTTGTTAAGACGGAAGGTTTTTACACTTCACAAGATAGTTTTTCTGCTCAATTGAAAAACATACAACAGGAAAATGTTCAAGGTATTTTTATGCCTTCATATTGTAACGACGGCTCCAGAATGATTAAAGAAACCAGAAGTCTTGGCATTAACTGCAAACTTTTTGGCGGAGATGGCTGGGATGAAACAGAAATTTTTACTAATTCCGGACTGGAGCCGGGAGATTGCTTTTTCGCCTCCATGTTTTCGACAGAATACAAAAAATCTTATGTAGAAAAATTTATTGAAGACATTTCGCGAAAAACCAGCCAAATTCCAGGAATGTGTGAGGCTCAGGGATTTGACACCATGGGGCTTGTTGCTGATGCAATGAAGCTGGGTATTCAGCCGGAGGATATTGTGCGCGGATTTTTCAGAGTAAAAAATTATCCCGGCGTAACTGGAAATATTAGTATTAACGCCCAGCGCAACGCGTCCAAAGATATTTTCATCAAAAAAATAGAAAAACAGGATAATGGTCTGTTCGGATCAAAACTGGTTAAAATATTAACTCCGGAACAAATTAACAGGATTGAAAATGAATTATCTCATTAAAAAAGCCAAAGGTCCAGTCAAGCTGGATGCCGCCTGGGACAGCAATGACTGGAAGAACGCGAATATTGTTGAAGTAAAAATTTTCCGCGAAGACCGTGGCAGCGAACACCGGCCGGTTACTTGTTGCAAAATGCAGTACGATACGACTGGAATTTATGGACTGTTTCAGGTTCAAGATAAATATGTTAGAAGCGTTGCCACTAATTTTCAGGATGGCGTGTGCAGAGACAGTTGCGTTGAATTTTTTGTCGCCCCTCCGGTAAAAAACGGGTATTTAAATTTCGAATTCAATTGCGGCGGTACAATGTTAGTGCATCACGTTGTTGATCACACCAGAACAGACAAAGGATTTAAAGAATATTATCCTTTAACCACGGAAGCGGCCGAAGGAATCCGGATTTTTCATACCATGCCGAAAGTCGTTGAACCGGAAATTCAGGAAAATACGGTTTGGAGACTGGGATTTTTTATTCCGTTCGCGGTATTTAAACGTACCACCGGTTTGAAAGAGGAAATTTCATCCGGACAAGCCTGGCGGGCAAACTATTACAAATGCGGCGACCTTACTTCACATCCGCATTGGGCTTCATGGCAACCGTTGACCGCTACAAATTTCCATTTGCCGGAATGTTTCGGCGAAATTATTTTTGAATAAAAAGAGCTTCATTTCATTCAATGTGAACGCATTTCAGGGCCGTGAAGAATAAGCCTGTCGGCAGGCGGCTTCAAAATCTCTGGTGCGTTCTCTTATTTGGCAGTAAGGAGATTCCTGTAACCGGTTGCGGAGCGTTCGCCGTAACTCGCCCAGCTCTTTTATTTTTTCCGGCAGTTCAGATGCGATGCGGAGATATGATTCCATTGACCCGGCAATATATTCGCTTAAACCGATTCTTTCCATAATGGCATATCCCACCCGTGAAGCATGCCGGTTGCCGGTAACGGTAAGTACCGGCACGCCCATCCATAGCGCTTCAAAAGTGGTAGTGGTTCCATTGTATGGAAAAGTGTCGAGCGCCACATCCACTTCGTTATAGGTTGCAAGATGTTCATACATGTTAGCGGAGAACGGAAACAGTATGATTCTTCCGGCAGATATTCCGTACTGGTCAAATTTTTTCCAGACATATTCGCGAACACATTCATTGGACAATGAACTGTTTTTTATCAGCAGTCTGGCGCTGTAATCATGCTGTAATATTGAACTCCATGCTTCAATTACTTTCTCCGTAATTTTGGCTTGATGATTAAAAGATCCGAATGTAAAAATGTTATTTTTTAAACAAGGCAACTGGGCGATTGGCGGAGATTCAGTTGGAGGTCGGTAAGTCCAGAAACCATGTTCGAGCCGGATGATTTTTTCTGAAAAAAGTTTATCTGCATTTTCCTGGTCGGTCAACTTGTCTCCGATTCTGAAGTCAATATTCGACAGACCGGCGGAACCGGGATAGCCCAACCAGGACATTTGGATTGGCGCAGTGCGTAAAGCGAAAATCTCCAGCAGTTTGCCGTTGGTATGTCCGGACAAGTCTATCAGAATGTCAATTCGGTCGCCGCGTATAAGATTTCTAATTGCGTCACAGTCGGCCCCGAAAATATTCCGCCAGCATGAAGCGCTCTGTTTGATTCTCGCTGTAATTTCGTCCGGAAAATCCACATCTGAGTAACAGTAAACTTCAAAATTTGATTTATCGTGATTCTCGATAAGCGGCGCAAAAAAACACGCGACAGAATGTTTTCTAAAATCAGCGGAAACATATCCGATACGCAATTTACGGTTAAAAACTGGCAACTCAAGATTTAATAAGTTAAGTAATTTGTATACGGATTGCGGTTTAGAGTTTTTTAAAACATGCTTTTCCCAAATGGCGCTTTCGCGCAGAATATTCTTGATGTCTTCTTCCAAATAATTCATCGCAAAAATCATCCCAGAACGGTTTTCTGAATTTTCCGGCTGATATTTCAGTGATTTGCGAAAAAACTCCACTGCTTTATCCGGTTCTCCTGAATGCAGTTTCAGAAGCGCCATTGTCGCCAATAAATCTGACGAATGCGAAGCCATCTCCAAGCCGTCACGGCAAAGCTTAAAAGCGGCTCCCAAATCTGAGAAAACGAGCAGATGCGCAAGATTATTAATTGCCGGAATAAACTTTGGCCGCAAAGCGAGGACTTTTTGATATTGTGTTTTTGCCTGTTGAAGAACACCGATTTTTTCCATCGCCAGACCTAAAAAAAATTCTCTGGCCGGAGCCTCCGCTACTCGGGATAAATATTTTATTGCCGCCTGCGGATTTTGAGATTGCAAAGCAACGATTCCTTGCAGCAAGTCAATCGATGATTCTTCAGCGTCGTGCATCTGAAGCTCTTGAATAATCTTTTTCGCCTGTTGCAAATTGTGACAACGGCAGGCGCGAAAAGCGTTACGCACCTGCCGCTGAGCATTTTTCTTATGAGCAGTTTTTAAAAAAAAATCTAAAAAATATTTTATTCTTTTTAGCATTGAGATTCAGTCCGTCACCTGTCCGTTATTTCTCTGTTGCCGGTTTTTCCAGCAGGCTGCGGATAACGACAGAAGCGCAGTAACAGCCAAAAACTGCCGGCATATAGGAGATTGTTCCGACCATTGAACGGCACATGCCGGTATTAGTGTCTTCATATGCAAAAACCGCCGTTTCAGGAATATCTTGAGGAGAAAAAACGGTTTTAAATCCTTTCCTGATTCCGCGCCGGTGCAGCAGCTTGCGGACGGCCTTGGCCAGGCTGCAGTTAAAGGTTTTTGATATATCGACAATTTTTACCTGTGCCGGATCAGTTTTTCCGCCGGATCCCATTGAACTGATTATTGGAATGTTGCGGTCCAGACATTTAACAATCAAATTAACTTTCGGCGACAGCGAATCAATGGCGTCCACCACATAATCGAATTTTTGTTCAAGCAGTAAATCCGCGCTTTCGTCACGAATAAATTTATGCATTGGAATTATTTCCGCTTCCGGATTAATGTCCAGCAAGCGTGCGGCAACAATTTCGGCTTTGCTTTGACCTTCAGTGCTGACCAGCGCGGGGAGCTGCCGGTTGCGGTTTGAAACTTCCGTCACATCACCGTCAGCGATGGTCATTTTGCCAACTCCGGCACGACATATAAGTTCAGCCGCATAAGCTCCGACTCCGCCAAGGCCTACAATCAGCACATGCGAATCGCGGAGTTTTTCCACTTTGTCTTTTCCCAACAGCAATGCCGTACGCTGTTGCCATGGAGAAACACCTTCGATTTTCAATTTCATAAACTTTTCCTGAATATTTTAATAAATAATTTTAGCATAGAAGTTTTCAGGCTTTGCAGTTCCAGATTTAACTGCAAGGCGGCAAAGTCGTAAACGGATTTAATATCGCCGCCACTATCGTCAGTTTCAAGGCATATTCGGTCAGTCCAGGAAGGGTTTGCAGTAAAAAAACTCATTAAATCATCCCGCTTCAAACCTGCCATGCCAAGAGAAACGTAAAAACCATTTTGCAAAAGCTGTTCAAGTATTTGCGGTTTGCTGTTAAAACCGTGAATCATCCAAGGCACGTCGGAGTTAGCGTATTTTCTATAATTAATGAGCTCCGAATAACATTTGACGGAATGAACAACCAATGGCTTTTTAACTTGTCCTGCAAGCTCAGCTACTTGTTGAAAAAGATTATACTGAACCGCAAGTGGCGGACCGTGCAGACGGTCAAGTCCGGCTTCGCCGATTGCACTGACGGCTGGCGATGCCGCCAGTGAACGGAATTCATGAAAAGTTCTTTTGCTGTCGTCAGAAATTTTCCACGGATGCAGTTCCAGAGAGTAACAACAGTTTTCCGGAAACGGCAATTCGAGGAGCTTAAATTTTTCGACGGGAATGGAAACGCAACTGAAAACATCTTGAGATTTTGCCGTAGAATGTGTGTGAAAATCAAAATATCCGTACTCTTCAAGCCGGTCATCGTCTGAGTATTTCATGAATTTTCCTGCTTAGTTTCGTGATTGAGTAAGGTTTTTTTATGAACCCGTCGGCGCCGTTTTCAAGCGTTTTTCTGACTCTGTCGTCATTAATAAATCCGGAGGAAAGTAGAACCTTCAATTGCGGGTCAATTTTTTTCATCGTGTCGTATGCTTCATCGCCGGACATTTTCGGCATGGCGATATCCAGCAGCACCGCGCAAATTTCTTTATGTTTTTGCTTAAACAATTCACAGCCTTCTTCGCCATTTTCCGCCGTTAACACCCGATAACCGAGAGATTTGAGCATTTTGCCGGCAGTTGTCCTGATGGCATCTTCGTCGTCAACAATCAGAATGGTTCCTTCGCCATGAATTATTTCTGACGGGTCAGTTTCCGTCACTGCTCCAGTTTCGTTTTCCGGCTTGAATTCCGGGAGGAAAATTGAAAATACACTACCGTTGCCGGGTTCTGATTTGACATCAACAAACCCATGATGGAGGTCGATGATATTATAAACCATGGACAATCCCAGTCCAGTGCCTTTTCCGCGGGATTTGGTGGTGAAGAACGGATCGAATATTTTGGGCAGATTTTCTGTGTTGATGCCGACGCCGGCATCTTTGACGGACAACTTCCAATAAAATCCAGCAACAGGTTCATTCGGAAAAAGGTTTTTGTCAAGCTTAACTCTGGCGATGAGAATTTCGATTAAGCCGCCGCGGGATTCTGTTGGCGGTCGCATCAAAGTCATGGAATGTTCGGCATTAATCAGCAAATTCAGGAGCACTTGTTCAATCTGCGTCTGGTCGGCTTTAATCATGGCTTTGCCTGCCGGCCTGGAAACTTTAATCAATATGCTTTTATCAAAAGTACTGCGGCATATATCCAAAACATTTTTTAAGGCGTTGTCCAGATTTACCGGCTTGAAACTAAGTTGACTTTTCCGGGAGAGCGTCAACAGTTGTTCCACCATGTTGGATGCTCTTAAAACAGATTTTTCCGCGATTTCGGCAAATTCGCCGATTTCATTGATTTCTTCCGGCGAATTATGCAGGTAATATTTAATCATTGACAACGAACCCTTTATTCCGCCCAGTGCATTGTTGAAATCATGGGCAAGTCCGCCGGTCAGTGTGCCGACGGTTTCCATTTTCTGAGCTTGTATCAATTGTTCACTTTGTCTTACCAGTTCAGTGACATCTTCGAGAATTATTACCGCACCTTTATTTTCACTGTTGACCAGGGGATTGATGGAAACATTGAAGTAATACCTTTTGTCTTTAAATATAATTATTTCCCGGTAAAGTTCTTTGGTTTTTTCTGAAACGATAGTCTGTTCGATGTCATTGCGGTAGCCCTTTAAAAATGGCGCGACTAACCACAATTTCCCGCCGAGTGCATCCGGAGATTTGATGCCGGTATGAGTTTCCATCGCCTGATTCCATTGGGTGACAATACCTTTTTCGTTAATTGCCACGAGAATAATCCGGACTGAGTTGAACAGTTGATTTAGATAATTACGAGTTTCACGCAATCGTCTTTCTGCGTCTTTGATTTCCGTCAAATCATTGAATATCAAAAGATTTTGCCGGCCTATTTTTCTCTGCCTGGCTTCAATGTCTAAAATGCGCCCGTTTTTACATTTTACCTTGAAATTTTTTGAACCGGCATGGTTTTCTGAAAACAATTCTTCCCAGGCGGCGACTGCTTCTGCGGCTGAAATATCATCCGGATGTCCGAACTCAAACCATTGTTCAAAATATTCCATGTCCTTTTCTGCATAGCCGAACAGTACCGTGAACATTTCATTAAGAAAGAACGTTTTATCCGGTCTGATAATCGCAATCGCCAGCGGCGAATTCTCTATTAATTCGCGGATTTCCTTTTCTTTCTCTCTGCGTTCTTTAACTTTAAGATATAGTGTTTGCATGGATTCCTGCATCTTTGCCGACATATCGTCAAATGCCCGGGCAAGCAGTCCGATTTCATCGCTGCTGTATTTTTTTCTGCGAGCAGGAAATATTCCAGAGGCCATATTCGTCGCGCTTTCCACGAGCGAATCCAACGGGGATAATGCCCGTTGAATCAACCAGAGCAGGATTCCGACAGAGGCGACCATGCTGCATAATACCACCAGCACCTGTCGAAAATAGGCATCGTAAGCGCTTTGATAAAAATCCGAATCGGCGGGATAGGAATAACATATCAACCAACGCCACGGCTTAAAAGCTTGATATACAATAATCCGTTCTCCTGAACCGCTGTCAAAGCGCAGCTCGCCATGACCTTTTTGAAACATTTCATCAGTGGCAAATCTGTTCCACGGAAACAGTGCGTCTTTGTACTGTTTGGGACGAACAATAATTTTCGATTCGGCTGTAATGACAAACGGATAGCTTTCCTCACCAGCCACTTTTTTGCTTTGAGACGATTTTATCAATTCTATCGCTTTTTGTTGAGCTTCTGCCTGCGAACTGTAAACTTTTTCAAAAAACAGACTGTCCTGATCTTTAGCGATACTTGTCAAGTGTTCCAATTGCTGATTGCAAACCTCAGCATTCAAACGGTTTAATTCCTGCCGGTAAGTATGCGTGCTCAGCCAGACCAGAATATACGAAAGCGTTGCCAGTACGATAATGAAAAACCCGGTCAGCCTCGTTTGTATTTTCACCTGTTCTCTCCGAAATAATGAAATATGCTCGATTCAAATGACATACGAATACGTCAAGATACACTCTAAGTCAAATCTGTATCTTATTCCCGCAGAATTTAAAAAAAAGAAATACACAATTTTATGCTGTCAGTCTCAGCAACCGCGAGAAAGACGTTCAGCCAGCACTGACGGAAGACCGGCGGCAAGTATTTTCAGTTGAGTTTTTTTCAAATCATATTCCACGCGAACCGGCTCAACTATTCCGGTTTCCGAATCATAAATTGCGACCGCAGCGCGCCAGTCCGAATCCCGCGGTTGCCCGACAGAACCGGGATTTATCAGATATTTTCTCCCGGCAGAAAGATTCAGCTTCTCCTTTTTCAGCATTTCCATCGTTATTTCACCACTATTGCAGGTAAATAACAGGGGGATGTGAATGTGCCCGCAGAACGCAACCGGCATGTCTTGCAGGTAAAAATGAAACTGCGCGGCTTTGCGGTCGAGCACATACGGCCAGTATTCGCCATCCAGCGTCTCAATTGACGCATGAATAAATAATGCATTGTCATCGCGAAGGGTATATGGAAGCCGGTCCAGCCATTGAATTTGGTCAGGTAACAGTATTTCCTGCGTCCAAAGCAACGCCAGCCTGGCATAATCTCTTAAATCCCAACTTTTAGAGTGAGCAAGGTCTGCGACATAAGTGTCATGATTACCCTTGATGCATTCAATCCGGTAGTCACGGCAGAAGTCAATACATTCTCCAGGGGATGGTCCGTAGCCGACCATGTCACCCAATGAAATCATTTTATCACAGCCCATCGCTGAAAGTTTTTTATAGGCAGCGGACAACGCTTCTATATTGCTGTGAATGTCTCCTAAAATTCCATATCGCATATAATCTACGGCAATCTGTTAATAATTAAAAATCATGTTGCTTAATCATTATAATCGGGGAATGCCCAATTATCCACTGTTTTTTGATATTTTTTATTTTTCAGAGTCGGTTTGAAAATTGATTCAGCCTCGACATACTTTGGCAAATCTGCAAAATGCGCTGGAAAAGCAAGCAAGCAGATTTATATTAAAATTCATATTCAGACCATAACCAGGAAGGGATGTTCCCAATGAAAATAGCGATAATAACAGGTTCCGCCGGACTTATCGGCAGTGAGGCGGTAAAATTCTTCAGTCGCAAATTTGACAAAATTATCGGCATTGACAACAATATGCGTCAGGAGTTTTTCGGCGAAAACGCTTCGACCGCCTGGAATCGCAAACGATTGGAAGAGGAACATGCCAACTATCAACATTACGCGCTGGATATTCGCGATGAAAAACTAATGGATCAACTTTTTCAACAATACAACTCCGATATAAAACTGGTTATTCACACTGCCGCTCAACCCAGCCACGATTGGGCAGCCAAAGACCCGTTTAAAGATTTTACCGTGAACGCCAACGGCACTTTGACCATGTTGGAAATGACCAGACGGCACAGCCCTGAGGCAGTTTTTATCTTCACCTCCACCAATAAAGTTTACGGCGACACTCCGAATTATCTGCCGTTGGTAGAAATGGAAACCCGCTGGGAAATCGCCGCCGACCATCCGTATTATGAACGCGGAATTGATGAATCCATGAGCATTGACCAGACCAAACACTCGCTGTTCGGCGCCAGTAAAGTCGCCGCTGATGTGCTGGTGCAGGAATATGGAAAATATTTTGGCATGAAAACCGGAGTCTTTCGCGGCGGCTGTCTGACCGGTCCGAATCACAGCGGAACTCAGCTCCACGGATTTCTGAGTTACTTAATGAAATGCGCCATCACCGGCGACCATTATACTGTTTTCGGCTACAAAGGCAAACAAGTCAGAGACAATATTCACGCTTACGATCTGGTCAATATGTTCGACCATTTCTACAACGCTCCGCGCCCCGGCGAGGTTTACAATGCCGGCGGCTCCAGATATTCCAACTGCTCCATGCTGGAAGCGATTCAAATCTGCGAAAAAATTACCGGACGCAAAATGAACACCACTTACACCGATGACAACCGGGTCGGCGATCATATCTGGTGGATTAGCGATGTCGCCAAATTTAAACGCCATTTTCCCGGCTGGAAACTTACCAAGAACGTCACAGACATCCTCACCGAAATCCACGATTACAACCAAATCCGCTGGAGCAAGTAAACGTAATGACAAAAGGTGAAAAACCTGAGAGAAGATTT
>Ga0172380_10007468_pt1 | contig 12266 bp, 10 predicted proteins | sample Leawe162metaG_FD_119747 | JGI IMG/M metagenome (GOLD analysis project Ga0172380, IMG submission 119747) | Leachate microbial communities from a municipal landfill in Southern Ontario, Canada - Leachate well 162 metaG | ecosystem: Engineered > Solid waste > Landfill > Unclassified | place...
ATCTTGTATTTTCCGTTATGTTTTTTTACTTTTTTGATTGTAAAAAATGAGGATGTTCGCAGAAGGGGAATGAAGGCGTTTATTTATGGGACTTTGATGGCGGTTTTGTTTTTTATTTTGTATCCGACGGCGATGCCGAGGCCTGAACTTACTGGAGGTGGGGTGTTCGATTTTTTGTTGGGTAAATTTTGGGAGTGGGATACGACTGCGAATGCTTTTCCTTCTCAGCATGTTGTTAATTCTTTTGTGTGCGCTTTGATTTTGGGTGCTGAAAAAAAGAATATGAAATGGTTCTTTCTCCTTGTGGCTCTCGTGATCGCTGTTTCGACTATGTTTGTAAAACAGCATTATGTCTGGGATGTTTTGAGTGGTCTGTTGATTGCTTTTATCGCGTACTTCTTGGCATTTAAAAAGAGTTAAGTATAATGAGCCTTGTTATGAAAACTATTTATTTGGACAATGGAGCGAGTACGATGGTTGATCCCAAGATCGTTAAGGCGATGACGCCGTATTTTTCGGAGGTGTATGGAAATCCGAGTTCTCTTCATGATGTTGGAATGAAGGCTAAAATTGCGTTGAATGATGCGCGTCGTGTTATTGCGAAAGCTTTGGGCGCGAATGAGGAGGAGATTTGTTTTACTTCCGGTGGAACTGAGTCGAACAATCTTGCTATTAAGGGTTTGGCTTTTGAGCAGTTGAGGGCGAAGACTGGGAAGAAGCATATTATTACTACGAAAGTTGAACATAGTTGTGTTTTGAATTCTTGCGAATGGCTTTCTGGTCAGGGTTTTGATGTGACTTATCTCGATGTGGATAGTGATGGACTTGTGCGAGCTTCGGATTTGGCGGGGGCGATCAAGAAAGAAACTTTTCTGGTTTCGATCATTCATGGCAATAACGAGATTGGGACTGTGCAGGATTTGCGTGAGCTTGGAGATGTTTGCAGAAAGGCTGGTGTGCTTTTTCATACTGACGCTTGTCAGAGTTTTACGAAGGTGCCGTTGGATGTACGGAAGGTTTCTGTGGATATGATCACGCTGAATTCACATAAAATTCATGGGCCGAAGGGCGTTGGCGCTTTGTATGTGCGCAAAGGTGTCTCATTGGTGCCGTGGCAACATGGTGGGGGACATGAGAAGGGGCTTCGAGCTGGAACTGAGAATGTGTCTGGGATTGTTGGTTTTGCTGAAGCAGTTAGGCTTGGTTTGAAGGGTGGTCACGTGAAAGATATGGTGAAGATGCGCGATTTTTTTGTGAGGGAAGTTTTGAGTAGGATTGAGGGTGTGAAGTTGAATGGGCCACTTGACGAAGAAAGCGGCGACAAGAGGCTTTGTAATAACGCGAATTTTTCATTTCCTGTTGATGGGGAGATGCTTGGGGATTATTTGAACTCGGCTTGGATTTGTACTTCGAAAGGATCGGCTTGTAGTGCGAATGAGGCCAAGAAGGTGAGTCATGTGTTGAAGGCGATTGGTCGCACGGACAAAGACGCCAAGAATGCCATAAGGTTTACCTTGAGTAGGTTCACAACAAAGAAAGAGCTTGAGGAGGCTGTGAATGTGCTGGTGAAGAGTGTCGGGAAGGTTGGTTGATTTGTTCGTGCAGGATACGACTTCTCATTTTTGGCAGGATTTTTTGCGTGAGTAGTTGTCGGACACGCTCTCTCGACAGGCCTATAAGAGATCCTACAGATTTTAATGTTTGAGTTTGTTGGTATTGCATATCTATTATCTCTGCGAGCACTACCGATTCGTCATTATCAAGGATTCCAGTTGCGCTGTTGAGAATAATTTTCAATTCTTCAATTTCTTCTCTTAGGAGTTTTCCCAACTTGTTTTTGCCTTCCAGCGTGGTCAAAGGGTCTTTATTTTCCTCGATTGCTTCTTCTATAATTCTTAGCAATTTTGGATCAAATGTTTTTGATGTTCTACAAATTGTTTCCATGGTTTGTATTGTTTTTTCCATTGCAGTGATAGCCATACTTCTAATGTCTTTCTTGGGACAGAGAGTTTGAAGTTCTTCGATTGATCTTGTTCCCATGTTTCCAAGTTGAAACATGTGTCTTAAGATGAATTTTTCTCTGCTTTTTAGTGGGGTTGAAATTCTTCTGATTAATCTTTTTGTTCGGGTTTCTTGAATTAGTTCGCAATAAGGAACATCTTCCCCAATTCTTTCGTGAAGTGTGATTGATTCGTCTTCTCCGAATTCAGCATCCAGGCTTCTTTGTGGGATTGTCATTATTCTGTCGGCCGTGATGCGTTTTGCGCTTTGCTTCGTTGCTATTGCGATCTCTTTTGTCGAAAACATCGTTGAATAATCTTGTGTTCCCATTGTTTGGATTCTTTCTTTGTGTCTTGCATATTGTCTGGCCGCTTTGTGTCGGGTTGTTTTATTTCGCAATCCTGCATAAATTGCGAAGAGGTCTCTCTGTAGGGTACTGGAGATAAGTGTTTGAAATTTAACTCCTTTGCTGTAGTCGAACGATGCTGCGTATGTTTGAATTATCTGAATACCTTCTGATACTAACTCTTCATAAAACTCTTGATTGCTTCCTCTTAATATTCTTCTGGCAATGAATTTTAGAGTCGGGGTCGCTTCGTTTACCAATGCCCACATTGCTTGCTTGTCGCCTTCTTCCGCTCTTATGCCCAAGATTATTTGTTTATCTAATTCGTTGTTTCTTATGTTTTTTTTTGTTTCTCTCGCTTTTCGTACCATTTCTTTGAATTCTTTGTCTTGTCCGGTTTCTCTGTAGAATGAGTGGAGTCCTTTTAGACCTATCTTTTTTCCATCATGGTGTGTGTATACTAATTTTTTATAGTTAGATGTATCTTCCGATTGAAGTATGGCTTTCATAATTAGTATTTTTCTCCATTTCGGGCTTACTATTTTCCATCCTCCGAATTGTTTAAAGCTTGGATGTGTGACCATGGCGACGACTCTATCCATTGACTCTTCGGTGTCTGTTGTTTCTTTCGTGTTGTCCGGATAATCTGTCATTATTTGTGTAATCCATCTGTTTAAGTCATCAAGACGATTTATTCTGCTGAAAAAATCTCTTGATATGCTGATGTGTTTACCTTTATGTGAAAGACCCAGTGAATTAATTCTGTTTAGTGGATTTTGTGCGTAGGCTTCTTTTAGAAATTCTATGATCCATCTGTCTTCTACTAACGCCCAGTTTCCTCGTGGCATAAAACTATCCGAGAAAATAAATTCTTTTGCAGATTGATAGGATCTGTTCACATATTTTCTTATTGTTATCGCGTATAGTTCGTTGTAGGTTGCTGGCTGTCCTTTTGCCCTGTAATAGTTAGCGAGAGTTTCAAGTAATTTAGTGCTGTTTGTGTATGGACGTTCTGCGAATTCGTATTCCATTATTTCTGCATGCCATCTTTTTACTCTTTCCCATCCGCCAAATGTTGTGAATCCTTTTTGTTTCGTGAATTCGTGAGCTTTTTTTGGGTCTTCGAGCTCTTTGTCAATGGCCTCGTTGTACCAATTTTTAAACTCTTCTGTATCTAATGAGTCGGAATAGAGTTTGATTTTTCGTCCTTGGAATTCAAATTCTAGGTTTTTCATTGGTGTCCATGGATTTTGGTTTAGAGCTTCTCTTATCAAGAGTTTTAACCAACTTCTCGGTATTTGTTTAAGTGGATTTTCCGAATTTTTGCGTGTGCGATTTTCAAACCTTTGTGCAACATATCCGAAAATGAGTTCTTTGTTTTCTCTTGCAAGGCAAGCGTCTTGTTCCTCGGAGTTTCTTATTACGGAAAGGATCTTTTCGTGTAGGTCCGGATGTTCTGTTTGTGTTGTTGATTCAACATGAAGGTCGACCGGATTAAGGTCGTTTGAGCTTTCTGGCAGTGGATTTGTGGGAACGTGTTTCATACAAAAAAAATTAGGGTTGTTTATACCTTATTTCTGTCGTTTCGTCAACCTTAAGTCTTTAAAAAATGCCCAGTGTTTATTCTGAGCATTTTTGTTCTTGAAAAGGGTTGTTTAGTCTAATGCCTGTGCCAAGTCTCTTTCGTGTTCTTCTTCCATTATTAGGATGTCTTCAAGTACACGAGCGAGACCGAATTCTCCGAGTTCACGAGCTTGCATTGTGCGGAGGCGATAGCGTTTTACTGCATCTTTTTCGCCTTCGAGATCTTGTTTTAGCATTTCTGTTGAATCGTCTGAGATGTGGCGTTCCGCAACGTCTACTGTTGGGGTTCCTCCCAAGTAGGAGATTTGTTCGGCTAACGCAATTGCGTGGCCGATTTCCTCGTTCGCGTGAATAACCAATTCTTTCTGAATTGATTGGTATTTCGCTCCTGTTACTTTTGCAGAGTGTTGAATGTACTGAACAGCTGCTGAGTACTCGAGAGTAAGGTCTTTGTTTAGAAGATCAATGAGTTCTTCTTTTGTCATTTTTGGTTGGTTAAAATGATAATTTAAAGTTTTTCCGGTTTTTTTAGTTGCATCCGCAACCACATCCGCATCCTGAATCGTTGTTATCTTCGTAGTCGCAATCACATCCGCATTTCTCGCATGTTAACTCACAGTTACAGCTACAGAATTTACATTCTTTGCATGATTTTGCTTTACAGTCCATTTTAAGTTTTGGTTAAAAATATATTTATAATTTATGATTCCCAGAGTCCGTGCAGATTGCAGAATTCGATCGCTGTATATTCCGGTTTGTACGGAATGCCTTTGAATGTTGCAATTGGTGGGTTGCCTGGTTTTAGGTCAAGTTTTTTTAGTGATTTATTTCCTTCGCGAAGTTCTACCCAAACGATGTGATGTTCTTCAAGCATTGGGTGTTCGATTGTCCCGACCTTTACGATGGTTGAGCCGTTTTCGCCTTCTGAAATTACAGGGACGTGTTTTTCTTGTGCTTCTCCTCCTGTTTGTTCTTCGCCCATGTGGTGAATTTCTTCGAAATCTTCCTTTGGAGCTCCGCATACTGGGCACTTCCATTCTGGTGAGAGGTCTTCGAACGCTATGTCATTGTTCTCGGCTGGATTGTATACGAATCCGCATACTTTACATCTGAATTTTTTCATGATTTTTGGTTAAGATTTTTTTCTGAACATTTTTTGCAAATCCCCATGATTTCGATTGAGTTCAGGTTGACTGTGAAACCATATTTCTTGGCCAGGTCTTTTTTGTTCATAAGGATGCAGTTGCAATCCTCGATGTCTACTATTGCTCCACATTTGTTGCAGATCAAATGGTAGTGTGGACCTGTGAATCCGTCGTATTTCGATTTTTGGTCTTCGTCCTTATGTTTCAGTTTTGAAATTTGGCCGTCTTTCTCGAGGAAATCGAGATTTCTGTATATTGTTGCGAGACTTATTTCCGGCAGGTGTTTTTGTACCGCTTGAAAAATTTCTTCTGCAGTTGGGTGTGTTCGGACTTTACGAAGTTCTTCGAGAATTACTTTTCTCTGTTTTGTTAGGCGTGTTTTGCATTCGCAGTTTGTGCAGGCGCAATTTTTCATTTAGCTTATTTTTAGCTGGTTGCTTATTGAGAATCATTTGCAATAAAAATATAGCAGTGATATAGTCCCGGCGCAATACAATTTAATAAATTTAATCAAATTAACATGATCTTGTCTGATAGAACGCTTGAGAAAATGATTGAGAAAGGGGAGCTTAAAGTTGAGCCGTTGGCTGAGCATTCTATTCAACCCGCTTCTGTTGATATGAGACTTGGGACACATTATTTGGTGCTGGATGATAATGCTTCTGATGTGCTGACTCTTGATTCGGAGCCGAAGTATCGAGAGATTGAGAGTGATGAGATTACGATTCCGCCGAAGAGTTTTTTGCTTGCGACTACCATGGAGTATGTGAAGTTGCCTAATGATTTGACTGCTTTTGTTGAGGGGAGGAGTTCGATTGGACGGATGGGGCTTTTTATTCAAAATGCTGGGTGGGTTGATCCTGGTTTTGAGGGTAGGATAACTCTTGAGATTTATAATGCGAACTCTTTGCCAATCAAGCTTCGAGCTGGAAGGCGCATTTGTCAGCTTGTTTTTTGCAAGATGGATGGGCCGGCTGATAAACCATATGATGGTAAATATCAGGGCCAGGAGAAGTCGGTTGGGAGCAGAGCTTGTAAGGACGCGGAGGTTAATTAATAAACTTTAATCAAAAAATTATGTTTGAATATATTGCGGATTTGATTGTTTATAGGCTGGGTGGCATGGCGGTTGATGATCGTTTGGCTGAGGCTGTGCATTTTTTTGTGTATGATGTTTTGAAAATTCTGACTTTGATATTTTTTGTTGTGAGTCTGATCGCTTTTGTGAGGACATATGTTGATGCCGAGAAATTTAGGGCGAGAGTTGAGAAGACGAGATTTGGACTTGGCAATTTGCTTGCCGCGTCTTTTGGCGCGGTGACGCCTTTTTGTTCATGTTCCTCAATACCGCTTTTTATTGGGTTCTTGAAGGCGAATGTGCCGTTGGGAGTTGCGTTCTCATTTCTTATCACGTCGCCTTTGGTCAATGAAGTCGCGTTTGTGATGATGGGTGGGCTTTTTGGTTGGAGGATTGCTGTGCTTTATGCTGTTACTGGGATTTTGCTTGGAGTTGTTGCAGGGTTGGTCATTGGGGCTCTTGGAATGGAGAAAGAAATTATTTTGGATAAGGCTTATGGGAGTGCGCCTGAGGCGGCGAGACATTTCAGTAAGTTTTCTTTTAGGGTTAGATATGCTTTGAAAGATGGGAAAAAAACGTTCTTGAAAATATGGATTTATGTGGTTGCGGGAGTCGCGCTCGGGGCTCTGATACACGGGTATGTTCCTCAGGAATTTTTCATGAATTATATTGGAAGGTTTGAATATTTGGCTGTGCCTATGGCGGTTTTGTTGGGAGTGCCTATCTATGCCGGATGTTCAACAATTGCTCCTGTTATTTTCTCGATTACGGCTGGGGGGGTGCCTCTTGGGACATCGCTTGCTTTGATGATGTCGGTGGCTGGGTTGTCACTGCCCGAAGCTATGATTTTGAAGAGGGTTATGTCGTTCAAATTGCTCGGAGTTTTCTTCGGGGTGGTTGCTGTTGGAATCGTGCTTATTGGATGGCTGTTTAATTGGGTGGCGTAAGTTGGACTACTTACTGTATGCCGAGTTGTGCCGCTAGTTGATCCCATTCGTCCGGTTCTTCTTCTTCTTCTCCTTGTTGATTGTATTCGGCTGTTTGATCTAGTGGCATGATGTGTGCTTTTGGGGCTTTGATGATTTGTTGTCTTCCATTTTCGGTAATTAACTGAACCAATATTTCTTCATCTGTTGGTTCGTATAGACTTGCTAACGCTTTGTAGCTTTTTGTTGATGGACATAGCGGGATGAATGTTCTGCCTAGCAGTCCCTGATATTCGGTTGTTTTTGTTGGGGGTGTGTATGTATGTAACGTTGAATACACGCCGGCAATTAGGTTGTCCATGGTTGTTAGGTCTTCCTCATCTTCTAGAAGTTTTCTCTCCATGTTTTCTATTTTCAATCTAAGTATTTCGTTCAGTGTTTTGACCGTGTCCATGTGTAAGAAGAATGTGTTGTTTGGTAGCCTTATGAGTTTTAATGTTGGGTAAATTCTATGGATGGATTCTGTTGGGCTGATTTCTTCAAGATAATGGTGATCGATAGTTGGATCTATTTCATCGTCATTAAGATCTCGGCAATCTTCTTGCAACTCTGTTTGTCTTGCTCTTATTAGATCTCTTATTGAGCTGTACGCAAAGTCGAATGATGTAGCAAATCCTTCGTTCGTGTATTTGGCGAAAGCTTTGATGAGATTTATTGTTGCAAATATTTCCAAGTTGTTTGATGGTGTTTTGAGTGATATCAATTCCTCAAGTAGCTTTGTGTCTAATTCTGGTTGGTGGTTTAGTGGTGAAACATCGTTTTCTTCCAGACCTTTATATTGTCCGAGTGAGAAGCGTTGATAATCGGACAGAGCTTCTTTGATTATCGTTGCGACATCTCTTAAGTGTTGAATTCTTTGATTTATTGATTGCATTGATGCTAGCAGATCTTCGGTTGTGGCTTCGGCTTGTTTTTTGATTAATTCATTTATTTCCATCGTAATCTCTGAGGCTCTTGTGTGGGCTTCTTTGATTTGGATCAATTGTGTCGCGTCAGGGCTGTTTCCGTTTGTTCTTATTGAAAATTTGTCTATGTCTTTTGAAGTTGTTTCTGCCCATGTTGCGAATTTTTTTCTGACGATTTCATCCTTTGAGACAATGCACATTGTATTCCTTCTGTGTTTTCTGAAAGTGAATGGTAGATTGCGTTTTTCCAATGATCTTCTTGTTTCTGCTATTTCTTCTAGTGAGATGTCTATTCCTTTTCCTTTTAATTTAAAGCATATGAATAAACTGGATATTGCTTGGCCTTTTTCTGCGTAGTCGGCGTATATTTTCAAAACTGCTAGAGTCTTTTGACTTAACTTTGGGTTGGTTTCAATGAATTTATCAAATGATTCTCTGTCGAATGCAATTCCTTCTGCTTCAATTGGGTTTATCTCTGTTGCTTCGCTAGTTTGGAGTGGTGAGGTTTGCCCTGTCGCGATGTATGTTTTTATTACATTTTTGCGAAAGGTTGTGATAGAGGAGCCTAAGATTCGATGGAGTGATTCTATTTGTTTTTCTGTGTTGTCGATTTCCACTTGCCAATCCGGTTGTGCTATTAGTTGGGGGATTCTATCTGTTATTTCTCTTATGATTGATCTCGCAGTTTCTATATTGTTTATTATCCTTTTTGCGGCTTTTGCCCAGTCTCTGGCAAAGTTCTTTGGTACTTTTTGCATTCGTTCTTCTAGTTCTTGGAATGTTGTTTTGAGGCTGTCTATGGCTCTGTTTTGTCTTTCTGTCCAATTTTCTAGATATGACTGTCTGTCGCATGAGGCGTAGTGAGCCTTGTGACTAACTGGGAAGGTTAGGCCATATCCATGTTTTTCTAATGAAATTCTCGACTGGGATAGTCCTGTTATTCTTGTATGGTCGCTTTCGGTTTCTTCGCATGGTCCTCCTAGTGTTGATGTTGCTAACTTCCCTGGTATTGCAAATCCTTTTTCGGAATTCATAGCGTAAAATTCCGCAACTCTTCTAATTTGTTCAGATTCGATAGGAATTTCTCTCATTATTCTTTCGAAGACTTCTCGGTCAAATGGGAGACGATCTTCTCTGAGAGGAACTGGCCAAACCGGATTCCTTTGTTTACTGCTTATTGGTGATTTTTTGTATGTTGGTGTCGCGACCAATTTAAACCTTCCGACGCTTAGGTTGATGATTGTGAATCCGATGATTGATGGATAATTATCTTCTTCGGTTTTTTCATTCGTTTTTTTGATTAGGTTCATCCATTGGTGGATTGTTTCTACAAGAATTGATCCTTCGGGTTTTGTTTTGGCGAGAAGCTCTCCTGTCGTGAAGGATCCTTTTTTTCGTGATAGGTTCAGCATCAAAAGTAAGACTGTTTTAAATTTCTTCTTGTCTGTGATGCCTGAAAAATGTCTGATACTGTCTTCTATTCTCGCTTTTAATTCTTCATTAGGTACCTCTGCTCTTTCGTCTTCCGCTTTTTTGTTTTCGGCGATTTCTGCCAATACCGCTTGATACTTCGTCGGGTCCGATGGGAGGAATGCCTGATATCTTCCGCCTGAACCTTTCAATATTACGAATCCAAAATCTGCTAGAGCTCTTTGCCTCAGACTATCTGCGCTTGTTTCGAATCTTCTCGTTGGCATGTATTTCTTACTGCCGTGTTTGTACTTACAATATTCTGGAGTTATTGATCTTCCTGTCTTGCAAGCGGTAGCCAAGCATTCGAAAATCGTTGGTGCCATTATATTGATTTTGGCTCGAATCTTATATTCTTTTGCATGTTCTATGATGGAGATTAGAATTTTTCTGTTTTCTGGCGTGTATGGCTGGACTCCGTCTTCTTCTGGGTTGATTGTAATTGGATCCGATGTGGATTTTACAATTTCTTCAGGGTCTTTTGCTCTGGTGGTTAGGTAATATCCTGAGAATCTTCCGTCGTTTGGGACTGGTTCTGTGCCGACTGTTAGAGTGGTCTTTCCGCTTCGTTCTAAGCTAGAGGAAAGTTTTGTTATTTTAGTCGCGACTGAGTTTAGGGAGTTTGGATCTTTTGGTATGTTTAACTTTGTAGCGATGCCTTCTCTATCAATGCACTTGTCTTCTAACGTGCGGTTGATGAGAATTCTGAGAAGCTTAATTGTTTCTTCTGAGAAGGCATAACGGTCGGATGTGTTTTGTTCTTCGAGTCGTTCGAGCTCTCTTAGAAGTTTTTCTTTGTCTGCTTGTTCGAGTCTTAGAGATTGATCTAGGAAAAAAGTATGTTCGTCTTTTGGAATTAGATTGTCTTGTTTGATTAATGAGATTAACGCTCTGTGGATTCTGGAAATCTCTTTTGATAATTGGGCTATGTTGTCGGCTTGTGGTAACTGTTCTTCATTGGAGTCTTTTGCTGTTGGAACCAAAGCATATCTGAATGTTCTGCCGTGATGACGGTCTTTTATTGTTTGTAAGTCTACGGAAGGCGTACCGTCTTGGGAGTTTTTATTTTTGATGCTTTTTTTTGTTGCACTTATGACTATAACTGGGCCTGAGTTTTCTGTGTCTACTGGTGGGGAGGTCAGATATTCGTATGAAGAACATTTCCCCTCTATTGTTTGACATGCGGCTCGTGCAACTATGAGTCGCTGATGTCTTGGTAGCCACTGAGGATCTCTTAATTTTTCTTTTGCCGATAACGCCATTTGCGTCAAAGCGTGAGTATCCTGCCTAACTTCTTCGGGGATGTCTGCAATATATTGCGGTTGTTCGTGTTCTTGTTGTCCTTTGTGAGCGGTCTCCATTTAGGATTGTGTTAACAGTCAATTTCTAGTCTAGATCAAAGGGGTGTATTCTACATCTTTTTTGGGAGATGTCAACCTGCTGTTTGTGGTTTGGGTGGTCTGAATATAAATATATTGATTTCAGATTTTGATGTGTGGTAGGATCGGCTCCTTAAATTTTTTAGCAAAAATTAATATGGCCAATAATGCTGAACTTCGTCCTGATGAATCTGATTCCGAGAAGATTGTGAATAATCCTTACTACGGTTTGACTGATTATGCACCTACTTCGCCTGTTGATTTCAGGGAGTTGGTTGAGGCTGAAGTTATGGGGGCCAAGGGTGTGGATGGTGTGCGGGCCATGATGGAAGATTTATCTGAGAGGAGGGATTTTGCACGTGGATTGTATGATAGTCTGGACGCGACAAATAGATCTGGCCAATCTGTTAAGGGTATTGATTTAAGAAATAGGGGAGAGGCCGTTGCTAGAATTTGTGAGTTTATTTCTGATAAGTTTTCTTATTTGTTGGCTGGCGAACAAGAGAGTGTTCCTGATGGTTGTGTCAGGGCCGTTGTGACACTGACCGGGAATGGATGGTTTAAGGCTGCACATCGTGAGCCTGGCGTTGGAAAAAGCTTTTTTGTGAGACTGAGCCAGGAATCTTCCGGTGATTATCATGTTATGCCTGGAGATCCGGTTTATCTTATGCCTACAGGGAAGATGGAGAAAGGTGAAGGCGTTTCCAATCCTGGAGCTGTCCTTGTTCGAAATCTTCGTTTGGGAATGAATCAGTGAAACCATGAGAATCGGTCAGCTGTCCGGTTTGACTCTACCTGTCTTTTGTGTTATAATGTACTCGTATTGTTAATGTAAAAATAAATAACCAAAACAAAAATGCCAAAAGGAAAATCTTCTTGTACGGTCCGATGTGTTGTTATGTTTTTTATTGGAGCTTTGATCGGGGCTATCACTGCTGGATTGCTGTTTTTCTACCAGGTATTGGTTCCCGCTAACTTTGAAACTTCTGCGTTGAGAACTTATTCTGTTCCTCAGGTTCAAACCATTCAAGTTCAAACCACTTCTACTGCAAATACAAAAAATGTAGTTGAAATGGGAGGCGGATGGGGCGGATTCGTTCAGATGGGAGGCGGATGGGGCGGTTTGGTTAAATAGATTTAACCGCTAAGCTGTTGTTACGCTACCTTTGCTATTTGAGCTCTTAATTTCTGAGTAAGGGTGAGCCCTGCGACTTTGGTGTCTTTTTCTCCGAGGTTGTCGAGAGTTCCTTCTTCATTTGGTTTTTCTATTCCCTCAACATTGAATAGGTCTTGGTTTTTCTGATCTGTTTCTCCTGCAAATGCAAGCCCGTTCTTTATTGATTGTTCGGATAGGAATGGATATTGATTGAGA
>Ga0172380_10007469_pt1 | contig 12264 bp, 13 predicted proteins | sample Leawe162metaG_FD_119747 | JGI IMG/M metagenome (GOLD analysis project Ga0172380, IMG submission 119747) | Leachate microbial communities from a municipal landfill in Southern Ontario, Canada - Leachate well 162 metaG | ecosystem: Engineered > Solid waste > Landfill > Unclassified | place...
ATGAACTCGACCTCCTCCTCGCTGTTGCGCCCGGTGCCGTGGTGCCAGAACTGCGTCAGCAGATGGTCGCGGAACTGCCGCACCGGCTCGGCGCGTTGCTCGACCGGCAGCCAGGCCAGGAATGTCGCCCAGAGCGGGTCGTAGATCGCGAAGTCCTCGTCGCGCCGGTAACGGGTCTGCACCGCCATCCAGTACCAGCACTCGCCGAACATGCGGTGGAGCAGCGTCGCAGTCGCCTTCTGCTCCTTGCTCAGCCAGCCGTCGAGCCGGTCGCCGTACTTGTCTTCCAGGTAGTACTGGATCAGCTGCGTATCCGAGATGCTGGTGCCGTCACTGTCAATGATCCAGGGCAGCTTACCCTTGGGCGTCGCCGTGAGATCGCCCCGGTACAGGGTTTCGACCTCGAAAGGGATTTCCGACAGGCGCAGGTAGGCGTCGGTATACGAAACGTAGGGACTCATGTCCGAGAGGCCCCAGGCCGGGATGTAGCCATACATCTTGATCATGATTTCCTCCTATTGTTTGAGGTCTTGAAGCCTCTCGGGTTAATTACCAGGGTAGGGTTTCGCCATTGGCGTGGCGAAACATGCCGGTGCTGGCAAGCGTCAGTTCATCGAGGCGGGCCATCAGCCCACGCGCGGCGACCGCGCAGTCGACCATGGCTCCGACGGTCGTGGCATCAGACAGGCCGAGCGCCATCTGGGTGCGCACGCTGCCGGGATGCAGGCAGACGACGGCGATGCCGCGCGCCTTGAGGTTGCGCGCCAGATTGAGCCCGGCCATGTTCGCTGCCGCCTTGGACATGCGGTAGCCGTACAAGCCACCGCTGCTGTTGTCGCCCAGCGAGCCGACCCGGCTGGTGATCACGGCAATTTTTGATCCGATCCCCAGCAAAGGCAGCAGCGCCTGCGTGACGCGCAGCGGCCCCAGCGCATTGACCGCATATTCCCGCTGCATCGCCGCAAAATCGAAGCTGCCAAGCGGCGCCTCGACAACCAGGCCGGCGTTGTGAACCAGGATGTCGATGCGACGGCCGGCCAGCGCTGCCGCGAGTTTGGCGACTGCCGCATCCGCGGTGACATCGATACCAGCCACGACTTCGACGCCATGCTCGCGCAGCAGCGAGGAATCGCCTAGGCAGGCGCCAATCGCTGCATCACCGCGCGCGGCGAACTCGACACAAAGCGCTTCGCCGATGCCACGATCTGCCCCGGTCACCACCACTGTTTTCAAATCGACCTTCCTTCCTCGTTCCGGTCCATTAGCGGCGACATCAGTTCTTGATCATCCGTTTGGCGGCTTCAAGCAGATCGCGAACGTCGGATTTCTTGCCGCCAGGCACGCACAGACCGCGATCCACTGCCGGGCGTTGGCCGATGCGTTCGAACCAGTCCTTCATGCGCGGCAGTTCATCCAGGGACAGCCCGGCCCATTCGTGATAGTTGACCCAACACCAGGCTGCGATGTCGGCAATCGAGTAGTCGTCGCAAATGTAATCGCGGCCTTCCAGCCGACGCTCGACCACACCGTATAAACGCTTGGTTTCATTTTGATAGCGTTCGATGACGGCCGGCAGCTTTTCCGGAAAATAACGCAGGAACACATTGGCCTGGCCTTGCATGGGACCCAATCCGGACATCTGGAACATCACCCACTGGATCACCCGCGAGCGTCCGTTCTTGTCGGCCGGCATGAAGCGGCCGTACTTCTCGGCCAGATAGATCAGGATGGCGCCCGACTCGAATACCGGAAAGTCATCGTTATCGCGGTCCACGATGGTGGGAATGCGACCATTGGGATTGATCAACAGATACTCGGGCGCCTTCTGTTCATTCTTGCCCAGGTCGATGGCATGAACGGTATACGGCACACCAAGTTCTTCGAGCAGGATGGAAACCTTGTGGCCGTTGGGCGTCGGTGATGTATAGAGATCGATCATGGGCAATGGGCTGGGTCTGGAATGGGAGTTTGCGATGGTACCCCGCCACCTTCGATGCCAGCAGTCTGAATTGTCGGGAGCAAATCATGCGCAGATGCACACCCCTGAGCGGGCCTCCGCAGCGACTCCCTGGCCATGCATTTTGATGCCGGGAAAATCTCGGTCAGCTTACAGGGCGTCAGCGGTTCACCCGGTCGTCAAGCGTTGCTAGTCCACCTCGACACGATTGCGGCCCGCCTGCTTGGCTCGGCGAAGGGCCAGTTCCGCACGGGCAAACAGGGAATCGAGCGTGTCACCGTTTTGCAATAGCGCCACGCCCAGGGAGATAGTGGTACTGGCTTCGCCACCGTCTTCGCCGATGGGCAGGCTGGCCTCTTCCGCAACCTGGCGCAGACGCTCGGCAATTTTCATTGCATCCGGTGTATCGGTTGCAGGCAGCAGGAAAACGAATTCCTCCACGCCATAACGCGCCAGCATGTCTTGCGGCCGCAGGGCATCGGCCAGCTGCCGCGCCAGCAGGCGCAGCATGTTGTCGCCATGCAGATGACCATAGGCCTGATTGAAGTGCCTGAAATTGTCGACATCGCCCAACAGCAGGCAAAGCGCCGCATCGTCGCGCTCGCAGCGCTGGATGACGCGCGGAAAAGCATCGGCGAACCAGCGCCGGTTATGCAGGCCGGTCAAGGCATCGACGGCGATCGCCCGCTCGAATTCGAGGCTGGACTCGCGTGCCGTGATCAGGGCAATGTTGTTGAAACGGATCCTGCCGGAGAGGATCGCCAACAGGTTGCGTGCGATGCCGTAGGACAGTTCGATGAGGGCCCATACCACCTCATGATCCACCGCGAGCAGGCGGGTATTCTGCGCCGCGATCACCAGTGCCGAGGCGCGCTTGCCATCGATCAGCGACATCTCTCCGACACATTCGCCGGGATTGAGAATGGCGTGTTCGGGAAGTTCGGTGCCGCCCAGATAGACGCGCAACTGACCTTCCAGAACCAGATACAAGGTGTTGTTGGCGACATCCGGACGCAACAGGGTATCACCCGCGGCCAGCAGCGTTTCCGGGCAGTTGTCGAGCAGGTGTTCTATGCCATCCAGATTGATGTCGAAAAACAGCTGGCTGGATTCGAGCAGCAGACGATCAGCGTGGTCCATTGTGGCGCCCTGCAGTTCGAGAGAGCGCAAGCATAGCGCGTTCGGTGACGGGCGGGAATAGATCAGGTGAAGACACGCCAGTTGTCCTCAGTTCAGGGCAATTCTCCACTGAGATAGGCAGCTGCTTCGACTGACTGAGGCTGGTGGAAAAAGTTGGCGGCCGGTGTGCGTTCCGTGATGCGCCCCTGGTGCAGAAAAATGATTTCGTCGGCGAGCCGCCTGGCCTGGCCGAGGTTGTGCGTGGTCATGACGATGGTGGCGCCGGCTTGATGAATATCGCTGACGATCCGTTCGACCTCGCGCGCTGCGCTTGGATCCAGGCTGGCAGTCGGCTCGTCGAGAAACAGGATGCGCGGTTCGAGCGCCCAGGCCCGTGCCAGCGCGATGCGCTGCTGTTCGCCGCCGGACAGGACGCGTGCCGGACGCTCGGCCAGATGCGCCAGACCGACATGTGCAAGCGCCGCCTCCGCCCGCGCCTGGCGCAGTGCTTTGGGCACGCCGAGAAGTTTGAGCCCGTATTCGACATTGGCCAGGGTTGACCGCCGCAGCATCACCGGCCGCTGGAAAACCATGGCCTGAGCGGCTGGCCGGGCCGGGTTGCCATTCCACAGCACGCTGCCGCTGCTCGGCTTCAACAAGCCGTGCATCAGGCGCATCAGCACGCTTTTCCCCGCACCGTTGGCGCCGAGGATCACACTGCGGGCACCGTCGGCGATGCGCAGTTGCACATCATGGAGCAGTGACACGCCGTCAGGAGCAAAGCCGACATCGGTGAGTTGGAGCGGGAATATGTCCTTCATCCCAGCCTCCGCTGCGCCCAGTTGCCGATGACGAAGGTCAGCGCATTGATCGCCAGCACCAGCGCCACCAGGATCACTCCCAGGGCCAGGGCCAGCGGCAGGTCGCCCTTGCTGGTCTCAAGCGCAATAGTGGTGGTGATGACACGAGTGACGCCATCGATATTGCCGCCAACGATCATCACCGCACCCACTTCGGCAACCGCGCGGCCAAAACCGGCCAGCAGCACGGTGAGCAAGGAATAGCGCGCATCCCAGAGCAGGGTCGCAGTCGCCTGACTGGATGTGGCGCCAAGCGAGCTGAGCTGTTCTGCATATTCACGCCAGACATCGGCGATGATTTGCCGGGTCAGGGCGGCCAGCAGCGGGGTCACCAGGATGGCCTGGGCGATGATCATGGCTGTCGGCGTGAACAGCAGACCCATGGAACCGAGCGGTCCGGCGCGCGACAGCAGCAAATACACCAGCAAGCCGACCACCACCGAGGGCAAACCCATGAGGCCATTGACGATGACGGTCAGGCTGCGGCGCCCTGTGAAATCACCCACCGCCAGCACAGCGCCAAGCGGCAGGGCGAGCAGGGTCGAGAGCATGACGGCCGAGAAGCTGACACGCAAGCTGAGCGTGATGATCTGTAGCAGTCTGGCATCTGCACCGGCCACGAGGCTGAATGCGGCGCTGAGTGCATCCATGAGTCTTTGCGAATAAGCGGATTGGTGGTCGAATATAGCCTGTTCGCCACTGACGACAAATATGAAAAATTTTGCATTATTGCCGAGCCTGGTCTGGCGCTGGACCGAAACGGGTGAGGCGCAGCGCAACGAGGAAGGCAGTCTGCTGGCACTGCTGGCGGGAATCGCCGAGACCGGCTCGGTGGCGCAGGCGGCGCGCGCTAGCGGCTTTTCCTACCGTCACGCCTGGGGACTGATCCGGGCCTGGGAAGAGCGCCTGGCGCAACCGCTGGTGGACATGGCGCGCGGCCGCGGTTCCAGCCTCGCGCCCATGGGCTTGCAACTGGTGCAACTCGATGCGCGCCTGCAAAGCCGCTTCGCAGCGCAATTGGCCGAAGCCACGGCGGAAGTGCGCCGCGAATTGAAACAGTACCGCAAGACCAATACACCGCGCGTGACGGTGCATGCCAGTCACGATCCGATGCTGGCACGTCTGCCCGAAGCACTGCGCGAGCACAGAGTGGCTATGGAAACTCATGTGCTCGGCAGCAGCGAGAGTCTTGCCTCGTTCGCCGCCGGACGATGCGACCTGGCCGGATTTCATTGCCCCGAAGGCCGGCTGGGAAAACCCATCTGGCAGGACTACCGGAAATACCTCAATGCACGCAGCCATGTCCTGATCCAATTCGCCAAACGCTTGCAAGGATTGATGCTGACACCAAGGACCGCCGAGCTTTTCGCCCAGACACGAAGCGGCAAGCAGCTGCCCTTGCGCAATCTGCAAATCCTCTCAAAGCACCGGCTACGCTTCGTCAACCGCCAAGCCGGTTCAGGCACGCGCATGCTGCTGGACCTGCTGCTCGGCGAGAGCGACATCAAGTCGAGCGACATCAACGGTTATGCCAATGAGGAGTTTACCCATGCCGCAGTTGCGGCGACCATCGCCAGCGGCGCTGCCGATGCCGGCCTGGGTGTTGAAGCGGCAGCGCATCGCTTCGGCCTCGACTTCATTCCGCTGGCACGTGAAAACTATTTTCTGGCGGTGCGGCGCGATGCCTTGACACATCCCGGCCTCATTGCGCTGATTGAAGTGTTATCCGCGCCAAAGTGGCAAGAGGTGCTGGCCGCAGAACCGGGCTACGACGCCCAGGATTGCGGCATGCTCGTGGAATGCGTCAGCGCCTGGCGCTAGGGGGCCGACTGATCCTGTAAAATCACGTCTTTGCTGGCATTGCCAGCCCTTATGCTTCTTGCACAAACCGCCATGCCTCTGACCCATCAAGTTGACGACGTCCGCATCAAGGAAATCAAGGAGCTGTCGCCGCCCGAACAGATTCTGCGCGAATATCCGGCGACCGAGTCGGCATCGAATACCACTTATGCCACGCGCCAGGCCATCCACCGCATTCTGCATGGTGCCGACGATCGTCTGCTGGTCGTGATCGGCCCCTGCTCGATCCACGAGCACGACGCGGCGCTCGAATATGCGCGCAAACTGCAAGCCGAATCATTGCAGCACAGCACCGATCTGCTGATTCTGATGCGCGTCTATTTCGAGAAGCCGCGCACCACGGTCGGCTGGAAAGGCCTGATCAACGACCCGCGCCTCGACGGCAGCTTCAAGATCAGCGAAGGTCTGCGCCTGGCGCGCCAACTGCTGTACGAAATCAACGAACTCGGCCTGCCCTGCGCGACCGAATTCCTCGACACCATCACACCGCAATACACCGCCGATTTGATCAGCTGGGGCGCCATCGGCGCGCGCACCACCGAATCGCAGGTACATCGCGAACTGGCATCGGGCCTGTCCTGTCCGGTCGGTTTCAAGAACGGCACCGATGGCAACATCCGCATCGCGGTCGACGCGATCCGCGCTGCCGCCAGCCCGCATCACTTTCTCTCGGTCACCAAGGCCGGCCATTCGGCGATCGTATCCACCAATGGCAACGAGGATTGTCATGTCATCCTGCGCGGCGGCAAGGCGCCCAACTACGATGCCGCCAGCGTCGAGGCTGCCTGCCAGGAACTCGGCAAATCTGGCCTGGCCGCACGCGTGATGATCGACCTGTCCCATGCCAACAGCAGCAAGCAGTACCAGCGCCAGGTCGATGTGGCGCAAGAAGTCGGCACTCAGGTCGCGGCGGGTGACGACCGGATTTTCGGCGTGATGGTGGAATCGCACCTCAAGCCGGGGCGCCAGGACCTGCTGCGCGGCAAGCCGCTCGAATACGGCCTGAGCATCACCGACGCCTGCATCGGCTGGGAAGACAGCCTCAAGGTGCTCGACACCCTGGCCGAAGCCGTGCGCCGCCGTCGGCTGCGGCTGGCTGACGCATGACCGGCTGAGGCCGGCTGTTGCCAAACTATGAGCTCTGGGGTCCCTCAAAAATTCCAAGGAGCGCCGCTTTGGCTGCTGGTGATCACCATGTTGCTGACCGTCCTGGCATGGTCGGCATGGAATATCTATAACGATTACCAGACCCTCCTGGAACAGGAGTACCGGCTGCTGGAGGTGCGGGCCCGGCAGCGCGAAGCCCGCATTAGCGGCACATTGCGCAGCGTTAATCTGATGATGGGCAGCATCATCGACGACCTGCGCGATCGCCCGAAAATGCCCGACGCAGACCAGATCCATCTCTTGAGAAACTATCTGCGGCAGCTCCCTGAAATTCGCAGCTTGCTCGTCACCGAACCCACCGGGCGCATTCGTGTGCATACCAATGAGAAGGTCATCGGCTTCGATGCGTCAACCCGCGAGTATTTCAAGACCCATCTAGACGATCCGACAACCGATCGTTTCCACATATCCTTGCCTTTTCAGACGGTCACTGGCATCACGGCCACCACCATGTCGCGCGTTGTCCGCGACACGCAAGGGCGCTTTGCGGGCGTCGTTGTGGCGACCCTCGAATCCGGTTTTTTTGCCGAGGCCTTGAAACTGAGCGTTTTTGAAGCGGGGGTTCAGTCCTTATTGATCAATCTGAATGGCGACATCATCAGCATGGTTCCACCCTCCGACCTGATCGGCAAGAATCTCAGGGGAGGAATTGCCTATACCGAGCACATCAATACCGGCCAGGCGACGACACGCCATCTGAACCGGGTCAAGCTTGAACAGACCTTGAAGATATCGGTATTCCATGACCTGCCGAGCACGCCACTGGCAGTGATTGTTTCGCGCGACCATGACAGTTTCTTGACCGAGTGGCGTGATTCGCTGTATTCCTCCATCGCCAGCTTCGTATTACTCGCTTGCACAGCGTTGCTTCTCTTGCGGCTGGCTGCGCGGAGACAGACGGATCTGATCCGTGCGCAAGAAAGGCTTGCCACAAGCGAATTTGAGTTGCGCACCATCGTCGAGACCGAACCCGAGTGCGTCAAAATTCTTGCGGCAGACGGTTCCCTGCTGAAAATGAATCCGGCCGGACTGGCGATGATCGAGGCCGATTCCTGGGAACAGGTCGCCGGGACAAAAGTGCCGAATATCATCGCTCCGGCCTACCGGAAAGCCTTCATTTCTCTGATCCGGGATGTTTGCGCCGGCGGTTCCGGCCAGCTGGAATTCGAGATCATCGGACTCAAGGGCGGACACCGCTGGCTGGATACCCATGCGGTACCGATCCCCAACCCCGGTGGCGAGGGCATGCTGCTGCTGGGCGTGACTCGCGACATCACGCAGCGCAAACAACTCGAAGCCGCGCAGGATGAGTCAAGAAGGGAACTCGAACTGAAGCTGTCACAGATTACCGAGCTGCAGCTGCGCCTGAAGGAGCAGGCGATCCGCGACCCGCTCACCGGACTCTCCAACCGCCGCTATCTCGATGAAACCCTGCCGCGCGAGTTGTCGCGGGCCAAGCGCGAAGGCTATTCGCTGTCCCTGATCATGCTCGACCTGGACCATTTCAAGCAGGTCAACGACACATACGGCCATGCCGCTGGCGATGAAGTACTGAAAACCCTGTCGGCACTCCTCAAAAAGAGCGCCCGCGAAAGCGACATCATTTGCCGTTACGGCGGCGAGGAATTCCTCGTGGCCCTGCCGCGGATGTCTCCTGAACAGGCGCTGCAGCGGGTCGAAGCCTGGCGCCTGGAACTTGCGGAAACTTCCGTCCACCACGGCGACCTGAAGATGCGGGTGACGCTTTCGGCCGGCGTCGCCGGCTTCCCCGATCATGGCGCAGACATCGACAGCCTGCTCTCACACGCTGACCAAGCCTTGTATCACGCCAAGCATGGGGGGCGTAATCGCGTCATCTGCTATACGCCGCCCTGAGATTCAATCCCGCGGCGCCAGCGCCGCGATACTGTGAGGCAAAAGATCCCAGAGACCGCCCGATCTTGAAAACTGACCGCTCATCGGCTTATGCTGGCAAAGTCGTCAAACGTAACTACCATTCGTACTGAAAAGGAAAATCCCATGAAAAAACAGCCTGGCTTCACCCTGATCGAAGTGATGATCGTCGTGGCAATCGTTGCCATACTTTCAGCAGTTGCCATGCCGGCCTACACCGACTACGTCGTCAGAGGAAAGATTCCGGAAGCGACTTCGACGCTGGCCATCAAGCGGGTGCAAATGGAACAGTTCTTCCAGGACAATCGCACCTATGTCGGCGCCCCTGCCTGCACCGCGGACAGCACGACCAGCCAGTTTTTCGATTTTTCCTGCGCGGTGCAAACCGCCACGGCCTACACCCTGCAAGGCGTCGGGAAAACAAGCATGCTCGGCTTCACCTACACGATCAACGAGTCCAATGTGAAGGCAACGGCCGCCGTGCCCACCGGCTGGACCGCCAATGCGACCTGCTGGGTCACCAAAAAGGGCGGGTGCTGAGGATCTCATGATGCCGCGCGGCGCGACCCTGGTCGAATTGATGATCGGTCTGACGATCGTTGCCTTGCTGATGGCGATGGGCGCACCGAGCTTCTTCGCCTGGATACAGAATTCCCAGATTCGCACCTCAGCCGAGGCGATTCAAAACGGTCTGTACCTGGCACGCGGCGAAGCTGTCAGACGCAATACCACCACACGCTTCCAGCTGACGACGACGCTGAATTCATCCTGCGCCTTGTCCGCCTCAGGCACCAACTGGGTGGTGAGCCTCGATGATCCTTCGGGCACCTGCGACAGCGTGGCTTCGGATACGGTTGCGCCACGCATCGTACAGACCCGTGCCGGGGCAGAAGGCACGACCAATGCGGTTGTAGCGGCGACTCAATCTTCAATCGCCTTCAATGGGCTGGGGCGCGTGACCCCGGTGCCCGTTGGCAACATCGACATCGATATCAGCAACCCGACCGGCGGCGCCTGCGCGACCGCGAGCGCGGCCGGCATGCGTTGCCTGCGGCTCCGCGTCTCGGCTGGCGGCCAGATCCGCATGTGCGACCCGATCCTCGCCAGCACCGATCCACAAGGATGCTAGGATGAAACAGCCCCCACGCTCACGCCGTTCGCTGCCCCCAGAGGGCGTGCCAGTACCTTGGGGCGGCCCGGCTGTACTGACATGAAACAGCCACCGAAAACATTTTCGCAACAATGCGGCTCGATGCTGCTGGAAGCATTGATCGGCATTCTGATTTTTTCCATGGGCGTCCTGGCTGTCGTCGGCATGCAGGCTTCCGCCGTGAAAGCCTCGCGGGACGCCAAATACCGCTCCGATGCCAGCATGGTGGCGAACCAGTTGATTGGACAGATGTGGGTCGGCAATCGCACGCCCGCCACCATGCAAGCCAATTTCCAGGGCAGTGCCGGTTCCGGTGGGACGGCTTACACGGCCTGGCTGGCGGAAGTTCAGGCCGCCCTGCCCGGCGCCGTGGCGAATCCGCCGACCGTGCTGGTGAACGCGGCCACCAGCCAGGTCACCATCACGGTGTTCTGGATTGCCCCGGGTGAGCCAGAAGGGACCACGCCGCATAATTTCGTCGTGGTCGCTCAAATCATTTAGGGTACAGCGTGACTCGATATCAACTTTTCCGTCGCCGTTCCGATCGTGGTTTCAGCCTCGTCGAAATCATGGTCGGCATGGTTATCGGCATGCTCGGCATCATCGCCATGATGCAGGTCTTTTCCCTCGCGGAAGGACAAAAGCGTGCGACCACCGGTGGCGGCGATGCCCAGAACTCAGGAGCGATCGCACTCTACGGCCTGCAGCGCGACATCCGCCAGGCCGGCTACGGCACCAGCGAGTTGCGCCTGATCGGCTGCAATGTGGTGCTGCGCACCGGCGTGACCCTGAACGTGATGGCGCCCTTGACCATCAATCATGCCTCGGTGCCCGCCGGCGACACCGACACGGATACCCTGCTGGTGGTGTACGGCAATACCAATGGCACCACGCAGGGCGACGGCATCATTGCCGCCTCAGCCACGGCCAACACCTATCCGGTGCAAACGCCGACCAGCCACAACGCCAATGATTACGTCATCGCCGTGCCGCAAGTCCGCCCCACGCCCTGCAACCTGAACCTGATGCAGGTTGCCGGCAGTTATGTCGGCGCCTCCAACAACTCCAGCCTCACCCTGGCGAGCAACGATCCTGCCTTGACGACCAGTTTGGCCAGCATGCGCAACGGCACACTCTACAACCTGGGGCAGTCGCCCAAAGTACTGGCGTATGCCATCCGCAACAGCAACCTGACAGTTTGCGATTACCTGGTCAACAATTGCAGCGCTGCCGGCAGCACCCCGGACAGCACGATCTGGGTGCCGATCGCCAGCAACATCGTCAGTCTGCGCGCCCAGTACGGCCACGATGCCACGACGCCGATGGACGGCATCGTTGACCTGTATGACCAGACCACCCCGACGACCGCCTGCGGCTGGGTCAAGACGTCGGCGGTGCGCGTGGTGCTGGTCGCCCGCAATGGCTTGCTCGAAAAAACCGCGGTGACCACGGCCGCCCCGGTCTGGGCGGCGACCATTGCCGGAAGTCCGACGGGTAGCGCCAGCACCCCGATCGTGTTGACGAGCAATACCAACTGGCAGAACTATCGCTACCAGATATTCCAGACGGTCGTGCCGATGCGCAACGTCACCTGGCTGGGAGTGCAGGCAGGATGTTGACCCCGACCCTCTCCCGCGTCGCCCAGGGCGCACCGCGCATTCGTCAGCGCGGCGTCATCCTGATGATTTCGATGATCGTGCTGGTCGCGATGACTCTGGCCGGTATTGCGCTGGTGCGTTCGGTGGACACGTCCAACATCATCGCCGGCAACCTGGCCTTTCAGCAGGCGGCCATCAATGCCGGCGATGTCGGCACCGAGACCGCCGTCACCTGGCTGCAGAACAATGTTGCCGGCACCACCTTGCAGCAGTCGATTCCGGCACAAGGCTACGTGGCTTCCCGTCAGGATCCGGCCGCAGGGCAAAGCTGGGATGCGTTCTGGACCAACACCCTGGTCCCGGCGGGTCAGGTCGTGGCGCTGACGCAGGATGCGAACACCGGTAATACCGTGTCCTACACGATCCAGCGCATGTGCGCCCAGGTCGGCGACCCGGCTGTGCCTCTGACCGATTGCGCCGTGTTGCAGACCGTCGGCAGCAGCGCCGGCAGCAGCAAGGGTTCCGGCGTGATCGCGTTGCAATACAACAGCCAGGTGTATTACCGGATCACTTCGCGCATCGTCGGACCGCGCAATACCGTTGCCTACGTCCAGACCATCGTGGCGTTGTAGGGCATCTTAGGAGAAGGTCATGAGCGCA